>Ga0306920_100002700_pt1 | contig 22410 bp, 20 predicted proteins | sample flu12Cox44000170_FD_204666 | JGI IMG/M metagenome (GOLD analysis project Ga0306920, IMG submission 204666) | Lab enrichment of tropical soil microbial communities from Luquillo Experimental Forest, Puerto Rico - flux4day.12C.oxic.44.000.170 (v2)... | ecosystem: Environmental > Terrestrial >...
TCCACCGACCGCATGGCAGTCTTCACGGCCTACCACCCATCAGCCTACTGGGGGTCCGACGTGAACAACGTGCTTAGAAAGCACAGCTAGCGGCGCTTGGCGGCGGAGGTGACCGGGCGGCGCTTCGCCGCGGCGCGCGCCGCCGCGCCGGCGGGGCGCGGCGCGGGACGCGAGCCGCGCGACGCCGGGCGCGAGCGGTCGCGGGACTTGCCCGCCGCGGCGCGTGGCTTGGCCGCGCCACCCGAGTGCCGCGGCGCGGCGCCGCCGAGCCGGCCGCCACCGTTGAGTCCCCGCGCCGCCGCCGCGGGCTTCGCGGCCGCTGCCGGGGCGTTCCGGTTGGTGCTCAGGCCGGCGATGCGGGTCGCGGCGGCCTGGACCCCCGAGGGGCGGCGCGCGCGGTCCGCCGGGCGAGCCGGTTCGTCGTCGTAGCTCGGCAGCTGGCGCAGCTCGGTGGGCCGCATGGTGTAGTCGAAGTCGGGGAGGAGCACGCGCGGGATCGCCCGCCCCAGGAAACGCTCGATCGCCGCCACGTCCTTCTGCTCCTCGGGGCTCATGAGCGTGAACGCGTCGCCCACCGGCTCGGCGCGCCCGCCGCGGCCCAGGCGGTGAACGTAGTCCTCGGGCGTCTGGGGCACGTCGAAGTTGACCACGTGCGACACGCCGGCGAGGTCGAGGCTGCGCGCCGCCGCATCGCTCGCGGCCAGAATCTGCACGCGGCCGCGGCGCAGGTCCTCGAGCCCCAGCTCGCGCTCGCTCTGGCTGGGATGATCGTCCAGCACCTTGACCGCGTAGCCGCGGCGCATGAGGACCCGGGCGAGCCGGTCGGCCCCGTAGCGGGCGCGGGTGCACACCACGGTGTTGCGCACCTCGGCGCGCGACAGCATCTCGTGGAGCAGGTCGGGCTTGAGCTCCTTCGGCACCGGATAGATGGCCTGGGTGATCCCGGCCGAGGGCCGCGCCACCGGAGCCAGATCGACCCGCACCGGCTCGATCAGCGCCTCCTTGGCGAGCCGGTTGAGCTCGGGCGGCATGGTGATCGAGAACATGATGGTCTGGCGGGTCTCGGGCAGGAGCTTGAGGAGCCGGCGCAGATCGGGCGCGAGGCCCAGGGCGACCATGCGGTCGGCCTCGTCGAGCACCAGCATCTCGACGTTCTCGAAGTTGAGGCAGCCGCGGGCATGGAGCTCGATCAGACGCCCGGGGGTCGCGACCAGCAGGTCGGGCTCCTGCTCGCGCAGCATGCGCTCCTGCTGGACCAGCGGCGCGCCGGTGAAGACGACGGCGATGCGCACCTCGGTGTAGCGCGCGTAGTCGCGGGCGCGGGTCTCGACGTACTGGGCCAGCTCACGGGTCGGCACCAGCACGATGGCGCGCAGCCGTCCGGCGCTGTCGAGCAACCGCGCGAGGATGGGAAGGGCGTAGGCACCGGTCTTCCCGGAGCCGCTCTGGGCCGCCCCGATCAAGTCGTTGCCCTGCAGGACCACGGGGATGGACTTGCTCTGGATGGCGGTGGGTTCGGTGAGACCGGCCGCGCGCACCCCCTTGAGAATGGCGGCGGGGAGCCCCAGTGAGGCGAAGGTCACGTATCCTCCAAGTATCGATTGGACTTGCGTTAGGACTGCGGACCGGCATTTGGATGCTCCCGTCCCGGTCGCGCACACAGGGTAGGGGCCAAGGGCCTGCGGGGCAATGAAATAACGCGAATGTATGAAGAATACGTTTCAGCCGCGATTGGCGCGGGCGCCAGCCGATCCTCTGGCCCGGCGCCGCCTTGCGAGCCGGCCCCGGGAGGCGACGGTCGCGCGCGCTCGCCTTGCGTCGCGGGCGGCTGACACCCTCACTCGCCGGCCGCGGGCCGGCCTCGCGGGCTGGCAGGTGGGGCAGTAATACGTCGAGCGGCCCTGGACGATGCGCCGGATCGGGGTGCCGCAGGCCCGGCAGGGCTCGCCGGCGCGGTCGTAGACGCGCAGGCGCTCGGCGTAGGTGCCCGGCTCGTTCCACAGCGTGCGGTACGTGCTCAAGGTGGTGCCCATGTGCTCGATGGCCTCGCCCAGCACGCGGCCGGTCTCGGCGGCCACCGCCCGCCACTCGTCCTCGATCAGGCGCCCGGCCGCGCGGCGGGGATCGACGCCGGCGCGGTGGAGGATCTCGCTGGCGTAGATGTTGCCGACGCCCGCGATGCGGCGCTGATCGAGCAGGAAGTTCTTGACGCTGACGCGCGCGCCGCGCGCGAGCGCCAGGAGCTCCGCCCCCGAGGGCGGGCTCGCGATCGGGTCGGGGCCGAGGAGCGCGAGCGCGCGATCGGCCTTGAGCCGGCGCGTGGGCACGGCGCGCAGCACGCCGAAGCGGCGCGGGTCGAGGAACCACAGCGAGGAGCCGTCGGCGAAGCCGATCCGGGCGTGGAGGTGGGGCGGCAGCGCGGCGGGCGGACGCTCGTAGTAGAGCCAGCGTCCGCTCATGCCGAGGTGGGAGATGAGCGTCATCCCGCCGCTCAGGTCCACCAGCAGGTACTTGCCGTGGCGCCGCACCGCGGTGATGGTGCGGCCGCTCACCCGGCGCGGCAGCGTGGCGGGCACGGCCTCGCGCAGCCGCGCCCCGGAGAGCACGACCGATCGAACTTTCCGCCCGCGCGCGTGGCGGTCCATCATGCGGCGCACGGTCTCGACCTCGGGGAGCTCGGGCACGCGGCGACGCTATGGAGGGGAGGCGCGGGCGTCAAGCGCGCGGGTGCTGCGGCGAGCGCGGAGCCGGTTGCGCGGGCTCGGCGGGGCTGGCATCCTCGGCCGGTCACGGAAGACGCCTCGTTCCCTGGACGGCCCGCATGGACGACCGGTCTCGCTTCGAAGAGTTCGCCAGCCTCGCGACCGAGCAGCGCAACCCGCGCACCCTCGACCTCGACCGCCTCGACGTCGCGGGGATCCTCGCGCGCATCTCGGCCGAGGACCACACCGTGCCCGCCGCCGTGGCCCGCGAGCTGCCGTGGATCGCGCGCGCCGTCGAGCTGGTGGTGGCCTCGCTGCGCGAGGGCGGGCGTCTGATCTACGTCGGCGCCGGCACCAGCGGGCGGCTCGGCGTGCTCGACGCCTCGGAGTGCCCGCCCACCTTCGGCTCGCGCCCGGAGCAGGTCCAGGGTGTGATCGCGGGCGGCCCCGGCGCGCTGGTGCAGGCCGTCGAGGGCGCCGAGGACCGCGCCGCCGAGGGGGAGCGGGCGATCAGCGAGCTCGAGGTGGGCCCGCGCGACACCGTGATCGGGCTGGCCGCCAGCCGGCGCACACCGTTCGTGGTCGCCGCCCTGGCGCGGGCGCGCGAGCGCGGCGCCCGCACCGCCTACGTCACGGCCACGCCGCGCGCCGAGTTCGCGCTCCCGGTCGACGTCGCGATCTGCCCCGAGGTGGGACCCGAGGTGCTGATGGGCTCGACCCGGATGAAGGCGGGTACGGCGCAGAAGCTGGTGCTCAACATGATCACGACCGCGGCGTTCGTGCGCACCGGCAAGGCCTACGAGAACATGATGGTCGACCTGATGGCGACCAGCGAGAAGCTGGTCGAGCGCAGCCGCCGCACCGTGATGACGGTGACCGGCGTCGAGTACGACGCCGCGGCGCGCGCCATCGAGGCGGCGGGGAAGAGCGTCAAGACCGCGATCGTCATGCTCAAGCTCGGCTGCCCGCGCGCCGAGGCCGAGGCGCGGCTCGAGCGCGCCGGCGGCTTCGTGCGCGCGGCGCTCCAAGGCCCGGCGTGAGCCGGCCGGGCGTGCCCCGCGCCGCGCCGGCGGGGGCGGTGTGAGGGAGGCGCGGCCCGACGCCCTCCTCGGCGTGCGCGGCTACCTCGCGCGCGACCCGCATCTTCTGGTCGGGCTCATGACCGGCACCTCGGCCGACGCCGTGGACGCGGCGCTGGTGCGCTTCGAAGGGCTGGGCCTCGAGAGCCGCCACCAGCTGCTCGCCTACCGCGAGACCACGCTCGAGCCGGCGCTGCGCCGCGAGGTGCTCGAGGTCGCCGGGGCCGCGAGCCTTCCGCCCGAGCGCCTCATGCGTCTCGACGCGGCGCTGGGCGAGTGCTACGCCGCGGCGGTGTTCGAGCTGCTGGCGGCGGCCGACGTCGCGCCGGCGCGGATCGACGCGGTCGGCTCCCACGGCCAGACCGTGCGCCACCTGCCGCGCGCGCGGGAGGGCGGCCAGGCGCTCACGCTCCAGATCGGATCGGCGGCGATCCTCGCCGAGCGCACCGGCCTCACGGTGGTCTCGGACTTCAGAAGCCGCGACACCGCGGCGGGCGGCGAAGGCGCCCCGCTCGTGCCGCTCGCCGACTGGTGGCTGTTCCGCTCGCCGGAGGAGTCGCGCGCGCTCCTGAACCTCGGCGGCATGGCGAACGTCACCCACCTGCCGCGCGGCGCGGGGCTCGACCGCGTGCTGGCCTTCGACACCGGGCCCGGAAACGCGGTGATCGACGCGCTGGCCGCGCTGGCGAGCGGCGGGGCCGAGCGTCGCGACCCGGGCGGGGCGCGCGCGGCGCGTGGCCGGGCTCACGAGGCGCTGCTCGCCGAGCTGCTCGCCGATCCGTTCTTTGCCCAGCCGCCGCCGCGCTCGACCGGGCGCGAGCGCTTCGGCGACGGCTACGCCGCGGCGCTCAGCCAGCGCGGGCGCGCGCTCGGGCTCTCCGACGACGACCTGCTCGCCACCGCGGTCGAGCTCACCGCGGCCTCCGTGGCCGGCGCGATCGAGCGCCACCTGCGCCCGCGCGGCGGCGTCGATGCGCTGTACGCGAGCGGCGGCGGGGTCTCGAATGCCACGCTGATGGCGGCGCTGGGCCGCCGGCTCGCGGGGCTGCGCGTCGAGCCGCTGGCGGCGCTCGGGGTGCCGCCGGCCGCGAAGGAGGCGCTGGCCTTCGCCTTCCTCGCCCACCAGACGCTGTGCGGCCTTTCCGGCAACGTGCCGGCGGCGACCGGGGCCACGCACCCGGTGGTGCTCGGGCACGTCACGCCGGGAGCGCTGCGGTGACGGGCGCCGCGCGCGTCGCGTGCCATCTCGCCGCGCGCTGCATCGTGCTCGCCTCGCTCGCCGCGCTGGCGGGCTCGTGCGCGTGGGTGGGGAAGAGCAGGCCGCCAGCCCCGGTGACCTCGGGCCCGGCGCCCGCCCCGTCCCCCGACACCTCGCTGGGGGCGGGCCCGCCGCCCGTTCCGCCGCCGGCCCCGCCGCCGCCGGTCGCGGCGCCCGCGCCCCGGCTCGATCAGGAGCCCGCGATCGACGTCGGGCTGGCCGTCGATCTGGAGACGCTGACCTTCGAGCCGGTGGCAAACGCCACGCTGACCACCGAGGGCGGCGGCGGCGATCCGGTGGCCCATGTCGGACCGGTGCCGATCACGGTCAGGGCTGGTCACGGGCGGTTCCGCGCCACCTGGAACGCCGGAGCGCGCCACTGGGATCTCGCCCGCTCCGACACGCTGCTGGTCGGCGGCGAGGGGGCCCTGGACGAGAACGATCCCTTCCGCATGCGCTGGAAGGGGTCGACGTGGCGCGGGCGCTTCAAGGTCTTCATGAATCCGCGCGGCAAGCTGTCGCTGGCGGTGCGGCTGCCGCTCGAGACCTACCTGCTCGGCGTGGTGCCGGGTGAGATCGGGATGCTGGACGATCACCTGCTCGAGGCGGGCAGGGCTCAGGCGATCGCCGCGCGCAGCTACACGCTCTTCTACCGCGGCCGGCGGGGCGCCGAGGGCTTCGACCTCTACGGCACGGTCGAGGATCAACTCTACAGCCCGGTCGAGAGCGAGCGGGCGCTGGCGACGCGCTGCGTCGAGTCGACCCGCGGCACCGTGGCGCTCTCCGACGGGCAGCCGATCCGCGCCAACTACTGCTCGACCTGCGGCGGGATCACCGCCGAGGTCTGGGAAGCCTGGCCCGCCGCGCCGCTGCCCTATCTCGTCAGCCACCCCGATCGCGACTACTGCGCCGCCTCGCCCCAGTACCGCTGGCGCGAGGAGTGGAGCGCCCAGCAGTTCGTGGCCACCCTGGTGCACTACGGCCCGCCCCAGGGGGTGCCGATGCCGCCTCTAGGGCCGGGGAAGCTGGTCGACGTGCGGGTCGATCAGCGCTCACGCTCCGGGCGGGTGTGGCAGATGACGGTCCAGCTCACGACCGGCGACGTCGTGATCCCGGCCTACTCGCTGCGCCAGGTGGTGCGGCGGCCGAGCCACGCGGGCGGCGCCAGCGCGAAGACGATCGGGAACGGCAACGCGATCGGGAACGGCGCGCAGATCCTGCGCTCGAACCTGTTCAAGATCGGCGTGCGCCGCGATCCGAAGAGCGGCCGCGCGCTGGCGGTGATCGCGAGCGGCGCGGGCTCCGGGCACGGCGTGGGCCTGTGCCAGACCGGGGCGCTCGGGATGGCCCGGGCGGGCTCGAGCGCCGATCAGATCGTCGCCCACTACTACCCGGGCGTTTCGATCGAGCGGCTCTACTGACCGGGCGCGCCATGGCGCGGCCGGCGGCGGGCGTTATGTGACAATGTGTGGCGAGCCGAACGTCGGCCCCTGGCGCTGCCGCAAGGCGGCTCCGCCGAGCACGGTTCGCGGCGCTGCGTTGACACTCGCCGAGCTACGCGGCTATTCTGCGGCGCTTTCCGGCCACTCGGCGCGACGCGCCGGCCCGCGGGGTTGTAGTTCAGCTGGTTAGAACGCCTGCCTGTCACGCAGGAGGTCGCGGGTTCGAGTCCCGTCAACCCCGCCATTTACGCCCGCTTCGCGCGCCCTTCCCGCTCCTGACCGCCCCCGTCGCTGCCCGCCGAAAATCGGGCTCGACAACGCGGAGCGGCCGGCCGAAATCCTATTGACGGCAGGGCCTTGCTCCGTATACTGCCGATGCTTTTTTTGAACCGGCGCGTTTGGTTGAACCGCGACGCATCGCGGCGCGCCACGGTACATCTGAAGGCCTGGAAACATCACCGGCGCCAGGCGCCAGGGAGTTCTGGGTGAGGCGGCTATGAAAAGGAAGAAGGGTCTTCCCGGCGACGACGAGTTCGAGTCCCTTCCCGACGACGAGATGAACGAGTTCGGCAACGGTGAAGAGGACGAGGAGCTCTTCGAGGACGAGGAGCTCGACGACGACGACGAGTTCGAGGGCGACGACGACGAGTTCGACGACGATCTCGAAGGCGATGACTACGAAGACGAGGACATGGATGACCTCGAAGAGGACAACGAGAGGTAAGGATCCGATGAGAATCGGAGGCGGAAACAGACGCGCATCGCGCTGGCTACGCGGAGGTGGCTGACGAAATGATCGGCTTCGGGCCTCACCTGATGCTGGACGGGTATGGTTGTGACAAGAAGAAGCTCCAGGACCTCAACCTCATCTACCGCATCCTTGACGAGTTGCCCAACCGCATCGGCATGACCAAGATCATGCCGCCCTACGTGTTCAAGTACAGTGGAGTGAAGCCCGAAGACTGGGGTCTGTCGGGTTTCGTGCTGATCGCCGAGAGCCACATCAGCATCCACACCTTCCCCGAGAAGAGCTTCGTCAGCGTCGACATCTTCTCCTGCAAGACCTTCGACCTCGAGTTCGCGGGCGAATACTTCAAGCAGGCCTTCGGGATGGAAAAGGTCGAGTGCAATGTCCTCGACCGCGGCACCGAGTTCCCCAAGGAGCTCAACGGCGCCACCCGCATGGTGCGGGCCGACCGCCGGCGCCTCGCGCGCCCCACCGCCCCGCGGCACGCTTGACGGATCGGGCGCGAGCGTGAAGCGCCCCCCCTGGCCGAGCGGCCTGCCGCTCAACTTCGGCGGGCTCGAGCCCGAGTTCTCCGGGATCGAGCGCGCGCGCGCCGTGGTCCTGCCGGTGCCCTACGATTTCAGCACCACCTACCAGAGCGGCACGCGCCACGGTCCGCGGGCGATCCTCGACGCCTCGCGCAACATGGAGCTGTGGGACGAGGAGGTGGGGGCGATCTACAAGCAGGGGATCCACAGCCTGCCCGAGATCGAGCCCACCGCCCGCGGCCCCGAGGCGATGGCGGAACGGGTCGAGCAGGCGGTGGGCTGGATCCTCGATCAGGGCCGCATGCCGGTGATGCTGGGCGGCGAGCACAGTCTCACCGCCGGCGCGGTGCGCGCGGCCCAGCGGCGCTTCCCCCAGCTCTCGGTGCTCCAGCTCGACGCCCACGCCGACATGCGCGATCGCTACCTCGACTCGCCGTTCAGCCACGCCTGCGTCATGCGCCGCGTGCGCGAGATCTGCCCCGCCGCCTCGGTCGGGATCCGCTCGCTGAGCGAGGAGGAGGCGCAGCACCTCGAGCGCCATCCGGCGCCGATCTGGAGCGTGCGGCAGCTGCGGGCCCTCGACGGCAAGCTCGAGCCCGTCCTCGACGCCTTGACCGACGAGGTGTACATCACCTTCGACGTCGACGCGCTCGATCCCTCGATCATGCCGGCGACCGGCACGCCCGAGCCCGGCGGACTCGACTGGTACGAGACCATCGACCTGCTCAAGGCGGTGGCGTCGCGCGCGCGCATCGTCGGCTGCGACGTGGTCGAGCTGGCCCCGATTGCGGGCCAGGTGGCGGCGGACTTCCTCGCCGCCCGCCTCACCTACCGGATGATCGGCCTCGCGCTGGCGCGCGTGCCGGTGACGCCCGCGCGCGGCTGAGCGGCTCCGCCGTCCCGACGACGATGAGCGGCGCCGCGCGCCTCGTGCTGCGCAAGAACCAGGACCGGCGCGTGCGCGCCGGGCACCCCTGGGTGTTCAGCAACGAGGTGGCCGAGATCGAGGGCAGCCCCGCCGACGGCGACCTCGTCGAGGTGGCCGATTTCCGCGGCGCCTTCCTGGGCCGCGCCTACTACAACCGCAAGAGCCTGATCTGCGCCCGGCTCCTGACCCGCGGGCGCGACGAGATCGATGCCGGCTTCTTCGCGCGCCGCATCGAACGCGCGGCGCGCTTCCGTGACGCCGTGCTACCCGGCGAGCGCGCGCTGCGCCTGGTCTACGGGGAGGCCGATCAGCTCCCCGGGCTGGTGGTCGACCGCTACGACGAGGTGCTCGCGGTCCAGATCCTGACCCTCGGCATCGAGGCGCGCGCCGCGCTGGTGCGCGAGGCGCTCGAGCACACGCTGCGCCCGCGCGCCGCGGTGCGGCTCGCCGACTCGCCGCTGCGGGCGCTCGAGGGCCTGCCGCTGGGGCGCGAGGTGTGGTGGGGCGAGGTCGCGGGGCCGCTCGAGGTCGCGATCGAGGGCTTCACGGTCGAGGTCGATCTCCTCCACGGGCAGAAGACCGGGCTGTTCCTCGATCAGCGCCTCAACCGCCGGGTGGCCGAGGCGCGCGCCGCCGGCCGGCGCGTGCTCGATCTGTTCTGCTACCAGGGCGAGTGGGCGCTCCATGCCGCGCGCGGCGGCGCCCGCGAGGTGGTCGCGGTCGACTCGTCGGAGCCGGCGCTCGCCGCCGCGCGGCGCAACCTCGAGCGCAATCGCCTCGCCGAGCGCGTGACCCTGCGCCGCGGCGATGCGTTCGACGTCGCCCGTGAGCTCCAGCGCGCGGGCGAACGCTTCGGGCTCGTGATCCTCGATCCGCCCGCGCTGGTCAAGTCGCGGAAGCACCTCGCCGAGGGGGCGCGCGCCTACCGCGAGCTCAACCGCGCCGCGATGGCGCTGCTCGAGGAGGAAGGCGTGCTCATCAGCTGCTCGTGCAGCCACCACCTCGACGACGCGCTCTTCCACCAGGTGCTGCTCGAGTCCGCGCGGGCGGCACACCGGCCCTTCCGCGTGCTCGAGTGGCGCGGCGAGTCGCCCGACCACCCGCAGCTCCTCGCGGTGCCGGAGACCCACTACCTCAAGTGCGCGGTGCTCCAGGCGCTGTGAGCCCGGTCAGGCCCCGGCCGGCCCGGCCTCCGGGTCGGGCGCCCTGGCAGCGCCCGCTTTCTTCGCCTCGTCGAGGTAGTTGAGGCGCAGGCCGTCGAGGGCCATGCGCAGGGCGCGCGCCTCGTCTTGAGAGAGATTGCCGCGGGTGCGGACCTCGATCGCCTCGAGCGTGTCGATGGTGTCCCGGGCCAGATCGAGCCGCACCTCGATCGCGTTCGTCACCGGGTGCTTGAGCTTGCCGAGCGCGATCATGCCGCTCTGCTGAAGACCGAGCACGAGCCCGAGGAACAGCGCGGTGTCGCGGCCGCCCTCGGGCTCGCTCACGATCCACCTCCGGGGGACGGCGCGGCGCGCGGCAGCGTCTTCGCCTCCTCCCACAGCGCGTCCATCTCCGCGAGCGTGGCGTCCTTCGGCTGGCGGCCGCTCTCGGCCAGCCGGCGCTCGATGTGGTGGAAGCGGTCGCGGAAGCGGTGGCCGGCGGCGCGCAGCTCACGCTCGGGATCGACGCCCAGATGCCGCGACAGGTTGACCACCGAGAACAGCAGATCGCCGATCTCGTGGGCGAGCGCCGGCGTGGTGTCGCCATGGAGCTCGCGCTCGATCTCGCCCACCTCCTCAAGCACCTTGGCGAGCGGCCCGCCGTGATCGGGCCAGTCGAAGCCCGTCGCACCCGCCTTCTCCTGCAGCCGGTAGGCGGCGACCAGCGCGGGCAGCCCGCGCGGCTGATCGCCGAGCAGCGAGGCGTGCGCGGCGGCCTCGCCCTTCTCGGCCTTCTTGATCTCCTGCCACTGGCGGTAGGCGGCGTCGCCGTCCTTCACCACCGCATCGCCGAACACGTGCGGGTGGCGGCGCACCAACTTGGCCGCCGCGCGCTCCAGCGCCTCGGCGAGCCCGGGGCCGCCGCGCTCACCCAGCAGCTCGAGACAGAACACGGCGAGGAAGGCGAGATCCCCCAGCTCCTCGGCGATGTGCCCGGAATCACCGGAGCCGATCGCCTCGCCCGATTCCACCGCTTCCTCGGTGAGGTAGGGCGTCATGCTCTCGAGCGACTGCTCGCGGTCCCACGGACAGCCGTCGGGGCCGCGCAGGCGCCGGCACACCGCCACCAGATCGGCGAACGCCTTGAGCTCGCGCTCGCTCACGGGACGAGAATCGCCGCCGGACCGCGACGCTGCCAGCGTCGCACCAGCCACACGACGAGGAGCACCAGCGCGAGCGCCACGAGCGGGGCGAAGATCGCGGCCAGGCTCAGCGAGAACGCGCCCGAGTCCTCGGCCACCGACAGCACCGGGTTCGCGTGCCCGGCGGTCATCGCGGTGCTGCCGAGCCGGGTCTTGGCCTTGACCCCGTGCACCGCGAGCGCTCCGGCGCCCAGGATCAGGGCGGCGATCTGGGCCCACGGGCTGCCCCAGCCCTGAAGGATCGCAAAGGAGCCGATCCAGGCCGCCGCCGGGCGGATGAAGGTGCCGATGACGTCGAGCGCGTGGTCCACGACCGGTACCTTGTCGCCCACGATCTCGAGCACCGCGGCGAGGCCGAGCGCCCACAGCGCCGCGTCGCTCGCCATCCACTCGGCGCCGGGGCGCAGGTGGATGACGCCGAAATGCGCCGCGAGCCCGAGCCCGAGCAGTGGCAGGAACGCGCGCAGCCCGCAGGCCGCCGCGATCGCCACCCCGCTCACCAGCGCGAGCCACATCGAACGATCCATGACCCCATGATAGCGTGCCCGCCCATGCGTGTCTCGCGATGGGCGGTCGCGGCGCTGGCGGCAGGCATCGCGCTGCCCGCCTACCTGCGGGGCGTGGCCCCGGGCGTGCTGTTCGCCGACAGCGGCGAGCTGCAGGCGGTGGCGCTGCGCGGCGGGATCGCCCACCCCAGCGGCTACCCCACGTTCATCCTGGTGGGGCAGCTCGCGGGCCGGCTGCTGCCGGGAAACCCGGCGTGGCGGATGAACCTGATGACGGCCGGCTTCGGCGCCGTGTCGGCGGGGCTCGTGGGGGTGGTGCTGATCGAGCTCGGCATCTCGCCGGGCGCGGCGCTCGCCGGGGCGCTGATCTACGGCGCGAGCTTCACCTTCTGGCGTGACTCGCTGGGCTGCGAGGTCTACACGCTCGCGATCGCGCTGTTCCTGATCGCGACCTGGCGCTCGGTGCTCGCGTTTCGCAGCCGGCGCCTCGACGACGCGTGCGCGGCGGCGTTCTTCATGGGCCTCGCGGTCACCGGCTCGCTGGTCTTCGGGCCCCCGATCGTGCTGATGGCGGCGCTGGTGGCGTTGCCGCTGCCGCTCGCCGGCGCGCGAAGACTGGGGGCGTGGGCGGTGCTGCTCGGCTGCTTCGCCGCCGGACTCTCCCCCTATGCGTACCTCCTCGTGGTCGATCCCCACACCCAGGCCACCAACTACCTGCGCTACTCGATCGAGCTCTCGGCGGGCCAGTTCGGGCTCACGCCCGGGAACTTCTCGTCGCCACTCAGGCGTCTGATGTGGCTGCTGTTCGGCTCCGAGTCGCACCCGGTGTGGTACACGCGCCCGCCCGGCGGGCTAGCGCGCAACGCGCTCGCGGGGCTCGCGCAGCTCGGCCTGTTCGAGCTCGGGCCGCCCGGCGTCCTGCTCGCCGCCGCGGGCGCGTGGCGGCTCGCGCGCCGGCCCGGCGCGGAGCGCGCGCTGCTGCTCGGGATCGGCGCGATCGGGCTCGTCATCGCCGCGGGGGTGACCCAGATCCGGTTGCTCACCATCTTCATGATCCCGTGCGTGCTGGTCGCCGCGCTGCTCGCCGGCTTCGGCGTGGACGCGCTGATCGCGCCGCTCGCGCGGCGCCGTGGGGCGCCGGCCGGAATCGCGGCCGCGCTCCTCGCCGCGCTCATCGTGATCCCGGTGCCGCATCTCCTGCGCCTCGCGTCGCGCTCGCGCCCGATCCTGGGCGCGACCGTGCTCGAGGAGTGGGACCCGAGGATCACCGGGCTCGTGCCCTCGATGCGCGGCTACGACGAGCCGCGGCGCTACGCCGAGCGCGTCATGAACGCGCTGCCCGCGCACGCCATGGCGATCGGGAAGTGGCGCGAGATCACGGCGCTCAAGTACCTGCAGACCATCGAGGGCGCGCGGCCCGACGTGATCCTGGATCCCTGGTACGACGCCCATCTCGCGCGCCTCGCGCGCTGGCAGGCGACGCGCGACCCGCGCGATCACCCGTTCGTGGTGATCGGCCCGATTCCGGGCCTGAGGCCGCGTCTCGGCGTGGTCGACTCGCTGGCGCTCGGCGGGGGCGACTACCTCCTGATCCGGCGCGCGCCCATCGACACCGACGGCCGCGCGCCGTAGGAGGCGGCCGACATTGCCGCTCCTCCGTCGTGCCGCTATGCTCCCGGCCCGACGCCGATGCGGCGCGTCTTCAAGGAGGAAGCCCTTGTCCATGCCGGTGTCGACCTGGGTCGAGGTGGATCTCGATCGCTTCGCGGCCAACCTGCGCGCGATCAAGGCGCTGGCGGGCCCGGCGCGCGGGATCCTGCTGGTGGTCAAAGCCGACGCGTACGGACACGGCGCGGTCGAGATGGTGCGCGCCGCCGAGGCCGAGGGCGTCGCCGCCCTCGGTGTTGCGACCCTCCACGAGGGCATCCAGATCCGCGATGGTGGCTGCCGGCAGCCGATCGTGGTGCTGTCCCCGCTGCTGCCGAGCGAGATCGACGAGGCGATCGCCCACCAGCTCGATCCCACGGTGTGCGACCTCGACTTCGCGCGCGCGCTCTCGGCAGGCGCCGGGCGCGCGCGCCGGGCGGTGCGCTGCCATGTCGAGATCGACACCGGCATGGGGCGCATCGGGGTGCTGGAGCGGGACGCCGAGGCGTTCCTCGGCGACCTCGTCCGCATGCCGGGCCTGAGGCTCGCGAGCCTCTACACCCACTTCCCGGACGCCGACGCCGAGGACCTCGAGTTCTCGCGCGCCCAGGCGCGGCGCTTCGTCGCGCTCGCCGAGCGGCTCGCTCACCGCGGGATCGAGGTGCCGCGGCTCCACGCCGCGAACAGCGCCGGGTTCCTGAATCTGCCCGAGTCGCGCCTCGACTGGGTGCGGGTCGGGCTCGTCGCCTACGGCCACGCCCCGCCCCATGCCCGGGAGACATTGGCGCTCGAGCCGGTGATGGCGCTCAAGAGCCGCCTGGTCCAGGTGCGCGAGCTGCCGGCCGGCGTTCCGATCAGCTACGGGCGCACCTACGAGACCCGGCGGCCCACGCGCACCGGTGTGGTCGCGGTGGGATACGGGCACGGCTACTCGTGGTTGCTCTCGAACCGCGGGCAGATGCTGGTGGGCGGGAAGCGCGTGCCGATCCTCGGGCGCGTGACCATGGATCTCACCATGGTGGATCTCACCGATCTGCCCGCGGCCCGCGTCGGCGACGAGGTGGTGCTGTTCGGCGGTGGCGCCGGGGACGGGATGCTGACGCTCGAGGAGCTGGCGGCGTGGAGCGAAACCATTCCCTACGAGATCATGTGCACCATCGGCAAGCGGGTGACGCGCATCTACGTGCGCGGCGGCCGGCCGGTCAAGCTCACCTCGCTGGTGGGCGAACGCGAGGAGTGGGTCGATCAGGCGGTCGACCACTTCCGCCGCCGCGCGCAGGCGATGGCCGCGGCCAAGCGCCGCTGAGCGCCGGGTGCGCGCGTTCCTCATCGTCCTCGACGGCGTCGGCATCGGCGCGCTGCCCGACGCGGCGGACTACGGCGATCAGGGGACCCACACGCTGCTCCACGTCGCCGAGGCCGCCGGGGGTCTGAGCCTCCCGGTGCTCGAGCGGCTCGGCCTCGGCCGGCTGCTCGCGCTGCCGGGGGTGCGGGCGATCTCGGATCCGCGCGGGGCGCGCGGCCGGCTCGCCGAGGCCTCGAAGGGCAAGGACAGCACCACCGGGCACTGGGAGCTCGCCGGGCTCAAGCTCGGGCGCGCGTTCCCGACCTATCCGCACGGTTTTCCCGTGCCGCTGCTGGAGCGCTGGAGCGAGCGCATCGGGCGCGGCTGGATCGGCAACGTCGCGGCCTCGGGCACCGAGATCATCGCGCGGCTGGGGGCCGAGCACGAGCGCAGCGGCCGGCTCATCGTGTACACTTCGGCCGACAGCGTGTTCCAGATCGCGGCGCACGAGCGCCGCGTGCCGCTCGACGAGCTGTACGCGGCCTGCCGCGCCGCGCGCGAGCTGCTGACCGGCGAGCACGCGGTGGGACGCGTCATCGCGCGGCCGTTCGTCGGGGAGCCCGGCGACTACCGGCGCACGCCCAACCGGCGTGACTTCTCGCTCGAGCCGCCCGCCGAGACCCTGCTCGACCGGCTGAAGCGCGCCGGACAGCGCGTGGTCACGGTCGGCAAGGTGGACGATCTGTTCGCGGGGCGCGGCGTGTCGGAGGCGATCCACACCCGGAACAACGCCGAGGGGGAGGACGTGCTGGTTGATCTGGCGCGACGCGCGGGGGAGGGGCTGGTGTTCGCCAACCTGGTCGACTTCGACCAGCAGTACGGGCACCGCAACGACGCGCCCGGCTTCGCCCGCGCCCTCGAGCAGTTCGACGAGCGCTGCGGCGAGATCGAGGGGCGGCTGCGCGACGACGAGCTGTGCCTGGTCACCGCCGATCACGGCAACGACCCGACCACGCCCGGCACCGATCACACCCGCGAGTACACGCCGCTGCTGGTCGCCGGGCCGCGGGTGCGCCCCGGCGTCGATCTCGGCACCCGCGCCACCTTCGCCGACGTCGGCGCCACGCTGGCCGAGATGCTCGGCGTCGGCCGCCTCGCCCACGGGACCAGCTTCCTGCGCGAGCTGCGCGTATGAGGCGCGGCACCCGGGGCGCCCGGCCGGCGCGGCGCCGCCGCGCCGCCGCGCGCCGCACCGCCGGCCCGGCCGCGCTGATGCGCGCCGCCGAGGGCGCGCGACGGCAGGCCTATGCGCCCTACTCGCGCTTCCCGGTGGGCGCCGCGATCCTGTTGCGCGACGGCCGCATCGTCACCGGCTGCAATGTCGAGAACGCCTCCTACGGACTCGCGGTGTGCGCGGAGCGCAACGCGGTGTTCAAGGCGGTGAGCCAGGGCGACCGCGACTTCGTGGCGATCGCGGTGACGGCGCGCGAGGGGCGCGGCGCCCCGCCGTGCGGCTCGTGCCGCCAGGTGCTGCACGAGTTCGCGCCCGGGGTCGTGGTCTACTGGCGCAACGCCCGCGGGCGGATCGTGCGCAGCCCGCTCCACGACCTGCTGCCGCTGCCCTTCGATCTCGCGATGCTGAGGGGCCGGCGTTGAGCACCGAGCGCGAGACCCTGATCGACCTCATCACCCAGCGCATCCTCGATGCGCTCCAGCATGGCGCCTCGCCACCGGCGCCGACGGCGCCGCCCGCGCCCGCGCGCCCCGCCGGCGGCGACTCGCACGATGCCGCGACCCAGGAGCGGCTCAGGATGTTCAGCATCTCGGGGGCCACCGGTCCCGAGGAGACCCGCGTGCTGGCCGAGGCGGGGGCGGCGCGCGTGGTGGCCACCACCGGCTACTCGCCGGCCTCGGACGGGCTCGCCTCGCTCATCGACCACACGCTGCTCAAGCCCGACGCGACGCGCGAGGACATCGAGCGCCTGTGCCGCGAGGCGGCCCAGTTCGGCTTTGCCTCGGTGTGCGTGAACCCCAACTGGGTGCCGCTGTGTCGCGATCTGCTGAAGGGCAGCGGGGTCAAGGTGTGCACCGTGATCGGCTTCCCGTTCGGTTCCCACCTGCCCGACGTCAAGGCCTACGAGGCGCGACGCGCGGTCGAGCAGGGCGCCGAGGAGGTCGACATGGTGATCAACATCGGCGCGCTCAAATCGAAGGACTACGCCACGGTCGAGAAGGACATCGCCGGCGTGGTCCAGGCGGTGGGCCGGAACACCGTGGTCAAGGTGATCCTCGAGACCGCGATGCTGACCCGCGAGGAGAAGATCATGGGCAGCTCGCTCGCCAAGGCCGCCGGCGCCGACTACGTCAAGACCTCGACCGGCTTTGGCGGCGGGGGCGCCACCGTCGAGGACGTGCGGCTGATGCGCGAGACGGTGGGCCCCGAGATCGGCGTCAAGGCCTCGGGCGGCATCCGCACCAAGGAGGACGTCGAGGCGATGGTGGCGGCGGGGGCCACCCGCATCGGCGCCTCGGCCGGGGTCAAGATCGTGCGCGGCGAGAAGACCGAGGCCAAGTACTGACGCGATGGACGCCCGCGCGTTCCTGCGCAGCAAGCGCGAGGGCCAGGAGCACGCCCCCGAGGAGCTGCGCGCCTTCGTGGCCGCCTTCGCGGCCGGAGCGATCGCCGACTACCAGGTGAGCGCCTGGCTCATGGCCGCGTATCTGAACGGCCTGAGCGAAGCGGAAACCGCGGCGCTCACCGAGGCGCTGATCCACTCCGGTCGGGTGTTCGACTGGAGCGCGCTCGGGCGTCCCAGCGCCGACAAGCACTCGACCGGCGGGGTGGGCGACAAGGTCTCGCTGATCCTCGCCCCGCTGGTCGCGGCCTGCGGCGTGCTGGTGCCGATGGTCTCGGGACGCGGACTGGGTCACACCGGCGGCACACTCGACAAGCTGGAGTCGATCCCCGGCTTCTCGACCCGCCTCGACGCCGCGGCGATGCGCGCCCAGCTCGAGCGCATCGGCGTGGTCATGGTGGGGCAGGGGCCCGATCTGGCGCCCGCCGACGGCAAGCTCTACGCGCTGCGCGACGTGACCGCCACGGTCGAGCGCGATTACTTCATCGTGCCCAGCATCGTGAGCAAGAAGGTGGCGGAGGGCGCGGGCGCGCTGGTCTACGACGTCAAGTGCGGCAACGGCGCCTTCATGAGCACGCGCGCCGACGCGGCCGGGCTGGCGCGCCGCCTGGTCGCCACCACGCGCGCGCTCGGCCGGCGCGCCGCGGCGCTGGTCACCGATATGAGCCAGCCGCTCGGCGCGGCGTGCGGCAACGCGCTCGAGGTCGCGGAAGCGGTCGAGGTGCTGAAGGGCGGCGGGCCCGCCGACGTGCGCGCGCTCACCCTCGAGCTGGCGGCGGCGATGCTGGCGCTGGCCGGAACCGAGCCGACGACGGAGGCGGGGCGCGCGCGCGCGCTCGCGACGCTGGCGGGCGGCGCGGCCCACGAGCGCTTCCTCGCGCTGGTCGCGGCGCAGGGCGGCGATGCCGGGCGGCTCTCGCGCGGGCTGCCGCGCGCGCCCGAGCTGCTCGAGGCGCGCGCCGCGCGCGCCGGGCGCCTGGCCGCCGTCGACACCCGCGGCCTCGGCGAGCGGATCGTCGCGATCGGCGGCGGGCGTCGCGCCCAGGAGGACGCGGTCGACCCGCGTGTCGGGCTGATGGTGCGCCGGCGGCTCGGCGATGTGGTGGCGGCGGGCGACGTGCTGGCCGAGGTCCACCTTGCCACCGCGGACCCCGCCGAGGCCCAGCGCGTCGCCGCCTGCTTCACGATCGCCGACGCGGCGCCGGCGGCGCCGGGCCTGGTCATCGAGCGGATCGAGTGGCCGCGTGCTCGCTCAGGGTCGTGAGGGCGGCGCGGGGGGGCGCGCCTCGACCGTGGTGCCGGGCGGCGGCGCCTCGGCGTCGATCGGGCTGCCCGGCTGCTCGGGCGGCGTGTCGAGGATGCGCCCGGGGTGGAGCGTGCAGGCTTCGGTGGGCTGCGAGCCGTCGTTGAAGCTCTGGGCCCGCACCTTGGGGCAGTGGTCGGTCGCGAGCATCCCGCTCTCGGCGCAGATCAGGCGCGTCAACGACCCCGAGGGCGGCTCGAAGTTCTCGACCGGGCGGCCGCGCGTGGCCCCCATCATGAAATCGGTCCACGCCGGCAGCGCGGCGCGCGCCCCGGTCATCCCGTTGCCGATCGTCCTCTTCTCGTCGAAGCCGACCCAGGCGCCGGCGACCAGGCTCGGGATGTAGCCCACGAACCAGGCATCCATGTAGTCGTCCATCGTGCCGGTCTTGCCCGCCGCCGGGTTGGTGAAGCCGCGCAGCCGCGCCGGGTAGCCGGTGCCGTGATCGACCACGTCCTGGAGCATCGAGGTCATGACCGCGGCGGTCTCCTCGGACAGCACCTCGACGGGATGCGGCGAGTTGCGCTCCAGGACGTTGCCGTTGCGGTCCTCGACCTTGAGGATGTAGAGCGGATCGTTGCGGATGCCCTGGTTCGCGAACACCCCGTACGCCGAGGCCAGCTCGAGCAGCGTGACCTCGCTGGTGCCGAGCGCCATCGACAGGTTCTGCCCGATCGGGGTGTGGATCCCCATGCGGCGCGCGTAGCTCGCCACCAGCGAGGTGCCGACCTTCTTCAGCAGCTTGACCGCCGGAATGTTGATCGAGTTCTCGAGCGCGTAGCGCAGCGTCACCGGACCGCGGAAGGTGCGGTCGTAGTTGCCGGGCTGGTACATCATGCCGTTGCCCGAGGGATAGGAGACCGGCTCGTCGACGATGATGTCGTTGGGATGGAAGCCGTTGTCGATCGCCGCGGTGTAGATGAAGGGCTTGAACGCCGAGCCCGGCTGGCGCAGCGCCTGGGTGGCGCGGTTGAAGTTGCTGTGGACCCAGTTGCGGCCGCCCACCAGGGCGCGGATGTAGCCGTTGCGCGGATCGATCGCGATGAACGAGCCCTGCAGGTAGGGCGTGCTCTGGTTGCCGTGCACCGCCTCGGCGAGGGTGACGTTGTAGTTCTGGGGCGTCTGCTTGAACTTGAGCTCCTTCTCCAGCTGCTCGAGCTGGACCTCGAGCGCGCGCTCGGCGATCTGCTGCAGGTCCATGTCGAGGGTGGTGTAGACCTTGAGCCCGCCTTCGTACACCGAATTGGAGCCGAAGCGCTCGTCGAGGTGCTGGCGCACCATCTCGACGAAGTAGGGGGCGCGGTCGTTGCCGTAGCGCATCGGCGTGACGCCCAGTGGCTCACTGGTGGCCTGCTGGTACTCGACGTCGGTGATCGCCTGGGTCGCGACCATGTTGCGCAGCACCTTGTCGCGCCGCGCGCTGGCGGCCTTGGGCCGGCGGCGCGGCGAGTAGACGCTGGGATTCGCCGGCAGCCCGGCGAGCAGCGCGCACTCGGGGAGCGTCAGCTCCTGCACCGGCTTGCCGAAGAAGGTCTTGGCGGCGGCGTCGACGCCGTAGGCGCCCTCCCCGAAGTAGATCTGGTTGAAGTACATCTCCAGGATCTGGTCCTTGGAGTAGCTGCGCTCGATCTCGATCGCCAGCGCGATCTCCTTGAGCTTGCGCGTCACGGTGCGCTCGTGAGTCAGGAACAGGTTGCGCGCCAGCTGCTGGGTGATCGTGCTGCCACCCTGGGTGCCGCGCATGTGGAGCACGTTGTTGACCGCGGCGCGCGCCACGCCCCACAGGTCCACGCCCCAGTGGTGGTAGAAGTTCCGGTCCTCGGTCGAGAGCGTGGCGTTGACGAGGTTGCGCGGAATCTCCTTGAGCGGCACGAGCGAACGGTTCTCCTTGAAGAACTCGTGCACGATGCGCCCGCGCGAGTCGTAGACCGTGGTCTTGACCGGCGCCTGGATCGCGACCAACTGGCTCGGCGGCGGCAGGTCGCGCCCCAGCCACTGGACGATGCCGAACGTCAGGCCCGCCGCGGCGGAGATCGCGACCACGACCAGGCCGAAGAACAGCTTCCAGGGCAGTCGGCGCGCGACCGTCCAGGCCTCACCGGCCGGCAAAGGGGGACGTCCGGCCGCGGTGGAATGCTCCGTCAACTGAATCGCGGGATGCTCCTTTCCGATTCGAGCGGCGAGCCTAGAGGGTGCCGCGGAACAGGGTCAAGCCCGATCGCGGTTGCCGCCGCTCTCGCACGGTGACTAGAATGCGCGGCGGCGACGGCGGTTCCGCGCTTTAGATGCGCGAATCGTGCCGTGCGGCGGAGCGCCATGAACGAAACCATGACATTGGACGAGCAGGCCGAGCGTCTCGCACTCGGCACCGAGGAGATCCTGCCGCCGGGCGAGCTGGCCGCGCGCCTGCGCGCCTGCGCCGAGGCGCGGCGGCCGCTGCGCGTCAAGCAGGGCTTCGATCCCACCGCGCCCGACATCCATCTCGGCCATACGGTGGGGCTGCGGAAGCTGCGGCAGTTCCAGGATCTCGGCCACCAGGTGGTGCTGATCGTCGGCGACTACACCGGCATGGTCGGGGACCCGAGCGGCCTCAGCAAGACCCGGCCGCAGCTCACGCGCGACGAGGTCGAGCGCAACGCCGCCACCTACCTCGAGCAGTTCTACCGGGTGCTGGAGCGCTCGCCGCGGGCGCCGCGGCTCCCGGTCGAGGTGCATCGCAACGGCGAATGGTTCGCAGCGATGTCGTTCATGGACATCATGAGGCTGGCTTCGAAGTTCACGGTCTCGCAGATTCTCGAGCGCGAGGACTTCTCGAAGCGCTTCCATGCCGAGCAACCGATCGCGGTTCATGAGCTGCTCTACCCCCTCATGCAGGGTTACGACTCGGTGGCGATCCACAGCGACCTCGAGATCGGCGGCACCGAGCAGAAGTTCAACCTGCTGGTCGGACGGGAGCTCCAGAGGCTGCACGGCCAACCGCCGCAGGTGGTGATGACGCTGCCGCTCCTCCCCGGACTCGACGGGGTGCAGCGGATGAGCAAGAGCCTCGGCAACTATGTGGGGGTCACCGATTCCCCTGGGGATATGTTCGGCAAGATCATGAGTCTTCCTGACCCCATGATGAGCCTTTTCTGGCGCCTGGCGACCGACGCCGAGCCCCGCGAGCTCGAGGCCATCGGGCGCGAGCTCGCGGACCCCGGGGTCAATCCCATGTCGATCAAGAAGCGGCTCGCCGGCCGCATCGTGACCCTGTACCACGGGGCCGAGGCCGCGCGCCGGGCCCAGCAGAACTTCGAGGCCCAGTTCGGGCGCCGCGAGATCCCCGCCGATCTGCCGGTTTGGACCGCGGATTCCGCGGGTGAAATGGGGATCAAGGACCTGCTGGTCCGCTCCGGGCTCGCGAGAACCGGCAGCGAGGCGTGGCGGGCCGTCGACCAGGGTGCGGTGAGCATCGACCAGACGCGGGTGAGCGACCGGAATCACCGCCAGCCGCTCGAGGCGGCCTTCGTGCTGCGCCTTGGCCGGCGCATGATCCGGGTCGAGCCGCGGGCCGGGACCAAGTAAGTCATTACCTGACACTGTTTTGTGGGCATCAGCCAGGGGCTAGGCCGCAGCGGGTTGACAGGCCGCCCGATCCGCCCCATATTGTGGTTGCCGCAGGGAACAGCCCCGCCGGAAATGGTTTGACTTCCACTGACTACGAGGCTAGATTCCCCGTCCGCCCTTTCCGCCTGGGAAGGGCGGTTGATTGTCTCGCTCTTTGAAAATTGAATAGCGCACGAGATTCTGAATGCCCGTGCGAGGTCCCGACTTCACGCGCTGTTCCGGCGTGAACGTTGGGTTTCGATTCCTTGCAGAACGATCCATTCGGAGACGGCTTCGGCCTGCTCTGAATGTTCTCCGTTTTCTATTACCACGGAGAGTTTGATCCTGGCTCAGAACGAACGCTGGCGGCGTGGATTAGGCATGCAAGTCGAACGCGAAAGAGAGGGAAACTTCTCGAGT
>Ga0306920_100002702_pt1 | contig 22405 bp, 17 predicted proteins | sample flu12Cox44000170_FD_204666 | JGI IMG/M metagenome (GOLD analysis project Ga0306920, IMG submission 204666) | Lab enrichment of tropical soil microbial communities from Luquillo Experimental Forest, Puerto Rico - flux4day.12C.oxic.44.000.170 (v2)... | ecosystem: Environmental > Terrestrial >...
GGCGACCGGCAACAGCGTCGACAGAATCAAGACGTTTGCGCTGTATTTCAAGGGATACCATCCCATCGAACAGGTCCATCCGCTCGAGGGCGGCGTGCTTCGGTTGAAGAGCCGGCGCGAGCGCCGCCTGCATTTGCCGGTCGAGCCGGCCTGGGTGTTCTATCCGCGTTATTTTGTGGAGACCGCCGTCAAGGCGATCCGGTGGGCGACACTGGCGATCCGCCTCGAGCGGCTCGCGCGCAAGGTCAAGAACGATGCGCATCGGCTCGAATATACCGACAGAGCGCTGGCGTCCTCGACCGACGAGGCTCAGGACCTCGAATTGTACAAGACGAGATCAAGTCAGGCGTTTCTCGATCAGCGGCGGCATATCGAAGAAGCACAGAGAGGTAAGGTCTTGGTGTAGCCGGACTGCGGAATTGCGACCAAGCGCAAAGTCAAATGTGGGTTACATTTGCGCGCTATGCTTTGCGCAATCTTCACGAATCTCTCATCCTGGTGGCGGAGCCGGCTTTCGGATAGATCCACTATACGCCCTTCTCGAATCTCATAGAGGAATTCAAAATGGCAGGAATGCGATCCGGGTTTGTTATTTTAACAGGGCTGCTGCTGTCGGCTTCGGGCGCGGTGGCACAGCAGTCGGGCAAACCCTGCACCGGCGATATCAAGAAACTGTGCGCCGACATCAAGCCCGGCGAGGGCCGGCTCATGGCCTGCATGAAATCGCATTTGGGCGACCTGTCGGAAACCTGCCAGGACCGCGTGCTCACGGTGGCGGTGACCGGAAAGGTGTGCAAGGGCGATATCGCGAAGCTGTGTGCTGGAATTGAGCCGGGCACCGGCGGCATCAGAAAGTGCATAAAATCGCATATTGCAGAGGTCAGCGATGCTTGCAGCGATGCGATGTCGCGCGTCGCGGCGGGCAGGAAAGTCTTCGGCGGGGATCTCTGAAATTTCCTTAGCACGCCGATAGCTACCGCCGTCGCTTGCGACCCGCGCTCGCATCCGTCGAATCGGATCACTTAGCCCTGATGAAGGTCAGCAGGTCCGCGTTGATGGTCTCGGCTTCGGTCGTCGGCATGCCGTGCGGAAAGCCCTTGTAGGTTCTCAAAGTGCCATTCTTCAAGAGCTTGGCCGAGCGCGGCCCAGAGTCGGCGTAAGGCACGATTTGGTCGTCGTCGCCATGCATCACCAGCACCGGCACATTGATCTTCTTTAGATCCTCGGTGAAGTCGGTTTGGGAAAACGCGACGATGCCGTCGTAATGCGCTTTCGCGCTGCCTGTCATGCCCTGGCGCCACCAGTTCAGGATCACGGCTTGCGAGGATTTCGCACCGGGGCGGTTGTAGCCGTAGAAGGGTCCCGCGGCGAGATCGTAATAGAATTGCGAGCGGTTGGCGGCGAGCTGCGCCTGCAGACCATCGAACACGCTCTTGGGCAAGCCGCCTGGATTGGCCGGCGTCTGCACCATCAACGGCGGTACCGCGGAAAGCAGCGCCGCCTTTGCGACGCGGCTTTCGCCATGGCGGGCGATGTAGCGTACGACTTCTCCACCGCCGGTGGAGTGCCCGACATGCACGGCATTTTTCAGGTCAAGGTGAGCTGTGAGCGCAGCAAGATCGTCGGCATAGTGATCCATGTCATGGCCGTCGGCGACTTGAGTAGAGCGGCCATGACCGCGCCGGTCATGTGCGATGACGCGAAAACCGCGGTTGACGAAGAAAAGCATCTGCGTATCCCAATCGTCTGAGGACAGCGGCCAGCCGTGGCTGAAGACGATTGGTTGGCCCGAGCCCCAATCCTTGTAGAAGATCTCGGTGCCGTCTTTCGTGGTGATCGTGGGCATCATGAACCTCCTGTGTTCATCGCGTCAGTCTCGCAGGCGCAGTGAGCGAGGTCGCCGGGGTTGCCCTATGGCACATTCGAGCGCGCTACGATTCCAACGGCCAAGGTCGGCTGCGGCCCGATACGTGGTTTCCAGAAATTCAGTGAGCATCGATTCCGGATCAGCCGATGTCCGGACGACTTCATAAGGCAGAAGAAATTCCCCAAGCTTTGGGTCAAAATATGCTTCCGCGGGAGCAATCTTTGCGTCGGCAAAACCCTTCGGGACCGGATAGGCGTAGGAGTAGAAGGCCGCAAAGTCTGTTCCACCGCCACCGGGCCAGAAACCGGCGGAGGAAACCTCGTCGCTGTATGCCTCGCGCGTGACGTCGTCTGGCAAACCCGGGATACCGCCTGGGTGAAGTGGTGCAGGGCGCCCGGAGAAGCGTGTCACCGCAAGATCGAAGCTGCCCCAGAAGAGATGGACGGGACTGACCTTTCCGGTAAACCCCGTCCGAAAGCGAGACAACACGCGGTCAATTGCGACGAGAGCTTCGAAGAAATGGGTCACCGCGCCGCTGTCATACGGTCTTGCTTGCCGGTCATCCCGAAACGGGATCGGATCGGGAATCTCATTGGGTCGACCGTCGAACTCCGCCCTACCGCCAAGCTGTTCGACCAGTTCGCGAAAGCGGGTGCAGAACTCGGCAACGGACATAGGGCCAAGCCGGAATTCAGCCCTGCGACCGTCCGCTGCCTCACCGATCACCTTGTGGCTGAGGAGATCGAACTTGATCTCAATACCTGAAGCGTCTGGAATCAATGAAGTCGTCAGTCCGCGGGCATCAACGTAAAAGGTCGCATGCCAGGAATGGTTGACCCACGGTGTCCTCGCCAACCGATACTTGCCGACGACCTGGGAATACAGGTGAAGCGCGGAACAAGTCTCTCGCCATGCTCTGTAGGGGATTGCAGGCCAGATCGCGGTCATGGCAATTGTCTCCCTCGCATCCGCTCGCTTAGGAACGCCGCAGCACGCATATCCTGCTGCGTTGGCATTTTTTTGTCGCCCTTGACGAGGCCGTCATCTCTGGCCGTCGAATATTGGCCGCCCTTGACCCGAAAAAGAGGTGGCGATCCCGGAACAACGCCCACATAGGCCGCCATCAAGGCCTTAGGCTGGCTCACCCATCGGAAGACGCGTCGGCACCCCCATCCGTGTTCCGGATGTTGCCATGGGGATCGCCACCAGTCGAGTTCCCCCAGTCGAATGTGCAATTGGCCGTGAGTGACCGGGAATAAATTACTTTTCTGCTGGTCTTGAGTGGCGGCGGACGCGCGTCAACGAAGGAGCAAATATGTCTGCGATGAATAAGCCGACCATCGCCGCAATCGCGGCTCTCATCAGTATTTTTACCCTGATCGCGATCCCCATGCCGAAGGCATCGGCGCAAGCGGGTCTTCAGGATGCGGACATCGCGAAGGCACTGCGCGCCGGCGATCTTGTCATGGTGGTTCGCCACGGCGCTACTTTTCCCGATAAAGCTGATACCGACCCCCTCAACTTCGACAATATTGCCGCTCAGCGTAATCTAAGCGACAAGGGCAAGGCTTTGGCAAAAGCATTCGGCGACGCCATTCGTCAGGCCGCCGTTCCCGTCAGCAAAGTCTACACCAGCAAGTACAACCGCGCCTATGAGACGGCCGTCATCGCCGGTTTCAAGGACATCGAAAAGACAACAGATCTGACGGAGGGCGGGCTCATCGTGTCGCCGAATGAAAACAACCGACGAGCTGAGGCTTTCCGAAAGATGATCGGGACAGCGCCGGCGCCCCACACGGTCACGATCCTCATCACGCATCAGCCGAATATCATTGCGGCGCTCGGAAAGGACTGGTTCGACGTCAGGGAAGGCGAAGCCTCTATCTTCCGACCGGGCGATGGCGGCTACAAGCTCGTCGCGCGGGTGCAGATGGACGAATGGCCGCGGATCGCGGCTGCGAAATAGGTTCACAGCGTAAATAATCCACTCTAACAATGTAGGAGGGTGCAGAGGAACTGACGGGAATAAATCGCGGGCGTGGCCGTTCCCTATCGCGGCAACCGAACAACGGCACGGGGAGGAGACAACGATGGATATGGCTCCCATTGAGAGCAAGTCGGCAGCGCTAACGGACGGGCAACGTTCCGTTGGCGCCGGAAATGCAGAACGGCAGCGGTTCGGCATCTGCCAGACCTAAGTAGGCAGGATTGTCATGTCGCAAGCGAGCGCACCGTCGCGGCCATCTTCCTATGACAAGAAGGTCGGCCTTGTCTTGCAGGGTGGCGGCGCACTGGGGAGCTACCAGGCCGGCGTCTACGAGGCGCTTTCGACCTCCGAATATTTGCCCGATTGGATCGCCGGCATTTCCATCGGAGCGGTAAATGCCGCAATCATCGCTGGCAACGCCCCCGAGAAGCGGGTCGAACGCCTTCGCGAGTTTTGGGAAGGAATCACAGCGCCGTCGGCTCTATGGCCAGTCTCAGGCATGATTACCAATGAATACCGGCGCACGAGCTCGCTCACGGCTATGATGTTCGGACAGCCGGGGTTCTTCGCGCCGCGTGTCCCGGCACACTGGCTGTTCGGCGGCAAAATCACAAGCTACTACGACACGAGCAGTCTCAAATCGACGCTCGAGCGGTTGGTCGACTTCGATCGCATCAACGCGCACCAGACGCGCTTTAGCGTCGCTGCGGTCAACGTGCGCACCGGCAACTTCGCTTATTTCGACAATGCGCAGATGACCATCCGGCCCGAGCACGTGATGGCGAGCGGCGCGTTGCCGCCAGGATTTCCGGCCGTCGAAATCGATGGCGAACATTACTGGGACGGCGGCCTGGTTTCGAACACGCCCCTGCGATACGTCATCGAATACGTGCCGCGCCGCAGCCGCCTTATCTTTCAGGTTGACCTCTTTCACGCCCGGGGCCGCATTCCAGCTGACCTTGAGGAGGTGGCCGAGCGTGACAAGGACATCCGCTATTCCAGCCGAACGCGGGCGACGACCGACATGCTCCGTCACATGCACGACGTTCGCCACAATATCAATAACCTCTGGCAACAACTGCCGGAGAGTCTCAGGCAAACATCGGAAGCGAGATTTCTCTACAATTTCGGCTGTGTGACAACGATGGATATCGTGCAGCTGATTTATCGGCCAACTGACGTCCAGGGCTTTTCGAAGGATTACGAGTTCGGCCGCGCCACGATGGAGGCGCGATGGGCACAAGGGCTGGCGGACGCGCGGACAACGCTTGCCGCCTCTCCGTGGCTCGCGCCAATGCCGCCCGACATCGGCGCGCGCACGTTCGACGTACTCAAAGACTCGCACGGGGACCCATAGGCGCGGGGAAGCTGGCACAAGCTTGCCTGTGATCGAAGATGAGGTGCGCAAGGCGGCCTTTGCGCTGCCGATCACCGAAGGAGTGAGCCGACACACGCCTATTTTTGTACAATGTCGGATTTTTGTACGATGTCGGTCGGTGGACCGGTGATGCTGCAATCAAAAAATTCGTACGCGGAGGCTCTTGCTATGGCAGCTTCAGCCGCGGCACGACTTTCGTAAGCAAGCGAAGGAACCCCGTTGGGGGTAGGCTTAACGTCCACGACTTTGCAGGTGTTCGTCTCCTGGTCCTGAACGAGGTAGTACATCGTAATACTTGGCTCGGCGGCGACGGGAGTGGTGATCGTCACGGCGATTGTCGAAGCAATGATGTAGGTAAATCGCATGGTTATTCTCCCCACTAAGGGATGCGCACACGAAACATCCAGCCGTTGGATTAACCGAAGCTAATCTAGCTCGACTGCCGATGTGCCGATGTGAACTGCTTCACTTGCGCGTCGCCAGAAATGAAGATGCCGGAGCGGCGAGTCTGCGACCGCCCCGGCATCGGGTTGCTCATGCAGTGGTGTTTGGGCGTGCGGTGAGCGGCTTTGTCGTCGCAGGCGGTTGTCGTCACGCCGCAATTTTGGCGTGAAACAGCAAATTGTTGGCGGGCAATAGCAAGACCACGATGTGCTGGTCCGCTAAGCGACCATGGGGCTGCCGACACCTTCGTCGACGGTCGGGACATCCACGCGTGTGGAACATCAAGAGGAGTGAAAAGGGAATGAGGAAACTTACGCTTTCGATTCTCGCAGCCGCATTGGTCGTTGCTTCGGCCCCTGCCTTCGCGGATCAGCCAAACGGTTCAGTTATCGTCAAGACCAACAACGGCAATGGTTCAAACGGAAACGTTTGCGTCGGCGATCATCCAGAACGGCCAATTCGTTAGTGGGAATTGCGGTAGTTCGTGCGCGATCCCCGACCAGACGACCGGTCCCGGTACACGATCGGACGCCGTGCACGACCAGACCGGATTTCCGGGTCTAGGCGGCAAGTAAAGCAGAAGGGGAGGAGCCACCGCTCCTCCCCCGATGTTTGCCTGGAAAGCGTTTTGCGATGCGCAGGGAAGCCCAGACAGTGCTTTCTTGGCTGCGGTCCATCGGCATTGGCTCGCGCAGCCGAATCCACAAGTTCGTGCTTGTGGTCACCGCTGCGCCGGTGGCCATCGCTATGCTATTGGCGCTTTCGCATTTGTCGACGGCCAACACGCCAACCTACAAGCTCGCCGCGGTCAAGCGTGGCTCGATCGTCAGCACGGTGACCGCAAGCGGCACTTTAAACCCAGTCACAACGGTGATCGTGGGCTCGCAGCTGTCCGGGCAAATCGTCGAGATTCTCGCGAGCTACAATGACAGGGTCAGTTCGGGACAGATCCTTGCGCGGCTGAACTCCGACCAGATCCGGTTCAAGCGTGATGCGGCCCAGGCCGATCTGGCCCAGGCCCGCGCCATGAGAAGCATGCAAGAGGCCAAAGCTAGCGAAGCCCAGCTTGCCTTCGAGCGGCAGGCCAAGCTCAGGCCGAGCGGGGCAGTCTCCGAGGCCTCATATGACACGGCCCGGACCTCACTCGAAGCCGCCAAGGCCCAGCTCGAGGTTGCCGCCGCCAAGGTGGATCAGATGACCGCGGTGCTCCATCAAGTCGAGGTCGACTTGAAAAACACCGACATCCGCTCGCCGGTAGATGGGATCATTGTCCAGCGCAGCGTCGAGCTCGGTCAGACGGTGGCCGCATCGCTGCAATCGCCAACGATCTTCACAATCGCGGACGACCTGCGACGAATGGAGATCGCCGTCTCGATTGACGAGACCGACGTCGGTCGGGTGAGGCCCGGTCAGAGAGTCACATTCGCGGTCAGCTCATATCCCGGGCGCGAATTCGAGGGCACGGTCAAGCAAATCAGACTAGGTTCGCAGACTGTATCCAACGTCGTCACCTATACAGGAATTGTTTCGATCGATAATGCGACGATGGAGCTTCTTCCGGGCATGACGGCAAGCGTCAAGATCGAGACGGCTGCACGCGCAGACGTCCTGTTGGCACCCAATGCTGCGCTCCGCTGGAGGCCTGCGGAGCAACAGCAAGCGGCCCGGCGGTCTGGGTTCCCGGACCGGATGGTGAGCCCCGGATGGTGCCGGTTCGAACCGGCCTGGGAGATACCAACGTCACCGAAATATCGTCAACGGAGGGGGTCCGCGAGGTCATCATAGGAAGGAGCCAGTGATCAGGACGGAGAAGCTGACCCGGCGTTTTCATCTCGGGGAGACGGTTACGGCGCTCGAGGATGTTAGCGTCTCCATTGCGCCTCGAGACTTTCTCGCCGTCATCGGTCCATCCGGCTCGGGGAAATCCACTTTCATGAATATTATCGGATGTCTGGATCAGCCAACCAGCGGAAAATGCTGGGTGGACGGTCAGGAGATCTCCGCTCTGTCTTCAAACGAGCTCGCCGCGATCAGAAACCGGAAAATCGGATTCATCTTCCAACACTTCAACTTGCTCGACCGGCTCGACGCGAGGGAAAACATCGAGCTTCCTCTGATGTATGCTGGCGTGAACAAACGATCACGCCGAGAGATTGCCGAGATTGCCCTTCGACTGGTTGGGCTCGCTGACAGGGCCAGGCATCGTCCGGCCCAGCTGTCGGGAGGCCAACAGCAGCGGGTTGCTGTCGCCCGGGCGCTCGCCTGCTCGCCAAAGATTATCCTCGCCGATGAGCCCACGGGGGCGCTGGACAGCAAGTCATCGGGCGAATTGATGGATCTGTTTCACAGCCTCAACGAGGCCGGGCGGACGATCATTGTTATTACCCACGACGCGAGGATTGCCAGGCGAGCCTCCCGGGTCATCCGCTTCCTCGATGGTCGAGTCCAGTGACCCTGCTGGACGCCATCATTTCCACCGGGGGGGCACTGCAGCGGCACAAGTTGCGGTCGTGTCTGACCGCGCTTGGGATCATCATCGGGACCTCGGCCACGATTACCATGATGGCGGTCGGTGCCGGGGCACGCGAGCAGGTGGCGGCCCAGGTTCGAAGCCTCGGCACCAACCTCATGATCGTTATGCCGGGGAATGCCAACCAGTCCGGAGTGCGGCTCGGGGCTGGAGCCGCCCCTTCACTCACCGACGAGGATACCGCCGCCGTTGACCGGGAAATTCCATCGCTTCAGGTGATCTCGTCAGTCGTCAACGGAAATATCCAGGTTGTCGCCGACGCCGCCAACTGGGCGACAAGTATCTACCTTGTCGATGTCGGGTACCTCGAGGTCCGCGACTGGAGAGTAGCAAGTGGTCGCGCATTCGACCCAGATGAGGCTGTGAGGGGTGCACAAGTTGTCCTCCTTGGACAGACCGTTGCGCGTGAATTGTTCCACGACGAAGACCCAATCGGCCGGGAGGTCAGAATCAAAAATGTCCCGTTCCGGGTGATTGGACTCCTGGCGAAGAAAGGTCAATCCGCTCTCAATAAGGATCAGGACGACGTCCTCCTGGTGCCCCTTGTGGCTGGACGACGCGTATTAGGCCACAACCAGGTCAAATCCAGAGCGGTTGCTGCAATCCTTGTGAAAATGCGCGAGGGTTTGAGCATGAATAAGACCGAAGAAGACATACGATCCCTCTTGCGACAGAGACATCAACTCCAACCGCTGCAGGACGATGACTTCACGATCAAGAATCTGTCGGAGGTTACGTCCGCCCAGGAAGCCGGAGCTCGAACTCTGTCGATCCTGCTTGCGTCGGTCGCTCTGGTTTCCCTGGCGACCGGCGGAGTCGGCATACTGAATATCATGTTGGTATCGGTAACCGAGAGGACCCGGGAAATCGGAATCCGGCTGGCTATTGGCGCGAGGCGCAAACAAATCCTCTGGCAGTTTCTGCTGGAAGCCGTCGGCCTGTCGATCTTTGGGGGAGTGGCCGGTGTGGTCGTGGGGTTTGTCGCGGCGCTCATTATCTCCCAGATGGCACACTGGACTTTGATCGTTGAGCCTTGGTCCGTTCCTCTGGCCGTCGCATCGTCGGTGCTGGTCGGTGTGTTCTTCGGTTCATACCCAGCGCTCCGCGCGTCCATGTTGGACCCGGTCGAAGCGATTAGGTCGGTTTGACTGGATGATCACACGGTGATGCGAGCGTCGGGTTTCATGGCGTGGCAGAATCCGTTCCCCTGGCGAGCAATGTGCGGTATTCCATAAGGGAATTTTGGCGATCCCGGCAGGACTCGAACCTGCAGCCCGCGGAGTAGAAATCCGCTACTCTATCCAGTTGAGCTACGGGACCGTCCTGGCAACTGACTCAAGGCGTCGGCGCCTGCCTTCTTAGCATGGTCAATATAAAAAATCTGCTTTTCCGCCAAGTAGGTCGCGAACCGATTTTACGGACAAAGCGACAAAAATGGAGCGGCGTTCCGTTAATGACCCGCCGCTAGATCGTTGCTGCGCCGCGTCGAGCCGGCGCGGTTTAAGAACTGGCTGCGTCATGTCGCATGCAACTTTTTACAACGTTAGTCAGACCGCCATCAGTCCGTCACCATTTTCCAATTCTCATAACGACTCGCGGCGCTTTGCCCGCCGCTACCACGGAGTTCCACCATGATCGGTCTGGTTCGCGCCGCTGCCGTATGCGCCACGCTGGCGCTCGCCCTGGTTCAGGCGCAGGCGGCGGATAAAGCTTTCAAGCGCGACGATCTTGCCGATTCCGCGATCAAGCTGGAGGCCCAGATCAAGAGCGAGGCGGGCGTTGTCGCCAAGCCGGCCGCAACCTTACGCACCGATGCCGATACCGCTTTCAGGCGCAATGATTTTCGCTCCGCTTTGCAAATCCTCGGGCAAATTACAACCACCGCACCTGACGACAGCAGCAACTGGTTGAGGCTGGCCCGCAGCATTCTGCAAATCAAGCCGTCCACGACAAGCGAGCAGACGTTCTTCCTCGAGCGAGCCTCGACCGCGGCCTACATTGCCTATCAGCGCGCGGCCAATCCACAGGACGAAGCCGACGCACTGGCGGTGCTGGGCAAGGCGCTCGCGGAACGCAAGTTATGGCGACCGGCGCTCGGCGCTCTGCGGCTCTCGCTCGACCAGCGCGAGGTTGCCGATGTTCGCGGTCAGTACGAAAAGCTCAGGGACGAGCATGGCTTCAAGCTGCTCGACTACACCGTTGATTCGGATTCGGCCTCGCCCAGGGCCTGCTTCCAGTTCTCCGAAGAACTGGCCAAGCGCACCGACTTTACCCCCTTCGTAGCCCTTGCCGGCGCCGACAAGCCCGCCCTGTCATCAGAAGACAAGCAGCTGTGCGTCGAGGGGCTGAAGCATGGCGAGCGCTACAATATCAATTTGCGGGCGGGCCTGCCCTCCACGGTGCAGGAAAGTTTGCCGAAATCGGCCGAGTTCAACGTCTATGTTCGCGACCGCAAGCCCTTCGTGCACTTCACCGGCCGCGCCTATGTGCTGCCGCGCACGGGGCAGCGCGGGATTCCCGTGGTTAGCGTCAACACCTCGGCGGTCACGATCAATGTGTTCCGAATCGGTGATCGTAACTTGATCAATGCGGTCATCGACAGCGATTTCCAGCGCCCCATCGGCAAGTATCAGCTCTCCGACCTCGGTGACGAGCGCGGCACGAAGGTCTGGTCGGGTGAGTTGACCACCGATACCACCCTCAACCAGGAGGTCACGACCGCATTCCCCGTCGACCAGGCCATCGGCGACCTGAAGCCCGGCGTTTACGTGATGACCGCGGTGCCCAAGGCGCCCGGCAGCGATGACGACTACCAACTCGCAACCCAATGGTTCATCGTATCCGATCTCGGCGTCGCGGCCTTCTCGGGCAACGACGGCATCCACGTCTTTGTCAACTCGCTGGCTACGACCGAGGCCGTGGCGCGCGCGGAGGTGCGGCTGGTCGCGCGCAACAATGAAATCCTGGCCACCCGGAAGACCGACGAATCCGGCCACGTGCTGTTCGAGGCGGGACTGGCGCGCGGCGAGGGCGGCTTGTCGCCTGGGTTGCTGACGGTATCGGGCGAAAGCACGGACTATGCGTTCTTGAGCCTCAAAACCAGTGCTTTCGATCTTACCGATCGCGGCGTAGCCGGGCGGCAAGTCCCCATTGGCGCAGATGCTTTTGTTTATGCCGAGCGCGGCGTCTATCGCACCAACGAAACGGTCTATCTGACCGCCCTTTTGCGGGATGGGCAGGGGAATGCGCTGACCGGCTCGCCGCTCACGCTGGTGGTCGAGCGTCCCGATGGCGTGGAATACCGCCGCGCCGTGTTGCCGGATCAGGGCGCGGGCGGCCGCTCGCTGGCGGTGGCGCTCAATTCCGCGGTCCCGAGCGGGACCTGGCGGGTGCGCGCGTTCGTCGATCCCAAGGGAGCGACAGTCGGCGAGACCACCTTCATGGTCGAGGATTATGTGCCCGAGCGGCTCGAATTCGATCTGTCATCCAATGACAAGCTGATCAAGGCTGATACTCCGGTTCAACTGAGGGTCGAAGGCCGTTTCCTCTATGGCGCGCCGGCTTCCAACCTTCAGCTCGAGGGCGACATGTTGGTTGCGCCGGCAGCTCAGCGCCCGGGATTTCCTGGCTATCAGTTCGGCGTCGCCGACGAGGAAACGACCTCCAACGAGCGCACGCCGATCGAGAATCTCCCGGAATCCGATGCAAAGGGGGCAGCGACCTTCCCGGTCAGTCTCGCCAAGGCGCCAACCTCGACCCGTCCGCAGGAGGCGCAGATCTTCATTAGAATGGCGGAGGCTGGCGGCCGCGCGGTCGAACGCAAGATCGTGCTTCCGGTAGCGCCGACCACGCCGCAGATTGGCGTCAAGCCGCTGTTTGGCGACAGAAACGTAGCCGAGGGCGACAAGGCCGACTTCGACATTGTGTTCGCATCGCCGGACGGCAAGACGCTGCCGCGAAACGGCCTGCGTTACGAGCTTCTGAAAATCGAATCCCGCTATCAGTGGTATCGCCAGAACTCCTACTGGGATTTTGAGCTGGCCAAGTCCACTAGTCGCGTGGCCGATGGCGGGCTTACGATCGGCACCGATAAGCCCGCGCGGATCAGTTTCTCACCGAGACCCGGCCGATATCGCCTCGATGTCAAATCCCCCGATCCCGGAGGGCCGATCACTTCGGTGCAGTTTGATGTCGGCTGGTATTCTGACGGCAGCGCCGACACGCCGGACCTGTTGGAGACGTCCGTAGACAAGCCGGAATATCAGTCGGGCGAAACCATGCTGGTGTCAGTCAATGCGCGCACCGCCGGCAAGCTGACAGTCAATGTGCTCGGCGATCGGCTGCTGACCACGCGCACCATGGACGTCAAGGAAGGGACGTCGCAGATCGAGATTGCGATCGGCAAGGACTGGGGAACGGGTGCCTACGTGCTGGCAACCCTGCGCCGCCCGCTTGATGCGGCAGCGCGACGGATGCCTGGCCGCGCCATCGGCCTGAAGTGGTTCGGCATCGACAAGAAGACGCGAACACTTGCCGTTAGTCTCACCCCGCCGGTGCTGGTTCGCCCCAACACAAGTTTGAAGATTCCCGTCACGCTTGGGGGCCTCAATCCCGGCGAAGATGCAAAGGTCGTGATTGCCGCCGTCGATGTCGGCATTCTCAACCTGACCAACTACAAACCGCCGACGCCGGATGACTACTATCTCGGGCAACGCCGATTGACCGCCGAGATACGCGACCTCTACGGGCAGCTGATCGACGGCATGCAGGGAACGCGTGGCCAGATCAGGTCGGGGGGCGACGCCGGTGCGGAGCTGCAGGGCAGCCCGCCAACGCAGAAGCCGCTCGCGCTTTATTCGGGAATCGTTACGGTCGCCGCGGACGGCACAGCCGAAGTGAATTTCGCCATTCCCGATTTTGCCGGCACCGCGCGCGTGATGGCGGTGGCATGGAGTGCAACCAGGCTCGGCCGCGCCTCGACCGACGTTACGGTACGGGATCCCGTAGTGCTGACGGCGACCCTGCCGCGCTTCCTGCTCACAGGCGACCACGGCACAATGAGCATGGAGCTTGACAACGTGGAAGGACCGCCAGGCGACTACACGGTCAGCCTGAAGTCCGCCGGTCCCCTGAAGGTGAGCGGCGAAACCTCGACGACGCTCAAGCTTGACGCTAGGCAGCGCGCGTCGATGACGGTGGGGCTGGATGCCGGCGGAACAGGTACGGCGCAGCTCGGCGTCGAGATCAAGGGACCGGACGGGCTGACGCTGGCGCGAGATTATTCGCTGGACGTCAAGCCGGCGACACAAATCCTGGCGCGTCGCTCGATCCGCACGCTGGCCAGGGGCGAGAGCCTGACCTTGACGTCAGACATGTTCTCCGACCTTGTTCCAGGCACGGGAGGCGTATCGCTATCGGTCGGCCTTTCGGCAGCGCTCGATGCCGCCACCATCCTGCAGGCGCTCGACCGCTACCCGTTTGGCTGTTCCGAGCAGATCACGAGCCGCGCCATGCCGTTGCTCTATGTCAACGAGCTCGCGGCCGGAGCGCATCTTGGGCTGGACGCCGCGAGCGATCAGCGCATCAAGGACGCCATCGAGCGCCTGTTGGCGCGGCAGGGCTCCAATGGCTCGTTCGGACTGTGGGAGGCGGGCGGCGACGACGCCTGGCTCGATGCCTATGTAACGGATTTCCTGACCCGTGCCCGCGAAAAGGGATTTGCAGTCCCTGATATCCTGTTCAAGAACGCGCTCGACCGCATCCGGAATTCGGTCGTCAACGCAGATGAACCGGAGAAGGATGGAGGCCGCGATCTCGCCTACGGCCTCTACGTGCTCGCGCGCAATGGCGCCGCGCCTATCGGTGATCTGCGCTACCTCGCTGACACCAAGCTGAAGGATCTGACGACGCCAATCGCAAAGTCGCAGCTGGCGGCGGCACTGGCGCTGGTGGGCGACCGCAACCGGGCGGAGCGGGTTTTTGCGGCGGCGCTCGACAGTCTCACGCCGAAGCCGGTGCTGGAGTTCGGCCGCACCGACTACGGTTCGGCGTTGCGCGATGCGGCTGCGCTGGTCTCGCTGGCAGCTGAAGGCAACGCGCCGAAGGCGACGCTGACGCAAGCCGTGGTGCGGGTCGAGGAGGCGCGGGGACTGACGCCCTATACTTCCACCCAGGAAAACGCGTGGCTGGTCCTTGCAGCACGGGCGTTGGCCAAGGAGACGATGACGCTTGATCTCAACGGCCAACCAATCAAGACCGCGCTGTTTCGCAATTACCGGGCTGCCGAGATGGCTGCGCAGCCGATCAAGGTTACGAACACGGGCGACGCGCCCGTGCAAGCCGTGGTTTCGGTCTCCGGCTCGCCGATCGTACCGGAGCCGGCGGCCTCGAACGGCTTCAAGATCGAGCGCAGCTACTTTAGGCTCGACGGCAAACCGGCCGACGTGACCAAGGCCAGACAGAATGATCGTTTCGCGGTCGTTCTCAGGATTACCGAACCGAAGCCGGAATATGGGCACATCATGGTGTCGGACTATCTTCCGGCCGGATTCGAGATCGACAATCCGCATCTGGTCTCCTCCGGTGACAGCGGAACGCTGGACTGGATCGAGGACGGCGAGGAGCCGGAAAATGCCGAGTTCCGCGACGATCATTTCAGTGCGGCGGTCGATCGTGCCGCCGACTCCAAATCGGTGTTCACGGTGGCCTATGTGGTGCGCGCGGTAACGCCGGGCAAGTTCGTGCTGCCTCAAGCCTATGTCGAGGACATGTACAATCCCTCGCGTTATGGTCGTACCGGCACCGGATCGGTGGAGGTCCGTCCCGCAAAATGAGTGAACTGGCGGCGATAGGCGGGGCGGCAAGCGAGCCTTCCCACAGGCGATCGATCAAGAAGGTGGCGATCCTTTCTGCTGCCGCCAGCCTGATGTCGATCGTCGCGCTTGTCGTCTGGATCGTCGCGCTCGCCCCCCTGCCGTTGGCGCAGGCCTCGCAGGTCTCCACCACGATCGCCGATCGTAACGGAAAACTGCTGCGTGCCTATGCAATGGCGGATGGCCGCTGGCGACTTGCGGTTGATGCCGGGAAAGACGTCGACCCCATTTATCTCAAACTGCTGCTGGCGTTTGAAGACCGGCGCTTCCGCGAGCACGCAGGCGTGGATCCGTTAGCACTCGCGCGCGCCGCACTTCAATTGATCGAGCATGGACACATCGTCTCCGGCGGCTCGACTGTCACCATGCAGCTCGCTCGCTTGATGGAGCCGCGGCGCGAGCGCTCGGTTTATGCCAAGCTCCGACAGATCGTGCGCGCGATCGAGATAGAGCGGCAGTTGGACAAGGACCAGATTCTCAATCTCTATCTGACGCTCGCCCCGTTCGGCGGCAATCTGGAGGGTGTTCGCGCGGCTTCCATTGCTTATTTCGGCAAGGAGCCCAAGCGCCTTACGCTGGCGGAATCGGCGCTGCTGGTGGCGTTGCCGCAGTCGCCGGAAACGCGCAGGCTCGATCGCTATCCGGAAGCGGCGCGCGCGGCGCGCGACCGCGTGCTTGATCGCATGATCGAGGAGCACCGCATCTCGGAAGCGGACGCCGCGCAAGCCAAAGCGGCAGCGGTGCCGCGCTTGCGCAAGCCGATGCCGGTCCTGGCGCCGCACGCGGCCGATCAGGCTATCGCCACGATGAAGGATACGCCGGTCATCAGGCTGACGCTTGATTCAAACCTGCAGAAGGCGTTCGAAGCACTCGCGCGCGACCGCGCGCTGGCACTGGGGCCGTATATTTCGGTCGCCATCATGGCTGTCGACAATGAGAGCGGTGACGTGCTCGCGCGCGTCGGTTCGGCCGACTATTTCGACGATAGCCGGGCGGGACAGGTGGATATGACGCGCGCGCTGCGCTCGCCGGGCTCGACGTTGAAGCCTTTCATCTACGGCCTCGCCTTCGAGGACGGTTTTGTCCATCCCGACAGCTTGATCGATGATCGGCCGATCCGCTTTGGCGCTTATGCGCCGGAAAACTTCGACATGACGTACCAGGGAACGGTGCCCGTTCGTAAGGCCCTGCAGCTCTCCCTCAATGTCCCGGCTATCGCGTTGCTTGACCGCGTTGGCTCCAGCCGGCTGTCGTCGCGGCTGAAGCAGGCGGGGGCAAATCCGGTGTTGCCGAGGGATGAGGCTCCGGGCCTCGCAATGGGTCTCGGCGGTGTCGGGGTGACCTTGCAGGATCTGGCGTTGCTCTATACGGGCCTGCCGCGGCTTGGCACCACGCGTGCGCTGCGCGAGCTTGTGGGTGCGAAAGACGACGGACGCGAGCCTTTACGGCTGATGGATCGTGTGGCGGCCTGGCAGGTCGGCAACGTGCTTTTGGGCACCCCTCCGCCCGAAAATGGCGTGGCAGGGCGGATCGCCTTCAAGACAGGTACGAGCTTTGGCTATCGCGATGCCTGGTCGGTTGGTTTTGACGGCCGCATGACCATTGCCGTCTGGGTCGGCCGCCCGGACGGGGCGCCGGTACCGGGCCTGATCGGGCGGGTCGCCGCAGCGCCGATCCTTTTCGATGCATTTGCGCGAACTGGGAAATTGCCGACACCGCTACCGAAAGCGCCCAAGGGCGTTGTGGCGGTAGCAAGCAATGCGAAGCTTCCGCCGCCGCTGCGCCGCTTCCGGCCGATGGGGGAGCTGGTGCGAAGCAGCGGCGACCGCGCGCTGCACATCCAGTTTCCGCTGGACGGGTCGCGGATCGACGTGGACCATCCGGTCGGCTCCGAAGCCACCGCTATCCCCGTCAGGGTCAGCGGCGGGGTGCTACCGATGACCATGCTTCTGAATGGCAGGTCGGTTGGCGAGATCGATGGGCGGCGGGAGAGTTTGATCGATCCGCCGGGGCCGGGCTTTGCCCGCCTGACCGTGATCGACGCTGCGGGCGCGGCGGACACAGTTGTTGTCAGAATCCAATAGAAGCCGCCTAAGCGGTTGTCCTGATGGTGGTTTCGGCGTAAGCGGACCCCATGGTCGAGACCTATACCCGTCCCCGGTTTGGCGCGCCGCGAGAGCCGAAGAACCTGGTCAATCCGGGTGGCCGGCTGGTCTGGTTGATTGACCTGGCCACCGCCAATCATCTTCGCGCGACCGTTTTCCTCCTGTTCTGCACTGCGCTGCTCTTCATTCCGGGCTTCTTCACCATCCCCCCGATCGATCGAGACGAGGCGCGTTTCGCCCAGGCCACCAAGCAGATGGTCGAGACCTCCGATTTCGTGGATATCCGCTTCCAGGATGAGGTGCGTTACAAGAAGCCGGTCGGCATCTACTGGATGCAGGCTGGCGCCGTCAAAGCCGCGTCCGCTCTCGGCTTGCCAGGAGCGCAGCTCAGGATTTGGATCTACCGGATTCCCTCCCTGATCGGCGCAGTCGGTGCGGTGCTATTGACCTACTGGGCGGCGCTTGCGTTCGTCACGCGGCGCGGGGCGGTGTTTGCCGCGCTGATGATGTGCAGTTCGGTCCTGCTTGGCGCCGAAGCCAGACTCAGCAAAACCGATGCGATGCTGCTGCTTACGGTAGTCGCCGCGATGGGAGCGCTGGCGCGGGCCTATCTGTCCTGGCAACGCGGTGAGGATCCCGCGCATCCGCCGTGGAGCTGGCCCTTGACCTTCTGGACGGCGCTTGCGGGCGGCATTCTGCTCAAGGGGCCGCTGATCCTGATGTTCGTCGGGCTCACGATCGTGACGTTGGCTATCCTTGATCGCGGCGCACCCTGGATGTGGCGGCTGCGGCCGGTCTGGGGTCTGATGTGGACGCTCGTGTTGGTGTTGCCATGGTTCTTGGCGATCTTCTGGCGCGCCGGCAACACTTTCTTCGCCGATTCCATTGGCGGTGACATGTTGAGCAAGCTTGCTGCCCAGGAAACCCATGGTGCGCCACCCGGCCTTTACCTGCTGTTGTTCTGGATCACGTTCTGGCCCGGCGCGCCGCTTGCGGCGATGGCGGCACCCGCGGTGTGGCGAGCTCGACGGGAGCCCGGCGCACAGTATCTCCTGGCGTGGCTGGTCCCGTGCTGGGTCGTGTTCGAACTGGTCCTCACCAAACTGCCGCACTACGTGCTGCCGCTTTATCCGGCGATCGCGATCCTCACCGCCGGCGCGCTGGAGCGGCGCGTGCTGTCGCGCTCCTGGCTGATGAGCGGCGCGGCGTGGTGGTTCATCATTCCGATGCTGGCGTCGGTTATCGCCGTGGTCGGCGCGATCATGCTGACGCGGCAGCCGGCCTTTCTGGCCTGGCCCATGCTGGCGGCAGCCATGATCCTCGGGCTGTTCGCGTGGTGGCTCTATGACGACAGCCGCGCCGAGCGGTCGCTTCTGAACGCGGTGGCGGCAGCGATGTTTTTGGCGTTTGCAATCTATGGCGTGGTGATGCCATCGCTGACGACGCTGTTTCCAAGCGCGGAAATCGCCCGCGAACTGCGCAAGGTCAGTTGCGTTGGACCGAAGGCAGCCGCAGCGGGATTTCACGAGCCGAGTCTCGTCTTCATGACCGGCACCTCGACCCTGCTCACGGATGGTTCCGGCGCCGCCGATTTCCTGAGCCAGGGCAGCTGCCGTTTTGCCCTCGTGGAGCAGCGTTCCGAGCGAGCCTTTGCGCAACGCGCCGAGGCCATCGGGCTGCGCTACAATGTCGCCAGCCGTGTCGATGGCTACAACATTTCGCAGGGCAGGGCGGTTTCGATCGCGATCTTTCGTTCGGAAGATACCGAGTAAGATGAACTCCGGCACAGCGGAATTGCGCGACTATCTTGCGCGGCTGGCCGCGTCGCTGCGGTATTCGCTGGTCCAGCTCACACGAGCCCCGTCGCATTCAAAACGAAGGGAAGCCGCCCGCGAGCTGGTGCGCCAGACGTTGCTTCTGACCGCCATTCTCGGTGCCACCATCGTCGCGTTGATGGTCGCTTTTGATGCACCCGAAATCGCATTGATGCCGCCGCGCGGCACGCCGGCACTTTGGCCGGTTCGCATTCTGACCGATTTCGGCAAGGATGCCTATGTGCTGTATCTGCTGATAGCGATACTGGTCGTCGTCGCGCTGGCAAGTCCCTTGCTCCGGGAAACCAACCGCGCAAGGTTGCTGCGTATTGGAACGCAGGTGCAGTATCTTTTCCTTGCCGTACTCTTTCCCGTCCTCGTGAGCGAGCTTGTCAAATGGGTAGCCGGCCGCGGCCGGCCCTTCGTCGGCGGCAAGGCAAACCCCTTCAACTTCGTTCCGTTCGCAGGAACCGAGGCCTATTTCAGCTTCCCTTCATCCCATGCCGTTACCGGATTCGCGCTTGCCTTCGCCGTCAGCGCGATCTGGCCGCGCGCTTGGCTCTGGATGTTTGTCTACGCGGTGCTGATCGCGGCAAGCCGCCTGGTTTTGCTTGCCCATCATTCAAGCGACGTCGTCGCCGGCGCGCTCGTTGGCGTCGCCGGCGCGATGGCCGTACGGTACTGGTTTGCGGCCCGCCAGGTCGGATTTGAAATTTGCAGCGATGGCAGGATCGTCTCGCTTTAGAATCGGACCACGAGAGGGTTGCTAGCGGCGCCGTGGGCCCATAAGAAGCACTCGCCGTACCCGGGAACCTCCGGGCCAGTTGACCAGGGGCGCGCTCATTGCCTGTCACCAACGCAGAGGTCGCAATCTCCGTCGTCGTTCCCGTTCGCAACGAAGCGGAGAATATCGGGCCGCTGATCGGAGAGATCGCCGCCGTGCTGGAGGGCCGTTGGGCCTATGAAATCATCTATGTGAATGACGGCTCCACGGATGCGACGGCGGAGCGTCTGGCCGAGGTCATGAAGCAGCGTGACAACCTGCGTCAACTGCGCCATGCCAACTCGGCCGGTCAGTCAGCCGCCATCCGCAGCGGCGTGCGCGCCGCGCGAGGCGCAATCATTGCAACGCTCGATGGCGACGGACAGAATAATCCGGCCTTCCTTCCCGATTTGATCTCGACCCTTGAGAGGGGCGGGGAGCGACTCGGCCTAGTCGCCGGCCAGAGGGTCGGTCGCAAGGACACCGGGTTCAAGAAATTCCAGTCACGCGCCGCAAACGCCATTCGCGGCACAATCCTGCGCGACGGCACCCGCGACACCGGCTGCGGCCTCAAGGCCTTCCGCCGCGAGGTGTTTCTTATGATGCCTTACTTCGATGGGCTGCATCGCTTTCTTCCCGCGTTGGTGCGTCGGGAAGGTCTTGAGATTGCCTATGTCGACGTGGTCGACCGGCCGCGTCGTTCGGGCGTGTCAAATTATGGTTTCTTCGACCGGTTATGGATCGGAATTTTGGATCTCGCGGGCGTGTGGTGGCTGATCCGCCGCAAGAAGCCGACACCAGATGTGACCGAGGTGACGTCTCATGACTGACCTGATCAACTATCTTCACGACGTCTTCGTCACCAGGTTTGACGCCTGGGTCGTGCTTGGATTTGTGGCGCAGGCGTTCTTCACCATGCGTTTCGTGGTGCAGTGGATCGCTTCCGAACGCGCGCGAGCGAGTGTGGTCCCCGTGGCATTCTGGTTTTTTTCGATCGGTGGCGGCGTGCTGCTGCTCATCTACGCGCTTTACCGCCGCGACCCCGTCTTTATCGCAGGCCAAGCGCTCGGTCTCTTGGTCTATATCCGCAACCTCTATTTCATCCTCTTGACCGGACGACAGTCGTCGAAGGCATAAAGCGCGCTCTATGCCGCGTTGAAGGCCGCAAATCCACGCTCGAGGTCGGCCTTGAGGTCGTCGACACCTTCCAGCCCGATATGAAGCCTCAAAGTCGGCCCGCCCGGCTCCCATTGGGTCGCGGTGCGGTATTCGGAGCAATTGAAGGGGACCGCCAGGCTCTCGAATCCGCCCCACGAAAAGCCCATGCCGAACAGTTTCAGGCTGTCCAGCATGGCATCGACGGCAGCTTGCGGCTTTGGTTTCAGCACGATGCTGAAGAGGCCGGATGCCCCGGTGAAATCCCTTTTCCAGATCGTGTGACCGGGATCGCCTTCGAGGGCAGGATGCAACACCCTGATGACTTCGGCGCGCCGCTCGAGCCAGCGCGCAATCTCAAGGCCGGATCGATAATGCTGCGCCAGCCTGACCGAGAGCGTGCGCATGCCGCGCAGGGCGAGGAACACGTCATCAGGTCCTGCACAGACACCAAGCAGGCGGATCGCCTCCGCAATGATCGGCCATGCGCCGGCATTTGCGGAGATCGTGCCGAACATGATGTCGGAATGGCCGCCGATATACTTGGTGGCGGCCTGCATGCTGATGTCGACGCCCTGATCCAGCGAACGATGATAGAGCGGCGTTGCCCAGGTGTTGTCGTCGATCACGAGCGCGCCGCGCGCATGCGCCACCGCGGCGATTGCGGGAAGGTCGGGCATTTCCAGGGATTGCGATCCGGGGGCTTCGACCAGCACGGCCCGCGTATTCGGCTTGAACAAGTTTTCTATTCCGCTACCGATCAACGGATCGAAATAGGTCGTTTCAACGCCGTAGCGGGCCAGCATGCCGTTGCAGAAATTGCGCGAAGGGCGATAGACATTGTCGCAGACCAGGATGTGATCGCCGGCCTTTGTGACCGCGAGCAGGGTGGTGGAGATCGCCGCAAGCCCGGAGGGTGCAAGGCCGACGCCGGCGCAGCGCGGCCCCTCGAGGGCCATCAGCACCTCCTGCAGCGCCTTGGTGGTGGGGGTACCGTGGCGGCCATACTGGAACTCGCCCCGGTGAGCGCGCAGATCCTCGGCGCTCGGATAGAGCACGGTGGACCCATGAACGACCGGCGGGTTGACAAAGCCCTTTTGAGCCTGCGTGTCGCGGCCAGCGGTGACCAGCCTGGTTTCGGCCTGCTGCGGATTGGCTGCTCCGGGGCCGTGATTGGAATCCATGCGTTTGCCGCTGTCGGAGATTGATCTTGCTGCCGCACGCCCCAAAGGTTTTACTGGCCCCAGGGATTTAGGCCGGGACCGTTAATAACAGACCAAGGAGCAGGGCCGTCAACCCCTTGACCCGGCTCGCCAGTCGTTCTGTGATGGACCGGAGCTATTCTGTCGCCGCACGTTGAGGGGCTGCCGCGACTTTCGATCCATCGCCCGACTGGAACGCGCTTTCCCCCCAAGGTGGGCGCAGGCGGCGGACGATTTCAGGGTTGGCCCAACAGCGGTTGCGCCATGAAGAAGCAGTTGTTTCCAGGA
>Ga0306920_100002703_pt1 | contig 22396 bp, 15 predicted proteins | sample flu12Cox44000170_FD_204666 | JGI IMG/M metagenome (GOLD analysis project Ga0306920, IMG submission 204666) | Lab enrichment of tropical soil microbial communities from Luquillo Experimental Forest, Puerto Rico - flux4day.12C.oxic.44.000.170 (v2)... | ecosystem: Environmental > Terrestrial >...
GCGCGTTGTCGCCGAGGATCGTATAGACCTGGGCAACCTGCTCGGTGATCTGCGGGCCTTCGAACGCATCTTTGCTTTCCGGCCGCAAATCCATCGCTCGTTGCGCTTCTGCGATGGCAGCATCCTTTTCACCGAGCCACGCCAGCAGTTTCGCCAATTGAACGCGCAAATCCGCATCATCCGGTTTTTGCTTCAGTTGCTCTTCCAAAATGTTTTTGGCTTTTAGGAACGCAGCGCGAGCCGCGGCATCATCGCCCAACGCCTTGTGAGCGATGCCGAGGGGAAAATACTTGTAGGCAAGCGAACCGGGAACCGCCGCAAATGTATCGTCCGGCACGCTAGCACCTAACTGCAAAACCTCCTGATACTTGCGTTGAATCAGGAGAAGATTGGCTTGCCCTCCGACCATTTTGAGTCGCTCTTCGCTGCTCATGGGAAATGATTTCGATTTTTCCAGAAACTGCTCTCCGACGCTCAGGTCACCTTTTTCGCCTATGGCGAGCTTGGCCTTGATACCCCACAAACTCATCCCCTTGGGATCAATTTGGAGAGCGCGGTCGACGGTTTTATTGGCAGCATCGAAATTCCGCAACATCTGATAATTGAAAGCAAGATTTTGCAGCGGCCAGGAGTCCTTGGGATTCAAGCTCACCGCTTTTTCCAGATTTGCGGTGGACTCGGCCCATTTACCCTGTCTGCGCTGAATCGCTCCTATGGCCAGATAAACTTCCGACTCGTTAGGCAATGCTCGCTGTGCAATTTCGAACTCCTTCAGTGCAGCTTCGTAGTTGTTGTCACCATAATAATAGGAGAACCCCAGCGCCAGGTGCGCCTCGGGCAGATCAGGCTGCAGTTGCAAAGCGCGCTCTGCGAGAGTGCGGGCTTTTTCGCGGTGTTCGGATGGGGCCTCGTGTATACGCAGCATCCAGCTTTCTAGTTGCGAATAACGAGCGAGCGCTAGAGCGAAGTTTGGATCCAACTCGATCGCGCGCTGATAAAGCTGCTCGCTCTGTTTCAACTTGGTCAAATCCTCCATGGCGCAGGACAGATCATGCGCCTGCACGAAGGCCAGGTAAGCCTCGCCGTTTTCGGTCGGCTTCCGCGTCATCTGCATTTTCTCGGCGGGCGAAAGCTTTGCTTGGAGCGCGTTGGCAATTTCACGTGCCAGATCGCTCTGAATCGCGAATACGTCGGTCACATCACGGTCGTAATCATTCGCCCAGACGTGCTCATCCGTGTTGGCATCGATCAATTGCACGTTGACGCGCACCCGGTTTCCCGACCGACGCACGCTGCCCTCGAGAACATTGGAAACACCCAGCGCCTTGCCGATATCGCGAACGTTCGAGGGCCGGCCACGATACTGCATCACCGACGTGCGCGAAATCACCTTCAGGTCGCCGATTTTGGACAGATTCGTAAGCACGTCATCCTGAATCCCGTCAGCAAAATAGGCGTTGTCTTGATCGTCACTTAAATTCTCGAACGGGAGCACGGCTACTGACTTATCCACCTTGTGCGCCACTGCGAGCGGTAGGAGGAAAAATCCCGCCGCGATCGACACGAGTGCACCGCCACCCGCAAGAAGGATCACATTGCGGCGCCTCCGCGATTTTGGTTGGGGGTGAACTTCGACTGCCGAGGTGCGTTGGATTCCGGTCGGTGTTATATCGAACATCCACGCCAGCACCAGCGCCACCGGAAAACCGACCAAGAGCAGCGCGATCACTCCGCGAATCGCGGAGTTCGAGATATCGAAAACTGGAAGAACTTGGGCAAGACCTTGTGCCAGAGCCCAACTCCCAACCACGTACGCAATGGCAACGCGATAGACTTTCCGCCGCTTCAGTTCCTGGAAGAACCCGCTGCTCATAACAATAGATTCGGGCTGATTGCGATCGGAGTCCAACGGCGACACTATTGACACGCAAATGAAGCGCTGCGTTCACTTAATTCTAGGCGTGTCGCACCCAGTGTGGCTGTGGTCGAAATGGGAGAAACCCAGCGCTAAATCTTTACAGCGTACCTTTCGACCAATGCCTGAAACCGCGGATCGTTTCGCAACGGATCCCACATCGGATCCATTTTCAGCAGCGGCACAGTAACTCCATTCGGGGTCTGGAGTGAATGATCTATTAATTCGAGAGCCTTATCCTTTTCGCCAGTCCAGGCGTAGATTTGGGCAAGCGCAGCAATGAATTCAGGGCCATCGAAAGCGTCAACCGATTCCGGCGTCAGCTCCACCGCGCGTTTGCCTTCAGCGATGGCTTCTTGCTTGTTGTCCAACCCCAACAGGATGAAACCGAGTTGTATATGTCGACCAGCGTCAGTGGGGCTCTCACGCAAAGACTGCTCTGCGAACGGAAGTGCCTGCCGGAATGCTATTTCTGCATTTGGCTTGTCGCCCTGAAACATATAGAGCATGCCTTGCAGAGAGGACTTCGGCACAGGCAAGGTGCCATCGCGAACGACATCCTGCGGCAATTGGTTCAGCTCGGCAAGAGCCTCCGGGAATTTTCGTTGCATCATCAAGAGTCGCGTCCGGCTGAGCGCTATCATTCTCTCGGGATCGTCGCCGTCCTTGATTTGCGCCAATTGCCTCTCGATCTCGCCAAAGTCGCCCTTCAATTCCATGGCGAGCTTCCCTTTCCCCTCTCGCGCGGTTAACGAATTAGGTGCAGCCTCGATTGCACGATCGTAGACCTTATCTGCCTGTTCGAAATCTTTGTTGGCACGATAATTGTACGCAAGATTAACGAGCACAAATGCGTCTTTTGGATTAAGGGATGCGGCTTTCTCAAAATCGGCTGTGGACTCCGCCCATTTGCCCTGCCGACGTTCGATGGACGCGATCGCCATGTAAACGTCCGCGCTGTTTGGCAAACTTCGTTTTGCAATCGCAAATTCATCCAGCGCCTTCCGATAATCGCGCTCGCAGTAGTAGAAATAAAAACCCAGTGCCAGATGCGCTTCGGGCAGCTCCGGTCGCAAGCGAATGGCCGTGTCGGCCGCCGCGCGCGCCTTTTCCTTCCTGTCTGGGGTTGGATCGTAGCTGTGATACATCCAATCTTCAATCCATGCCAGGCCGGCAACCGCTTCTGCAAAGTCCGGATCCAGTCTCACGGCGTGATCGAAAAGTTCCTCAGCCTTTTCAGCGGTGCTGCGAAGTTTGTCGGGACGCGTGCACAAATCATGAGCTTGGAAGAACGCGAGATAGGCTTCGCTGTTTTCTGTGGGCTTGTGCTCAATTTGGGCCTTTTCCGCTGGAGACAGCTTCGCCTGCAATTCGCGTACGATTTGTTGTGCCAGATCGGTTTGAATCGCAAACACATCGGTGAGGTCGCGATCATAATCTTCCGCCCACAGGTGCTCGTCAGTGTCTGCATTTATCAATTGCACGTTAACGCGCACCCGGTTTCCAATGCGGCGGACACTGCCTTCGAGAACGGCACCAACGCCCAGCGCCTTTCCAATCTCACGAACGTTCAATGCCTTCGCTCTATATGGCATTACCGATGTGCGCGAAATCACCTTTAGGTCGCCGATTTTCGACAACTTCGTAAGCACGTCGTCCTGGATACCGTCTGCAAAATAGGCGTTCTCTTGTTCGTTGCTCAGATTTTCAAATGGCAACACTGCAATTGACTTGTCGCACTTGTGTGCAGAAGCTCGCGGCAGCACAAAAAATCCCGCGACGCCGGACATCAGTACGCCGATGCCCGCGAGTAAAAGAACATTGCGCCGGGTGTGTCTTTGTCCCGCTGCTCTCGGAGTCGCTGTGATTCCCAACGGTGTTAGGTCAAACACCCAACCTAGTACGAGCGCGACCGGGAAACCAACCAGCATCAATGCGATCACCAGGCGAATGACCGAATTGGGAATCTCGAACACAGGAAGCACCTGGGAGAGCCCTTGGGCGAGCGCCCAGCTTGCCACCGCATATGCAATAGCCACCCGAAATACCTTTCGCCGCTTCACTTCCTCGAAGAAGGCGGTCATAAAAATAGCGTCGGGTTTACACGGACGGTACCGTAGAGCTGTACCTTAGACAAAAAGGAGTTGAGCTGCGTTCACTTCAATCCCGTCGCGAACACAGTCTGAAAATGCGGGCTCTGCTTTTCACGGGAAACGACGCTGACCTCGATATCTCGAAACCCGCTTTTCTCGAGAAGTTGATGTAACTGCACTTCGCTGAATCCGAGCCAGTGATCCGCGTAAAGTTCACGCGCCTTTTCGAATCGATGGCTCAACAGATCAAGAATCACCAGGCGCCCGCCACGCTTAAGAATCCGGTGCGCAGCGCCGATGGCGCGCTCCGGATGAATGGCGTGGTGCAACGCTTGGCTGAGGATTGCAAGGTCGACGCTGTTTTTCGCAATCGGCGGATCTTCAATATCGCCCAGCCGGTACTCAAGATTTCTGAATCCGTGCTTCTTCGCGAGTTGCGATCCGAACTCGACCATCTTCGACGAGTTGTCGACGGCAATGACTTTGCGCGCTCGTTTCGCCAACAATTGCGAGAGTGTCCCCTCGCCTGCTCCCAGATCGGCGACGGTTAAAGGCGGGAGCAACGTGATCAACGTGTGTGCCAGCGCCTGCCACGATCGCCCCGGGACATAGCCGCGACCGAATTTGCCAGCAAGTTCATCAAAGTATTTCCGCGCCTTATCCTGCCGCTTCTGGAGCACAAGCTTCAGACCGGTGCGATCCCGCGACCCCTCGGGCAATTCGCGCGCCAGAAGTCGAGTGATCTCCGCTATACGCTCGCGCTTCGCGCTCTGCCCATTGTGGTTTGCGCCGTAATAAACATTCTTTCCCACGCGGCGATCAGATACGGCGCCCGCACGCTTCAACTGAGCGAGATGACTCGAGATACGAGACTGGCCCATGCCCAGTACTTGTTGCAATTCAGCGACCGAAAGTTCCTCCTGTTCGAGAAGAAGCAGCAGCCGCAGACGTGTCGGATTGGCCAGCAACCGCAACAAATTAATGGTTGACGCCATGAATGAAGACTACGATATATCAACGCATCATGATTGGTCAATATGTCTCGCGACAACGTTGAAGCGTCGAGACTTGATCGTAAATACGAACCGCTTTAACGCTTCAACCCTTCAACCCTTCAACCCTCTAACGTTCTTCAAACCATGTCTCGCCGTTACATCTTCTCCTCCGAATCAGTCGGTGAAGGTCATCCCGACAAAGTTTGCGACGCTATTTCAGACGCCGTGCTCGACGCGTGCATTGAGCATGACCGGCATAGTCGCGTGGCTTGCGAGACGTTCGCTAAGAGCAACATCGTCATTTTAGGTGGAGAGATCACTATTCCAAGCCTGTCTGCAGATAAGCCGCTGGCGAGTGTGCTGCCTGTTGAACAGCTCGTGCGCAACACCGTCCGCGACATCGGTTACGTGAATGACGACGACGTATTTCACGCCGACAAAATTTTCATCACCAACATCATCACTAAACAATCGCCCGATATCGCGCAGGGCGTCGACGCGCGTGCAGTTGAAGGCAAGGACACCGCAGAACAAGGCGCGGGCGATCAAGGATTAATGTTCGGCTACGCGTGCGACGAGACGCCGGAGCTCATGCCAGCGCCCATTATGTTTGCGCATCGGCTGGGCCGCGAACTCACCCGTATTCGCAAGAATGGCAAAGTCGGTTGGCTGCGGCCGGACGCGAAATCGCAAGTTTCAGTGATTTACGAAAACCGCAAACCCATGGGCATTTCGTGTGTGGTTGTCTCGACCCAGCACACCCGCGACGTGAAGCATTCGGAACTCCGCAGTTTCGTGATCGAGGAGGTGATCAAGAAAGTGTTGCCTAAGGAAATGCTAAGCGAGAAGACGCAATTCCTCGTCAATCCTACTGGCAACTTCGTGATCGGCGGTCCGCAGGGCGATGCCGGTCTGACCGGACGCAAGATCATCGTCGATTCCTATGGCGGAATGGGCCGGCACGGCGGAGGCGCGTTCTCGGGAAAAGACCCGAGCAAAGTCGATCGCAGCGCTGCTTACATGGGACGTTGGGTTGCGAAAAACGTGGTGGCGGCGGGTCTGGCGAAAAAATGCGAAGTGCAGTTCGCTTATGCGATTGGCCATCCAGAGCCGCTCAGTGTTCATATCGACACGTTCGGTACACACAGTGTCGATGAAGAAGCAATCGAGCGCGCCGTCCTTGCCACATTCAGCTTCAAACCAGCCGATATTATGAAACAGCTGAATCTTCTCCGGCCGATTTATTCCAAGACGACGAATTACGGACACTTCGGCAAGATCGACGATCCCGACATCACGTGGGAATCGACGGACAAAGCGGCAGAGTTGAAGAAGGCAGCAAAATAAATCCGCAGATTTCGCAGATTTACGCAGATTGGAAATGCAAAAAGATTCTCAGAGTCATGCAATCATCGGAGCCGCAATGGAAGTGAATCGCGAACTCGGATTCGGATTTCTTGAAGCGGTTTACCAATGCGCGCTGGCGCTCGAATTCCAAGAACGGGAAATTCCATTTCGAGCTGAGGTCCCCCTTCCGATGCGATACAAAGGCAAACTGCTTACGTGCGGTTACCGAGCTGATTTTATTTGCTACGAAGATTTTCTCGTGGAGACGAAGGCAATTGCCGAACTCACGCGTGCAGACGACGCCCAGTTGATCAATGACCTCAAGGCGACCGGTGTGCAACGCGGTTTGCCGTTGAATTTTGGTGCGCCGAGCCTGCAGTTTAAGCGGCTTGTCCGAACCGCCTCTGAGAATCTGCGTAAATCTGCGAAATCTGCGGACGACCTTGAAGAAATCCTTTTATGAAAACATCGACAATGGAACAAACCGAAACCGATTACAAAGTCGCCGATATTTCACTGGCCGACTTTGGTCGCAAAGAAATTTCTATCGCGGAAAAGGAAATGCCCGGGTTGATGGCGATCCGCGAAAAATACGCTCCGCAGAAACCATTGGCAGGCGTCCGCATCACCGGATCGTTGCACATGACGATTCAGACCGCCGTGTTGATCGAGACCCTTATCGATCTCGGAGCGAGTGTGCGCTGGGCCAGCTGCAATATTTTTTCCACGCAAGACCATGCTGCCGCCGCCATGGCTAAACGCGGCATCGCTGTGTTCGCCTGGAAAGGCGAATCGCTTGAGGATTACTGGCGTTGCACGTATCGCACCATCTCGCACCCCGAGGGCAAAGGCCCGCAGCTCGTGGTCGATGACGGCGGAGACGCAACATTGCTCATTCATAAAGGCTACGAACTGGAAGAAGGCAGTGATTGGGCGAACACGAAATCGGCGAATAAGGAAGAACAAGTCATCAAGGATCTGCTGCTCGAAATTCAGCGCGAGAATCCCTATCGCTGGCATGAAATCGTCAAGGATTGGCGTGGTGTGTCAGAAGAAACCACCACCGGCGTGCGTCGCCTTTACAAGATGCACGAGGAAGGACGGCTGCTCGTTCCCGCGATCAACGTCAACGATTCAGTCACCAAATCGAAGTTCGACAATCTCTACGGCTGCCGGCACTCTCTCGTCGATGGATTGAATCGCGCACTCGACGTCATGCTTTCCGGAAAAGTCGCCGTTATTTGCGGCTACGGCGATGTGGGCAAGGGTTGCGCGCAGTCGTTACGTGGCCAGGGCGCGCGCATTGTCATTACCGAAGTCGATCCTATTAACGCATTGCAAGCGGCAATGGAAGGCTACGAGGTCACAACGATAGAAGACACGCTGGGCCGCGGCGACATTTACGTCACCGCGAGCGGCAACATCGACGTGATTACGCTGGAGCACATGCAGCGGATGAAAGATCAGGCCATCGTCGCGAACATCGGCCATTTTGATAACGAGATTCAGGTCGACGCCCTGAACGAAGCTAAAGGCGTGAAGAAAACGAATATCAAACCGCAGGTGGATAAGTACACCTTTCCTGATGGCCGCGAAATTTTCCTCCTCGCCGAAGGCCGCCTGGTGAATCTCGGTTGCGCCACAGGTCATCCCAGCTTCGTCATGTCCAATTCATTTTCCAATCAGGTCCTCGCACAACTCGATCTGTGGAAAAACCGCGACACCTACAAAGTCGGTGTTTACGTCTTGCCGAAAAGACTCGATGAAGAAGTCGCTCGCCTGCATTTGGACAAAATCGGCGTGAAGCTGACAAAGCTATCCCAAAAGCAAGCGGACTATCTCGGTATCCCGGTCGACGGCCCGTTCAAATCAGAGCATTACCGATACTAAGGTTCGCGCGTCTGGATACGGTCGGCGTGCAGAGGACTGCCCGCCCTACCCCACTGCATCGATTACGAAATCATCGCCTATGGTAGGGCGCATCACTCCGTGCGCGCCTGCGCTTCACTATCATGATTAATTCGGCATGATCACGGAGTCGGTCACGTGCAAACGAGTTACTCGTAGCTCGCCAATTTCTAGTCGTTTGATTTTTGCGCGGCCGATGACCAGCCGACCAATCGCTATGAATCCGATCGCGACTGCGCTCAGCGCAACGGCCCCTACTGCAATTGCGCCGACTGATTGCGCGCCGACGGCCAGGGCGCGAATCGCAACGGGTCCGAAGCTTCCTCGTATTTCCTCGATTTCGTTTGATTTCATCTCGTTACCTCCGCGCTCGTAACTTCAACGTAGCTGCAGTTCGATTGTCCGCCACGTCGCCATTTTCCAGAAATATGAACTCGCTGGTTATTCTTTGCCGCCTCAGTGAGTATTTTTGTTTCATGCTTGGGCGCACCGAGCCAGACCGTCGACCCTGCACTCCGAAAATTAAACATGATCTGTGGCGTACATGGCTCGCCCGGAAACAAACTAACGGAACCGATTTTCTCGAAACGCACACCGGCCGGCACTGCTCTCATCTGCGGCGCTGGTTTCTTGATCTGTGCGCAACCGGCCATCCCGGTCAGGACGGCGCCCGCAATGAACAAACTTACTGAAAATCTTTTCATACGTGGCAAATCACAACCGTTGGCGCAGCACTTACCGCCGAATGTTCAGCAGTGCGATTTTGCGCGCAAGATAGGCGGAAAAATAGCCCGCGTAACGCTTCTGCAAGTCCGGGCGTTGCCAATCTTTGCCGGTGAGAATTTCTCGGCAGTTCGCCGCGCCGCAGTTGCATGCGACCGAATAATGATCGTCGTCGGTCATCGCCCAATCGTGCGTGAGTTCTTCGCCGGCGCGAATGTCACACATCGCCACGAAGGTGATCTCGCCGCGCATCCCGAGATTCGGATCGCATGAGTGATTCAGGTACAACATTGACGAGTCGCGCTCTTCATCGCTAACCGGGGCGATGAACAAATCGTCATCGATCTGGATTTCCACCGGGCCCAGCGCAGGAGTGATTTTTTCGCGCAAAGTGTTCCGATCAACAATGTGCCCGCCTTTGACAGCCACGATTTCGTCTTTAGCAATGTCAGCCGTGGCAAATAGACCGCGTCCATGAATCTTACTCTCTCGCACTTCCGTTTTCGGCGAGAGATAGGATAGCGGCATCATCCCGCAAAATAGCCAGGGTGGAACGCGTTGTCCTGCCCGCAATGCTTCGCTTAGCGATGCAGGCGGGCCTCAACGCGTTGGCGAAAGTGCGACTTGCCGCTAAATATCTGCGCTTTCAGCGATTTGTTCTGGCATCGTCTTTCGCCACGGCGAATCTTCGATCGGAGAAGCCGATCCACCTGCGATGCTCTCTCGCACTTCCGTTTTTGGGGAGAGATAAGCAAGCGGTGTCATCCCGCAAAATAGCCAGGGTGGAACGCGTTGTCCTGCCCGCAATGCTTCGCATAGCGATGCAGGCGACCTCAACGCGTTGGCGAAGGTGCGGCTTGCCGCCGAATATTTGCGCCTTCAGCGATTTGATTTGCCATCGTCTTTCGGAGAAGCCGATCCACCTTCGGTTGACACAACCGCTGCTACAACGTTGCGTTGATACTTCGCTCGCAATGAAAAATCGCCAGGCTGCAATTCCATTCATCTTCGTCACGGTCATGCTCGACATGGTCGCTCTCGGGTTAATCGCGCCGGTGTTGCCGAATCTGATTCTCAGTTTTGTGAACAACGACATGACGCGCACTGCGATTTGGAACGGGATTTTTCTCACCGTCTTTGCCGGCATGCAGTTTTTCTTTTCGCCTGTGATCGGCGTTTTGTCCGACCGGTTTGGGCGCCGCCCAGTTCTGCTGCTCTCTACTCTCGGCCTCGGCTTGGATTACGTAGTCATGGCGTTAGCGCCGACACTCAGCTGGTTGTTTGTTGGTCGACTTATTTCTGGCATTACCAGTTCGACTGTCCCGACGGCGTTTGCCTACATCGCGGATGTCACACCGAAAGAAAAACGGGCCGGCGCGTTTGGGCTTATCGGTGCCGCGTTTGGGATTGGATTCACTTTGGGTCCTGTCGTCGGAGGGATTGTCGGCAATAGCAATCCGCGAATGGCATTTTGGGTGGCAGCGGCTTTCAGTCTTGGTAACTGGCTCTACGGTTTTCTATTCGTACCCGAATCCCTGAATCCTCAGCACCGCAAGGCATTTACCTGGGGGCGCGCGAATCCAGTCGGTTCGCTCGTATTGCTCCGTTCGCATCCGGATTTATGGAAACTCGCGACGATTCAGTTTCTCGCGTATGTCTCGCACGAAACGTTTGCGATCTGGGCGCTATTCGCGATTTACCAGTTCGGTTGGGGTCCGCGCAGTATAGGCGAGTCGCTGTTCGTGGTCGGCGTTTGCACAGCGGTGATTTCCGGCGGACTCACCGGCCGAATTGTAAAGTGGCTTGGCGAAAAGCGGACACTTTATACCGGCCAATTTTTTGGCGCGCTCGGAATGATAATCGCCGGGCTCGCTCGCACTGGCGCAATGTACATTGCGTCGATCCCAGTGATTTCGATGTGGAATATTTCTTTCCCAGCTGCCCAAGGGATCATGACCCATCACGTGAGCGAGCGCGAACAAGGCGAACTGCAGGGCGCAATCAGTAGCCTGCGTTCAATTGCGTTCGTGATCGGGCCATTTCTGTTTTCTTGGACTTTTAAATGGTCAATCGATCCGAGCCGCGCGATCAAAATTCCCGGCGCGGGCTACTTCCTGGCCGCGGCGCTGCTGTTTACGGCTGCGATAATGGCAACCCGAGTCGAACAGCCACGGTTTGCCGAACAGGCGGCAACTGATGTTCCCGATGTTGTCCCGCCTGAAGGCGTCACTTCCGGGACAGTCGCGCCGGTTCTCGATTCACAGGAAAAGATTTGAGAATTGGCCGTGGTTCGACGATTGAACGCAGTGTGAACGCGACCACGCGCTGCGCAGCTGTTGCGATCGCGATCTGCTCATGGATCGCGGTCTCGAATCATTGTGCATTCGCAGCGGTGGCACCGGAAAACGACAAGGCACAAACTGAATGCCCCTTTCATTCAAAACCTGGAAAACAAAAGGAACAATCCTCGCAAGTGCAGTGCTGCAAAGTCTTGCGCGCTGTCGTTCTCGCAAAGACAAAAAGTTGGGCGCGTGACGGCAAATTCTGCGACGCGAATTTTCACGTTCAGGCGAGCGCGTCCATCGTGTATCCGTCGCGCGCTGTCGCGCCGCTGTTGCTCGACACCGGCCCACCCGGCGCATTTTCGTTCGCTGAATTAATCTTGCAGCGGACCCTTCTCGCTCACGCTCCGCCTTTCCTCGCCTAACGAATTGTAATCCGCGGGTCGCGGATTTTGACTGTAGCGGCAGGCGTGCCGCCTGCATTTACACACGCTTCCAACAGCCGACACGGCTGCCACTACAGAAGTCTGATGAATAGACATGTTTTAGTTCTGATTTGTGCGTTGACGCTTACAGCGATCGTCCAGGTAGGGGCGATTGACCTCAATCGCCCGCATGTTGAGCACCCGCCTTCGGTCGCTGCGCCGACCTCCGGCGCGGCAAGCGATTACGAGCATGAGCAAGAGCAGGAGAACATCCACAATTACACCTGCCTGATGCATCCCGAGGTCATAACCGACCATCCGGGACATTGTCCGAAATGCGGGATGAAACTCGTGCCGCTGAAAGAAAAGACACGCCGAACGTCCAACTCCGATAAGTCGCGAGCAGGCGTCCAACGCTCAACTTCCAATTCAGAACATGCAATGCACAACGCAAATGCAATGGCGATGCCTCATGAGCACGGTGGTCATGAGATGCAGATGGAAATGCATTCCTCGATCAATCTCGCTGATCCGATGACCCGCGAAGGGTCCGGCACGAGTTGGCTCCCGGATTCGTCACCGATGTATGGCCGCATGTTCATGTTTGACGACAACATGCTGATGTTGCACGGCGCGATTTTTCCGCGTTACACAAACGTCAGCACGCGACGCGGCGACGATCGGATCGATGCGCCGAACTGGTTCATGGGAATGTATTCCCATCCGCTTTGGGATAACGCGCAGTTCGGTTCGCGCTTAATGATGAGCCTCGATCCGCTCACCGAAGGCGGACGCGGTTATCCGCTTCTCTTTCAAACCGGCGAATCGTGGAACGGCGAGCCATTGCACGACCGGCAACATCCGCACGATCTCTTCGATGAACTTTCTTTCAGCCTCTCGCAGAAGTTCGAGCACGATCTGAGCGCCTACATCTATTTCGGTTATCCCGGGGAGCCAGCGCTCGGTCCGCCCACATTCATGCATCGACCCTCAGCGATGGACGATCCCGACGCGCCAATCGGCCATCACTGGCAGGATTCCACGCACATCACTTTCGGCGTAGCCACTGCCGGTCTCCAATGGCGCGATATAAAGATCGAAGGCAGCATTTTCACCGGTCGCGAGCCGGATGAAGACCGTTACGATTTCGACCGGCCTCGTTTTGATTCATACAGCGGCCGACTTTCATGGAACCCGACACGAAATCTGGCGCTGCAGGTTTCGTACGGCTACATCGAAAGTCCCGAAGCGCTCGATCCCAATACAAACATCCATCGCACAACCGCGTCGGCCATTTACAATCTACCGCTCGGCCACGACACCAATTGGTCGAACACCTTTGTCTGGGGCCAGAACAACGCCACTGGGGAAAGCAAAACACAATCGTTTTTGGTCGAATCAAATTACCAGCGTGGACGCGACACGGTCTATTTTCGGTGGGAACGCGTGGAAAAATCCGGACACGAGCTGGTTCTCAACGAGGCTGCTGACACGCGTATCTTTCCAGTAGGCGCGTACACGCTGGGTTACGTGCGCGACTTGTCACACGGCAACGGCCTCGACATTGGACTCGGCACACAATTCACGATCAATAATCGCCCCGACACCCTTGATCGCTACTACGGCGACAATCTCGGCTACGCCTTCCAATTGTTTCTCCGCATCCGCCCCTCATTACTCGCACACAGTGCGCATCAACACGCGGAGCACGTCGCAGGAATGGATAAATAATCGTAGGGCTCGACCAAGCTTGCTCGCCGCGGCGAGGGTACGCCAGCTATACTCGTTAGGTATGTTTTTTTCTGCGATACCGGGATTTGGTGCGGATCGAACGCGCCAAATCCCATGATTCCGTGACAGCTCGAATCTCGTGCCAACAACCTCAGCACGTCGAGCGGTCCGGTAGTCACCGAGGGTCAGTCCTCTTGGCCAGGGTCAATCCTCTTGGCAACGGTCGAGACCACCGTAGGCAGGGGACTGACGGTTACTGAGTATAATTCGCTGCCGCCATCAACGATCACTATGCGCTCCTCAATCACTGGGGCCCCCGGAGCAGGCTGGAATTGAGTCGAGCCCGTACAGTCCGGGTTCACCTGATAGGTGCCGCTCCCTGGGCGATCAGGCGTCCACCCGGTGACCGAACCGTGGATGTTGTCGATCTGCGTGAAGTTGCCCCTACCGTCAAAGGTGCGCTTCACCACCCCGATCAAGGTTTGGCTCCCACCAACGGGTGGTGGAACGGGTCCCGTCCCCTGCATCTGAATCCCGTAGGTACCCCGAAGGGTGCCATTCGTGCACGGAAACCCCATGCCTCGCCCGATGCTGGATCCCGCGCGGCTACTCTGAGTCCCGGCGACAAGCAAGAGCAGGCCCGCCGAAACCAAAAGAGCCACTAAGGCTCCCTTTACACTGGTTTTCATTAATCTTGTTTTCATAAGTGTTATTTCCTTTCATTGTTTTGGCCTTCCGTAACTTCTCGTCATTGAGAACTCATTTCCGGCCGTTCACCGAGGTACTCCGCAGGAATTGGCGGTTCGTTACGCAGAAAATGTCCTGAGCCCGGCTAGCTACAATTCTGCGGCGACTATGCCACATCAGGAATTAGATTGCGTGTTTTCGCAGTAATACGCTTAAATCGCGTTCCTCGGGCCTTTTTGGCATCAGAGATGAACACCCCAGACAACTCAGGATCACATCGCAGTGGACTCGCAGCGATTGTAGGGTTTTTCCTAATTTCGGTAGCAAACGCATTTGCTCAGGAAACAGTCGGTGTAGTCGAATTGGAACGCGTCATTGTGACTGGTTCCAATATTCCGACCGCACAAGAAGTGGGTCCGAACCCAGTGGACACGTATCGTCCCGCAGACATAGAAAAATTGGGCATCCGCGATGCAACGGATCTCACAACTTTTCTGCCACAGCAGGCAGGCGGAGCCGTCAACCAGAACTTCGGCAGTACCGGGGATGGCACTGTCCAATTCAACCTACGCGGCTTATTGCCCAAAGAAACGCTCGTGCTGGTTGACGGAAAACGTGTTGCGCTTGGTACGTTGAACGCCGTCGGGTTCAGCTCAGGCGTGGACATTAACCTGCTTCCATTTCCGATGATCGATCACATCGACATCCTGAAAGATGGCGCTTCGGCGGTATATGGCTCCGATGCGATCGCCTGGGGTGGTTAACTTCTTTTTAGTCCACAAGTTTCGCGGCTTGGAGATCGGCGGCAGCTATGGAAACACCAACCTTGGAGCGTCTAACGAGATGGGCGAATGGGAGGCGTGGATCAAAGCCGGCACTGGGGATGATAAAACAGAGATCGTGGTTGTTGCCGATTTCTGGGAACGCACCGGCGGCCTCTTCAGTCGTGACCGGGACCTGACCGCTAATGCGTTTTACATACCTTGGGGCGGGTTCGATCTTCGCGACTTCGTTGGGGCGGGCAGCGCTCAAGGGCGCCGCTTACGTCCCAGCATGTTTTTCGGCCCCGGCGGTACACCACTACTCGGCATAAATACGCCCCTTCCGCACTCGGCGCCAAACGCGGCGACTTCGCCATTTTATAAGACACCCTCTTTTCCTCCCTTCTTCTTTGGCATTCCCGAGGGTCCCGGTTTCATTAATCCCAATGCATATCCGGGCGCCCCCGGTATCATTGGCCCGCATGCGTTACAATTCCGTCCACAGTCCGGCACAGATTACAAAGGGGGTGGCGATTACTGGTTCTACAACTTCGCAGCTGTAACGCCAGAGCTTCCGCCGGCAGATCGGCAAGCTTTCTACGGTTCGTTCACGCGTGATCTGTGTGACAAATACCTGACGTTGTTTGCTGATTTTAAATATGTCCGCTCATTTTTCGATTCGTCGGTGGCAGCCGTATCAATTGTTCCTGATCCATTCAAGGTTCCAGGCACGACTGCACCTTTTAGTCCCCGCGCCTTCAGTGTCCCAATTCAGAATCCGTTTAATCCGTTCACCGTCGCCGATGCGACCATTCCAAATTTCTTTCCCGATGGAAGCGGTCTCCCAGTAACTACGGGAGTTGGGTTTCGTGCCCTTAACGATACCGGTCCGAGACATGATAAGTTCACCTACCAAGATTATTTGTTTGATGTTGGCCTGCGCGGCGAGATTGGAGAATTTGGGGATTATTTCAAGACTTGGAATTGGGAGCTAGGTTTTCGCTATTCCCGGAATGAGGGGCAAAATTTGTCGACGGGCGCAATTAGTAATCCCGGATTGCGGGAAGCCCTTTTGGATACAGATCCAGCTACGGCTTTTGATCCGTTTCTGAATTGCAATGCCCACAACACCAGTGCGGCTAGGGCCAGAGTTTATGTTAGCCTGCATACCTCGGGCGAATACGAGTTGCCCATAGGCTAAGTCACCATTAACGGCGACCTATTCAATCTTCCTGCCGGGCCAGTCTCGTTTGCCATCGGCGGTGAGTACGATGCGCCGAGGTGGGCGCTGAATCGTGACCCGCTCGACACAACCTTTGAAAGCATTGGCTCAACGAATGGTGGAAGCGCCAGAGTGAACCGCGATGTATGGTCTATCTATCAAGAAGTGCGCGTTCCCTTTACCAGTCCCACGTGGAACTTCCTCGGTTTCTACAGCTTCGAGGTTGACTTCGCTGAGCGCGAGGAGTGGTACAGCCAGAATACCTCTTCTGTTCTACCGTCTGGGGTGTTCCCGTTTGAGCCCCCGGCACACAGTCGGTATAACGCTCAGAAGCCAAAGGTCTCGGTTCGTTGGCAACCGCTGGACCCAAAATATGTCGGCGCTCTTACTTTGCGCGGCAGCTACACTGAAGCATTTCATGCTCCGGCGCCATCGGAGATTTCACCCGCTTCTACAGGGGGCCCGATCGGGGTCTTCGATCCGCTTTTGCACTCTTTCTATGGCGCGGAAGGACGCACCTTAGGAAATCCAAACTTACAGCCGGAAGTGGCCTATGAATGGTCCTACGGAGCCGTTTACAGCCCGAAATGGATTAAGGGCCTGACACTCAGCGCCGACTGGTGGCATATCGACATGCGATCGATCACGTCCCTCCTCGGTTTTCAATTTATTGTCGATAACGATATTCCCGGCCTGGTGATCCGTGGTCCTCCTACAACTCTTGGTGAACCAGGACGAATCATGGAGGTCATTGATCCTAACAAAAATCTTTCAGGCGCAGTCTTTGAAGGTCTCGACTATGAAGCGATCTATATTCTGGATTCTACGATTTTTGGTCACGGGGATTTTGGCAGACTGACGGCAACGCTGAACGGCACTTGGTTGTCCCGAGCTGAGCTTCAGATTGCGCCTGATACAAAACGCTTCGGTATCGCGGGCGAAGTCATTCCGCCGGGATTCAGCCTGACTGGCTCGCTGCCATGGAACCGCGCCAATTTCAGTCTGTTTTACGACGGTCCGGCTAACACTTGGATGCAGGGTCTGGATGTCGGGACCGTAGTCCATTACACCGGCCAATACGAAGATGACAATGTAAGTCTGACTGGCTCACCCAAACCACAAACGCCTAGGAGTGGGTTTTATTCTTGGCGCGCGCGAAAAATACGGGAGTAGATCACGCTCGATTTGATTTTGAACTACACGTTCAATCTGCCACCGCCTGTCCCTGCGGAGGTGCCTGGCCTTGCCAAGGACGGCGGTAAGAGTGTGAAGATGCAGGACGGCAAGGAGAAAAATGTCATGGCTGTATCCACTGCCGAATACAATCCTTGTGGCTGGCGTGCCTGGTTGAATAACACCACAATCACTGTTGGAATGCAGAACGTGCTTGACGACGACCCGCCATTTGTGGCCGCCAGCGGCTATGACCCATCGCTTGCCACGGTCAAAGGCCGGTTCTGGTACCTCCAATTAAAGAAAAAATTCTGAGGCGCAGTCCTACTTGGACACCGTTTCTTTCGGCGCTAGAGAGGCAACGATTTTTTCGAAGCGCGGATCACCCCGCAAGGGATCCCACATCAGGTCCAAGCGCAGTTCCCCATAACTTGGGCCACCCGGAATTTTAGTGACGGCTTCAAGTTGCTCGAGCGCCAGGTCACGTTCGCCTGCCCAGGCACAGATCATCGCAAACGACGTTTTCATAGATGCCTCATTAGTAGATGACCCGAACATTGGGTCTGGGGCGGTGGGCAGCGCGCGTGTGCGCAGCTCCATCGCGCGTCGGCCTTCGCGCAGCGCCTCTTCTTTTCTTCCCAAGGCTGCATCGATCAGCCCAAGATCAGAAAGTAGATCCATATTATCAGGGTGATTACGTAGCTCTTTCTCCAGATCTGTGCGCACCTTCGTAAAAGCGGCGTGCGCAGCTACCGTGTCTCCTTTTAACCGAGCAACTACGCCGAGCCAAAAGTAACGGCTACCCTGGTTGAAGCCGGCATCGAGGGTCTGCTTCAAGGGGCGCCAGGTGCGCTTCCCCGGAATCGGGCCTCAATCGAAATGCAGAATCTATCGCTGCCTTTGCCAAGTCCAATCGAGCGGGGGTATGGTCGATCTCTTGCTGATAAATCAAATCGTGCGCAAAGGCTAGCTGGCAATAGGCGAGAAAGAAGTTAGGGTCGCGAGCGACTGCTTTATTCAGCAAGTCCACAGCCTCGGAACGATCCACCGAATTCGCGAGAGTAGGCAACTGTGCGTTGTAAATTAAGGAGACAGCGCGGACATAGAAATCATACGCGACCAAGTCCTCAGTTGGCTTTTCTTCAACAGAAGCCTTCTCACGGGCTGAGAGCTTCGCCTTTAGCCGTTCGGCGACTCTTTCCGCGATCTCACTTTGGATTGCGAACAAATCATTCAAGTCACGGTCATATTCCTCAGCCCAGACATGCGTGTCAGTGCGGGTGTCGATCAGTTGCGCGTTGAGGCGAAGGTGCGTGCCGGATTTGCGGACGCTGCCCTCCAGAACATGCGATACTCTCAAATCATTTCCGATCTGACGAAGATTTCGTTTGCCACGGTACTCCATCACGCTGGTCCGGCTGATGACTTTCAGGTCGCCAATCTTTGCCAACTTGGTCAGAATGTCGTCCTGCACGCCATCGGCAAAGGAAGCGTTTTCTTTCTGCTCACTCAAATTTTCGAAAGGCAGAACGGCGATTCCAGTGGCTACCGGTTGTCGGGTTAATTCGCTTTTCCAAACGATCACGACTAATGGCACTACGAGCGTGAGCAACATTGCCGCCATGACAGCGATACTTGGGTTGCGTCGCACCCATTTTGTTGCACGAGTGAAGATTCCACTATGTCGTGCTTGGATTGGTTCGTGCTGTAGCCATCGTTCCAAATCTTCGGCCAGCGCGAGGGCGGACATGTATCGGCGCTTAGGATCTTTCTCGAGACACTTAAGACAAATCGTGCTGAGATCACGATCTATTTTCGGATTTAAAAGGCGCGGTTGCCGCGGCTCGGTATCCAAGAGTAACTTGATAGTCTCGTAGGTTGCTCCGCCAGCAAAAGGCGGTTGACCTGTTAGGAGTTGGTAAAGTACTGCGCCAAGTCCATAGACGTCTGTAACACTGCTGACAGCCGCATTGTTTCCCGATGCCTGCTCGGGCGCCATGTAACTAGGCGTGCCTAGGACGTCCAGGGTTTGGGTGACACTGCTTTCCGATTCGACTAATCGGGCGAGACCAAAATCGGTAAGATGCGGTTCACCTTTTGCATCCAGCAGGATGTTACCCGGTTTGATGTCACGATGGAGAATTCCATGTTCGTGCGCGTAATGAACCGTCCGTGCGATCTTGGCAATCAATTCAGCTGCGCGCCGAATCGGCATCGGCCGGCGTTCGCCACCGGACGAATCCGCCGTGGCGGACCTGGCAATTTCGTCGAGCTGTCCGCCTTCAACAAATTTCATGCTGAAGTAGCATGAGCCATCACGCTCGCCGACGTCGTGGATCGGAACTATACCTGGATGTTCCAGACGCGCCGCGGCTTCGGCTTCCAGCCGAAAGCGCCGCAGGTGCGCTTTGCTGGCCCACTGACCGAGGCGAATTACTTTTAACGCCACTATGCGATTCAGGCTTTTCTGCCGAGCACGAAATACCACGCCCTGACCGCCCCGACCGATTTCTTCCAGCAACTCATAATCGCCCAGTTCTCCCAACAGCTCGGCAGCGCACGCTGCTTTCCTATCACGCGCTGCGCTCACTTCGGCCGCTTGAACGTCTTTTGGAGAGCCGCCGTCGTCACCAGTGGCTACAGCGTGCGGAAAAACGTTGAGGGCGGCTTTCAACACACATCTACTGCAAAGCCCTTCTGGTGCGTCGGAGAAAATCTCAGCGCCGCACTTTGGACAAGTTCGAATTATCGTCCTCACTGCTGCTTTTCCTCGCAGAGTTTTTGGAAAGCGGGATCCGCGCGCAAAGGATCCCAAATCGGGTCGAGCCTAAGAAGTGCAGGCGTAATTGGCGTTCGGCCGAAAATCCAGGTCTGATAGGGCGTTTGTAAGAGCTGGGTGAGACTTGAGATCGCACGGCGGTTCTCGCCACACATCGTCTGAACGAATGCCAGGTTCTCTTCCAAGCTCGGTCCAGACTCCGCATCTTTAGCACGCGGCAGAAGCATGATTGCACGCTCCGCTGCCTTTAGAGCCAAGTCCTTCTGTCCCATCACAGCATAAACTTGAGACAGCACTCCCGTAATGAGGACGTCGTCTGGTTGATCTCTGTAAAGCTGCTCGAGTGTATTGCGCGCCTCTTCGCCCGTAACCTTTGCTCCAGATATATCGCCAGCAAGGCGCTGGTATAAAGCAAGCCACGCCTGATAAGGAGCCTTCTCGACCGGAGAATCATAACGCTCTTGAGCCAATCGGGCTTGCAACAATCGGACGGCCTCATCGTAATTTCGTTCAAGTCTCAACTGATCCAACTTGATAAAGAAGGTATCGCTATCAGGAGTCTGAGCGCTTATTGCTGTTAGGAACCTGGCGGCTTCTTGCAGGTTACCCTGCGCCTGATAAATGCTGGCCGTTGCCGCCATCAAATCCGGATTGTTCCGTGTAATGTCCAGCGCTCGATCATGGAGCTTTAGCGCCGGTGGGAACTGTCGAAGCTTCGTGTAAGTCCCCGCCGTGATCATGAGTAACTCCACGTTACGTGGGTCCAGGGCAAGGGCTTGCTCGAAGTAGGCAATGCTCTGATCCCAGTGTCCCTCGCGTCGCGCGATTAAGCCGAGGGCCATTGGTGCCTCGCTGCTGCCTGGCAACGTCTTGCTGACGCGACCGAAGGTGGTTTTCGCACCCCCGTAATCATGCAGCACCCTGTATTGATAATAACCCAGGGCAAGCAGGGTCTCCGGCGAGTTAGGTTCCAGTTTCTGCGCATTTTCCAAAGCACCTTTTGCCGCCTCGCCCAGAGCGGCGGTATTATGATCGCTTTTGTTAAAGTAGAGAAAAGCATCTGCCCGCGAAAGCCGCGCCCAGGCAAGAGCAAACTTGGGGTCAAGCTGCACCGCCCGTTCATAAAAATCGCTCGCTGTCCTCAACAAATCGATCGAATCCAAGCTGCTTACTTCAAAAGCCAAGCCGCGCAGATACGCATCGTAAGCCTCTGGATTGTTCGTCGGCTTAACTGACAAGGCTTGCTCCTCACGTCCGGTTAGCTTCGCCTGCAACGAATCCGCGATTCGCTTAGCAATCTCGCTCTCAATGCTGAGGATGTCAGTGAACTTTCGATCATAAGTCTCTGCCCAGAGATGAGAATCGGTTTGCGCGTTAATCACCTGCACATTGATCCGCACCTGATCGGCTGCTTTTTGCACGCTACCCTCAAGAATGTTCGCTACGCCAAGCTGCTTCGCGATCTCGGAGAGATTGTGAGGTTTGTTGTGATAGCGCTGCGTGGAGGTGCGCGAAATGACTCTTAACTCCGCGATGCTAGCCAGCCGCGTCAAGATTTCGTCCTGGATGCCCTCCGCGAAATAGGCGTTGTCTGGATCGCGGCTAAGATTTTCGAACGGCAGCACTGCGATGCCGTTTGTTACGAGCGGACGCCGAATAAATTCAGTTTTCCAAACGATCCAGCCAGCAGCTGCTGCGAGCGCAACCAGAGAAGCTGCAAGTAGCGCGCTCGATGGATTGCGTTGCATCCATTTCTTTCCTCGTGCGAAAAATCCAATGTGCCGCGCCTGAATCGGTTCATGTTTTAGCCAACGTTCGAGATCTTCGGCTAGCGAGAGAGCCGAAGAGTACCGACGCTTTGGATCTTTCTCGAGACACTTGAGGCAGATTGTCGAGAGGTCACGATCGATCTTCGGATTTAACGAGCGCAGTTGCCGCGGCTCGCTATCCAGCACCAACTTGATGGTCTCATAGGTTGTGCCCCCGGCAAAAGGCGGATGGCTAGTAAGGAGTTGGTAGAGGACCGCGCCAAGTCCATAAACATCCGTCGCGCTACTAACGGCTGCGTTGTTCCCTACAGCTTGTTCCGGGGCCATGTAACTGGGGGTGCCCATCACCTCCTTCGTCCGCGTAACGGTGCTCTCAGCTTCCACTAATCGGGCAAGGCCGAAATCGGTAAGCAATGGTTCGCCTTTTGCATCGAGCAGAATATTCCCTGGCTTGATGTCCCGATGCAGAATTCCGTGCTCATGCGCGTAATGAACGGTGCGGGCTACCTTCGCGATTAGTTCGACCGCGCGCCGAATCGGCATCGGCTGGCGTTCGCCATCGGACGAATCCGCCGTGGCGGACCTG
>Ga0306920_100002704_pt1 | contig 22392 bp, 20 predicted proteins | sample flu12Cox44000170_FD_204666 | JGI IMG/M metagenome (GOLD analysis project Ga0306920, IMG submission 204666) | Lab enrichment of tropical soil microbial communities from Luquillo Experimental Forest, Puerto Rico - flux4day.12C.oxic.44.000.170 (v2)... | ecosystem: Environmental > Terrestrial >...
ACGGCGTTCGGTTGGTCAATCGTACGCCAGAAAATCGCGAACCATTGCAAGGTCAACATCACTCTGTCTGCCGTGCTCGCCGGCCTGATCGTCCTGCTTCTCTGGCTCCTTCATTCATTCGCATTCCCCGATGTAACGCGAGCAACTGAGCAATTGGCGCTGGATCGCGGCGGCGTGCGAATCGAGCAAGCGCACGTCGTCGCCGATTTCGTTCAACACCTGCAGGCTGTTCCCCGGGACCGCTCGATACTGGCGCTGCCGTACCAGCCAATGTTTTATTTTCTTGCGAACGGCGAAACCCGACTCGCTGGAACTATTTGTGGCCAGGTGATCAGTCCACGCAAGACCACGAGCGCCTGATCGAAGAAGCTGAACGCGACCCGCCTGCCGTAGTGCTGCTGGCACAGCAACGCGAAGTGGCCGAATTCACTCCCACGATTATCGAGTACCTTCGCGCGCATTATCTTTGGACCGCCGATGTCGGCGATATTGGGATCTACGTTCGTTTCTAAATCAAAAACACAACTTTGATTTTACCGCTGCAGCGGTCACCATTTCGGCCTGATGGAGAGCCGGCGTTCCACGATCGTTTCGTTAGTCCTATTGCTATCGGTGGCGCTGGCTATGTTTGCCGATCTTTTATTCGCCGGCGGCACGCGCGTGCTCGGACATCCGGGCAGCGACATGTTCTTGCAATACTTCGCATGGCGCGAGTTCGGTTTCCGCGAATTGGCGAAGGGAAACCTGGCGTTGTGGAATCCCCATATCTTTAGCGGCGCGCCGTATTTCGGTGGGATGCAAGGAGCGCTGCTTTATCCACCCAATTGGCTCTTCCTTGTTTTGCCCACGCCTGTCGCGATCAACTGGTCAGTCGCGCTGCACATTTTCGCCATCGGCGCGTTCATGTTTTTTTGGATGAAACAACGGGGCCTCTCCGCTGCGGCCAGCTTCTTTGCCGGAATGCTCGTTATGTTTTGCGGCGCCTTTTTCCCGCACGTTTTTGCCGGTCATTTGCCTCAGCTGAGTGCGATGACGTGGTCGCCGCTGATTTTCTGTTCGATCGACGCGGTTTTTAGGACACAGCGCGTTCGTTGGTCGTTGCTTGGGATGTTTGCGATCGCGATGCAGACGCTGGCGGGATTTCCACAGTACGTCTTCTACACCGCAATCATCGCCGGGCTTTATACTGCGTTGCGATTGATGGGCCACTGGAATTGGCGAGTCGCAGCGACCTTGCTGAGCATTTATCCAGGCGGCGCTCTCCTTGCAGCCGTGCAATTACTGCCCGCCATTCAGACAACGCGCGAGACCACGCGCGGCTTCAGGCTGCCTTTTCAATTTGCCTCTATGCTCTTTCTCCCGCCGGAGAATTTTATGACGCTGCTGGCGCCGAATTTTTTTGGCCACATAGCGAGATACTGGGGGCGCTGGTATCTTTGGGAAACATCACTTTTCATCGGGGTAGCCGGCGTTGCGTTGGCGATCTACGCGGCAATTCGATGCGAACGCGGAACGAAATGGCGCCCACTGATTGTCATTTGCATTGCATTTTTATTGGCGTTCGGGGCCTACACACCGTTGTTCGGCTTTCTTTATACCTGGATACCGGGCTTCGATCGCTTCCGCAGTATTTCGAAGTTTAGCTTTTTAGCGTCGCTATTTCTTTGCCTGCTCGCGGCCAGCGGACTCGACCAGTTGTTTCGGCAAAAAAGAATCGAGACTCCATTGATCGCTGCGGTTTTGGCGGGTGCCGCGGCCCTGGGCCTCGCTGGATGGTGGACGGCAAGCACCGGGTCTTGGCCGGGACTAATGAACGCGAGTCGGGCGAGTGGCCAATCTTACTTGTTCCCGCAACTCTGCGCGGACACAGAATTTATTGCCCAATCGCAGCATCTCGCAGCGATGTCGCTGTTTGTTGCCGCGGGAGTCTGCGCGCTCCTTGGCATCATCCTGGCCTTCGCCAGACGAGAGCCGCGTGCGCTTTTTGGTGTGATCGTTTTAGGCGGGGTCGAGATGTTTGTTTTCGCGCACGGCACGCGTGCCACGTTTGACAGCGCTACCATCGTGAATCGGGATGAAAAGCGATTTCTCGAGGAGCACCCAGGCGATTACCGGATCATGAATGTCGCGAACCCGAACAGCGCGATGTTGATCGGCGCGCAAGACATGTGGGGATACGAAGCGACCGTGGTGCGGCGCTACGCCGAGTTCATGACTTGGACCCAGGGCGGTGATCCTGACCAGGCGATGTCCTATGTGAAATTCGTCCGCTACGATCCCCTCTTCGCCATGCTGCGTCTCGGCTACGTTTTGCGACAACATGGAACCGAAGTAGAAATCGGCGATGCCCCTGAACCGCCCATGTCTCACCTCCATCTGATTTCCAGTTACCGCGTCCTGCCGGATCGGAACGCAATTTTCGATGCGTTGCGCTCGGGTACGTTTGACCCCGCGCACGAAGTAATTTTGGAATCGGAGCCGGAACCGAAGCCCTCGCCGGCCGAAAACCCCGGCACGGCGCAAATTGTTGCCACTTCAACTGACGCGCTGGAAATTGAAGCCGACGTCGAACAACCGGCCATCTTGCTGATCACGGATGCGTTCACTCCATCGGGGCGAGCCGTCGCCCTGCCCGGCAGCGTTCAGACAAATTACAAATTGCTGCCGGCAAACTACATCTTGCGAGCGGTACCGCTTCTGGCGGGTCATCATCATCTGCGCGTCGAGTACGCGCGCGATGCGCTTACACTTGGAAAGTGGATTTCGATTCTCGCCACGGTTGCATTTCTCGTGGCCCTCGAGCGATGCGCCACACTTGATCGCCGTTATTGATCCGGCGAGATCAGCTCGCGGTTGCGCCAGGTGAAACCAAACCCAGAATAAATCGTTAGCGCCACCGTAATCCATACCAGCACGGGACCAGCTTCGCTCCAGGCCCGCACCCACCATGTGGATGTTTCACTGGCGTAGCGCAATTCCACAATCGAAAGGAGCGCCAGAAAAAAAATAATCGTGATGATTTGCCACGAAGTCTTCTGTTTGCCGAGACTTTCCGCGGGAAGAATCCGGCCTTTGGCGCTGGCCATCAAACGCAGGCCTGTAATGAGAAAATCTCGCGCCACAACTGTCGTTGCCGCCCACGCCGGCACGGCTTTTAGGGGCACAAGTGAAATGAACGCTGCTGCGACCATGATTTTGTCCACGAGCGGGTCCATCAACTTGCCAAAATTCGTGATAATCCCGTAGCGCCGGGCGATTTCGCCATCGATGAAATCCGTGAGGCCAGCGATCAGAAAAATCACGAGCGCGGCGGTGCGCGCATAATGCCAGGAGGAATTGAGCGCAATCACAAAAAGCACCGTCAGCGCCAGCCGGCTCAGAGTGATCCGATTCGCCCAGTTCATACTGTAGCCGCGGCCCTGTGGGCCGTGTTGGGCTGTTTTTCCATTTTAAACCGTGGACGTTTCCAAATCGGCACTTTTTTCTTCAACTCATCCACGATCCATTGACTCGCGCGAAATGCTTCTTCGCGATGCAAACTTGCTACTCGCAGAAAGAGCGACGGTTCCCCAACAATGATAAATCCGATTCGATGATGAACGATAACAAGCTGAAGCCGAAATTTCTTCACCGCCTGCTCGGCAATCTGCCTCAGTTGATGCTCGGCCATTTCTCGATGCGCTTCGTAATCGATTCCTTTGAGTTCGCGCCCATCTTCAAGTTTCCGCACCACTCCCCAAAAATCGACTACCGCTCCTGCGCCGTCATTGTGCTTTCGCGGCGGCGCATCAAGCGGCGCTTCAGTCAGTAAAACTTCGCAGACGAAATTTGCCATGCCCGGAAAATACTCATTACAGTAAATGGCGTTGTCATGTTGAGCGAAGCGAAACATCTCGGTCTATTTCTGTGGCTAATCGATCCAGAAATAATCAGAGATTCCTCGCTTCGCTCAGAATGACATCAAAACAAGATACTAAAATGACAACCAATCAATGTGACATTGGCCTGATCGGCCTGGGGGTGATGGGCGAGAATCTCGTCCTAAACATGGAATCGAAGGGATTTTCGGTCGCCGTGTTTAATCGCACTACCGAAGTTACCGAAAAATTCGCTGCCGGCCGCGCCCAGGGAAAAAACATTCAGCCGACGCGCACGATCGAAGAATTCGTCGCAGCGCTCAAGAAACCGCGCATAGCGATGATGATGGTGAAAGCAGGCGCACCCGTGGACGCCGTGATCGGTCAACTGGTGCCACTGCTCGAAAAAGGCGATGTCGTTATTGACGGAGGAAATTCCCTTTTCACTGACACGCAGCGCCGTGGCCAGGAATTGGAGGGCAAAGGAATTCATTTTGTCGGCATGGGCGTGTCCGGCGGTGAAGAAGGCGCGCTCAAGGGTCCTTCGCTCATGCCTGGCGGTTCGCGCGAGTCGTGGGAAATCATTGCGCCGATTTTCCGCAAGATCGCCGCGCAAGTGGATGGCGAGCCGTGTTGCCGCTACATGGGACCGGACGGCGCCGGTCATTACGTGAAAATGGTTCATAATGGCATCGAATACGGCGATATCCAATTGATCTGCGAATCCTATGCCAGTCTGAAAGACGTTTTGGAGATGGATGCAGCGCAACTCGCTGAAGTTTTTACTGAGTGGAACAAAGGCGAGCTCGAGAGCTACCTGATCGAGATTACATCGCAGATTTTTCGAAAGATTGATCCGGATACCGGCAAGCCGCTTGTCGATATGATTCTCAATAAAGCCGGCCAAAAAGGCACCGGCATCTGGACACTGCAAGCTGCGATCCGCCAATCCGTGGTCATTTCCACGATTAACGCTGCAGTCGAAGCGCGTGTTGTCTCGTCGAGGAAAGATGAACGCGTGGCTGCGTCGAAAATTCTTCCGCAACCGAGAGCCCGAAAGTTTAAAGGCAACCGCGCGCGCCTCGTCGATGCAGTGCGCGACGCGCTTTACGCGTCGAAAATTGTGTCTTACGCGCAGGGAATGGAGCTGCTGCGTTCTGGAAGCACCGAATACAAATGGAACCTCAACCTGAGCGACATCGCCACCATCTGGCGAGGCGGCTGCATCATTCGCGCAAAATTTCTCAACCGCATCGTGGAGGCGTATCGGCGCGATTCCGCACTGCACAATCTTCTGCTCGACCGCTATTTCACGAGGGCAATCCGCAAGGCGCAGCCCAAATGGCGTCTCGTTGTTTCGTTAGCCATCAAGCACGGCGTCGCAATCCCCGCGTTCTCCGCCTCACTCGCTTACTTCGACAGTTATCGCTCCGCCCGGCTTCCAGCAAACCTGCTGCAAGCGCAGCGCGATTTCTTCGGCGCACACACGTACGAGCGCATCGACAAGCCAGGGGTCTTTCACACCGAATGGATCGAGTCCGATCAAAAATCAGCCGAAAAACCGACCCAGCCAAAAACGCCGCCGCCGCATCACGCAGGGGAATAGCTGTAGGGTGCGCTGTCCTCAGCGCAGAGTGAGGTCAGATGTCTTTGCTACCTAAAGTCGTGTGACTCGCTCCTGATGAGTTGTTCGTGCACGAGCGGTTTGATCTCGCGGGCTTTAATCAAAACCACGCTGTCCGAATTCTGCACTTCGCCTTCGATTAGAAGAAACGCTTCCTCGGTAATGACGAGCCGGAGGCGTTCGAAGAGATCCGGATCGACAATTGCATTTGAAACGCCGGTCTCGTCTTCGAGGCTGATGAAAACAAATCCTTTCGCTGTCCCGGGACGTTGCCGGCAAATTACGTTGCCGGCGATCTGAATGGTCGAACCGTGACGTGCATGAACGAGATCGATTGCGCGCCAAATATTCGGCAAACTTTCGCGCAATAACTTCATCGGGTGCGGCCCGGTGGTGAGGTTCATGGTTTCGTAATCGGCGCACACGCGTTCAGCTAAGGTCATCGCTGCTAGCTGCGATGTTGAGGACGTTAATAAATCATCGTGTAGCGTTTCCTCCACCTCCCACATCGCGGCGCGGCGATGTTCGGCAAAACAATTCAAAGCGCCGAGTTCCGCCAGCGTCCGCAATTCATCTTTTGAAAGCGGTACCCGGCGCTTGAAATCGTCGAGCGAATCGAATTGTCGATGTTTTCGTTCGCGCTCGATTTGTTCACCGTGTTCCTGGCGCAATCCGTTCACTACGCAAAACCCGAGTCGCACAGCTTCGCTGACCCTCACGGGCGCTTCGCGTCCGCCTTTCCCTGGCCAGGGAGAGGATTGAGGTGAGGGTTGATCGTCCGCGACCGTGCAGCGCAAGTTCGATTTCATGACGCATACCGGCTTCACTTTTACGCCGTGTCGCTGCGCGTCCTTCACAATTGTCGCCGGCACGTAAAAGCCCATCGGCTGATTGTTAATGAGACTAGCGTAAAATTCCGGTGCTCGATGCACTTTCAGATACGCGCTGCCGTACGCGAGAATGGCGAAACTGATCGCGTGCGATTCCGGAAATCCGTAAAGCGCAAACGACGAGATCGAGTGAATGATTTTTTCGATCTTGTCCGGCGCCACGCCTTTGCGTTCCATCGCGGCGCGCAATTTTACGCTCACTTTGCGCATCCGTTCTTCCGAACGGTGGAAACTCAGCCCGCGTCGCAACTCTTCCGCTTCGTCGCCGGAAAAATCCGCCATGACCATTGCGATCTTGAGCATCTGTTCCTGAAAAAGCGGCACGCCGAGGGTGCGTTTCAACACAGGCTTCAATCGCTCATCGAAATAAGTGACCGGTTCTTTTTCCGCGCGCCGCGCCAGATACGGATGCACCATGTCGCCCTGGATCGGGCCGGGGCGGATGATCGCGACTTCAATCACCACATCGTAAAAACATTCCGGTTTCATCCGCGGCAATGTCGCCATTTGCGCGCGGCTTTCGATTTGGAAAACGCCGATGGTGTCCGCGTGCTGCATGATTTCGAAAGTCGCCGGATCATCTTTTGGAATGTGTGCCAGATCGAGAGGCCGCCCGCGCTCGCGGCAAAGCTCCAGCGCATCCTGCATCACCGACATCATGCCGAGGCCTAACAAGTCCACCTTCACAATGCCCAGATCTTCGCAATCGTCCTTGTCCCATTGGGCGACGACGCGTCCCGGCATGGACGCGTTTTCCAGCGGCACAAACGAGCTCAACTTGTTCTGACAAATGATCATGCCGCCGGAATGCTGGCCAAGGTGTCGCGGCAAGCCGTAAATGGCGTGATACAATCGAATGAACGCCGGCATCCGCGGATGATTTTTCAGTAAACCAGCCTGCTCGATTTGCGCTTCCAATTCCATCGTGTGCGGGAAATCGCCGTTTGCGAAGAGGTGTGAGAACCGATCAATAATGCTCGGTGAAAAGTTCAGCGCTTTGCCAATCTCGCGCGCGGCGCTGCGACCGCGGTAACTGATGACGTTCGCTGTCATCGCCGCGCCGTGCTTTCCGTAGCGGCGATAAATTTCCTGGATCACAGCTTCACGCCGATCGCCGCTGGGCAGATCGAGATCGATGTCCGGCCAGCCTTTGCGGCTCTCGTTGAGGAACCGTTCGAAGACGAGATGATTTTCCACCGGATCAACCGGCGTGATTCCCAGGCAATAACAAACTGCGCTGTTGGCGGCGCTGCCGCGGCCCTGGACCATGATGTTGTGTTCGCGACAGAAATTGACGATGTCCCAGACGATCAAAAAATACCCGGGGAACCCGAGCTTGGTGATGAGCGCAAGTTCTTCCTCGATCTGGCGTTTCACTTTCACACTGACCGCGGCGTAGCGCTGTTGCGCGCCGAACCAGACGATGGTGCGCAAAAATGAATCCATCGTGTGACCAACCGGCACCGGATATTCAGGAAATTCGTAACCGAGATTCTCCAGCGAAAACGTGAGCCGCTCGGCCAGGCGCGATGTGTTTTCAATTGCTTCCCGTAAATCGCGAAAGAGTTCGCGCATTTCCCGCTTACTCTTTAAATGGCGTTCGGCATTTTGCGTAAGCAGTTTCCCTGCAGCATCCAGATGGGTGTGTTCGCGAATGCAGGTGAACACATCCAAGACCTCGCGTCCGTACGGCTTCGCGTATTGCACGCTATTCGTGGCGAGGAGTGATAAGCGATGTGCACGCGCTAGATCAATCAGTTCGCGATTGACCCGTTCCTCGCCGCGAATGAAATGCCGTTGGATTTCGACGAAAACATTTTCGCGCCCAAATGCGTTGATCAGACATTTCGCCCGGTCTGCGCAATTCTGGGGAGCACGCGCGTCTCGGGTGTTGGCGATGGCGTCCTCGCCATCGCGAACTTTCCTTGACGTGTGAAATCGGCCCGGAGTTGCAAATGTTCCAAAAGATTGTTTCGGCGTGACGCCGAAACCGACATCCGGGGCGGATGTGCTCCCCAGAAGTACCACCAAACCCTCGGTGAATTCCGGCAACTCGTCCCGGCGCACTGCGCATTTTCCTTTTTCGCTGCGCAAATGCGCCTGGGTCAGCAGTTCGCAGAGGTTTTTGTAACCATTGCGATTTTCCACCAGCACCGGCAAAACGCTGCCGTCTTCCATTAACAATTCGCAGCCGATAATCGGGCGCACGTTGTGTTCGCGCGCGACGACCGAAAATCGTTGCGCGCCGTAAACGCCGTTGCGATCGAGCAACGCCATCGCCGGCATTTCCAGTTCGGCCGCGACTTCGGCTAATTGCTCGGGGAACGAACCGCCGCGCAAAAAGCTAAACGCGCTGCATGCGTGCAATTCGCAGTAGCTCATTGGAGTCCGTGAATCGTTAAACCGTTGAATCGTTACATCGGCTGACCCGATTCACGCTCGCGAATCTCGAATTACGATTCCCTTAATCATAAACGCCGTCGATTTTCCAAACACTGTCACGTTTGTGCGCGCGAACTAATTCGCCGCTTTCCATCTGGACATCCCATTCGAGGCGCGCCCAGGATTTTTCGTCCCACCAATTTCCGGAAAGAAAATAAGGGCCCTGTTGATTGATGACTTTTCCAGAAATTTCCGCACTGCGAACGTGTGCGAGGGTATCTTCATCCAACAAGAGTGATGCAGACACTGCAGGCCGAAATCTTCGCAATGCCGCTGTAGCATGCGCTGTCCTCAGCAGATCGGGAGATTCTCCGCTGGGGACAGCGGACTCTACAGCCCACGCGAACGGCTCCATGCGAAACGCATCCGGTTGATGCGTTTCTTTCAAAACCGGCGTGCCGACGCGTTCGCTTCCAAGCAGTGCAGTCAAACGTGCGAGCGTTTCTGATAGTTGATGCGGATTGCGCAATGTGGTTTCGAACAATCCAAATTGTTCCTCGGCAGGTTTAATCGGCTGCGCACTCAGAGCGACTGCAACGATCGGATGTTCCGATCGAAAATTCTCCAAGTGCGTCTGGAGCATCCGAAAAAGAAGATCCACATTATTGGTCGGCTGCGGGATTTTGAAAACGCGTTCGTAAATCTGCTTATTCGCGAATGTGATCCGCAGGGTTAGTTCTTTTGCGACGAGATAAATTGCTGCCAAACGCACTGCCAGCTGCTCCAAAAAACGGCGGAGCATAAACAGGAGTGGTTCGGCGGTTTCGATCTCATGCTCAAACTCAAAGCTTTCGTCGAACGACTCAGGCGGTCGGATCAGTTTGAGCACTCGCCTTGATTGCCCATTCGCGCGTTCCCACATTCGGACAGCTTCCGGTCCTAGCCTGGCGGCGAGTTGCTCCTTATCAAGCGCCGCTAGCTGGCCAAGCGTGTGGATTCCCCACTTGTGCAGGATTGCGAAGATCTCCGCAGTTGAACGTTGGGCGTTGAGCGTTGGGCGTTGGGCGTTCTGCTTTGTCGAAGAAGAGTGCTTCACGCAGTCAATTTAAGCCCAACCGATGATATGTTCAAATGAACAGTTCCCTGGGCAGACAATCGTGTCTGCCGCCTGGAACCCTCGCAGACAGGATTGTCTGCGTCACTCTTTGCTCAGATAATTTCGACCGGACATTTCGGCAACGCTTGCATAAACGCGCGGCCGTAAGGCCTGCTCACGATCCGATTGTCGAGAATAACGACGATGCCGCGGTCACTCTTAGTTCGGATCAGACGGCCGACACCTTGTCGAAGTTTGAGGACCGCTTCCGGGAGTGAATATTCGGTGAACGGATCGCCGCCGCGCGCCTCGATCAACTCCAGCTTCGCTTCGATGAGCGGATGATCGGGCACAGCAAACGGGAGTCGCGTAATGATCACATTGGAAAGCGCTTCACCTGGAACATCCACGCCGCCCCAAAAGCTGTCCGTGCCAAACAAGACACTGCGCGGCGTTGATTTAAATTGTTCAAGCAGCTTACTGCGCGGCGCGCCGGCTCCCTGCATGAGAAAGTTCATGTCCTTTTCCATGAAAAATTTTTGCATCGCCCCGCCGACCTGCTGCATGTCGCGATAACTTGTGAAAAGCACAAAGGCGCGCCCGTCGGTCTTTTCGACGAAATGCGCGATCCATCGCTCCAGTTCTTTCTGATAAGCGGCGTAACGGGGGTCGGGCATTTTTTGGACGACAAACATTTTCATTTGCCGCTGAAAATCGAAGGGACTGCCGAGCCGCAACGGTTCTGCCTCTGTCGCGCCAGTCCGCTCGCGAAAATACGCGAGGTCCGCGCGACCTACCGCCAGAGTAGCGCTGGTCATGATGCAACAGCAGTTCTCGCGAAAAAGCATGCGTCGTAACACGGGCGCGAGATCGATTGGCGCAGCATTGAGACCGAGGAAGCGCTCCGTTTTCCCCGTGCGCTCGATCCAATAAACATATTCCGGCTCGCTTTGCTCCAGAAAGATGGCAATGCCGTCGCGCGCGTCGCGGATCCGCCGGCCAAATTCCTGTAGCTCCGCCTTCAAAATTTCGTCATCGGCGCGTTTCGCCACCTCGGCGACGCGTGCCTGAAGGGCGGTCAGCCGGCCAGTGATGGTGTCCGGAACAAAATCCACATCCCGAACGCGAAACTCGCGGCCTTTGCGAAAATCTGATTTCGACTCAACTGCAGCAAAAAAATTATCAACGTCATCGATCAATTCCGCCGCGAGTCGCACTCCGTCCGCGTCGCGCATCACAGTGAACAGCCCTTTGCGCGTGCGCGCGTTGTAGAGCCGCTGGATTGTCGATCGCAACCCGTATTGCGAGATGCCGATACCGATCTGCTTCGAAGCGACCTGCTCGACGGTGTGCGCTTCATCGAAAATGATGAAGTCATTCGGAAAAAGAAATCCGCTCTCGCGTTCTTGCCGTGCATCAGGCGAGCCGAGCAAGATGAACAGCAGCATGTGATTGAGCACGATCAGGTCCGCGGCCAGCAAACGTTTGCGCGCCTGCTGATAAAAACAGCGCGGATTTTGGCCGCAGGTCTTCTGAGTGCAAATGTGCGCTTCGCTGCAAACTTGGGTCCAAACTTTTGGATCGGGCTCCACTGATAAATCGCTGAGCGATCCGTCACGGGTCGTGTTGGCCCATTCGGCAAGGCGTTGCAATTCGCTTTTCTCAGGGCCGGTGAAAAGCTCCTTCGCGCTTTCCAACGCGCGCTCAAGGTGGCGCGGGCAAAGATAATTTTGCCGGCCTTTCATCAACGCTGCCTCAAATTCGACCGGCAGCACTTTTTTCAGAATGGGAATGTCTTTGTAAAGCAGTTGTTCCTGAAGATTGATCGTGTGCGTGGAAACGATCGCCTTTTTGTGTCGCTCGAGCGCGAAAAGGATCGCCGGCGCGAGATAAGCGAGCGATTTGCCTACGCCCGTTCCCGCTTCGATTACCAGATGGCGTTCTTCCTCCAGTACCTTCGCGACAGCCGCCGCCATCTCCTGCTGTTGCAGTCGGAATTCGAAATTTGTTGCCTTGGACAAAGGCCCGTTCTCAGAAAAGAACGCATGCACTCGTTCGACAAATTCGCTGCCGATGTTTTTTAACGCGATCATTTGGAACTAGCCCAGCGGTTTGACCGCTCTCCGGTTCAACATCTCATCCTTGTCATGTTGAGCGAAGCGAAACATCTCTGATAATTATTGGTCGCCGCGCAAAACAACTGTCCAGAGATTCCTCGCTTCGCTTGGAATGGCAACTAATTGGTGGCCGAAATCGCATTGTAAATCGCGAATCGCGAGGTGAAATTGGAAAATCGCAATGAAGCTTCTTGATCGATACGTAATTCGCAATTTCCTGCAGATTTACTTTTACTGCATCGCCGGCTTCATTTCGATCTGGCTCATTTTCGACGTGAGCGACAATATTTCGACCTTTATTGACGAACGCGTGGGTATACTGCTTGTGATTCGCTATTACGCGACTCAGCTGCCGCAGGTGTTCATCATTCTGCTGCCGGTTTCGCTCCTGTTATCGCTTCTTTTTGCGCTCGGTCGAATGTCGCGGGCGAATGAAATCGTTTCCATGCTCACGGCAGGCGTAAGTCTGCCCCGCGTTTTGCTGCCGTTGATTGGCATGGGGCTGCTCACGGTCGCGGCGAGCATGGCTCTCAACCATTCGCTCGCACCACACGCCGAACTAGCTCGGAAGACATTTCTCGACGAAGCGCAGTCGCGTCCCAGCCGTTACATTCAAGGGCAAATCTTCCGTAATCGAACGGACTCGCGCACCTGGTTCATTCAGAATTTTCTTCCGCGTAGCAATACGTTCAACAACGTGCAAGTACTTCAACAGGACGCCAACGACAACATCGTTACAAATTATCTCGCAAGCCGCGCTACCTACCGCCCGGAAACGAAAACCTGGGAGTTGGAGAATGTGAAAGTTGTTCGCTATGATCACGCGGGAAATATCGTTGACGAGCAGATTTATCCTTCGCTGAAAATCGAGCACTGGAGCGAAACGCCGTTTCGACTGGGCAGCGCAAATGAGCGCGCAGAATTCCTCAGCTTAACTGAGTTGCGGGAGTATTTGCGTTTCAATTCGGATTTTCCTGCAACATTGCTTGCGCCGTTCCGCACTCATCTGCAATATCGGCTCGCCTTGCCATGGACGTGCCTCGTAGTGGTATGTATTGCCGCGCCGCTTGGAATTGGCTATTCGCGCCGTGGGGTTCTATCCAGTGTTGCCGCAGCAGTCCTCCTTGTTTTCACCATGAACTTTCTAGTTCACCTTTTTTTGGCACTGGGCGAAGGCGCCCGTGTCCCTGCATGGATCGCTGCGTGGACACCGAACATTCTTTTTACGGCAATCGGCCTCTACTTGCTCTATCTTCGGGCCTCTAATCGCGAACCGCCTAGCTTTCGTCTTTTCACCGCGCGGCGTATAGTTGCGCGATGAACCCTCTGCCGAACGGATGGGCGATTAAGCATCGCGCAGACGCCTGCGCCGTAACGCAGCGGCCGTTCGTGCACGGCGAATATTTTTATACGCTGCTATATCACGACGCCAATGGCTATCGGCGCGAGGATTTGAGCGAAGAGGCATGGCAAAACCGGAATGAAAACATCCGGCCGTTTTCGTTTTGGAAATCGCGGTACGAACCGTTGCCGCCAAAGCCGACCGAACCTGTGCCCAAAGAAAATGCAGAGCAACTCTTCCGGCGTTTGATGGCATCGAACAACCCTCCAGCAAACGCCTGCTACGTCCTCGCCGCAATGCTCGAGCGCAAACGCGTTTTGAAACAAGTGAAGACAGAGTCCCGCGAAGGCGGGAGGCGCGTGCTCATTTACGAGCAGGGCACAACGGGCGACGTATTCGTTGTGCCCGATCCGCAATTGCGCCTCGACGAACTGGAGACGGTGCAGAACGAAGTCGCGCAATTGCTGCAGAACGCAACATCATGACTACCGAATCTCCACCGCTTAATTACAAGATTGGCAACGAGCGCCTGATCAGCGTTACCGAAAAAGCTGCGCGCAAGTTAGCGTCGCTGCTCGATGAAAAAGGCAAACCCGAAGGTGCATTGCGCCTCAAGGTGGTGGGCGGCGGCTGCTCCGGTCTGCAATACGTAATGGATTTGGTTGATCGCCCGATGGAACGCGACATCCTTGTGCCAACGCAAAACGTGCGCCTCGTTGTCGATCCAAAGAGCGCGCTTTTCGTCAGCGGTTCCGTGCTCGATTACAGCGAAGATCTGCAAAAAGGCGGCTTCAAAGTCACTAATCCGAATGCTGTCGCCCACTGTTCCTGCGGCGAAAGTTTCGCCGTGTAATCGACCACACGACTGGCGCCGGATTATTCGCTGCTGCTGAGCCTAGCCGTGCTTCTTCTTTTTTTCCGCCTCTATCTCCGCGACGATTTGCTGCTGCATCTGCTGCATCCGTTGCATCATCGGCTGGACGATCTGCTGCATCTCATTCAGCGTGTTTTGCATGACGGCGGGCATTTTAGTGAGAAGTGCTTGGCCAGTCGGAGTCTTATAAAATCCGATTAGCCCATCCACTTCTTCTTGCGTGAACGTTTTTTGGTAAACGCGCACGTACATTGGCTCCAGTTTCTTCCAATCAAGCACTTCCCTGACGGCAGCCATCATTTCAGCCTCTGCCCTGTCAATATACTTTTGAGTTTCCGGGGAGACGCGCTGGCCCTGAACCGCCTGTTGGGTGATTTGCTTCATGTACGCATCCATTTGCTCCATGGTTGTGTCGACCAGTTTGTGGACTTGGCCAACCTCGAGAAGTTGCTTAATGGAAGCTTCGCTGGCAGGGCTGTTGTCCGCGGCGGAGCCTGCCGAAAGCGCAATTGCACACGACAGGCTGATAACCGTCAGAGTTCCTTTATTCATAGCACGCGAGGATACCGAGGTAGGCTCGCGATGTAAAACGTTAACTACACCTTCATGATTTCGGCTTCTTTGTGCTTGAGATGATCGTCGATGGATTTCACGAAGCGATCGGTCAGTTTTTGCACTTCGTCCTCTACGTCGCGCAAGCCGTCCTCCGTCAACTGGCCGGCGGCTTTGAGCTTCTTCGCCTCATCGAGCGCAGTGCGGCGATTCGCGCGCACACGCACACGCGCTTCCTCAGCCATTTTGCCCAGGGAACGCACCAATTCTTTTCGGCGTTCTTCTGAAAGTTCGGGAATTGGCAGCCGAATCACTTTGCCTTCAACGGCAGGTGTAATGCCAATCTTTGATTCCTTGAGCGCTCTCTCGATGTCCGGCACGGTGCCGGCGTCGAATGGTTGAACAACGAGCAAACGCGACTCGGGTGTGGTGATCAACGCAAGTTGCTTCAGCTTCATGGTCGATCCGTAGGCGTGCACGTCGATATTCTCCACCAGCGCGGGCGAAGCTTTCCCCGTGCGCACCGCGGCAAACTCGTGAACCATGTAATCGACGCTTTTTTCCATCGACATCTCGGCTTCGAGAAGAATGTCATCTCTGCTCATGTCGCCTGAATTTCTACGTCTGGAGGAAGTTCATCGCAAACCACGGTCCCAACTTTGCGACCCAGCACGGCATCGCGGATGTTGCTCGGCTTGTTCATGTCGAAAACCACGATCGGTATTTTGTTGTCCATGCAAAGGCTGAACGCGGTCGAGTCCATGATCTGCAAACGTTTCGCAAGCGCTTCGGAGAAGCTGAGCCTGTCGAAGCGTCGCGCGCCTGCGTCTGTCTCTGGGTCGCGATCATAGACACCGTCAACCTTGGTGGCTTTCAGGATGACATCGGCCCGAATCTCGCTTGCGCGCAAAGCTGCCGTTGTATCGGTGGAGAAGTACGGGTTGCCGGTGCCAGCGGCAAAAATTACGACGCGACCCAGCTCCAGATGGCGAATAGCGCGTCCCAGGATGAAGGGCTCGGCCACATTTCTCATGTCGATGGCGGTCTGCACACGCGTCTGAACCCCGATTTGATCAAGCGCACTGCGCAATGCCAGCGCGTTAATCACCGTAGCGAGCATGCCCATGTAATCCGCAGTGGTGCGGTCCATGCCGCGATGCGACGCCGCCAGGCCGCGCCAGATATTTCCGCCGCCTATCACGATGGATACTTGCACCCCCAGATCGCGCACTTCCTTGATCCGTTCAGCGATCTCACGCACAACTGCGAGCGATATGTTGTCGCGTCCACCGCGCTCCTGCATCGCTTCGCCGCTGAGCTTGAGCACGATGCGTTTATAGGCTGGCGTTGGCTTTTGCATCCTCGACCATCATCACGCAAACAGGTGGGTCTTGAAAAGCAAAATGGTGATTGGGGAGCGCGGGCGCCCCGGCCGCTCTTTTTGGCACCCCGCCGAAAAATCTCCCAAGTGTTCCACGAGGCGCGTGACACAGCGGGCGAGGCGCCCGCCCTCCCCGGAATTAGCGCGCTCCGCGAACAAGCACGCCGTGGCCGCGCAAGAAGTCTTGAGCGCGCATCCTCTTTTTTCCTTCGAGCTGCACTTCGTCCAACGAAACCGCACCTTTGCCAGCGGCAATAACCAGCTCTTTTTCACTCCGCAAAATTTCGCCCGACTTGCCGCTGAAATCGACAACTGTTGCGGAAAATATTTTCAAGTTTTGCCCGCTTGCCGCGCCGGAGCGCAGCGAAGGCGGGCCGATCTGCATGAACGCTCCCGGCCACGGATTAAACGCGCGAATTTTTCGCTCGATTATTTCGGCCGGCTCCGACCAGTCAATTCTGCCATCGTTGCGCTTGAGCTTCGGAGCATAAGTAGCCTGCGCGTTATCCTGCGGAATCCGCGGCGCGCTCTTACCCGTGAGCAATTGCAGGGACTCAAGCAATGCTTCAGGCGAGATCTGTGCCAATCGGTCGTGCAACGATCCACCGGTATCATTCGGGAGAATGTCAGTTGCGCGCTGCAAAAGGATGTCGCCGGTGTCGAGTCCTTCATCCATGTACATGACCGTGATCCCCGTCTCGTGATCCCCCGCCGCAATGGATGCCTGAACCGGCGCGGCGCCGCGCCAGCGCGGCAGAAGCGATGCATGCAGATTCAAGCAGGCGATCTTCGGGATTTCCAGAACGCCACGTGGCAAGATTTGGCCGTAGGCCATCACAACAATCGCGTCAGGTGCTAGCACGCGAATCTGTTCGATCGCTTGCGGGTCTTTAATTCGCTCCGGTTGGAGAATCTCAAGGACCGACGACTTCCCAGCCGTCAAGCGCCCTGCGGCGGATTGGAGACCGCCGCTCCTTGTTAGTGCTTTCTTGATTGATGGCGGCTCGATTTGCTGAGTGCGTCCGGCCGGCTTGTCCGGCTGCGTCACAACTCCGACGACGTCGTGTTCTGATTTCAGCAAAGCTCCCAGCGTCGGCACGCCGATCTCGCCAGTGCCGATGAAAACGATGCGCATGCCGAAACTACTGCGTCAGTTGATGCGCAGCCCCGCGACGGGGACGGCGCCGCGCCAATGCTTGCGCGAGCATTTTTTCGCCCGCCGTGACCTCGCGCCGGCCTACCGACGAGCCGCACCCTGTGCAGAGATAATCGAAGATCTCACGATCTGGCAGAACTAAAAGCAGCCGCTCGCGCACCGGCATCGCGGCTTTGCATTTTTCGCAGTAGAGACTGGAGGCAGTAAAATTTTCAAACTGCTGCTGGTTCATAGACGCCGTCGTTCACGCTCTGTAGAATCTCGAGCAGAACTTTGGCGGGTGGCTGAGTTGCGTCAACAACCGTAACCAGCTCTTGCGGGTAATATGAGAGCACCGGTTTTGATTCCTTCTCGTAGATATCGAGACGCCGCTGGATGACTTGTTCGTTCGCGTCGTCGAGGCGGTTGTCCTTTAAAGCCCGCTTCTTGAGCCGGTAAAAGAGGGTCTCGCGATCAGGACACGCCAGATGAAATACCTTTTTTACGTCGATCATGTCGTCCATGATTTTCGCCTGGCCGAGGTTTCGTGGAATCCCGTCGAGCACGAGCGTGTCGATGTCCGGCTTGAACTTGTGCGCTTCCACGGCCGCATCGATTGCCTGTCGCCACAGCTCCACTGTGATCTCGTCTGGCACGAGCTTTCCTTTGCTCGAGTATTCAAGAAAGGCCTTTCCGACCTTCGTGCGTGTGTCAATGGAACGGAAAACATCGCCGCAGGCGCAGTGATAAAAGCGCGGAATGGTGCCGAGCGTTTTGCCCTGAGTGCCTTTGCCGCTCCCGGGCGCGCCAAAAAGGATGAAGGTGTTATATCTCATGGGGAAACTCTGTTTATAGCGCAAAGCCGGTCCGCACGAAAAGCTGGAAAAACACCAGATTCCAACATTCAAGCTCCAGAGAATCTCCAATGATCAAGCTCCAAATCACCGGCATTCGACATTTGAATCTTGGAGCTTGCCGCTTCTCTGGATGTTGGAGCTCGGAACTTGGTGCTTCTCGCTCAGTTGGCTCCGACAGGATCGACATTCACCCGTCGTCCGCCACGATCAAAGCGCACCGTTCCCTCGATAAGCGAGAAAATCGTGTAATCACGCCCGAGGCCGACGTTTTTCCCGGGCAAAAATTTTGTCCCGCGCTGACGCACAATGATGTTACCCGCAACGACCATTTGGCTGCCGAATTTTTTCACACCGAGCCGCTTGCTGACGCTATCGCGCCCGTTTTTAACGCTGCCTTGTCCTTTTTTGTGAGCCATTGGGAAAAGTTGGTAGTTGTTAGTTGAGAGTTGAGAGCAGGGCGTTTTCAGTCCTCGCTCTTCTTTGGCGCAGTCTTTTTCGCCCCTACACTGATGCTTTTAATTTTTACGCGCGTCAATTTGCGGCGATGCCCTACTGTGCGGTGATAACCTTTCCGCCGCTTGTACTTGAACGCGATCACCTTCTTGTCCTTGCGCTGTTCGAGAACTTCAGCTGTCACTTTTGCTCCGGAGATCAGCGGGTTGCCGTGTGTGACGTCCTTGCCATCGGCAAACATCAACACGTCACCGAAAGTTGCAGTCTTACCAGGATCGACATCGAGTAGATCTACATCGATCGTGTCGCCTTCCGCGACGCGAAACTGCCTGCCGCCAGTCTTGATAATTGCGTAAGCCATAAGCGATTTTCCGGGGAGAAAAAGCTGTCCAAAATTCCACAAGTCGCCACTCTTGGCAAACGCAAAGCTCCATCGCCACACAAACGGCGCGTGTGAGAAACTATCTAACACGACCGCACTTGGTTAGGAGTTCCGCCTTCAGGCGGCTTTCTCTTGGAAGCCGCGTAAACGCGGAATTCCCAACTCGAGACCACAAGCTAGGCCGCAGCGCTATCCGTTTTGCCGACGAGCTCTGCATACAGAGCCTCGTAGCGCTGCGCGGACGCGTCCCACGAAAAATTCCACGCCATAGCGCGTTTCATCAGCTTGGTCCAGAGCCGTTCGTCGCGGAAGATTTGCCGCGCGCGTTTGATCGCGTCCCACAAAGCTTCGCTTGAATATTCGTAACAAAGAAAGCCGTAACCGCTGTCGGTTGTCGGGTCGTAATCTTCGATGATCTCCTGGATTCCTCCGGTCACGCGCGCCACCGGGAGAGCGCCGTACTTCAAGTTGTACATCGCGATCAAACCCGCCGGCTCGAAGCGCGATGGAATCAGGCTGATATCCATTCCGGCCTCGATCAGGTGCGCCAGGCTCTCGTCAAAATCTTTCTGGTACGCAAACCGGGTCGGAAACTTTCTGGCCGCCACTGCTAGCGCAGTTTCATACGCGGGATCGCCTTCTCCGAGAATGATCAGGCGCACGTCATCCCAAAGAAGTCGATCCAGAAGCGGTACGAGAATTTCGAAGCCTTTCTCTTGAACGACGCGAGTCACCATCCCGAAGACCGGGCCGGATGGCGCAGATTCGAGATTCATTTCCTCGAGGAGTACCTCACGGCAAGTCTGTTTTCCCCGAAGCTGCGTCGCATCATAACGCGCGGGAATCAAACGATCCGACGCCGGATTCCAGCGTGTATAATCCACACCGTCTAAAATGGCGCTGAGCCGATGCGCATTTTCGCGCAGCACACCATCGAGACCATGGCCGCCAGCCGGCGTCAGGACTTCGCTCCGGTAATGTTCGCTTACCGTTGTAATCCTGTCGGCATAGAGAATCCCGCCTTTGAGAAAATTCAGTCGCCCAAAAAACTCGATACCGGTCAGGGTGAAAAAGCGCTCCGGCAAATTTGTAAACGCAAAATCCAGTCCCCAAAAACTGCCCTGGTCAGCCACATGATGGATGGTGAGCGCAGTCTTGAATGGAAGCCCTTGCGCATGGACAAATACCGGCACCAGCGCCGCGGCCCAATCGTGCGCGTGCAAGATTTGCAATTGCGGCGTCAACCGCCGAGCTAACTCAAGCGCTGCTTTGCAGAAAAAAATAAATCGCGTGGCGTTATCTTCGTACGGCTTGCCGCGCTCGCCGTAAATTCCAGGGCGATCAAAGAATTCGTCGCACCGGATCAGAAATAACTGCGCGCCGCTGGCGCTGCGTCCTTCCAAGTAACGTGCGGTGTAAACTTTGTCGCCCACCTGCACATCGACGGTTATGCTGGTGTTCTTTTTCTTAAATGCGCGGTTCTCCTTAATCTCGCGGTAGAAGGGCAGAACCACGCTTACCTCGTGTCCTCGAGCACGCAGCGCGCTCGGCAGCGCATCCATCACATCCACGAGCGCACCCCCTCGCTGCAAAGGTGGCCCCTCGGCGCTGATCATCAAGATTCTCATTCGATGTATAAGGTTAAACGTTACAAGGGTTGCAAAGTTAAATCGGCACAGCGGTTCGTTTCTTTTTTACCATGTAACTCTTTTAACTTTTTAACGCTTCCTTCCTTGCGCATACTCCCGCTTCACCCAATCCAGCGCTTCGTCTCTTGTTCGCAGTGTCCCTTCAAGTTGTCGCGTCTCGACTGCTTCGAGGATTTCGCCAAACTTCGGGCCGGGCTTTAACCCGAGGGCGATCAGATCGTCACCCCGCACCAGCGGCGGCGGAATGATCGGTTCATTCGCGAACTCTTCGCGTTTGCGCAGGAGAAATTCGTAATTGTCGAGGATGCGATGGCTGCTTTCGCAATCGACCCGATGCAATTCCAACTCTTCCTCAAAGGTTGGCCGCGCCATGAAACGCTTCAGCTTGGCGACGCGCATGTTCGGAGCATCCTTGAAAACCATGTGCTGGCGCACCATTTCCACAGTTGCCTCAATTTCAGCGCCCGAAAATCGCAACCGTCGCATGATCGCTTCCGTCATCTGCGCACCGATGCGATCATGCTCGTTGAAACGGATCCGGCCTGTGCCGTCCACTCGCGCCGTGACTGGCTTCGCGACGTCGTGAAACAACACCGCCAAAACCAGCGGAACAGAGACCTGCTCCGGAAGCAGCTGCAACATCAGCCGCGTGTGCACGAACACGTCGCCTTCGGGATGAAACTGTTCCGGTTGCAATACACCTTTCATTGCTTCCAGTTCGGGCAAAATCGCGCGCATCAAGCCGCTCGAATCCAGGAGGTCCCAGCCGCGCACGCGATTTGCCGAGAGGAAGATGCGCACCAGTTCCTCGCGAATTCGCTCGGCGCTGATTTGGTTGACTGAAGCTGCGTTGGCAACGAGCGCATCCCACGTTTTCTCGTCGATCTCGTAATCGAGCACAGTGGCGAAGCGCACGGCACGGAGCATTCGTAAACGATCCTCCACGAATCTTTTTGCAGGCTCGCCGATGGCGCGCACCAATTTTGCGGCGATGTCAGCCTGCCCGCCGACAAGATCGATCACTTGCTCCGCGACGGGATCGTAAAACATTCCGTTGATGGTGAAATCCCGTCGCTTTGCGTCTTCCTCCGGCGAAGAAAAATGCACCGCGCTTGGGTGCCTTCCATCGATGTAAGCGTCATCGGAACGAAAAGTTGCTACTTCGAATTGGAAACTGTTCTCTAGGACAATGATCACGCCAAAGTGCGCGCCGACTGCGACGGTGCGCGGAAAAAGCTTTTGGACGATCTCCGGTGCGGCACTCGTGGCGACGTCGTAGTCCTTCGGCGGAACACGTCGAACGATGTCGCGCGCGCAACCTCCTGCGAAGTACGCAATGTGCCCCTCGCTCCGCAATCGCTCGACGATCTTGCGCGCCGCTTCTTTCATCGACGAAGCTTCCATTGCAATTACTGTAGCCGCTTCGCTGCGCGAAGCGCAATGACGCACAGTTGTGGTAGCCGGCATCGGCGATGCCGGCCGGGATCACCGATCCCAGCTACAGCCGCGCTGTTTTCCCAGCGCTCTTCTCTTTCCGAAACGAATGAATGATGAAAAGCGCCACCGCAACCGAGATGCAGGAGTCAGCCACATTAAACGCAGGCCACGGGTCGGCGTATCGAATGTGCAGATTGAAAAGGAGAAAATCGATTACGTGTCCGTACAGGAGGCGATCAGTCAGATTCCCCAGAATCCCGGCGAGCAGCAGCGCAAGTGAGAGGTTGCGCCATGGATCGGGCTGGCTGCGTCGGACGAGCAGAACCGTCACAACGACCAACGCGACGACGGAAATTATGACGAA
>Ga0306920_100002706_pt1 | contig 22387 bp, 16 predicted proteins | sample flu12Cox44000170_FD_204666 | JGI IMG/M metagenome (GOLD analysis project Ga0306920, IMG submission 204666) | Lab enrichment of tropical soil microbial communities from Luquillo Experimental Forest, Puerto Rico - flux4day.12C.oxic.44.000.170 (v2)... | ecosystem: Environmental > Terrestrial >...
GATGGAGTTTACGCCGGTGCAGAAGCCGTGCTGCGCGGAATATACGGGGCCGCATCCTAAGCCATGACTCGGCAAGGATTAGAACAATCCCAGCAATTAGGCGTGGTTCCTTTTTCTATGCTGGGACTCTTGGTAATCGTTTTGTGCTTGCTGAGCAATTCCGAGCAGCTTGCGGCCCAGAACATGGATAAGCCGGTCCTGAATGTGGATGAGGAAGTAACCGCGTTTGCTTATGCGCCGGACGGGCGAGTCGTGTTTTCAGTACGGCGGATGTTCAAGGCGAAGAAATACGATCTGCAGCGGGACGATATTTTTATTTTGGACACGGGCGGGAAGAAGCGGCGGATTTTCGAGGGGCAGAAATTCGCGCACGGAGACAAACCGTTTACCTACCAGGTGGACTCGTTCACGTGGTCTCCGAATGGACACATTATCGCGGTGCAACTGTTCACTACGTCCGTGGATCCGGAGGATGGGCACACGGAGGACGCACGGGCCCTGCTGCTTCTCGATGATGGCGGGCGGGAGCTGCGGCCGGGCGGAAAAGAATCGCTGGTGATGAATGCGGAACAGCCGTTGTGGCTGCGAGACAACGTCACGTTGGTTTACTTCGCGGAGGAAGTAACGCCGCGCGCGTTGTTTTCGATGAACTATCTGAATATTACAAACGGGCCATCGGGGAAGGCGTTTGAAGGGCGGACGTTTGCGGATGCGGAGCGAATTTCGGGGAGCAACTCCGCCATTGCTGTGGAGCGCGATCGCAATCAAGATGGGCCGCCGCGGCTACAGCGACTCGAATTGCTCGCTCAGAACGACACGGAACTGGCAACGCTGCAGGCCTTTGGAGGAGGGCTGTCGGTTTCGCCGTCGGGTACAAAGGCAGCGTATTACCTGGATAACGAGGTGCTGGAGATTCGCGACCTGGAAGAGCCGCACAAAATAGCGAGGATGCGGGTAGGGCTGGGCGTACTGCAGTGGAGCAAGGACGACGCGCGCATCTATCTGAAAAGGACCATCGAGAAGAAATCGGCGGAATTGGTCGCGTTTGAGGTACCTGCCCTGGTGGCCTACACGTCGAATCAACAAGCCCCGGTGTCGGAACCGACACCGCAGCCCATGCTGCACGGATTGACGATACGGGAGTTTGGGTTGTCGCCGGACGGGAAGTTTATCGGGGTGGTGTTCCCTGGGAAGAGGAACTTGCAGATCTTCGGGTTTTAGTAGAAGAAAGAAATTAACACAGGGGGCCGGAAGGAAGAGCACAAAGAGCGCAGAGAAGATATCGGAGACAGGAGAAGCGGCGCCGCCTAAATCGGGCGGCGTTTTTTGTGTTCAACCAGCAGGCAGGCGTTTTCGACGACCAGGAGTCCGGTGGCGCGGACTTTTTCGGAGGCGGGGGGATTTTCGATGCCGAGCTGGAGCCAGGCGACTCTGGCGCGGACGGCGATGGCGGAGTCGAGGACGGGTGGAACGTAATCGGCGCGGCGAAAGATGTCCACGATGTCTACGGGTTCGGGGATGTCCTCGAGGCGAGCATAAGCCTTTTCGCCGAGCACTTCCCTTTCGTTGGGATTGACGGGAAAGATGCGGTAGCCGGCGGATTGCAAATAGGCAGCGACCGCGTGGCTGGGACGAGTCGGATTTGAAGAGAGGCCGACGACGGCGATGGTTTTGGAGCGCCGGAGGATGTCCAGGATGGGGTCGGGTGAGGAATTCAAGCCGTCTGGGAGATAGAGCGTCATTGGGTGTTCATTTTATAGATGCGGAGGAGGGTTAGGAATATACAGAGGGGGACTCTAACAGGGAACAAAGAGAACGCAGAGGACGCAGAGAAGAGTTCACTTCGGAACCAGTCTAAAGGCTGGCCACTACAAAGGCGGGCGGCGTAGAGGGCCGCCCCCTGCAGGATCGGGATCGACGGGAGGAGGGGTGAGTAGGATCGGCGGGGATAGTGGCGCACGGCATGGAAAGGTTACCTCTTCCAGGGTGCGCGACTATATGGAGCGGTTGGAGAAATTGTCGGACTGAGAGACGGAAACGGAGCTCTCGTTTTCGTGACGTTTGTGGCGGGCAAAGACGCGCGAAATCGTGGCGAGAAGCTTGTCATTTTCCTGGGGGCTGCCAACGGAAATGCGGATGGCATTAGGAAAACCCATCCAGGCGAGCGGGCGGACGATCACGCCTTCCTCAAGGAGTTCATCGCAAAGACCCTTGGCGTGGGGGCCGATGGGGACAAACAGAAAATTCGTTTCGCTGGGAACGGGAGCGAGACCGAGCTTGCGCAATTCGTTGTAGAGGCGGGCGCGCTCGCTCCGGTTCGTGGCGGCAGAGCGCTCGACGTGTTCGCGGTCGTCGAGAGCGGCGAGGGCGGCGGCCTGGCCGACACTGGTGACATTGAAGGGGGTGCGCAGCTTGTTCATTTCGGCGACGAGCGTAGGATGGCCGATGCCATAGCCAATGCGGAGTCCCGCGAGGCCGTAGACTTTAGAAAAGGTGCGAAGAGTCAGAATGTTGTTGTACTGCCTGAAGAGCGCGAGTGCGTCGGGAAGATCGCTGCGTTCGGCATACTCCTTGTAGGCTTCGTCGAGAACAATCAAGACATCACCCGGGACATTTCTCAGGAAGAGATCGAATTCCGCGGCGCCGAAAGCCGTGCCGGTCGGGTTGTTGGGATTCGCGATATAGATGACACGAGTATGTGGTGTGACGGCGCCGGCGATGGCGTCAAGATCGAACGCGTAATTTCGCATCGGGGTTTGGATGAGTTTGCCGCCGCTGGCGCGAATGGCGATGGCGAAGAGGGCGAAGGAGCCTTCGCTGGTGATGCCTTCGCAGCCTGGGCGAAGGAGAACGCGGGAGGCGAGATCAATGATTTCGCTGGAGCCGAGGCCGACGAAGATTTCTTCGGGACGAACACTGAAGCGGGAAGCGAGAACTTCGCGGAGGCGTTTGCTGCCACCGTCGGGATACCAGTTGGCTTCGCCAAGCGCGCGGCGGGCGGCCTCCATGGCTTTGGGGGAGGGGCCAAGGGGATTTTCGTTGGAAGCGAGTTTGACGGCGTGGATCTTGAGGTCTTGCTCGACTTCTTCGATGGGCTTGCCGGGCACGTAAGCGGGGAGACCCTGGATGTAATCGGGGATGAGTTCTTCGAGGGTATGGGTCATAAGAATATATTATGTGGTGGATTTGGAAAAATCGAGGGGAGATGGAAGGAATCAGTAATCAGATATCGAGAAGAAGAAAGAAGTGAATGAGTGGCGAGAGAAGAGACGGATTTGACACAGAGGCCACAGAGGAGGAGCACAGAGGGCACGGAGAGGACTCGAAAAACTGAACAGTCATGGTCCGGGGCGCAGGTTCTTAAGCTGGGCCACTTCGCTTTTGGTTAGGGGGCGGAATTTGCCCGGAGGGACGTCGAGGACGAGCGGGCCAAGCTGGACGCGTTTGATCTTTTCGACCAGAAAGCCGACTTGTTGAAACATGCGCCTGATCTGGCGATTGCGGCCTTCGATGAGTACCACCTCGTACCAAGGATTGGGGGCATCTTCCAGGAGACGTATTTTTGCTGGCGAGGTTTTTACGCGGCGGCCGTCGTCCAGGGCGATGGTGATTCCGGAGCGCAAGCGTTGGATGGCTTGTTCGTTGGGCTTTCCGCTGACTTTTACCTGGTAGGTCTTTGGTATGTGTGAACCTGTCTTCGTCAGCTTTTGCGCCAAAGCGCCGTCATTGGTCATCAGAAGCAGGCCTTCGCTGGCATAGTCGAGGCGCCCGACGGGATAGATGCGCTCGGTGCGCTCGCCCACCAGATCCATGACTGTGGGGCGCCCCTCGGGATCGCTGACCGTCGTCACGTAGCCTTTGGGTTTGTAGAGCAGGTAGTAGACGAAGGGCTGCGCACGTTTGAGCGGCTTGCCGTCCACGCAAATGGTGTCTTCCTGTGGATCCACCTTGGTGCCCTGCTCGGCGACGACTTTTCCGTTGAGGGTCACTCGACCTGCGGCAATGATTTCTTCGGCTTTACGCCTCGAGGCGATTCCGGCGGCGGCGAGAATTTTTTGGAGGCGTTCGGGCATCAGAGGTTTAAGTTCTAAGTAGTGAGTTTTCAGGCTTGGCGTCGCGGCGCTAGAAGAACACTCAGCGGCTCTTTCTTGTCTTAAAGGCGCCTTTGCCGAGTGGTTTATTGGTGGCGAGGGCTTCGACTTCGCGCTTGTCGAGCGCACGATAGCGGCCGCGCGGAATGCCTTCGACGGTCAGAGGCCCCAAGCCCACGCGCTGCACTTTTTCGACAGGATGACTTTCCTTGGACAGCGTGCGGCGTAGCACGTCCATCTTGGCTCCCGCGATGCGGGCCTCGTACCAGAAATTGGCGGCGTGCCCGCGCGTGGAATCGGGCTGGCGTAGTGTGCGAAGTCTGGTGCCGGTTTGTTTGCCGAGTCGCTCAAGTTCGTCGAGCGTAAGGCGGCCCTTGATTTTGATGTAGTAGGTCTGCGGAAGATTTGACCAGTTTCTGAGCATGGAGGCGGTCAGGTCGCCGTCGTTGGTAAGAAAGACGAGGCCGCTGGCGCCGTAGTCCAGCGAGCCGACGGGATAGACGCGCTCGGGGAAACCGCGAAGAAAATTACGGAGTGTTTTGCGGCCTTCGGGATCGGTCAGGGTAGAGACGACTTCGGGAGGCTTGTGCATCGCGATGTACACGTGATCTTCATCGGCTTCGACGGGGCGGCCAGCGGCTTCGATCTTATCCTTGGCGGGGTCGGCCTTGGTGCCGAGCTCGGTGACGACCTTGCCGTTGACGAGAACCTGGCCGGAAAGAATGAGTTTCTCCGCGTGGCGGCGAGAGGCGATGCCGGCGCGGGCGATAATTTTTTGGAGGCGTTCAAGCATGTACGTTTTAAGTCTTAAGTTGTCAGTTCTTAGTATTCCATTGCGACAACGCTCAGCCGGAGGGACCGCCGGTAGCCCAAAGGGAAGATGATAGTTTACATGGAAAGGACGGAGAGTGGGAGAAGAGGTTGAGAGATGGGAAGTTCCGGAGTTGAAGAGTTTAGGAATTCAAGGAGAACAGCCGTGGGGCTCGATCGTAAGCGGGTCGGAAAAAGCGCGGCCCATGGGTCGGGCGTCAGTGGATGCTGTTGAGAAAAGCTGCAAGGCTCGAAGACTCGCCCCGCGCAAGGGGCGGCACCAGCCCAAAGGCTGGCCACTACAAAGGCATCGAAGAGTTATTCGCCGGCGGAGGCGGCGCCTGCTTTGGGTGGATTGTTCGCTGTGTCAACGCTAGCCGGGTCTTCATCGAGTTCGCCCGCGGGCATGCCTTCGGCGGTGGCCAGGGCTTCATGCTCGCGGAAGGCTTCGGCTTCGGCGAGTTTGTTTTCGAGAGGAGCAAGGCTTGCCGGATTTCCTTCGGGCGAAGGATGCTCACCGACGCTCGCGGAAGGCTCGTTGAGGATGGATTCGTCCGTGGAAGAGACAACGCCTTCGTCGGCGCCGAGGGCTTCGCGGGCGAGGGCCTCGAACTCCTTGAGGCTAGGAAGCTCGTCGAGATCGCTGAGGCCGAAACGCAGGAGAAATTCCTTGGAGGTTCTGTAGAGTATGGGACGGCCCATAACTTCCTTGCGGCCCGCAGTCGTGATGAGGCGCTTGTCGAGGAGCGTGCTAATGACGCCGGAGGTGTTGACGCCGCGGATGTCGGAAATTTCAGGAGCGGTGACAGGTTGCTTATAGGCGATGACGGCGAGGGTCTCGAGAGCGGGCATGGAGAGGCGCAGCGGCGGGCGAAGGGATTTGATGAAGCGGCGAACGACGTCGTGATGCTGGGCCTTGGTGTACATCTTGTAGCCGCCGGCGACGGCGCGAATTTCGATACCGCGTTCGTCACCGGCATAACTGGCGACGAGTTCGTCCAGTGAGGATTGCACGGCGAGTTTTTCTTCACCGAGCGCCGCGGCGAGCTGCTCGATGGTGGCGGGCTCGTCGGCGGCATAAATAATGGCTTCGAGTGCGGGTTTGCGGTCGATTGCAGTCATTGTTGGAATCTCAGTTGGCAGCGCGTTCTTAAGTTCTAAGTAAGTCTTGCACAAATTGTGCGCCAAGCGGAGTTTAAACGCCTTGCCTAATAGTTAGAACTGAAAACTAAAAACTGCGGGCATCTCCCCTCACTGATACTCTGCGTCGATGGAGCGCATCGCGCCATTCTCGTCAAACGCGGCGTCAAATGCCTTGGCCTTCTTTACAAGGATATCGCCAAATTGCTTTTCCTGCGCCAGGGCCACGGCCTGGAGCTTCACCATTTCGAGAACGGCGAGGAAGGCGACGATCATAGCGTGGCGCGAAGGGCAAGCTTCGAAGAACTGGACAAGGCTGACGGAATTGTCGGCGCTGGCGAGAATCTGCCCGCGGAGTTGCGCGATCATCTGCGCCACCGTGAAGACATCGTGGGTCAGCTCTATGCGGACGACTTCTTTCTTGCGTTCGAGGACCTGCTGGAAGACGCGAACGAGATCGACGAGCGAGACGACCAGGTCGCCTTCGGTGCCTTCGTCGTTGTAGAGAGTTTTGTCGGGCTTGGACCAGACGTTTTCTTCGATTTGCTGCTTCTGGTAGAGAAGCTGCGCGGCATTCTTGAATTTTTCGTGTTCGACGAGTCGCTGGACCAGTTCGGCGCGGGGATCCTCGGCCTGGCCTTCTTCGGCGAGAGGATCGGGCGGGAGCAGCATTTTGGATTTGATGTAGATAAGCGTGGCGGCCATGTAGATGAATTCGGCGGAGACGTCGACGTTCTGCACTTCGAGTTGGTGGAGGTAGTCGAGGTACTGCGAGGTGATCTTGGAGATCTGGATGTCGTGGATGTTCATCTCCTGCTTCTTGATGAGGTCGAGCAGGAGGTCGAGGGGGCCTTCGAAGAGGGGAATTTGGATTTTGTAGGGAGAGGCCATGGGAGTCTTCAGTTTACAGTCGACAGTTTACAGTTCAAAGGAAAAACCCAGGGACCAAGGAAAAGAGAGTGCTTGGCGTCAGATCGTGGGAGCCCACCGTTCATCCCGCAAAGGCTGCGAGATGGCAAAGAGTCGCACAGACCGCGAAGGATGGGGCACACTCAAGTTCATAGAAGGGCAACGTAACAAAGATTAGCCGGAGGTTTCTTGGCGTTTACGTTGCCAACCGAAAATGGCTTCACGGACGCGGGACATGGTTTCGCGGGCGACTTTTTGGGCGGCGGCGGAGCCGTGGTCCAGGATTTCGAGGACGCGCTTGGGGTGCTGCTCGTATTCGACGCGGCGGGCGCGAATGGGCTCGATCCACTTGATGAGGTTGTCGGCCATGGCGCACTTGCATTCGACGCAACCGATGCCGGCAGAGCGGCAGCCGATCTGGACCCATTTGAGACGGCCGGGATCGCGTTCGGGAGTGGAGAAGAGTTTGTGCCAGTCGTAGACGGGGCAATCATTGGGTTCGCCTGGGTCCGTCCGCCGTTTGCGCTTTGGGTCGGTGATCATGACTTTTGCTTTGCTGCGAATGTCGGCGTCGGATTCGGAGAGGCTTATGGCGTTGCCGTAAGACTTGGACATTTTGCGGCCATCGAGGCCGGGGACGCGGGGAGTGGGAGTGAGAAAGGCCGAAGGTTCGGTTAAGATATCCAGCAATACAATCAGCGAATCATGCTCTCTACCTTCTTCAGCCAGGTTTCTTAATCCGATTTCGGTCACTCGACGCCTAACGGCTGAAACAAGTGCGGTTCGCTCTTCCGCGGAGAGCGCTCCCTTCCTCGTAGAGACAATTTGAACGTGATCATGAAGATCCAACAAATCGAGCGCCCACCGAACCTTTCCAAGTGCTTTTTCGTCTTCCAGTTGGAAGAACTCTTCACGCAATTTGAAGCCGTAGAAAGCGTTGAAGCGGCGGACGAGTTCGCGAGAGAACTCAACGTGGGAGACTTGGTCTTCGCCAACAGGGACGACGAGGCCCTTTCCGGGGTCGGAATAGATGACGATGTCGGAGGTTTGCAGCGTGGGATAGCCGAGGAAGCCGTAGGTGTGGAGGTCCCTGTTCTGGATATTGTCGAGGGCTTCCTTGTAGGTGGGAATGCGCTCGAGCCAGCCGAGCGGCGTGATCATGGAGAGAAGGAGATGGAGTTCGGCGTGTTCGGGAACGAGCGATTGCTGGAAGATGACGGACTTCGCGGGGTCGAGGCCGGCGGCGAGATAGTCGATGGTGATTTGCAGCGTGTTTTCGGCGATGGCGGAGGTGTCGGCGTAGTCGCTGGTGAGCGCGTGCCAGTCGGCAACGAAATAGAAACATTCGTAGGCCGGATCGGATTGAAGCTTGACCCAGTTTTGAAGAGCGCCGAAGTAGTGGCCGATGTGGAGACGGCCGGTGGGGCGCATGCCGGAGAGGACCCGGTTGGTGGTGGCGGTGTTGGGCAAAAGAGTTTAGCCTCGCAACGTGCAAAGTTGACAGTTTACAGTTTACAGTCCACAGCTCCAAAGCAAAACCTGGGGAATGGGATCACCACGGAGGTAGCAGAGAGGCCTTAGGAGCGGCCGAGCTGGGCTAAAGCCCAGTTGTTGCCGAGCGCGTGGATGTCGGAGCTGAGGCTCCTACCCCGGCGCCCAATTTAAAATTTGAGCAAGTCGCGGGCGATGATCGTGCGTTGGACCTCGCTGGTGCCTTCGTAGATGGTGATGACGCGGGCATCGCGGTACATGCGCTCGACTTCGGATTCGCGGGAGTAGCCCTGGCTGCCGTGGATTTGCACGGCTTTGTAGACGACGCGATTGACCATTTCGCTCGCGAAAAGTTTGGCGCGGGAGGAGGAGGAGCCCATCCTCAAGCTGGGATCGAGGCTCCCATGTGCAACACCGGCCCGTGGGGCACCCGCGGAAGAACTCAGATCCTTCAGGAAGGCGGCGTAGTAGAGGAGGCCGCGGGCGGCTTCAATTTCTGTGTGCATGTCGGCGAGCATCCACTGGATGGCCTGGAATTCGCCGATGGATTTGCCAAAGGCTTTGCGGGAACGAGCGAATTTGGCGGATTCGTCGAGGGCTCCCTGGGCGAGGCCGACGGCTTGCGCAGCGATGCCGATGCGGCCCCCATCGAGCGCACTGAGAGCGATTCTTAGGCCCTGGCCTTCTTGGCCGAGGCGATTACAGACGGGGACGAGGCAGTCGTTGAGAATGATTTCGACGGACGGAGAAGAGCGCTGGCCCATTTTGTCTTCGTGACGTCCGATCTGAAAGCCGGGGAAAGTGGGCGCGACGAGGAAGGCGGTGATTCCCTTGCCGGCAAGTTCGGGTTGGGTTTTGGCAAAGACGATGTAGACGCCGGCGGCGGAACCGTTGGTGACCCAGGTTTTGGTGCCGGAGAGTTTGTAATTGTCGCCATCGCAGACGGCTCGCGCCTGGATGCCGGCTGCGTCGGAGCCGGCGGCCGGTTCGGTGAGGCAGAAGGCACCAAGGATTTCTCCGGAGGCGAGGCCCTTGAGGTAGCGGGCTTTTTGTTCGTCGGTGCCGAAGGCGAGGAGGGGGAGCTGCACGGCGGAGTTGGTGACGGCGATGGCCGTAGACATGGCGGTGTGGACGCGAGAGACTTCTTCGAGCATGAGGACGTAGGAGATGGTGTCCAGACCGGGGCCGCCCCATTCTTCCGGCATGAGCATGCCGCAACAGCCGAGAGCGCCGAGTTTACGGATAGCATCGAGGGGAAAGTGGTCGGTGCGTTCCCAATCTTTGACCTGGGGACGGACTTCGGTGTCCATGAACTGGCGGACCGTGTGGCGGATCAGAAGTTGCTGATCGTTGAGGGAAAAGTCCATCGGCGGAAAGAATGCTAGCACAGAGGGGCGTTGCCCGAAATCTGGTGACCTCAAGGTCGTAGCATTTGGCACAGACAGGAGTATCTGTGACTCCTGTGTCCATCCTATACTGTGCGCATCAGCGCTAAAAGTGAATGCCTGTCCGCCTACGCAGAATGACTTTCTACCGCCGCAATCTTCCCCATTGGCATCCCGAGGGGACGTGTGTCTTCTTGACTTGGCGCCTGTATGGATCGTTGCCTCGTGGCACAGTCACTCCTGACTGTGCTCTGAACGGTAAGAATCCAGTCTGCGGAGACAGGGTTTCGGAGGCACCCGGACAGCGGTTCAGGCGTCTCGACATGGTATTAGATCGGATGAAAACCGGGCCTCGATGGCTAGCAGATCCCCGGGGTGGCTGAATGTGTTGAGGGGTGCGGTCATTCGGGGAACCAACAAGTTTGCACAATACCGTTTGCACGCGTATGTGGTGAAGCCCAATCATGTTCATTTGCTTTATCGAACCGTTGGTTTCCGTTGCGAGAATCATGCGACTTACAGGCGTGAGCGCTCGAGGGGCAAACCGCATTCTAGGCCGAACTTGCAGACTGTTTTGGCAAGATGAGTCGTATGACCATTGTGTGCGAAATGAAAGGGAGTTGTGGAGAATCGTGGCTTACATCGAGAGCAACCCGGTTATGACGAAACTTGTTGAGGAAGCGGAAGGCTGGAGGTGGTCGAGTTTGAGTCACAAGGACATCTGTTTTACAGAGTTAGCAAAACCCAAGAACACGGGCAGGAGTGCCTGTGCCACTAAAGATTAAATAGTTCGCGTAGGCGCTTGGTTTGTTGGCGTGAGACGGGGATTTCGGACTGTTTTTTGTCGTTCATTTTGAGCACGAAGCTGGATTTGAACCAGGGCACCACTTCCTTGATGTGGTGAATGTTGACAAGGTAGGAGCGGTGCGGGCGCCAAAAAGAATCGGATTCGAGGGCGTCGTGGAGTTCCTCGAGGGTGCGGTAGTTGGAGGAGCCTTCGACGTCTTTGGCGGTGACGGAGATGAGGCCGCCTTCGATGGAGGCGAAGATGAGATCTTCGGCATCCACGAGGAGCATGCGCTGTTGGGAACGGACGAGGATTTTGTTGGGTTGCGAAGCGGGCTTCGGGCCAGCGAGCTGAGAGACGAGCTGCTCGAGGCGCTCGGTGGGGCTGGTGTGAGCTTCGATTTCCTTTTTGGCTTTCTGGATGGCTTTGGAGATGCGGGCCTTGTCGAAGGGTTTCAGAACATAGTCCACGGCGTTGACGTCGAAGGCCTGGACGGCGTACTGGTCGAAGGCCGTGGCGAAGACGACGTGGGGAACCTTGAGTTTACGCTCGACAAGCTTTTTGAGGACGCCGAAACCGTCGAGGCCGGGCATCTGGACGTCGAGGAAGACAAGGTCAGGGGTGTGTTCCTTGATGAGGTTGACGGCTTCGAGACCGTTTTTGCCCTGGGCGAGGAGATTGACCTCCGGGAAGCCTTTAAGGAGGAAGGCGAGTTCTTCGCGGGCGGGTTTTTCGTCGTCAACGATGATGGTGTTGATGGGCATTGGTTATGGGTGAGTATAGCGTGGGGGAGGAGAAGCGGCCAGTGGCGGAAAGAAAAGAAGGGACGGTAACACAGAGGACGCAGAGGGAAGAGCGCAGAGAGCACAGAGACAAGAAGAAATCCGTGGAGTTCGGGTATGATGCGGATTCACTCTAGTCAAGGAGAAGGACTGTGGCCAGGGATAGCAGGGCTGGTGCGAAGGGGAAGGCTGTCGCGCAACCTCGGGAAAGGGAAAAGATCCTGAAGAGCGAGGTGATCTACGAGGGGCCGATCTTTGGGGTGCGGCGGGATGAAGTGTTAGAGCCCGGAGGCCTGCTGACGACGCGGGAGGTGATCACACATCCCGGGTCGGTGGTGGTGCTGCCGGTACTGGATGATGGTCGAATTGTGATGATCCGGCAATACCGGCACGCGACGCGACAATATTTGTGGGAACTGGTGGCCGGGAGAATGGATCCGGGCGAAACGCCGAAGAAGGCCGCGGCGCGGGAGTTGATGGAAGAGACGGGTTACCGCGCGAAGCGATTCAAGGTGTTTCTGGACGTCTTTCCCACGCCAGGATTCCTGGAGGAGCGGATGTTCATCCTGCTGGCGGAAGGGTTGACGACTGGAGAAGCGCATCCGGAGGAGGATGAGAAAATAATTTCCCGTACGTTTAGCGTAAAAGAGCTGAAAAGATGGTTGCTCCAGGGCAACTTGCGGGACGCCAAATCCATTGCCGGGATCCTCTATTACCTTACTTTTTTGCTGCAGGGCAGGGAAAACGGCGTTTTGAACCGATTTTGTACATAAAAACGCACAGGGAAGCCATTTTTTTCGTCCAGAACTCTTGCGGCTACAAGTTCCGTTTTGATACACTCCGCGCAATTCGTGCTCATGGCGGCGATTGCAGTTTCCGCCCCCAGAGTCACCTGCCAAAGGAGACACGAAGTGCAAGGAACGGTAAAGTGGTTCAATAATTCGAAAGGATACGGATTCATTGGCCGTGAAGACGGACCCGATGTGTTCGTTCACTATTCCGCGATCGTCGGGGATGGGTACCGCACGTTGCAGGAAGGGGATCCGGTCGAATTTGAAATCGTACAAGGCCCGAAAGGGCCGCAGGCGGCCAATGTAAGCAAGCCCGCTTGATCCGCGGCAAAGCCTTAATAACACCGGCGGGAGCGACAGCTTCCGCCGGTTTTTTCTTTGGAGTCATTAGTCTTTAGTCTTAAGTATGAAGTACAAGAAAGACTCGGCCTGACGGCGAGAAGGACAGATGCAGCGTTTCACTGACCGAGATACTCGCTCCGAACGAGAGTTCCCTCTTGACGACATAGTTCTTCGCATTTCGCTCTGGCGAGAATGCCAGCTCTACAAACCCAAGGGCAAGACGCATATAATCGCGGCATGGACAACAAACAGATAGCGAAAATACTGCGGGAGACGGCGCGTCTGCTTGAGATTGACGGGGCGATTATCGGGCGCTACCGGAGTTACGAGAAAGCCGGGGAGCTGATTGACTCGTTGCCGGAGTCCGTGGAGCAGATGATCGCGACCCCGGAGAAATTGACGGAACTGCCGGGGATTGGCGACCGCATGGTGGAGCATTTACAAGAGATTGTGAAGACAGGCGACTACAGCCTGCGGAAGAAGCTGCTGAAGAAATATCCGGAGACGATTCTGGATGTGCTGGAGCTGCAGTCGCTGGGGCCAAAGAAAGTGGCGGTACTGTGGAAGACGTTTAAAGCGGGCACCGTCGCGGATGTGGAGAAGCTGGCGAAGGATGGAAAGCTGCGCGACCTTGCGGGATTTGGAGAGAAGAGCGAGCAGAACATTTTGAAGGCGGTGGAAGTGTTCAAGAAATCCTCGGGGCGGTTCCTTATCAGTGTGGCGGAGGCGGCGGCGGTGGCGATCACCGCGCACATCAAGAAGGCGGGGAAAGCGGTGGAGTCGGTGACTCCGGCGGGATCATTGCGGCGCGGTAAGGAGACGGTGGGAGACCTGGATTTGCTGTTGACGATGGCCGAAGGGCAGACGTCGCAGAAGCACGTGGATGCGGTGGCCAAGCATATCCTGACCTTCTCGGACATTGATCAGACGCTGGCGCACGGCGAGAACAAGGTGAGCTTCACGTTGCAAAACGGGTTACAGGTGGATGTGCGGCTGCTGGAGCAAGAGAATTTCGGGGCTGCGCTGCTGTATTTCACGGGGTCGAAGGAACACAACGTGGCGCTGCGCGGGCGAGCGAATGAGATGGGTTTGACGCTGAATGAGTATGCGCTGGCCACATTGAAGGGCGAGAGGCGCGTGGCGGGGCGGACCGAAGAGGAGATTTACGGAAAGCTGAAACTGGATTATGTACCGCCGGAACTGCGGGAAAACACGGGAGAGATCGCGGCGGCGGAAAAGCACAAACTACCGCATCTCGTGGAGTTGAAGGACATCAAAGGCGACTTGCAGATGCATTCCACGGCGAGCGACGGGAAAAATTCGATCCTGGAGATGGCGGAAGCTGCCCGCGCGCTGGGGCACGAATACATCGCAATCACGGACCACTCGAAAGCGGTAACGGTGGCGAATGGTCTGGATGAGAAGCGCATGGCGGCGCACATCAAGAAGATTCGCGCGGCGAGCGAGAAGGGGCTAGGGATAGAAGTGTTGGCGGGCGCGGAAGTGGACATCCTGAAAGATGGCGAGCTGGATTACTCGGATGAATTGCTGTCGCAACTGGATGTTGTGGTGTGCTCGATTCACTCGTATTTCAACCTGGACAGGGCGGCGATGACCGAGCGGATGGTGGCGGCGATCCAGAATCCGTATACGCAGATCATCGGGCATCCCACGGGGCGCTTGCTGCTGCGGCGCGATGCGTTTGACTACGATATGGAGAAAATCCTGGACGCTTGCGCGAAGCACGACGTGGCAATGGAGTGCAATTCGTACCCGGACCGGCTGGATTTGAAAGAAGTGTACCTGCGGATGTGCAAGGAGCGTGGTGTCAAAGTGGTGATTTCGACGGACGCGCATACCGCGGGGAATCTGAGTTTTATCCGGTATGGGGTGACGATGGCAAGGCGAGGGTGGTTGGAGAAGAAGGATGTGATCAATACGCTGCCGGTGGCGGAGTTTTTGGGGGCGTTGCGTGAAAAGCCGGGTACAAAGAAGAAGGCGGCGAAGGGATAGGAGAAAAGTGGCGAGTATTGCGATGGTGCTCGGAGTCGGTCGGGCCGCAGGAACCCCTTGGAGGGAACATTCGGAAGGACAATTGCGTTACATGGGGAGGAGTGGATATGCGGGGGCAAACTGGGATGAAAACTGGCGTACGAAGATGGGGACGGACTGCCCTACCCTACCTGGCGGGGATGTTGGTACTTGGCTGGGCGGCGAGTGCACGGGCCGAGGAAGTGGCAAAGACTTTTTCCGTGAGCGGGCATGCGAGGGTGCGCGTGCAGACGGATGATGGAAGCGTGCGAGTATCAACCGGAGATATCAAGCTGGTGGAGATTCGCGTGGTATATACGGGCTACAAGCTGGATAAGGATCTACGGGTGAGCACCAGTCAGAATGGCGACCAGGTGGAAGTCATTGCCAAAACCACATCAAATTGGGGTATTCATTGGGGCGTGAATCATGCCAGCTTGCGGGTGGAAGTGCATATGCCAAAGGATGCGGATTTAGATGTGAACACCGGCGACGGATCGGTGGAGGCAGATTCGATCAACGGAAACCTGGAAGTTAAGACCGGGGATGGGCACATTGCTGTTCGAGGCGCGCGCGGGGATGTCCGGCTGCGGACGGGAGATGGGTCAATTGAGGGCCGGGATTTGGACGGACGAGTGGATGTGACCACGGGCGACGGGCACGTAAACCTGGACGGACGATTCGATGTGCTGAGCATTAAGACAGGAGATGGCAGCGTGACAGCCCGGGCAAGGGGTGGTTCCAAGGTCCAATCTTCGTGGAACATTCATACCGGGGATGGAAGCATTGACCTGGAGTTGCCGGGGGAGATCCAAGCGAATATAGATGCCAGCACCCATGACGGCCATATCAGCTTGGGAATTCCGGTGACCGTGGAAGGAACGTTCAGCTCATCGCAGATCCACGGGAAGATGAATGGCGGGGGAACTCCGATTGTGGTGCGGACTGGGGACGGTTCAATCCACTTGAACAAGGGGTAGCGCTAGGCTCCGAGTGTAGACGAAAGCGGACGGTTGCTGCCTATTTTGCCCAACAGTAGTACTTCTAGAACTGTCGTAACTCAATGAAAATGCAGGGGCCACTTTGGACGCCGAGTTGCAACTTAGAGAGGTGTAGAGGGAGGCCACCGTGATTGTCGTGTTCCTGACTGGCGCCGTTTTAGGGCTTTTCGTCTTTACGCTGATGAGTTCGTTTCTGGCCAACCAACGGAGACGACCTTAGTTCCCTGCCCTCTGCTCTTGATTACTCGATTGAGTAACTCTCCCCAAGTGCGAACTCCTCTCGTCAGCCAAAACCCAAGAAAACAGCCCCAGGACTCGAAGACTTTCGGTACGCTACAGCGTCGAAAACGTCCGCCGAGACGGGTTGGTCTTGGTGAGCTGCTCGTTGTAGGCGTTCTCTCCTTCGAGATACGGCGAAGCGCGGGTAGATAGCGGGAACAGAAATTTGGTTTGCCGATTTCGACAAAATTGATTGGGGCCGGACTGTCCACATGAATACAGGAATTACCTTGCGGCTTTGAATATTCGGGCTCTTGATTTCATCTGTCATCCGTATCGTAAGACCGATTTGGAGCGGATACTTCTGGCGGCGATGACTTTGACTATCGATCAGGCTTGCGTCAACCCATTTAGATAACTACGATGTCTCCGAGGCACGGCGAAAGAGTAAACGTTTTCGTTGCCTACACTCTGTGGCTTTCGTGCGTGCGAATGGCGCATCCGGTCTTATTTTTTATATACCCGTGAAAGTTCTTATGATTGTTAATGCCAGATATTCCGAATTGGCTCACCAAAGCCCGCCCCTAGACGCTTTAGGTCTGTAATGGCAGTCACTCAAAGGAAGTAATAGCTATGGCCCATTCCCCGCTAGTCGTGTTCCCCGAACTCGAAGAGCCGATTCGCGCTGAACTCTTTAGTGTGGAGCGACTAGAGCAACATGCCGAGACTCTCGCGGCTGCTCAACTTGTGACATCAGCGTTAGACGAAGGCCGACCGCTTCTTCCTCGAGTTCTCGAGAATGGTCGAGCTCTTTTGGAATATTATCGGACGACTGCTCAGGCGATCACGCGCGATCAGGCCATTACGCCCGCTGCAGAGTGGCTGGTCGACAATTTTTACGTCGTGGAAGAACAGCTCCGGGAGATTCGTGACGACCTGCCCTCCGGCTTCTATCGAAAATTGCCTAAGCTCGTCTCCGGCCACTTGCAAGGCTACCCTCGGGTCTATGGCCTTGCGTGGGCCTTTGTGGCGCACACGGATAGCCGTTTCGACCCGGAGGTGTTGCGCCGCTTCGTAACGTCTTACCAGCGCATCCAACCTCTTACCATCGGTGAGCTCTGGGCAATCGCTATTACTCTGCGTGTAGTGTTGGTGGAGAATCTTCGTAGAGTGTTCCAGCACATCATCCGTAGCCGTAACGCCCGTGAGAAAGCCGATTCTCTCGCTAATAGCCTGCTCGGTTCTAGTGGGCAGTCCTTGGTTGCACCTGTTACGGCTCTTAGGAGCTTTGAGAATAAGCCTTTGGACAGAGCGTTTGCCGTCCAGCTCGTCCAGCGTTTGCGCGACCTTGACCCGAAAGTTGGACCCATCCTGTTGTGGCTCGATGAACGTCTGTCCGCCCAAGGTTCTTCTGCCGACGAAATAGTGCGTGCGGAGCACCAAGAGCAAGCAGCGATGAGCGTCACTGTGCGCAATATCATCACCAGCATGCGTTTGACGTCTTCCTTCGATTGGCAAGCATTTTTTGAGAGTGTCAGCTTAGTTGATGCAGTACTGCGAAATGGTTCCCTCTTTGGTGAAATGGATTTTGCCACCCGTGACAAGTATCGCCATGCTATCGAGGACCTTTCGCGGGGTTCGGATCATACGGAGGTCGAAATTGCCCGGCGCGCCTTGCATCATTCCAAACGCCCGGGCGCAGGTCCTCGAATGGAGGGGAAACCGGCTGACGAAAGGCAAAGTGACCCCGGGTTTTATCTCATTTCGCAAGGGCGTCGAGACTTTGAGCGAGAACTAGGTTTCCGCGTGCATTGGAAGCGTAAGATTTTGCGTCTTTACGTGCGAGCCGCGGTACCCGGCTATTTGGGAACCATCGCCATATGGACAGTGATTATATTGGCGATTCCTCTGATTTACATGCAGGAAACGGGGTTGGGGTCGCTGTATCTCGTTTTGTTTGCTTTGCTTGCCGCTATACCCGCCTCGGATCTGGCCATTGCACTCATTAATCGTACCGTAACGGATTTGCTCGGGCCTCGCACTCTGCCGCGATTGGAGCTACGCAATGGCATCCCGGAGGAACTGCGCACGATCGTCGTGGTCCCGATGCTTCTGACCTCGCAGGATTCGATAAAGGAACAGGTAGAGCGGCTGGAGGTCCACTATCTGGCAAACCCCGATAAAGAACTTCATTTTGCCCTTCTGTCCGATTGGGTAGACGGTGAAAGCGAGAATCTCCCGAGTGACGAAGACCTTTTGGCTGCCGCCGTTGACGGAATCGCGAACTTGAATCGAAAGCATGGTCCCGCTGCAGGAGGGGGCGAGCGCTTCCTTTTGTTTCATCGTAAACGAGTCTGGAATGTATGCGAGCAAAGATGGATGGGTTGGGAACGCAAGCGCGGAAAGTTGCATGAGCTCAACCAGCTTCTGCGCGGATCTACGGCCACAACCTTCGTCCCTGCTAAAGATCGCGATCCCAAAGCAATTCCAGGTTTTCGTTACGTGATTACGCTTGATGCCGACACGCGCTTGCCCCGCGATACAGCCGTTCGTTTGATCGGAACTATGGCCCATCCGTTGAACCGGCCACAATTTAGGGAAAAGGCGGGGCGCGTTGTAGAGGGCTATGCTTTGGTCCAACCCCGCATTACTCCGTCTCTGCCGACCAACCGAGACGGCTCGTTTTTTCAAAGAGTCTTTTCGGGGCCGAGTGGGATTGATCCCTATGCCTCGGCCGTTTCGGATGTTTACCAGGACTTGTTTCGAGAGGGTTCCTACATGGGTAAGGGAATCTACGACATTGACGCGTTTGAAGCAGCGCTGGCAGGCAAGGTGCCAGAAAATACTTTGCTGAGCCACGACCTATTTGAAGGCATTTTTGCTCGAGCGGCTCTTGCCTCAGACATTGAGCTGTTTGATGATTTCCCGTCGCATTACGAAGCCGCCGCTGCTCGGCAACACCGCTGGGCGCGTGGGGACTGGCAGCTGCTGCCATGGATATTCGGGCGAAGCCAAGCATCTGAGAAAGGCCGCAAGTTCAGTATCCCCGCACTCAGTCGCTGGAAAATGTTGGACAATTTACGCCGCACTCTTTCAGCCCCATGTACGTTTCTAACCCTGGTAGCCGGCTGGTTGGTGCCAGGGCTATCTCCTTGGCTGTGGACTGTCTTCATTTTCGCGACGATCTCGATACCTGCCTTCATTCCTTTTGTGAGCGGGCTGAATACCCGCCTGGGTGGAATTTCCAAACGTAGCTATCTCCGGGGAATACTATCGGATCTCTCGTTTGGGGCGGCGCAGATTGGTTTAACCCTTGCCCTTCTTGCTTATCAGGCGTGGTTGATGTCGGATGCAATCCTGCGCACACTGGGCCGATTATACATAACCAGGCGAAACCTATTGGAATGGGTGACCGCCGCACAGTCCCAATATGCGGCGAATCTGGATATCTACGGAATCTTCCTGCGCATGCAGGGGAGCATTCTGCTCGCCGTCGCGGTACTCTTAGGAGTAATCCTCGCACATCATAACGGTCTGCCTGCGACAATTCCTTTTGTGATCGTATGGGTGGCTTCGCCAGCGATTGCACGATGGATCAGCCTTCCTCCTAAACAGACCGATTTAAAGGTTCTATCGACGTCTGACGCAAGAGCGTTCCGATCGATTTCACGCCGCACTTGGCGTTTCTTCGAGACTTTTGTTTCCGCCGTGGATCACTTCCTTCCTCCAGACAATTTCCAGGAAGATCCAAACCCCGTCATAGCCCACAGGACGTCGCCGACAAATATCGGTCTTTATTTGCTCTCTACTCTCGCGGCCCATGATCTTGGATGGATTGGTGCGGTGGATACTGTCGAGCGATTGGAATCCACAATGCGGACCATGGCCAAAATGGATAGGTTCCGTGGGCATTTTTATAATTGGTATGACACGCGCAATCTCCTTCCTCTCGATCCTAAATATGTTTCTTCCGTTGATAGCGGAAATATAGCGGGGCATTTGCTCGCTCTCGGCAATGGCTGTCGTGACCTTCTTCAGAATCCATGGATTGAAATGCGCGCACTCGAAGGAGTGGAGGATACAACGCGTCTTCTGTTAGAGGCGCTTGGTAAAATTAGTGATATTCGACGCACCCACATTGTTACGCGAAAGCAGCTGGCAAACGTGGTTGACGCCTTGCTTCCCGGGGTTGCCCAAGCGCCCATGGATGCGGCGGACTGGGCGGTGCGATTTGTCGAGTTAAGAGGCCGCGCCCGGATGATCGCTGATATTGCGCAAACCCTTGCGCAAGAGCTTGGGGAAGCTGCCGATCCGGATGTAAGGATGTGGGCCGAAGCCACACAAGAGTGCGTCGAGAGCCACTGCCGGGATGCCACAATCTTCGTTCCGTGGTTGCGCCTGAAGCCTGAAGAAATTAAGGGCATTGCCGAGCGCAATCCCAGCGAGGCTCCTGAATGGGCGGCGATCGAGCCTTTCTTTCGCACAATTCCGTCCTTGGAAAACGCTCCGGAAAGATTCGAGGCAGCGCTTCAGGCACTCAGTACGCTACGCGAACAGTTGGAGGCTGATTCTAGTGCGAACGGGGAGATCCTCGCTCGGATCAAAGCGGTTATTTTGGCATTTGAGGCATCGGCCTCGGAAGCGGCTGCCTTGCACCGCCGTCTTCAGGAGGTCATCCAAGGATCGATCAAGTTCTTTGAAGAGATGGACTTCAGTTTCCTTTTCGACAAAGCGCGCCAGCTTTTTTCCTTAGGATACCGAACCACCGAGGGAAGTCTGGATGTCAATTTTTACGACTTGCTTGCCTCCGAGGCTCGGCTCACCAGCTTTATTGCCATTGCGAAAGAGGATATTCCGACATCCCACTGGTTTCACCTTGGTCGCGCCTTGACACCCGTTGGCCGAGGATCTGCCCTGATTTCATGGTCGGGCTCGATGTTTGAATATCTCATGCCTGCGCTCGTGATGCGTTCGCCGGCGAATAGTCTCTTGAGTCAAACGTATGCGCAGGTTATTTTTCGGCAGATCGAATACGGAGACGAGCGCGATGTTCCCTGGGGAATCTCGGAGTCAGCCTACAATTCTCGCGACATCGCCCTCACCTATCAATATTCGAGCTTTGGAGTGCCCGGCCTTGGGTTGAAGCACGGGCTGAGTCAGGATCTCGTCATCGCACCGTATGCGACTGCTCTCGTCGCCATGATCGATCCATCGGCAGCGGCGCAAAACTTTGTGCGTCTTGCCCAGGCTGGTGGTCTTGGAGCATACGGGTTCTACGAGGCGCTCGACTATACCAGCACACGATTACCGGAGGGCAAGGCAGTCGAGGTGATACGCGCCTTTATGGCCCATCATCAGGGTATGTCGCTGGTGGCCGTTGCAAACGCACTGAAGGACGGCGCCATGCAGACTCGGTTCCACTCGGAACCGATCGTACAGGCGACGGAATTACTCTTACAAGAAAGGACACCACGGGACGTCCTTGTGGCGCGGCCCCGCGCGGAAGAAGTCTCTGTGCCTGCACAGGTCCGAGAGCTCATTTCTCCGGTGGGTCGCAGGTTCAATACCCCTCACGATGCCACCCCGAGAACGCAGCTTCTCTCGAATGGTCGCTATTCGGTGATGCTCACGGCCGCCGGCTCAGGCTACAGCAGATGGCGGGATATCGCGATTACTCGCTGGCGAGAGGATCTCACGCGAGACTGCTGGGGCACATATATCTTTCTTCGTGATGAACAGACGGGCAAAGTCTGGTCTGCCACCTACCAACCCAGTGCCGTCGAGCCGGATTCCTTTGAGGCGGTTTTCTATGAAGACCATGCCGAATTTCATCGACGTGACCGCTCCCTGACGACTTCGCTCGAGGTCATTGTATCTTCCGAAGATGATGCCGAGGTCCGGCGTGTCTCCATATCTAATCTGGGCTTGCGAGCCAGGGATATTCAGGTAACTTCTTACATGGAGCTCTCGCTCATATCACAGGCCGTTGACGTAGCTCACCCCGCCTTTGCCAATCTGTTCGTGGAAACGGAGTTTGTTCCTGATATTGGAGCATTGGTGGCAACGCGTCGCAAGCGCTCCGAAGAGGATCCGTCTGTTTGGGCAGCTCACGTGCTTGTAGCAGAAGGGGAAACCGTTGGCGGCCTTCAATTCGAGACTGATCGAGCGCGATTCCTCGGACGTGGACGTAGCGCACGCAGTCCGATCTCCGTAATCGATGGTCGGCCCTTGTCAAACACGGTTGGTCCCGTGCTCGACCCGGCGATGTGCCTGCGGCTCACTGTGCATATCCCGCCTGGCACGACCGCGTATTTGATTTATTCGACAGTGGTTGCGTCCACGCGCGAAGAACTATTAACCTTGGCTGATAAGCATCATGACGCTAGAACCTACGATCGGACTCGCGAGCTCGCCTGGACTCAGGCGCAAGTACAGCTTCAACACCTAGGCATAAGCGTCGATGAAGCACACCTATTCCAAAGGCTAGCCAGCGCAGTTCTGTATTGCGACTCTACGCTGCGGCCAACCTCAGAGGTCTTAAGTGCTAGCACTCTGGAGCGCTCTACGTTGTGGGGACAGGGTATTTCGGGCGATCTACCTATCATCTT
>Ga0306920_100002707_pt1 | contig 22379 bp, 24 predicted proteins | sample flu12Cox44000170_FD_204666 | JGI IMG/M metagenome (GOLD analysis project Ga0306920, IMG submission 204666) | Lab enrichment of tropical soil microbial communities from Luquillo Experimental Forest, Puerto Rico - flux4day.12C.oxic.44.000.170 (v2)... | ecosystem: Environmental > Terrestrial >...
GGGTGCCGTCACCGAGGAGAAGGCACATGAGCATAACGGCAGGTGCGCAGAACCCGGCCGCGAGTACGCTGCCGGCCTGGCTGGAACCCGAACTGGCCACGCTCACTCACGACAGGTTTTCCGACCCCGGGTGGATATATGAGCGCAAGTTCGACGGCGAGCGGTGCCTCGCTTACTCCGGGGCCGGCCAGGTGCAGCTGATGACGCGCAATCGCCAGCAGGTGAACAGCACCTACCCAGAACTCGAGGAGGCCCTGGCCGGCCCGCGCGCGACCGGCTTCATCGTCGACGGCGAGGTGGTCGCGTTCGTGCGGCGGGCCACCAGCTTCGCCAAGCTCCAGCAGCGGCTCGGGGTGCACCATCCGGACGCCGAACTGCGCCGCCGGGTGCCGGTCTACTACTACCTCTTCGACGTGCTGTACGCCGACGGCCGCGACGTCCGGCAGTTGCCGCTGCGCGACCGCAAGCGGATCCTGCGCAGCCTGCTCAGCTTCACCGGGCCGCTGCGCTTCGCCACCCACCGCAACCGGGACGGCGAGGCGTACTGGGCGCAAGCATGCCGGAACGGCTGGGAGGGCCTGATCGCCAAGCGGGCAGACACGCCCTACCGGGCCGGGCGCGGGCGCGACTGGCTCAAGTTCAAATGTGAGAACAGCCAGGAGTTCGTCATCGGCGGCTACACCGATCCGCAGGGCTCCCGGCGCGGGCTGGGCGCCCTGCTGATCGGCTACTACGACGACAAGGGTCGGCTCACCTACGCGGGCAAGGTGGGCACCGGTTTCGACGAGGCAACACTCGCCAGCCTCCAGCGCACGCTCGCCGGGCTGGAACGCCGCCAGCCCCCGTTCGCGCGCGGCCTGCTGCCAAAGTCAGGGGTGCACTGGGTCGAGCCGCAGCTTGTCGGGCAGGTTGGCTTCAGCGAGTGGACCACCGCCGGCCAGCTGCGCCACCCGCGGTATCAGGGCCTGCGGCGGGACAAGGATCCGGCGTCGGTGACCCGGGAGAGGCCACAGCCGGGAACGAAACCATGACCCCGGCTACGGTGCGAGCCGGCCGCATCACCGTCGAACTGTCCCACACCGGGAAGGTGCTGTTCCCGGGTGACGACATCACCAAGGGTGAGCTGGTGGCCTACTACCAGAGCGCGGCAGCGGCGATGCTGCCGTGGCTGCGGGACCGGCCGGTCGCCATGCAGCGCTACCCGGACGGCATCACGACCGCGGGGATCATGCAGAAGAACGTCCCCGGCTACTTTCCGGACTGGATCACCCGTGCCGAGGTCCGCAAGCAGGGCGGCTCGCTGCACCAGGTGATCTGCGACAAGCCGGCCACGATCGTGTACCTGGCCAACCAGGCCTGCATCGAACTGCACGCCTTCCTGAGCAGACTGGGCCGGATCGGCAACCCGGACCAGCTGATCTTCGACCTGGACCCGCCCGATGCGGGCCGGTTCGGCGACGTGCGGTCCACCGCGCTGATGCTGCGGGAACTGCTCCAGGACGAGCTCGGCCTTGCCACGTTCCTGAAGACCACCGGTGGGAAGGGCCTGCACGTGCACGTGCCACTGGACGCCAGGGCAGACTTCGACACCGCACGAGAGTTCGCGCAGGAGGTGGCGGCCCTGCTCACGGCCAGGAACCCAGGGCTGGTCACCACGGAGCAGCGGAAGGACAAGCGCGGCGGGCTCGTCTATCTCGACCTCATGCGCAACGCCTACGGCCAGCTGGCCGTCGCGCCCTACTCGGTCCGGGCCCGGCCCGGCGCACCGGTGGCCACCCCACTGAGCTGGGACGAGCTCGATGACAAGCTCCGGCCCGGGCAGTTCACCATCCGGACGGTGCTGCCGCGGGTCAGCAGCCTCAGCGCCCGCGGCGACCCGTGGGCCGGGATGGGCAGGCGGGCGGCCGGGCTCACCCGTGCCCGGGAGCGCCTGCGGCGGCTGGTGGCGTGACAGCTGGCCGCCTGCACATGCGGCCCTCGGCCGCAAGTTTGGCCATGTGTATCCGGGGCAGTCCGGTGGCTTGCGAAGGCAGAGGAGACCCGGCAGGGCCCCCTAGCCCTAGCCACTCACCGCGACCGACGCCGCCGCGGAGCGGTCTCGTCAGGGCGGGTGCCGCCGCCTGATGCCCGAGGCCTTGCCCGTCACGCAGCGCCGGGGCTGAAGGAGAGGACCATGAGGAAGACGCCGCAGCACACAACCGTCCTGGTGGGCATCGGAGGATCGGCGGGCTCCAGGTCGGCCATCAGGCTGGCCGCGGAGGAAGCGGGTTACCGGGGAGCGGAGCTCATCGCTGTGATGGCGTACTGCGGTGAACTCGCCCTGGAGGCTCCCGGCGGCGGCCCGGTTGCCGCTCTGCGTACCGCCGACGATGAGCGGGCCGTGGCGGAGGCAGCGCTCCGTGACACGGTGGCTGACGCGCTGGGCGATCAGGCGGAGAAGGTGCAGCTGCGCACCGTGCTGGGGCTGGCCGGGAGAAATCTCATCGAGACCGCGCAGGATGTCAACGCCCAGCTCATCGTGCTGGCTAGCCGCGGCAGTGCGTCCATGCTGCTGGGGACGGTCAGCCAATACGTGCTGCGCAAGGCGCCCTGCCCGGTCCTGGTCGTCCCCGAGCCGGTGGTCACGGCCCGGCCGGCGGCCGCTGGCCATTCTCCCCCGGCCAGACGCCGGTGAGCTTGCGGGTACCCTCGGCCGCGCCCCGGTCGACGGCCGCCTTGACCGCCGCGTAGACCGCGCCCTGCGCGGCGGCGGCAGGCAAGATCTCATGCCAGCCACGCCGGGAATCGGTGGCGCTGGGTGCGTTATCCCCGTGCGCCGCGAGCTTCCAGATCTGCCGGAAGATGGCACCGGCGAGCATCCCGGCCAGCACGCCGGCGATCCGGCTCACCGGCTTGTACACAAGCTTGATCATCTTCTTCTCCACCATCGGGGTGAGTAACCCACTTGCTGAGACACGTCCGGCTACCCCGCGGCGGCCGGCCTAACCCGCCGCGGGTGCACGTCCTGCCCGCTGCCTGCCGCGCTGGCGGGACGCCGCGGTCACCGGTGCAGGATCGGCTCATGATCACGGTGGCCCGGCGGCTCGATCTGGAAGGTGGAGTGCTCGATGTCGAAATGGTCAGCCAGGCATCCACCGAGCTGATCCAGCACCGGCCCGCCCAGTGCCTCATCGCTGACGACAACGTGAGCTGATAGCACGTTCACGCCGCTGGTGATGGTCCAGGCATGCAGGTCATGGACATCGATCACGCCGCGGGTTGCCAGCATGTGCCGCCGGATTTCCTCCAGGTCGACGTCTTTGGGGGTGGCCTCCAGCAGCACATCGGTGGCCTGGCGCAGCAGCTGCCAGGTGCGCGGGATGATCAGCACACCGATCGCCAGGGAGGCGATCGGGTCGGCACGCTCGAACCCGGTGACTTCGATGACCGCCGCCGCCACGATCACCGCCGCGGCACCCAGGAAATCCGACAGCACCTCCAGGAACGCACCGCGCAGGTTGAGGCTCTCGCCCTGGCCTGTCCGCAGCAGCAGCAGCGAGCAGGCGTTCCCGCACAGCGCGAAGATCCCGAAGGCCAGCATGATGCCGCTGGCCACCTGCGGCGGGTGGATGAGCCGCCGGATCGCCTCCACGATCACAAAGACCGCGACCGCGAACAGCAGCAGCGCGTTGAGCGCGGCCGCTAGGATCTCCAGCCGCAGATAGCCGAAGGTGCGGGCCTGCGACGGTGACCGCTGGCCGAAGCTGATGGCGAGCAGCGCCAGCGCGATGCCGCCGGCGTCCATCAGCATGTGCCCGGCATCGGCGAGCAGCGTCAGCGACCCCGACCACAGCGCACCCGCCACCTCGGCGGCCAAGATGGCAAGGGTTATGGCGAGCACCAGCGTCAGGCGGCCCCGGTGCCCGGCCGCCACGCTGCCACCATGGCTGTGCCCCGTGCTCATCAGGCGGACCCTCCGGCCGTGGCGCCGCATCCCCCCGCGGGCGGGCCCGTGCCCGCCACCACATGGCGCCCGTTCTCACCGGCCATATGAGGAGTCTTACCCGTAGCCCGGATGATGATTAGCGCCCTATCCATCAAGCGACCTGCCTGATATCCCAGTCCTTTCCGGCCGGTATTGACGGCAGTTCCGGCATTCACAGAGGGGAAGGGTGACGACCACAGCGCGGGAGGCCAGAAACAAGCCACTGCAGGCGGGTCTTCGGCTGTCCGCAGCCGTGCTGGCTGCCACCCTGGCGGGCGGCTGCTCGGGCGGCCAGCCGCCAGCGGTGGCGGCCAGGCCGCAGGCCACCGCCACGGTCCTGTCCTGGGGGTCGTTCTTCGGCGGCCGGCCGGGGAGTTTTGGCACCCGGACATCGCCGGCAGCGGTGCGGCTGCCGGGGAAGGTGGCCGAGGTGGGGACCTCTAACGGCGCCCAGTACGCGCTGCTGGCCGACGGCAGCCTGTATGCCTGGGGCCTGGGCACCCAGGGTGAACTGGGCGATGGCAGTACGGCAAGCTCCTTCACCAGGCCGGTGCGGGTGCGGTTCCCCGCCGGGGTGAAAATCGCCTCGATACCCACCGATGCCTGCCGTATGACACCGGCCTGGCTGTCGACACCCGCGGGCACGCCTGGGGCTGGGGTGGCAACGGTGGTGGTGAACTGTGCCTCGGCACCGCAGCCGCTTACCTGGTCCCGGTCAAGCTGCCGTTGTCCCAGGTGAGCGCGCTGGCAGGGGCGAGCAACCACGCCCTGTATGACGCCGGTGGCACCGTCTGGGCCTGCGGCCAGAACGTTGCCGGCGACCTGGGCGATGGCAGCCCGCTCAGTGCGGCCACCCCGGTCAGGGTGGCCGGGCTGAGCGGCCAGCCGGTGGTCAGGCTGGTGGCCGCGTTCGCCAATTCTGGCGCGCTGCCCGCCAGCGGGCAGTACTACGGCTGGGGGTACAACACCCAGCGCCAGCTCGGGGACGGGCACAGCCGCCACTTCTCCGACATACTGGTCCTGGTGCACCTGCCCGCCGCCGTCACCCAGGTGGCCCAGGACGGGTCACTGTGGAACAACGGCCAGACGCTGGTCCTGCTGGCCGACGGGTCGCTGTGGGCCTGGGCGACAACTGGGCCGGCCAGCTCGGCAACGGCACGCGGCGAATGCAGCCCTCGCCGGTCAGCATCCACCCGCCCGCCGGGGTCACCTACCGCAGCCTGGCGACCGGGTCAGCCACCTCCTACGCGGTCTCCACCAGCGGGCAGGTCTACGCGTGGGGCGTCAGTCACGTGGGCCAGGTGGGCGACGGGCGCACCCGCACCGCCCTCACGCCGGTACTGGTTGCGGCCGGCGCTACCGCAATCTCCGCCACCGCGAACAACGCCGTCATCAACGTCCCCCGGCGGTGAGCGGCCGGGCTGGCGGCAGCTGCTGCGGGCGGCCGCGGAAGGATGAGCGCAACCGATGGCGCAACCTGGCACCACGGCTGCGCGTGTATAAGAATCGCCCGGTGGGGGTTTAAGAATGTGCCAGCAGGCGAGTTCACCGGTACGCAAGGCAGCCGACTTTATCCCGGTCACCTGCGCCTTCGCGGCATGCGGCAGGCAGCCCTGCCACGGTGGCGGATGGTGGCCCTAACCAGATGAGTGAACGGGTGCACTCGCAGCAGGCCCGACAGACGGCTCAGACAGGGCAGCGATACGGCAGTGCCCGGGGTGCGGTCGGCAGGCTGGCGGACGCACTCCTGCCGCCAGCACTGCCCGTCCTGCCACAGGCCCAGATCGCAGCACGCTACCTGCCCGCGGACGATGATCGCACCGCTGGCGGTGACTGGTTCGATGCAGTCCCGCTCACCGATGGCACGGTCGCCCTGGTCGTGGGGGACGTGGCCGGGCACGGGGTGGCCGCGCTGGCGGCGATGAGCCAGCTGCGCGCGGTGCTGGGCGAGCTGCTCACTACCGAGTCCCAGCTGGCCACCGTGCTGGCCAAGGCAGACGCGTTCACCGCCCGGACGCCCGGGCTGCCAGGAGCCACCTTGGCACTGGCCCTACTTGATCCGGCTGACGGGACGCTGCGTTATACCACCTGCGGGCATCCCCCGCCGCTGATCATCGGCGCCGGGGGCACGGCCCGGTACCTGCCCGGCACCGGAACGGGCCCGCTCGGCACCGGGTCACCGCCGGCAATCGCCACCGGCACCCTGCCGCCGGGCGCGCTGGTACTGCTGTACACCGACGGGCTCATCCGGCGTCCCAGCCGGTCTGTCGCCGAGGGGATGGCCGAACTGGCAGCAGCCGCCGCCAGCGCCGCCAGCCAGCCACCGCCACCCGGGGCGCCCCCTGCACCCGCGGACCGGGCGTGCCAGCTGACCACGGAACAGCTTGCCCGCGCCGGATACGACGATGACATCGTCACCCTCGCCGCGCAGCGGCTCGCCGAGCGCATCCCGGCACTGGACCTGAGCGCTCCCGCCACGCTGACCAGCCTGACCGCGGTACGGCACGCCCTCGGTGAATGGCTGGACCAGGTCGATCCGGCCACCCAGGAGCGGGACGACCTGCAGCTGGCAGTGGGGGAGATCGTCACCAACGTCATCGAGCACGCTTACCCACCTGACCAGCCTGGACTGGTCGAGGTGCAGGCCGCCCTCGCTGACGACGGGAACCTGCACTGCCAGATCACCGACTACGGCCGCTGGCGGCAGCCCGATCCGTCAGCCCTCGACCGTGGTCACGGGCTGATGGTAGCCGCACAGGTGGTCGACCAGATGCTGGTCGGTCATCCAGGACAGCCCGCCGGCGCTGCCCGGCGTATCCCCGGCACCACGGTGACACTCCGGTGCCGTCTCCACCGGCCTGCCATATCCGGCCCGCCGATCAGCACCGATGCCCCCTCCCCTCCACCGCCGCCGTCCTTCGCCGTGGAAATCGGGATCGACGGTGCGCTCTGCCGCGCCCGCGTGACTGGCCCGGTCGATGCCACCACCGCCACCCCACTCGCCCGGCGGCTGCTGACCGCCAGCCGTGGCGGCACCCTGCCACTCATCGTCGACCTCACCAGCGTCACCCGCCTGGGCAGTGCCGGGACTCGCTCCCTCTACCAGGTCCGGGGGCAGCTCGCAGCCCACCACCAGGAACTCACGCTGGTGGCTGGCGCCGGCAGCTCGGTGGCGCTGATCCTGGACCTCGCGCGCCTGCCGTATATCGCCACTGCCCCGTCCGGCAGCGCCGGCGTCTAGCCGGGACCGTCCCGGGGCAGCTGGCGGGGTAGCCCCGCCTGGGTATCCCCTGGTTGCCGCCGCTGTTTGAGACCGGGAACGAGGGGCAGTCCGGGCCTGGTATGCGGAACCGAGCGAGGGAGGACGTTATGTCAGGCGCAGCCACCGGCGGCATAGTGGTGGTTGCCGCCGTCACGTGCTGGTGATCAGCATGATGATGGTGGCCCGCCGGCGCCGGCTCCAGCAGGAGTTCGGCCCGGAGTATGACCGGGACATAGCGGACAAGCAACGCCGGTCCACTGCGGAAGATGCACCGTCCGGCCGCGATCCGCGCGGTCAGCCGCTCGGCATCCACCCGCTGACCCCGGCCGCCCGGGCCAGTGACGCCGCACAGTGGGCTGACCTGCAGCAGCAGTTCGCCGATCGGCCACAGCAGGCGGTCGCCTACGCGCAGCGACTGGTGGCCGTTGTGATGCACCAGCGGGGATACCCCGCCGAAGCTCACGACCAGATCGTGGCCGACGTGTCCGTGCAGGATGCGGCCGTGCTGGACCGGTACCGTGCCGCAAGGGAGATCAGCAGGTACGCGGCGGCGGGCATCGCCACGACCGAGGACCTCAGCCAGGCCATGATCCACTACCGTGCGCTCTTCGGTGAGCTGCTCATCCAGCCGGATCCGGCGACCCACGGCCGCTGACCTGCCGCGGCTGGAACGGCGGCGCCGGGCGCCGGCCGCCGCAGGCCCGCTGATTACCCCGGGCGGCAGCGGAGACTCACCCGCTTGGCTGCGGGCAGCTGACCTGCGGGTTGACCCCCCCAACGTAGTTGAGCGGGCCGGCGATGATCGTCACCGCGGTGGTCCCGGCTCCGGCGCAGTTGGCATGGGAATCGCTGTAATAGTTGCGCTGCCCAGCAGCAATGGCGCCAATGACCAGCCATGCCAGCAGCAGCACCGACCAGATGCGCATCGCTACCTCCCACTGGGCAGATGACATCTGCCACCTCTCACCCAGGCCCACCAGCTACCGCGCAGAGAACCGCCCAAACGGCCACCGGCACGGAAGTCACGGGAGGCGAGAATCACACGGCATCACTTTGACGCCGCTGACCAGGGCGGAGGCTCCATCCGCCGGGGCTCGCGACCCGGCGGCACGTTTAGGCCGTGCCTGACGGGCATGACGTCACCGTGACTAGAACCGCTGCAGCAGGTGATCACGTGACCGCCGTTCGCTCCCGGCCGCGGACCCCTGCCCAGGAGAGGGCCGAGATAGGCGACCCGGCTCTGGTGAGGCTGGTCCAGTCGCTGCCCCGCGGCAGCCGGGAGCGGGACGCTGCCTGTGAGCAGCTGGTGGGCCGTTATGAGCCGCTGGTCCGGGCGTGCGCCCTGCGGTATCAGTTCAGCCCGGAATCTCATGAGGAACTGATGCAGGTTGGGTACGTGGGCTTGCTCAAGGCCATCAACAACTTCGACCCCGCGCTGGGCAGCAACCTGGCCTCCTACGCCCAGCCGTGCATCACCGGCGAGATCAAGCGCCACTTCCGCGACAAGCGGTGGCACGTGCATGTGAAGCGGTCGATCCAGGAGCTGCGGCTGGAACTGCGCCGGGCGCGCACCGAGCTCACGCAGCAGCTGTCCCAGGCACCCACGAACGGCGAGCTGGCACAGCACCTGGGTGTCAGCGAGGAAGACCTGCAGGACGCCCAGCGCGCCGAGCTGGCCTTCCAGGCATCGTCGCTGGACGCCCCCAGGTCGGCCGGACCCGAGCCAGGGAACCTGGCGGACCTGCTCGGCGAGGACGACCCCCAGCTGGAGCACACGCTCGACATGGCAGCCGTCATGGCACACTGGGGCGACCTTCCCGAACGTGAGCAGCGCCTGCTGATGATGCGCTTTTACGGGAACATGACCCAGGCCCAGATCGGCGACCGGCTGGGCATCTCACAGATGCACGTCTCCCGGCTGCTGTCGGCCGCGCTCAGTTACCTGCGCGAGTGCGTGCTCGGCCCCGGCACCGGCGACCAGCCGGGCTGACCACCCGCCTGCCGGATCCACCCGCCACCCAAGGGAGGACTGCCATGCGGACCGCAACCGGACTCACCCTGATCGCGCTCGGCGCCATCCTCGCCTTCGCCGTCACGCGCCACCCATCCTTCCTCAACCTCCAGATCGCCGGCTGGGTGATCATGCTGACCGGCCTAGCCGGCATGCTCCTGCCACGGCGCAGCTACGGGTGGCTGCGGCGCCACGTGGTTCTCCGGCGGGGACCGCTCGTCAACCGCGCCGGGCAGACTCCTCACTGGACCTTCCGGCGGCTCCGCCCGGACAGTCCCGCCGCGGCCACAGACAGCGCGGAGCCGGTTATGGGAGAGCCGGCCATGACCGCTCGCCCGCCGGCCGAGGAAGTGGTCGAGGAGTTCTTCGGATAGCAGGAGCAACCGGTGTCAGGGCGCCGGCGGCTCCTCCACCCGCAGGGCCAGCATCGTGAGGTCGTCCCGCAGCTCGCCCTGGCAGAAATCGAGCACCAGCTCCTGCACCTGCGACACCAGCGCCGCGGCTGGCTTGCCAGCCAGTGCCGCCAGCTCGTCGGTGAGACGGTCCTCGAAGTAGACCCGGTCTGGCCCGCACGCGCTTGTCAGCCCATCGGTGTAGAGGAACAGCAGGTCGCCGGGTGCCAGGTCAAGCTCCTGGCTGACCGGCGCCGCGTCGGGGAATATCCCCAGCGGCAGCCCGCCGCCCCGCAGCATCCGGGTCCGCCCGTCCGGCCTGATCAGCACCGCCGCCGGATGGCCCGCGCTGGCCAGCACGGCGTGCAGGCGGCGGCGGCGCCACCGCAGGTGGCCAACCACGGCGGTGACGAACCGGCCACCGGACTCATCCGCCAGCAGGACGCTGTTGGCGCTGCGGAGGACTATCGCCGGGTCCGGGTTCGCATGCGCAAAGGCCCGGATCGCGTGCCGCGCCGCCGCGGTAACCGCCGCCGCGTCCTCACCCTTACCGCAGACATCACCGATCGCGACCGCCCAGCCGCCCCCGGCGTGATAGAGGTCGTAGAAGTCGCCGCCAACGTCCCGGCCGGTGGTGGCTGCCACGTGCAGGGCGGCAGCCCCGGTGCCAGGCATCTGGCGCAACTGCCGCGGCAGGAGGCTCGCCTGCAGGGCGTCAGCGACGTCGCTGCGCTGCCGGAACAGCCGGTCCGCCCTGATCGCGAGTGCAAGCTGCTCCCCCAGCTCTTCCACCAGGCCCGCATCAGCCATTCCGAACCGCCCCTGGCCAGCCTGCCCGGCCATGGTCAGCACGCCATAGCTGCGCTCGCCGTCGGACAGCGGAACGCACAGCAGCGAACTGGCGCCCAGCGTCAACAGCAGCGGGACGCCATCCTGGCCGTGTCCCAGCGCGGCCAGATCCTCGGCATGGGGAAGCAGCGACGAGCTGCCCGACCCATGGACCTGGCCCGGCACCGAATCCGGTGGCGGGTCCACCGCCGCCACCACCTGGGCCAGCTCCTGCGACTGCTGGCCTTCCGGCCCCGCCACCACCTGCCGCCGCAGCCGGCCCTCCCGCTCCACGTCCACGATGACCCAGGCGGTCAGCTCGCGGGCGAGCAGCCGGGCGCATTGCTGCAGGGCAACCGGCTCGCTGTAGGTGACATTTTCCAGCAGGATCCGCGCGGCCGCGGTGACCAGGTCGAGGCGGCGGATCATGTCGTCCGGCACGTCCGCGGCCGGCTCGCCAGGCTGCCGCCTGCGTCGACTGCCCTGGGCCGGCCTGACTGACCTGCCGGGCCGGCCGGCCGTGGCCGCAGTGGCCGCCACGACAAGCTGATCCAGATCGCCGCGGATGGTGACCGGCTGCACCGCCAGCACATGCTCGGCCGGGCCCGCCGCAGTGAGCAGCAGGCAGCGAAGCTGCCGCTGGTCACGGGTACGGGCCGCCGCGGCGAGCAGCGTCTGCACCGCAGCCCTCGACTGCGGATCGATGAAGGCGGTGAACAGCTTCCCGGTTAGGTAACCAGGGCCCCCGCCAAGCAGCTCACCGGCCGCCGTGTTCACCCTCCGGACGGTGCCGTCGGGGTCCACCAGGAACAGCGGCACCGGCGCTTGCTGGAACACCGCGTGCAGCAGCCGCCGTTCGGCATGCACCGCGCCGGCCGGGCCATCGCCGGACCCGTCACCGCCGTCCGCCGTCGCCAGCGCGTCGACCGCCGCGTCGAGCTCGGCCAGTGCCGCTTCCAGCAGGGAGTCCAGGTCGGCTCCGGGCAGGGTGGCCGCCTGCCTGAGCGCGCCGCCGCGGGTCTTCAGCTCCGCCGCCTCGCTGTCCGCGCCTCCTGGCCCGCCACCGGTGGCCGGCCTGCCCATCACGACCGGCCTGGGGAGTTGGCCCGGGGCAGCCGGCCACGGGCATCAATGATGACCTGGGCGACCTCGGTCACCCGCAGGTTACGCTCCTGCGAGATCTGCCTCATCTTGCCCAGAGCGGCCTCGGCGCTGCAGCCGAGCACCTGCATCATCATCCCCTTGGCCTGGTCCACGACCGCCCGTGACTGCGCGGCAGCACGCAGCTGCACCGCGGCCCGCCGGGTGTCACCATATTCGGCGGCGTTGCCCATGATGGCGCCGCCAAACGCGATAAGCAGCTCCGCGGGCGCAAGGCCGGCCGCCAGTGATCGCGGGCGTGCGCCACACAGTGACAATGTCACCGCGTCGGCGGCCGGCGGGGGCGCTTCCGGGCCCGGCTGGTAGGCGAGGGTGACAGAGCAGCGCACGCCCAGGCGCCTCGCCAGCCGCACGTACTCCGGCCACCTGGTCTCTTCCAGGGTGTCGGGGCACTCCACCGGGCCCGCCCCGGCCAGCGCATCCAGCTCCGGGCCACACCCTGACACCAGCTGCGCCTCCAGCAGCGCGGGGAGGTCAGGATGGGTGGCAGCCTGCATCGCTGGCTCACCGCCGCGCCACACCGCAGCCATCGCCCCCGAGCATGCCGCCACCTGGCGTGACGCCAGCGCCACCAGCTGGTTCAGTGAACGCGGCTCGGAGGTGTTCGTGATGCCCACCAGTCCGACAGCCTCGTGCGCGAGGTCAGAGCGGGGCACGCCTATCTCCGTTCACGCCGGGGTCAGGGCCGGAACTGCAGCCTTGCGCGGGATATCCCACGATCCAGGTTATTCAGATCGTGGCAGCCCGGACAGCGCCCGGGGCCCCCGGTTTCCGCGGTCAGCCTCTTGGCCTGAGGTAGCGTGCGCCGGTCTCGTTCAGCCTGAGGTAGCGTGCGCCAGCCGCGCGGGCTGCCGGCAGCGCTGGTATACCGCCAGCGTCTCCCGGCTGATCCGGTCCCACGAATACCGGGCGCGGGCCCGGTCCGCGGCAGCTATCCCGTACCCCTCCAGCCGGAGCGGGCTGGCCAGCAGCCGGCGCAGTTCCCGGGCAAGCAGGCCGGGCCGGGCGGGTGGGACCAGCACCCCGGTGACGCTGTCAATGACGGCCTCAGAAAGGCTGCCCGCGGCGGTCGCGGCGACCGGGGTGCCGCAGGCCATCGCCGCCAGGGCAATCGTGGCGATGTGGTCCGACGGTGCGGCGCTGACCAGCAGGTCCGCAGAGCGGAGCAGCGCAGGGAATCTCTCCGCCGGGACCCGTCCGGCGAAAGCGAGCCTGTCCGCCACGCCGAGACGCCGGGCCAGCCGAATCAGCTCCTGGCAAGCATCGTCCTGGCTCCGCTGCGCCGCCTGGCCCGGGCCGCTGGGCCAGCCGGCGATCATCAGCTCAGCGCCTGGCACCCGGGCGAGCATGTGCACCAGGATGCCGGACCCGTGCTGCTCGCCCGGTGGCGCCACCGCGAGCAGCCGGGGCCGCCCGTTCTTCCGGGCTACCGGCCCCTCCGGGGTGAACATGCCGGTGTCCACACCGCACGGCACCACGGTGAGGCAGGCCCGGGGAGCACCCATCCGCGCCAGCTGGGACGCATCCTCCGCGGTGCGGGCCAGCACGGCGTCCGCGCTTCGCGCGAGGTGGGCTTCGAGCCGGATACGGGTGTCATGCGAGTGATCGGCACAGTCATCGGCTGGCCGAGGACCGCCCAGCGTGCCGAACGTCAGCACCAGCGGGACACCTAGATCGCGGACAGCCGCCAGCGCAGCCAGCCCGCTCAGCCAGAAGTAGGCGTGGACCACGCCAGGCGGGGTGCGGTGCCACCGCTGGGCGAGGTAGTCGGAAAACCCGGCGACGGTGCCCGCAAGCTCGTCGTCGGCGAGCGGTGCCGGCCGGCCCGCGGCCACGTGCTCGACGGTTACCCCCGGCGCGAGGATCGCGCTGCCGGGGAGGCCGCGGGAATCCCGCCGGGCGTAGATGGTCACCCGGTGCCCGAGCCTGGCCAGTGCCTGGGCGTGCGAGCCGATGCTGGCCGCCTGGGAAACCGGTTCCTGGCTGGCCTGCGGGGAAAGCGGGCTGCCATCGTGGGCGACGAGGGCGATCTTCATCACGATGCCTCCTGGGTTGCCGCAGCCCTGGTGGCGGGGGAAGCGGCTAGCCCACGAAGGCGAACTAAAAAGGCACACCCCATTGCCACGCCAGGACGGCGTGAGGGCGTGCCTGCGTCGTAAGCACCGTTCTGACGAACTATTTCCCCCGCCGCCGGGATAGTCAAACCATCCTGCGGTGCAGGCGGTGCTCACTCTGGGCTGGCTAGGCCGGCGCCCGCCCCGGTGCTGCCTGCTCCGGTGCTGCCCGCCGCGACGGCCGCGTCGACGGTGTCGTAAAGCGGCAGCCGGTCGGCGAGCCCGGTGATCCACAGTGTCTTGGTGTAGCGGTACCGGGCACCTGCCAGTGCCAGCGTGCCGCCTACCGCGGTGAGTTCCTTCCAGTGGCCCACGATCACCGCCAGGCAGCCGGTGTCCATGAAATCGACGGCGCTCAGATCCAAAATGATGCGGCCGTGCTGCTGCCGCTGTTCAGTCAGGTATGCGTCGAACTGGCGGCTCGTCACGATGTCAAGCTCCCCGCCGATCGCGATGATCAGAAAGCCGTCCCGGGGCTGCGACGAGAGCCGGAGTTCCTCCACGTGCACACCGTATATCGGCATCAGCGCGGCAGTTTGACCACGCTCACGAAGAAGTTGTCGATCTGGCTGATCACGTCCATGAACCGCTCAAAGTCCACCGGCTTGCTGACATAGGCGTTCGCGTGCAGCTGATAGCTGCGCAGGATGTCCTCTTCCGCCTGGGAGGTGGTCAGCACGACCACCGGGATGACCCGCAGGTCAGGGTCTTCCTTCAAGTCGGCGAGCACCTCATACCCGTCCCGGCGGGGCAGGTTGAGGTCGAGCAGGATCAGCCCGGGGCGCGGGGCACCCGCGTAACTGCCGGCCCGGTGCACGAACTGCAGCGCCTGCTCGCCGTCGGTGACCACATGCAGCTGATTGCGGATCTTGTAGTGCCGGAACGCCTCCCTGGTCATCAGTACATCGCCCTCGTCGTCCTCCACCAGCAGGACATCGACGACGTCGCACGCCGTGGCGTCAGTCATGACCGGCCTCATCGCCCGAGAGCAGCGGCAGGGTAAAGCAGAAGCGGGCACCTGCTGTGGCCGTGATGTCCAGCCAGACCCGCCCGCCGTGATATTCGATGATCTTCCTCGCCATGGCAAGGCCGATTCCGGTGCCCGGGTACGTGGCCCGGTCGTGCAGGCGCTGGAAGATCACGAAGATCCTTTCGGCGTACTCCGGCTCGATCCCGATGCCATTGTCGCTGAACGTGAACAGCCAGAACCTGCCGTCTGGGCGGGCCGACACCGACACCCGGGGCGGGGCATCCCCGTGGAACTTCAGCGCGTTACTGAGCAGGTTCTGGAAAACCGCGGTGAGCAGCGACGCCTCGGCCAGGACCACTGGGAGATCGCCCACCTCAATTGTCGCATGTGACCGGCGGACCTCAGTACCCAGATTCGCCCACGCCTGGGCAAGCAGCAAGCCGCAGGAGACCGGCTCACGGTGCTGCGCGGTCCGTCCCACCCGGCTGAACGCGAGCAGGTCATTGATCAGCGCCTGCATCCGCTTGGCGCCATCCACGGCGTGCTCGATGTACTCGTCCGCCTTCGCGTCCAGCTGGCCAGCGTAGCGGCGCTGCAGCAGCTGGCAGAAGCTGGCCACCTTCCGCAACGGCTCCTGCAGGTCATGCGATGCCACGTAGGCGAACTGCTCCAGTTCTGCGTTTGACCGTTGCAGGTCTTCGGTGCGGGCCTGCAGCTGCTCGTGCGCGGTGCGGGCCACCGACAGATCGGCGAGGATGCGCCGGCGCATGCTGTCCACGGCCATGCCAACGGCCCGCACCTCTTTCGGCCCGCCGGGAGATCCGACGTCGTGGCCGAAGTCTCCGCCAGCGACCTGGCGGGCGTCCGCGGCCAGCCGCGACAGCGGCAGGATCGCCGACCGCCACAACCCGGCCGCGAACCCGGCCAGGACGAGCAGCAGCGCAACGGCGATGCCGACGCCTGCCGCATCCAGCACCATGGCGGAGTGATTCAGCGAGGCAACGGCCTGCGCCCGCTGCCTGGCAAGGTTGCCCTGCAAGTCTGACAATGTGGCGCGGATGGTGTCGAAGTCGGCCTTGCCCTGCGAGACCGCGCTGCTGAACAGCGGCTTTCCGGTGCTGCTGACCTGCTGGATGGTCGGCACCGCGTAGGTCACGCGCCACGCGGCGGCGCTGGTGAGGACGCGCGCCAGATCGGCCGGGGCGCCCGGTATGCCAGCCAGCAGCGGGCGCAGCACGTTTGCCTCGTGGCGCTGCTGGCCAACGCCGAGGGTGTAGGGAGCCAGGAAGGTCACCTGCCCGCTCAGCGCGTATCCGCGCACCCCGGTCTCCTGGTTGAGCAGCGCGACCTCCAGCTGCGAGGCGTGAAACGCGGCGGGATCGAGCGTGCCCACCACCCGGTCGCGGGCGCTGGTCAGGTCGGCCAGGGCCGCGCCGCCTATCACGATCGCGAGCAATGAGAACAGCGCCGCGATCAGGGTGCCGACACCGATGATCCGGCCCAGCGGCCAGCCACCGGCGAATCTTGCCAGGGCGGCACGGGCGCGGGCCTGCGCGGCTGCGGGCTCCCCGGCCCGCACCTGAGCCGGGCCACCGACAGCTTCCCCACCACCCGCTTCGGGCACGGCCTCATCCGCCCGGACAGCGAGCCCCGTCCGGCCAGCCGGGACATCCGGTCCGATGGTCACACCATCAGCAGCAGGTCCGGCCCCCGGGATACCACCGAGAGTCTCCGGGGTCTCCGGCGCATCGGTCATCTGTCAGCCAGACGCGGGAACCCCAGCGCGAGCACGGCCAGGTCGTCATCCAGGTCCCCGCCGTTGAGCTCACACACCTGGTCGACCAGCCGGTCGAGCAGGCCCTGATCGCGCCGCCGCCGCTCCGGCTCCCCAGCCGGGCGCACGGACTTCAGGTGCTTGCCGATGAGCTCGGTCAGCCCATCGCTGCCCAGCCGCTCGGGGCCGGTGCCGATCCGGCCCTCGATCAGCCCATCGGTGTACATGAGCAGCGACCAGCTGTCCCCCAGCACCACCTTGCTCATCGGCCAGTCCACCACGTGCGTGATCCCGGGCGGCGGGCAGACCGGCGCACTGAGTTCCCGGACCCCGTCCGGCGTGATCAGCAGCGGCGCCGGATGCCCGGCCAGGTGCAGCCGGGCATGTGAGCGGTCCGGAGCGATGGACATCATGCACAGTGTGGTGAACACCCGGTCCTGAAACCGCTCGTGCTCCAGGACCTGCTGAACGGCGGAGAGAACCTCGTCCGACGGCCGCCGGGCCAATATCATCGTGCGCCAGGCGACCCGCAGGCAGACACCGAGCGCCGCCTCTTCCGGGCCGCGGCCGCAGACGTCGCCGACCACCGCATGGACCCAGCCGTCAGGCGCCTCCACGAGGTCATAGAAATCCCCGCCAAGCAGCATCTGCCCGCCGCCGGGCCGGTAGCGCGCCGCGACCGTCAGCCGCGGATCGGACAGCAGCGGTGACGGCAGCAGCCCGCGTTCCAGCCGGGCGTTTTCCTGTGCGTAGATCTGCGCTTCCCGGAGCTGGCGCTGCATCTCCTCGGAGCGGCGGCGTTCCACCGCATACCGGATGACCCGGTTCAGCAGCGACCCATCCACCTGCCCTTTGACCAGATAATCCTGCGCTCCGGCACGGACCGCCTGCTCCCCCATGTGCTCGTCGGCCAGGCCGGTCAGCACCACCACGGCAACCTGCGGCAGGTGCTCCCGCAGCCAGCGCACTCCTTCGAGCTCCTGGGTGTCCGGCAGCCTGAGATCGAGCAGCACACAGGCGGCAGCCGGCAGCAGCAGTTTCGCCTCCGCCAGCGATCTCGCCCGGAGCAGGGTGATGGCAGCCGCCGCGTCCAGCAGCAATTCCTGTACCAGGAGGGCGTCGCCGTCATCGTCCTCGATCAGCAGCACCTGCATATGGCCAGGCGTTGCTACCGGGACCGCCTCGGCTGGCGTGACATCCTGAGCCACCATCCGACCCGTCTCTGATCCGTCGCGGTCCAGCGCTAACCTCAACCGGGTAGTCGAGTAAGCATAGTTGGCCGGGCCGGCCGGCGACCTGTTGTCGGCCGGGCGGGGGCGATCAGTTGGCCACGGCCAGATGTCGCGGGCCTGCTGGCCGGGCCGGGGGCGTGCCATGCTCAATGAACTCGCTGGCCCAGGCGAGCGCGTCATCCACGGCATTCTTGGAGGCTGGACCGCGATGACGGCCCACTCATCCCGGTCGTGCAATGGGCCGCCGAGTGCCGGTCCGCGCGTCGTGCCGCACCCGGCGGCCGCGCTACCCGGGGCCGCCCAGCCCGCCCATCGCCGTGGGCCCGGCAACCTCCAGCCGGGACGCCCGCCGCAGCACCAGGACGCGCTGGAAGCCCAGGGTGATAGCCAGGTAAAGAATGATGGTGGCGGTCCCCAGTCCCCTGGCGCCTGGGCCAGGCACGATCAGGACGTCATACGCCAGGTGCGCGACCAGGGAAGCAATCCACAAGGTGGCAGTCAGCCAGTTGCCCTTGGACCAGGCCTGGCCGTCCTGGAGCCAAATCCGGACAGTCCCGGCCCGCAGCGCACCGAAGACGGCTGCGAGCACCAGGCTGCCGGCCAGGGCAGCGAACGTGAGCGGGTGATCATGGCCCTTGCTCAGGAACTGGATGGTCTGGATCAGGCCGATGATCACCAGGATCGCGATCAGCCGCAAGGCTGACGCATTGACCTGGCGGGCGGACAGCTGCCGGTAAATCAGCAGGGCCAGGACAGCGACCCCAAGGATGACATCGAGCACGATCACGCGGATTACCCCCTCAGGATGCGGCTCTCCCCTCTGGTATCGCCGCGCTGGCTGCATCAGGCGGCGCGGCCGATTCAACGGTACGGCCGCCACCCGATGTGGGGTAGCCCCGCCGGGGACGCCTCCGCTGGAAGGCTGGACCATACTGTGGCCATGACAGCGTGGAAAGATCTTGAGCGGGCGGAGCCCGAGTTCGCGGCGCGGGTGCAGCGGCTCTTCGACCCGGGCAGGCACAAGACGATCGCGACGCTGCGGGCGGACGGCTCACCACGGATCTCGGGCATCGAATGTGAGTTCGCCGACGGGGAGCTCAGGTTCGGGTCGATGCCAGGTGCGCGCAAGGGCGCGGACCTGCGGCGGGATCCGCGGTTCGCGCTGCACGGCCCGACGTTTCACCCGCTGCCGGGCAAGGAGGCCGAGTGGCCGGGCGAGGCGAAGATCGCCGGGCGGGCGGTTCTGGCCGGGCCGGCCGGCGAAGATCCTGCAGGAGATCTGTTTACTGCCGACATTTCGGAGGTCGTCATCACCCGGCTGAACCCGGAGGCGACATTGCTGGTCATCGAGTCGTGGACGCCGCAACGAGGGCTGGGCGTGACCGAACGCGAGTGACGGCAAGGACGGGGCGGGGGTGGCGGGGTGTTCGCTCACCAGATCGTTCGCTTCACGGGTCCCGCTGACCTGCGGTGGAGCGACATCGCAGAGCCGGCCGGCGACGGCGGTGTGGTCATCGACGTGGCCGCCGCCGGCGTGTCGTTCGCCGATCTGCTGCAGACCAGGGGCGAATACCAGCTGAAGGTGGCCCTGCCGTACTCGCCGGGGATGGATGCCGCCGGCGTGATCCGGTCGGCACCGGCCGGGTCCGGGCTGGCGGCCGGACAGCGGGTGGCGGTGCTGGCGCCCTATGGCTGCTGGCAGGAGGTGATCAGCGTGCCGGCGGCCCGGGTGCTGCCGGTGCCGGACGACATGAGCCTGGAAGCAGGCGCGGCCACTCCCCTCAACTATCTGACCGCGCTGTTCGCGCTGGCCCGGCGGGCCCGGGCGCAGGCAGGTGAAACCCTGCTGGTGCACGGCGCGGCCGGCGGCGTCGGCACCGCGGCGGTGCAGCTCGGGCGGGCGCTGGGGCTGCGCACAGTCGCGGTCGTCAGCGACGAGGCGAAGCAGGAGTTCGCGCTGCGGTGCGGGGCGCACCACGCAGTGCTGGCCGATGGCTGGCTCGCGGCGGTGCGCGGGCTGGCAGGCGAGCGGGCGGTCGACATTGTGCTTGACCCGGTCGGGGCGGACCGGATGACCGACAGCCTGCGCTCGCTGGCGCCCGAGGGCCGGCTGATCGTGCTCGGGTTCGCGGGCGGCGAGATTCCCACCGTGAAGGTCAACCGGTTGCTGCTCGGCAACACCGGGGTGCTGGGTGCCGGTTCCCGGGAGTTCTTCGAGCAGCAGCCGGGCACCGCGGCCGGGCTGTGGGATACCCTGCTCGAGCTGCGGCGGGCCGGGACGCTGCCCGGCCCGCCGCTGCAGCTCTACCCCTTCGACGATGCCCGCGGCGCACTGCGCGCCATCGCCCAGCGGCAGGCCACCGGCAAGATCGTGCTCAGCAGGGGCCGGGGAGAGCCGCGGTGACCCGCACGGCCGGGATCGTCGCCCGGTCCGCGGTCATGGACCACGACGTCTCACCCGGCTGCCAGCGGGGCGATCGCCCGCGCCTCCCCCGGGAGGGGTGATGCAGGTGGCCATGTTCCGGCGAATTCTGCAAGCAGCCACCCGCCCTGCACACCATCACGGCGATCCTGCTTGCCACCCCCGGATAACCGCGCAAACACGGCGGGCTAACATCACCGACGAGAGAAAGGACAACGAACCATGGCTGACCTGATTGCGATCGGGTACCCCGACGAGGCCACCGCGGCGGCTGCTGCCGATGAGGCGCGGCGGCTGGCCCACGACCTGATCATCCAGCCGGATGCGATCGCGGTAATCTCCCGCGACCAAGACGGCGAGTACCACGTCACCACCAACCACCACATGGTCGGCGCAGGCGCGACCTGGGGCATGTTCTGGGGGCTGCTGTTCGGGCTGCTGTTTTTCATCCCGGTGTTCGGGATGGCGATCGGCGCCGGGATGGGCGCGCTGATGGGCGAGCTGACCAAGTCCAGCATCGACAAGCAGTTCCAGGAGCAGGTCCGGGACATGCTCAAGCCGGGCACCTCGTGCCTGTTCTTGATGCTGGAGAAGGTGACCCCGGACAAGGCCATCGAGGCGATGAGCAAGTACGGCGGCACGGTGCTGAAGACCTCCCTGTCCAAAGAGGACGAGAAGGAACTCCAGGACGCGCTGCACGGGGCCAGCGAAGGAGCCGGCAGCTAACAGCCGACCGCCTGGGACCGCATGGTCCCAGGCGGGAATGGCCGTATAGTGCCCTATGCACACCCTGGCGGCAGCCGGCTCGCTGAGTGCCGGCGGCGTGTGGGCTTATCTCGCCATCTTCGCGCTGGTCGCGCTCGGGTGGGCGGGCGTGCCCGCCATCGGCGGGACGGTGGTCGCCGGCGCCGCCGTTCTGGCCAGCCAGGGCCATCTCGATATCGGTGCTGTCCTGGTCGTCTCGGTGCTGGGCACCGGGGTGGGCGGGCTGGCAGGATATGCCGTCGGGCGCCGCTGGGGCCGGACCATCATGGACCATCCCGGCCGCACGCTGGCCCGGCGGCAGCAAGCGGTTACCACTGGTGAGGCTCTCTACGCCAGATGGGGACGGCTGGCGGTCTTCTTCACCCCGTGCATGGTTTCCGGCATCGCCAGGATGAAGCTGTCACAGTTCGCGGTCTGGAACCTCGTCGCGGGTCTGGTCTATGTGCTGTCAGTGGGGCCAGCCGCCTACGGCGCCGGCAAGGTCGCCACCGGCGAGGGCTCCGTGGACAGCGTGGGCGCGATCATCGCCGGAGTCGCCGTCGCTGCAGTCGCGCTGGCGCTCGGCGTCCGCCATGTCCGGCGGGTCAGGCAAGCACGCGCCCGGCTCAGCCACCCGGCCACGGACCAGCCCCCGCCCGCGTAGGTTGGTACCACACCGGCCGTGGCCCTGGCCAGAGTGGTCTTCCCGCGGCTGCGGGCCCGCGATATGGCCTGGCCCGGAGCCGGAAGGCTGACCAGCCGCGGGTGTTCAGATCTATGATACGAATGTGTTTTCGATTACATGGCCGTGCCCTGTGCCCGGCCAGTGGGCGCTGGTAGCGCCCGGAGGAGCCCAAGGGTGAGAGTCAGCCCGCGCACCGCGGCGGTGGCAGTGGCCATCAGCCTCGCCTGCCTGGCAGCCGGGTGCGGTGGCGGCCCAGGATCGCAGCCCGGCCCGGCTGACGCACCGCAGGCCAGCAGCCAGCCCGGCACCGGGACGCCGGCGCCGCCCAGCAGTTCGCCCGCCGCATCACCGAGCCAGGCGACCAGGCCGCTGGCAGGCATGACCATTGGCATCGACCCTGGCCACAACGGGCTCAACGGCACCGACCCGGCCTACCTCAACCGCCTCATCTGGAATGGCCGCCAGTGGGAGACCTGCGACACGACCGGCACCGAAACCGACGCCGGCTACACCGAGGCGCTGTTCAACTTCCGGGTCGCCATGTTCCTGCGCACCAGGCTGCTGCGCGACGGGGCCCGGGTGGTGCTGACCCGGACGACCAACCAGGGCGTCGGCCCGTGCGTCAACCGGCGCGCACAGATCATCAACCGCAGCCACGCCAGCGTGGCCGTCGACATCCACGCCGACGGCGGACCGCCAGCCGGGCGCGGCTTCGCTGTGCTGGAGCCGGTCGCCGACGGGCCCAACAACCACGTGATCGCCGCCTCGGCAAGGTTCGGGCGCGACATCCGGTCGGCACTGCTCACCCGTACGGCGATGC
>Ga0306920_100002708_pt1 | contig 22375 bp, 28 predicted proteins | sample flu12Cox44000170_FD_204666 | JGI IMG/M metagenome (GOLD analysis project Ga0306920, IMG submission 204666) | Lab enrichment of tropical soil microbial communities from Luquillo Experimental Forest, Puerto Rico - flux4day.12C.oxic.44.000.170 (v2)... | ecosystem: Environmental > Terrestrial >...
GGGCCCAGGGCAAATCGCTTCATGCCCACCTCAGAGGCCGAATATATGAACGCAACCGGAGCATCGCCGTTCAGAAGTTTCCCAAAGGTCTTGCGCTCGGGAGCGGTCCATATATGAACCACCGGGACCCTTCGATTCAGCGCTCTTTCCGCGATTTGCCGCGCATCTGGATTCTCCGGAGAAAAATCGTCTTAGCGAAAAGATTCTGTAAGTTTCTCTAGGGCCCGGGATGCCGCCTCAATCCGGGCAGTTTTCGGGACTGGCTTTCTGTCGCCAACAGAGCCATGTGTCTGTCCGCCTGCGAGGGAGCAACCGTCTCAAAAGTCAATCTCCGAGGCGATGGTCATGGTTAGCATGCAGCCGGAAGAGCCCACGGCGTTCGATGCTTGATTAGCGCGTTGAGCATGACGATTAATTTGCGCATGCAGGCGGTCAGCGCCAGTTTGGGAGTCTTACCGGCGCGCCGCAGCCGTTGATAGAAGTCCCGTAGCAGAGGATCTCGCCGGATGGCCACGAGAGTGCTCATGTAGAGTACCCCGCGGACATCGCTGCGGCCGCGGCATTCCCGGGCCCTGGTGAACTTACACAATGTTTTCCGCTAAGACGATTTTTCTCCGGAGAATCCAGATGCGCCCGTAAATCGCGGGAAGAGCGCGAAATGAAGGGTATCGAGGGTTCACCTATCCGACGGCGGTGCTGGCCGCTGGGACGTGAACCCAATCGCAATACGCAGCTGCGCTGGTAACAGAGCTCCTAAGTTTTCGAACACAGGCGCCATGCGCTCGGCGATATAGTTCAACCAAGCTTCACGGATTGGTTGCAGTTGAACCTCCATGAACGGTCCCCAGATCAGCTTTGTACAGGACATGATTCAGCTCCCGCGCCAGGCGTAGGAGCGCGCCTTAGCCACGAGACTCAGGTAGCCTGGCCGGAGGTGCAGAAGGTTTGGCCTGTTAGACGGGCTAACGAGCGAGGAGTACGGAATCCTTCAGTGCCTTAGCTGGCGTGAAGCGCAAACGGGTCCGTGCCGGAATCTTGATTTGCTCGCCAGTAGCCGGGTTGCGGCCCATGCGAGCCTTGGTCTTGCGTTTACGGAATACCCCGAGGCCACTCGCAGCGAACCCTCTTTCTTGAGCTGGTGGGTCACCAAATCGTTTAGTTCGTCGAGTGCGGACTTTGCCTGCCGCTTGGTGATGCCGATCTTGTCGGCCAGGTAAGTCATCATTTGCGTCTGAGTCATCCTCCACCTCCCAAACTACTATCAATACTGAACAACATGAATGACCGCAGCGAAGTTCAAGATAGGCTTGGCTTCCACGGCCTCGAGACTGTACGAGCTTGAACCGAACGGCGCAGTTCCGGTTGCGCCACTTCGGCGATCTCGTGCGCGTTACCTTGTCAAGTCCCGAGCCTGATTGAGCAGTGCGGTCGTGGCGGTGGCGGCTCCTGAACCTCAGATTAGACCAGAGACATGAAAGGGCTATTTGCTGAGAACCTCGCGCAAACGGGTTTCAGAGCGATCTCAGCCGGTTGCGACCATTCGATTCAAGACACGCCTCGCATACGGACCGTGTGGCTGCACTTCAGGGTTGCTTGACCTGACGGTTATGGTGGTCTGACCGTGCCCGATGCCGCCCACCCAATCGATGTTTCGCAAGGTTGCTAACCCACGCCCTAAGACTTCGTAAAGGCTTTCGGCTTGACCTCGACCGTGTGCTCGACGCGGTCAATTCAAGATTTTGATTAGAAACGCCAGGCCGCCTAGAAGAACCACCACCACGATCGCTAAGACTACGACCCCTCGAATTACTCTGATTATTCTGTCCGCGCGGCCTGCGCGTCTTTCTTCTTGTAAACGGTGCATTTCGTCCGACAGACGCCACTTGTGACGCGTCGGATCTCCCCTGTCTTTGGGTGGATCATCGGTCATTGCTTAGAGCCCTATCCTACCTCGCGGTGCACGAGCTACCGGCCCTTCGCTAGCTCGCGCTGTGCGACCCGTCAGCGTGTGGTTGACATAACTCATATTGCTTGATTGCCCTAATGCCGCTGTCATTTGAGCGTGCAATTATCGTTGCCCTCGCCTTTGCGGTTCCTCGTGGGCGGCCGCACCGCCGCTGCTCAGAGTCATATTAAAGCCAAACACCTTACCAATCCCCGCAAGCCGGCCATCAGCAAGTCCGCGTTGAGGAGCGTAACGGCCCAGAACGCACCAGGCAGAAATGAGTCGCGATGACAAGCTCGTGTGAGCGGCGCGGCCACGCAAGCCAATATTGCGTAAGTAAGGTTAACCCCGGTTTCGACGACGCTGAGCTCAAATTGCCCGGCGAGTGCTCTTGGCCCAAAATAGCCGGTCGTGATAAACGGGACGGTATGCAACGACAGCTCTTGCTATCTCTGGAGGAGCTTCAGATGGATGAGAGGCAGAGTGGCTCCGAAGACATCGCGGCAATTCGTAGTGTGGTTGAGTCCTGGACCGCCGCCGTCCGTCGCAGAGATTTCGGAGGAATTCTCCAAAACCATTCTTCTGACATTGTGATGTTCGACGTTCCGCCACCGTTTCAATCCAGGGGAATCGAAGCGTACAAGAAGACGTGGGACTTGTTTTTTTCTTGGTCCAGCGATCCAATCGTCTTCGATATTACTGAAATGAGTATCACTGCCGGCAAGGATGTCGCTTTTGTCGTCGCTACGATGCGTTGCGCTGATCTGGAGCCAAGGGTGAGCGTAAAGGACTAGATTTTCGCCTGACGATAGGCCTGCGTAAGAGCGGCGGTCGATGGACCATAACGCACGAACATCATTCAGTCCCTGCCGACTAGCGGTATTGATGTTGCTTGTGACGAGATAACTGTCCGACGCGGTGGGTGATCGAACCGCTGCTGTCGAACAAAGTGTGGCCGTTCCGAGGTCTCGTCGGCAATAACCCACCCGCTCGGGACACCATCGGAATTGCGAGGGGTCCGAGCAGGCGTTGCGAGACCTTTCGCTTCTAATCGGTATCGACATTCAGCTGGCAACTCTACCCGAACGCATTAAGCGCCTTGTTATCGTGCCACATGGATCCCTGGTCCACGTTCCCTTCGCAGCGTTACCGCGCCAGAAACTCAGCCGGCGTAGCGTGAACGCTGCGGCGATTCGGGAGAGAGTATCTCAATCTCTGTAACACCGTGGTAATAGGCTGATTCGTTTCGGAGAGGAGCAAACGCTATGAGCGATCGCTTTATGATATCCAGCAGTTGCGTGTCTCAGTCGAACTCGAGGGAGGCGAACCGCTGAGAACGTACCAATTCGTCGACTGGAACCTAAGTGAACCTCGCATCTTTCCCAATCGAATCTTGGAAAATATATCGAGTGTCGCGAACACTGCCAGGACGGTGGCTTCCGATTCGGCGAGCTTACCCCTTGTGTATCCCCCGCAGGGGAGGAGTCGGTGGGCAATCTCGTCAAAAAAAGAAAAAGGGAGGCCGGTGGCTCCAAGAGCCCGAGACGTGACCGTCCTATCGGAATACGAGGTTAGTCGTCGATAGCTAGAACGGGTTGACGGCGGGAAAATGAATCCTCAGCTTGTGGCAAATGAAGAGAACCAAGATCGCGCCCAATGTGGAAAAAATAAGGCCGGCGGGATGATATCGTTCGTATGCTGGGCGCGCAAACGCGTGGGTAACGCCGCCGCCGATGATCGATCCGAGGATGCCGAGCACAATCGTCCAGAAGATCGTTAGATGCACGTGCATCACCGATCTCGCTATAAGCCCCGAGATTAGCCCGATAAGAATATACCAGATTAAGTGAAACATACGTTTTCCTCCGGCGTTTGCCTTCGGAACGTTCGACTATAACCCACGGTTTGGCAATGAACCAGACGCTCCTGTGCCATTGATCGGCCTTCCTAGCGGCTGAATGAGCTGCCCCAAAACCCATTCCATCATTATCGCTAGTAGCGCGGCGTTGCTGGTCGGGTGAATAAGCGAGTGGGGGCATTTGCCCTTTGCGCGACGCAATTACCTTGGCGAACACGATTACCGCGACGAGCGGCTGCCCTGCCGGGACCGGCAACGACACGATTCAGTTCAGCGTCACCGCCACAATCGCGCTAGGCAGTACATTGCCGCAAGTGACTGACAATCAACTGACTATCAACGGACCAGCCTCTCCCGGTATCAGGATCGATGGCGGCAAAGAGCTGCAGGCGATTTAGGTTGCGCCGGGCGCCTCACTGGCCATCAAGAAGCTTGGCGTGCTTCTCGGGGAGGGTGAGGGCGAAGGAGAAGCCGAGTTCCACGAGCTTCACGAGAGCGGATTCCACGAAATGAAGGGCAACCATCAATCCAGAGGCAGGCGATCGTGCATGGTTCCTGGACGCGACCAATGAGCTGGACGACCCTTGTGCAGAGCCGCCAGGCCCCAGGCGATTTTATGGAGGACAACGATGAGATGCATCCGGATGCTGAACTTCATGTGCATTCGCATCTTCGCACGGGCCTGTTTCCTCAATGACAGTTCAATATCCGGCGCTATGGTCTTCTCGGCCAGCTCCACAGGCCCCTGATAAAGTCATCCACGATTGTTCGCGGGCTACTGGACGCGCGCTTTTGCACACACGCCACGTGTGCCAGCACCTCCGGATAATTGTCGGTCGCTTTTTTGATTACGACATAGTCGTCCGCTGCCTTATTTATCGGTTGCTTGCAGTCGCAACATAGAACAACTTCAGGCATGGGAGATCCTCCTAGAGCAGGATAGCCGAGCGTGCGAGGAAAACACACGCTGGCGATTCTACGCCGATTTCAGAGCTGCCCGACGACACAAGGAAGGGCCTTCTGGTTGAAGTTGGCTCGTATTCATTGCGGGCATCGCCGAACAATTCGAAAAGGCCGACTTCAACTAAGCGGGCTACTCGGCTCACACATAAGCTGCTTTTCGTGGCGCAGGGAAAAAAGTATCTTCTGACGAAGTTAAAGGAGACTTCAAATGGCGACGCCAGATCTACCGTGGGACGGCGGCTGCCGCTGTGGCCGCCTTCGCTTCAAAGTCACCCAGCCTCCGCTGCTGACAATGGTTTGTCACTGCAAAGGCTGTCAGCTCATGACAGGTAGTGCCTTTTCAACGTCGATGGCGATTCCGACACAAAGTTTCGAAGTGATAAACGGGGAACCGGTGATCGGCGGCCTACACGGCGATCAGGCGCGTCACTATCATTGCGATTGGTGCAAGAGCTGGGTATTCACACGGATTCAGCCTGAGATGGGCTTCGTCAATGTTCGCGCGACGATGCTCGACGACGCGAGCTGGTTCGCCCCCTTTGTCGAAACCTTTACCAGCGAGGCGCTGTCGTGGGCGAAGACTCCTGCGCCGCATAGCTATGCCAAGTTCCCGCCGATGGAAGCGTATCTTCAGCTGGTGGAAGAGTATAAATCGCGAGCCTGAGCAGCGCGAGACCCTCGCCATCAATCGCGGCTGGAGGGCATCGTTCGGCGCCGCCCTGCGCCTGCTCGCCATCGTCCTGCTGATCGTCGCGATCCTGCTGCCGCTCAGCGCCGGACTTGTTCTGACCGGCCTCTACCATCTAATGAAACAAGTGATCGAGCAGAAGATGACGCTCAAATCTTTCTGACGCCTGAAACGGATTTTCGAGGCCGCTATTCAACAGCCGAGCAAGCTCGAAGTAGAAGACCACGGCCTCGGAATTTACCTTCCAGTGCCGCGGCCCGTATTCGCCACCGAGCGCGCGGGGGTGGTTCGCCTGCTCACACGCCAGCGCCTGCAACCATTGCCTAAACTCTTCGACGCTCCGTGAACTCTTGTGCGAATTGCAGAACTTGCACGCTGGCACTTTGTTCCCCCGACCCGCCCTCCATTCGATCGAGGATGGATGTGGTCGGTAGTGAAGACGAAATGCTTTTTAAACTCACTGTCAGCTTCGGCTGGACAGTACAGTTGCGCTCCGCAGTACCAGCACTGACCGCCACTCTTCGTCCAGACGTATTTCCGCTTGATCTTCGTCGAATTCAACCTGCATTCGATCCTGTTCCACCGAGGGCCTTGAGCGTTACAGATCGCCAGCCCCCGTCGAGTCCGATGAGGACATCGACTAGCGCCGGGCACGCTGCAGCGAGACAATCAGCGACGTTCTTGGGTGCATTCTTGAAGCTTCCCCGACCACGGCCCCAGGTGGAGCTGAAGTGTACCTGTCGGAATCCTGAAGCCGGGTTTCTGTTCCGCTGCTCACCAAACCCGTATTTGAACTGCCAAGCCGCGTGCCCAATTTGCAGAGCAGCATTTAATCCGCGCTGCAAGCTACATTATCATTTATACTTTGACGACGGGGATTGATTGCCTTCCAACAGCCCAAACAGTGCAACTCTGGGCTCGGCAACAATCCTTCGAAGCGCACAGGACGAAGCTCAGCACCAGGGACATGCATCCGCAAGGATATGGTTAACCTTCGCGTTTCAGATCCGGTTCTCGGTTCACGGATGCAAAGCCCAGTAGCGCGCAGACACTTCGGCTATGGGACCTGCGTGTGAGGGCATGACCGCGCCAGGCTGGTGAAAATGGCATGCGCGGCGATTGCCGGGCCAGGATCGGCGCCCTCCCCTCTTCTATTATTTCTCGCGGCGGGGCGCGCGGTTCGGTGGTCGGCCTTGGGAAAGCGAGCTTGCGCATTGAGGCTACCACCAACACCCGGTCGAGTCTTTGCCGTGATGCTTTTCATTGCCGCACTTGGCTCGTCGCAGGGGTGTCATGAGCTGGTCCGTAGCCAGGGCACACGCTCGCTGCAAGCAAACCCCTCGCAGCCACAGCATGGTCCATACGTTATTGTCTTCGCTATAGATGGTGCCGGTTACGGTCAATTCATGAATGCCATCGGCTCCGGGCGAGCGACTTACATGGGGTCATTGCTCGGGAAGGCAACCGGCGCAAATCTCTACCAGCACGGCTATTCGGTTCCGAACACAATCACGATCATGCCCTCGTGCACCACCCCTGCCTGGTCCTCCATCATGACCGGGCGTCCCCCGGCGGATACGGGTGTGGCTGGCGACGAGTTCTTTGTGCGGGAAGAAAACCGTTTCTATGCGCCAATCCCGCTTTCGACCCGCGAGCCGGACGACTTCATAGCGACGATCGATAACGACCTGATCGGGCAAATCCTGCGGGTCCCAACAGTATATCAGCGCATTAGGGGAGCTTCGGACGTCGCGCTCTTGTACGTCTATCATGGTGCCACTCGCTACTCGACGCTCGGAGGCGCGGCGCTGCTAGAGCTGGCCGTTGGAATTGTCGAAGGCACTTTCACTGGCGCGACTCTACGAGAGTCAATCGCAGCACCTATCGACCGCGGTTCGACCGCTGAAGTGAGCAAGGTTATACGCCGGCACGGCATTCCAAAGCTCCTGGTCGTCTATTTTCCCGGGGTCGACCTGTTCACTCACGGCGCGCCGGATCCGCTGCCGATGCAGACCCAATACCTGATCAACAATATCGATGCTGATGTGGGCAACGTGCTGGCCGAGTATTCGCACCGCGGCGTGCTCAACGACACTTATGTAGTTTTCACTTCTGATCACGGGCATACGCCGGTACTCAAGGATCAAGCTCACGACCTCGCATTTAGAGATGGCGGGAAACTATTCGAGTTGCTGGAAAAGGCCGGCTTCCGAGTGCGCAGGCCGACGCTACGGCCGGCGCCTGGCAGCCAAGACTACCAAGTCGTAATGGCGGATGAGGGATTCGCTGCTTACCTGTATCTCGCCAATCGCTCGACCTGCGTGCATGCAGGCGCGCTTTGCGATTGGCGAAAGCTGCCTCGCTTCCGGCAAGATTTGCTGCCGCTGCTGCGTGTAATCCATCAGGCTAACCGCAGGGGAAAGTGGGTTCCGGAATTCAAAGGCGCGGTCGACCTGATTTTCTCTCGTGACTATGGTTCGGGAATGGCGCGGCACACACCGGCTTTCGAAGTATTTGATGGGAGAAGGTTAATTCCAATTCACACTTATCTCGTGGAACATCCGCGACCTGACCTGGTAGAGGTCACTCGCAGGATGAACTGGCTGGGCGAAGGGCCTTATGGTGATCGAGCCGGGGATATCGTCTTGCTCGGGAAGGCGAGTATGTCGCTGCCGATTCAGGACAGATTCTATTTCTCACATACGAGCTACTATGCGTGGCATGGCAGCTTGACCCTCCAGGATGGCCATATCCCGCTGGTAGTTGCGAGGAGCAGCGCCTCGGGAGACCAGCTCAAGGCGCTGGTCAACCAGGTGGTACATAATCCGCCGTCTGCGCTCGATGTGGCACCGTTGATCGAAATGTTGCTCGCACACTGAGTGAGTGCCTACGCAGCTGCCGTGCACCGTACGAAGCCCATCAACACACTAAACAACCCCAAAACAGCGCGTCCCCTCACAATTCCGGGGAAATTTTATCGATGGCCGTAACTTTTCATCGATGCAGCTGCAAGATCAACGTAAGCGGCGGTGATCAATTCCACTCAGAAACCCCTACCGTGTGTGAAATCCGTAGCCACGGCACTGCCCGCCAACTACGTCAGTCAGGAGCAGCTCTTCGCAGCATTGCACGACTTCTGGAGAGGAAAAGGAGCGAAGGTCGAAGTCTCCAACGCTTGCATAAGGCGACGAAGGTGTCAGGGCGCTATCTCGCGCTTCCGATACACGAATATCGGCATCTCGACTCCTTCGAGAAGAGCAACCGGGCCCGACGATGCGCAATTGGCTCTTGCTCAGCAGAGAGATCAGGCTGCTAGCGTTAAGCAACGGTGTCGAATCCCGGAATTCCGCCCCCGATTGCATTGCCGGGAAAATCGTGCGACGGGAACCCGGCTCGCCGCTCCGCGGAGAGCGATCGCCATTGTTCGGCCCCAGGCATCGCAATTGCCACCTCTCCGGTGCCCCTGCGTGTGCAGAAGCCTGCATGAACGCGACTATTTCTGGCCGCTCTTTGGGGAGACGCGCACACATCAGACTGGCTGGCGGATAACGCAGTCAGGTACGAACTGATCTCTTCGAAAAATTCCCTGTTAAACAGGGAAAAACACGGAATTGCGTCGATTTGGGCGTCGATCGGGGGCACGTGACACGCGAAAAACCTGCACTGTACGGGCAGTTTTTTGGTGGTTCCCTGATCCGCACAAAACAGGGAATTTTCTCGCGCCGAACAGGGAAGTGAAGGACGAGGAACAGGGAATCGAAGGATCAGCACAGAGAACTATTGTTAAACGAGATTTTGAATCGCGCGCTCAAAGTCTCTTCTTGCGTCCTGCTGGTAAACGCCGCGTGATTGTTCCGGTGGGTACCACCTCGGGTTGACCCGAAAGAGGACACGCGTCCCGACAGTTGCGATTATCGAACGCGATCCCGCTTATAACGGCAAGAAACACGAGCTCTCTCGAGTCGACTCATGCGGCTGATTTCCTACTTCGTGCCATCGTCGGTTTCCGCAGATTGCGGCCGCCTGATGAAGGTCCATTATCTTATGTCTTCCGTGGCGCACAGCTTTGAGACCGGTCCGCTTCCTGAACTTGCGCCCGGCGAGATATTCGGGCTGCTTTTGCCTGAACTTGAAGACTCGAAGACGATTGGCGCAACGCAGGTTGCATGATTTCTGGTCGGAGCGCCAAGCCACAAAAAACCGCCCGCACACAGGACAGGATTTGAGTCGGCTGAGGTCTTTGTCGTCAAGCGCGTGCAGGAAATCTTCATATGGGTCGTGAATGCGCACGATTGTGCGGTCCTGGGCCGGCTCGATTTGTAGCGAGAGCTGGGTAAGCTGCATACCCGTCTCCGGCGGCTTAGACCCACGGCTCAAAAACTCAAGGCTATCAAAGACCCGGCGGACCAAAAAATAAGCATGCACTTCACGCCATCGCGCGCGCGGCCATCGACCCCACTCTGGCAGAAATAGCGGCGGCACCTGGGCAAGCGGCCGGACCGAGGAGTCGCTGCTTGCAATCGCCCGGTCGATCCGTCGCAGGAGGCCGCGGTGTTCGTCCACCGACTTCAGCTCGTGCACTAGCGGAAAGCTGCTGTGCTGAACGAGTTCATTCCAGCCGAGGTTCGCCAGTCCGACGAAACTGTTGAGCAGGGTGTAATGCTTTCTGACACTGATCCGCATGCTAAGTGCTGGACGCCTCCAGCACATTATACGCGGTTTTTAACCTTCGAGATATGGTCATTGAGTGCTATGATTGAAAGTGGACTTCAATGGCTCGACCGGAGTGGAACAGCCAATTAAGCATTACGAGAGAGCCGAGTCCCAGCCGATGGATGGCGGAGGTTAGGAGGCCAATATGCGGAAAAGATACGCAACGCAGGAAGCTGCGATGATCGACCAGGCCACAGGCCGCGTCGCGATCAGCTATCGAGCGATCGCTGAGTTGAAGCTCGACCCCAACAATCCACGCCTACACAGCCCGCGGCAAATCCGCCAGATCGCCCGCAGCATCGAGGCGTTCGGATTTAACGTGCCGGTACTGGTCAATCGCGACTTGCAGGTGATCGCCGGACACGGATGCATCCTCGCGGCGCGCCAACTGCGTCTGGCACAGGTGCCGACGATACGACTCGAGCATCTAAGCGAGGCACAGGCCAAAGCCTTCATGATTGCCGACAATCGGCTGACCGAAAACTCGGTCTGGGATGAGCGGCTGCTGGCGGAGCAACTCAAAGAGCTGTCCTTGCTCGACCTGGACTTCAGTCTAGAGGCGACCGGGTTCGAGATGGGTGAAATCGATCTCAAGATCGAGGGTCTCGCTGCGCGGTGCGAAGAACAGGATCCGGCCGACACGATTCCGGCCTGCGTAGGACCGCCGGTGAGCGAGATCGGCGACTTGTGGCTGCTGGGACGGCACCGCGTATATTGTGGAAGCGCGCTCGACGAGAGCGCCTACGCTGCACTGCTGCGAGACGAGCAGCCGCGGCGGTCTTCACCGACCCGCCCTACAACGTTCCGATCGAGGGTAACGTCAGCGGGCTGGGTACAGTCCAGCACAGCGACTTCGTGATGGCGTGTGGCGAGATGGATGAAGCGCAGTTTGCCCAGTTCCTGACTCGCGCTTGTTCCCTCCTCGCCCGTCACAGCTGCCACGGTTCGCTACATTTTGTTTGCATGGATTGGCGCCACATGAGCGAACTACTTGCCGCCGGCCGCGAAGTCTACACCGAGCTAAAAAATCTCTGTGTCTGGGCCAAAGACAACGGTGGGATGGGCTCGCTCTATCGCAGCCAGCACGAGCTGATCTTCGTCTTCAAACACGGCCGCGCGGCGCATCGCAATAATGTGCAGCTGGGAGAGTACGGCCGCAATCGCAGCAATCTTCAGAAGTTGATAGCGCGGGCGCCGTGCGGGAGCTATCGTGACTATCTAGCCGAGCTATCGAGGGAACCAGAAGCGTAGAGTGGCGCCTAGTCGGCCCGGCAAGGAATGATGCTGAGGACGAGAATTTCTTCGAGAAACTTTGCCCCTCCGATCAGTGTGGGCGGGCTAGCGCTCACGACGGCGAACCAGCTGATCCATGCGGAATATACTGGGCTTATCGCAATCGCTAGACCGAAAAGTATAAGCGAGCAGGATCAAAACTGGAAGCCGGCGGACAGATAGAAATTGCTGAAAATCACCTGTAAGTCGGATTTAGTCCGTTCTCCGTGCCCTCTAGCCCGCACGAACCCGCACGAATGCGGTATTTTTCGGCGGCTGCAACGAGAGACGCCCAGAGAGCGGACTGGCTGCTGGAGCGGACTGGATTTGAACCGGCGAGACCCTTCCGCATTTCCGATGTTGCCGATGTATCGCGCCTGCCACTCGGATTCGCTTGCTCCGGATTTACCACTCGTTACTCTTCACTGGATCAGGCTGCGCCTGACATTCACAGGAAGATAGCGCGATGAAGGGGTCTCGGCGGTTCAAATCCAGTCCGCTCCGCCAGCCAGTCCGATTTGTGTGACGCTCTCCAGAAAGCAGCCGGAAATTGCAGCTTCATAAGGACTTTTACACCCGCAAGGGGCGGCCACGTATGCGCTGGCGAGCTTCCGGATCGTTTTTGGTACATGGTGACGAGAGTTAATTACTTTGGTACTAATAGATGAACCCGCCAAAACCCCTCGATATCAAGTTGCTCACTGGCAATCCCGGCCGGCATCGACTTAAGGAACCCGCCACTCCCGACCGGCCCGCAGAACCACCGCCGCCTCCGGACTCGCTCGACGCGGAAGGTAAACGGCTGTGGGTCACTATCGCACCTGCACTTACGAAGGCGGGGACGCTGGCCGAAGTCGATTACCTGATGCTCGAGCAGCTCTGTCTGCTCGGTAGCCTGGCGGCTCAGTGCCGTATGGAAATCGCAACGAAAGGGATGTCCGTCTCCTCGCGGCGTTCCGCTCCTCGGCAAAGCCCGGCGTTGCGAACACTTCTTCAGATTTTACCGCAAATCAAAAGCTACGCCGAGGCGCTAGGAATCGGTGCTGTGGCCCGCGGCCGCGCCAGCGTGTTGCTAGACCCACAACCCGATCTCTTCAGTAGGTTATTCGAGAACGACGATGGCGGTTTCGATCAGATAGATCAAAGACCAGGAGGCCAAGGCGAAGACGATGAAGAACCCCGGAGCTAAACAATCGCCACTAAAATTTGGCGCTCACCAATGTGGTCCAGATTGTAACATAAAGAAAGAAGTCCTCGCCCGTAACTAACGGCACGATGACGGTTCCGTCCGTTATACGGGCGGACTCTTTCGGCCGTTATGCTTAGTTCCCAAGGATTTGGAACACCTTCGCCTGCGAGTTGCCGCTGATTCGCATCCGAGGGCGGTTCAACGTGACCGCGATTCGATACCATTTCCGGCCGAAACGAAAGAGTCAGATTCACTGATTGGCGCGGGGTTTGCGTCGAAGCGCCTGTTAGTGAGAGGCGCGTGCTCGAGCCGGTTTTGTTCCGCGACAATCCAACAGGTCATCGCGGCGCGCGCACACCGCGCGCAACTCACGAGTCTGCTCGTCGGGCAATTCGCGGAACTTAAGCACAGCCCGCTCGGCGTACCAACGCCAACACGCGTGCATCAATGTGGTCGGTCTTGGCCAACTGCCCGAGACTCCTGGCGAACGAGCGCACGCACCCAGCGCGGATTGACCAGAACTACCGGCAGCTCCGCCGCCTGAGGTTCGCGACCAGTAGAGTTTCATAGCCACCGGTCGCCTCAACCAAGATCCGTCCACACTTCAGCGGCGCCAGCCGCTCCTGATCAAAAAGCGTAATGCGCGCGCATCATTGGCCAGCGAAAACTGCTCCCCGCTCGGCCGCAGCCGCTACGGTCAACTGGTCCTTCGATACATCCACTCCCACCCACACCGCTGACTTGTCCATCTGCTCCTCGTTGTCCTTTGCCGAACGGGTTCTGCCTTGCGCAATACGACCTGGCCCGATGCCGGCTCCTGCGACTGTCCGAACTCGCGGTCGGCGATGATTACGGCGCGACGATTCCAGCTCCCCGCTGCTCTGCCCTGCGGGCGAGCCACGGTCCATCGATCTGCCGCGCAGTAGCCTATGCTGCAACGCTGGAGAGGATACAAGCGGTCCATCCCATCAAATCCGCCCCGCTCCGCCACCGAGTCTGGCACTTGAGGGATCGTCACGAGGGTGGTCGCGAAATCACCTGCATTTGCGGTCGGTCTGCGAGAGCCGCCCAAAATCACCACATTCGTTATGCTCGCACCGAAAGGATTAGCCTTGCGATTCTACCGCCACCGAGGCGACGCTTTGCCCAAAATGACCAACCGCACCTTAGCGGAACGCATGGCAGCCGAGAGTGCTTGGTTTTGCGGATGGCAATACTACCCGGCCTGAGCGCACTGCGTCCGTGTGCCGACGTCGGTGGTGCTCGGTTTTGCGGTTCGCGACCGCCTAGTTAGGGTCGGGCGCTGCCAGTAACAGCATTTGCAACCGGTCCCGTCTTCTCGCCTCGGAAACCTGCGGCATCAGCGAGGTCCGTTGCTGCGCTTCGACCTCGGCCGGCTGGTTACGCAGGCGCGGCTTCTCCATCCGAGCCGCGGTCGCCAATGCACAGTTGGGGAAAGCCGAGGGACCGCCAGTACGCCGAGCGATGGAGCCCTTGAAGGCGGCAACGAGCGCGACGTGCGATTTCGGGTTCGCGGTTCCGAAGTTAACCTTACTACCGACTAGTCTAGATAGTCAGGTCGATTTTTAACGGCACCGCCTTTGCAGTGTCACCTCATTGTGCGGAACGACGCCAGAAGGAGGGCACCAAGATGTTAACGCTCACTATCGGGCGGGCGGTCGAACGACTAGCAGCGGCGGCCGGATTGGCTATTGCGATGAGTGCTTGGAGCGTGGCGCTCGAGACCCACCCAGGGCGATGTACGGAACGACTGACTGGAGCGATGCCTGGCAGGTTACATGCACTGACGTCGATCCTTCGGGTACTAAGCCGCAGAAACTAGGTGCGGAGCATCTGGACAACGACTGCCATCAGTATGAAGTTGCCCAGCGGATGCGGAACCACGAGCCCGCCTGGCCAACTCCCAGTCGCGCTAGGTCATCTGGCGAGCCGAGTCGTCCGTTTCTATATTCGCAGGAACGGCTGCAGTTACGGCATTTGCTGCAGCCGTTCATCACGCACGGAGGCCGAATCTGATGCCGCATATAAAAGTTAGCGGTGAATTGAAGGATCCCGGGGTTTCGCACGATCATAGCCCGATGCCGGAACCAGCCCACTTAGAACCAAAACCGGTGCAACGCGGGTCTGTCCACGGGGACACCGAAACGTTGATGGAGGGAGCTCCGCCAACTTCCGCCGAGGTGCCTGGTTCAAACTCGACCCCGGCAACCTCAGCCGCCGCCCCCAGTCCTGGGCTCCACGCCGGCTCGCTGTGGATGCTGGCGGGTGCGGTCGCGAACCTGGGCATCAGTTTTCTCAGCGCCGGGGCGATTTCTTTCGGCATTCGGGGGGGCTGGCGGCCATCGGTGCTGGTGCTATTTCTCATCGCTTTGGCATTGTCCTTCATCGCGGGTGCCCTAGTGACCTTCGCCTCATCCCGTGCACGGCCGGTCGAGCCGGCAATTGGGATCGCTGTAGTGACGGCCGTGAGGGCGCGCGGCGGGCTCGATGCGGCTTCACTCGTAGGCCTCCTCTTCGACGTTGGGCTGTTCCTCATTGTGGCGCTAGCGGGAGGCATGCTCGGAGCACGTGTCCGTCGACTCTCGCGGCCGGGCACGGTCGCAGCGGAGGAGCTGGAGGCCCGGCGCCTTTCGCTCTTCGCAGCTTACCAGCGCTCGGGGGGTGCGGCGGAATACCAGCGACCAGTAGAAGAGAACGCCATCGTGCGATTCGGGTTCGTGCAGAGACTGCTACGACCCAAATGGGCAGGCGTTTGGCGTATCCTCGGCTATCTAGTCATGGCAGTCGCATTCGTAATGATGGTCGTAAACACGGCCGCGATGGATTGGCAGACCGGGGGCTTTCCTACTCGACCTTTGCTCGGGGGTGTCGCCTTCGGATTCGCCTTTCTTTTGGCTGACGCCGCGCAACGCTTCTACAAGGTCTCGCGTGGCCTCGTCGCGCCGTCGGCTGCGGCCCTCCTGGCGCATGATGAGCGACCTCCCGTGGTCTATCTCCGGCGTTTCGACATCGACACTCTCACGTCGTTAGTGAAGGAGGACCCCGGCATCCCGATCATGGTGGAGATGCACACGGAGGAAGAAGATCTGACGAAGTGTCTAGATCTGATCGGACCCGTCGTCGAGGTACGTAGGCCCAACGAGGCCGTTCCCCAGCCAGGTGCCGCCCGGATGGCTTTCGGCGACACCGAGTGGCAAGCGGGCGTCCTCGCGCTTATGCAGCGGGCCGCGCTGGTCGTGATCCGACCCGACACGTCGCGAGGAGTTGAATGGGAGCTCGAAACGGCATTCCAGAACGTAGAGCCACAACGGCTGGTCCTACTCCTTCCCGACGACGAGATCACTCTTTCCATGGTTCGGCAGCAACTCGATTCTATCCTTCCCCGCGCATTCGCCACGCTCGAGTTGCACGCCCCCCGCGGCGGCTTGCTCGCAAGCTTTTTTAGATGGGTTTTCACAATATTGACAAATAAAATTTCGCAAATCGAGGGCCTTCGCGGTGTCCTCTATTTCGATCCTCATTGGTTACCGCACTTCCGCCCTGCTGGGTCTCCAACGACCCGGCGCCTGGTCCTGGGCGGACGGGCCGGTCGTTTCGAGAACTTGTTGGCACCGGTGCTTGGCCGCCTCGAACCACCGCGACCAGTCGAAAGCGCGCTTCGACGCGCCATCTCGTTTTTGCGAAGGCCTCTTTGGTGAAGGTCTTGGGGGTCGGCGACCACCTGCTTGAGCCCTCCGTCATCGCCCGTTTAGCGGGCAGCCCGCCCCTCGACAGCGGTATCTGTTGCTGTGTTTAGATCATCTCGTCCCTCTTCAATAGTGGCATCTCCGGCGCTCCTCTTCATCTTACAGGGACTATTACCGCCGCACCCGAACACATCTGTCCTTCAGAAAAGACTGCCCTGATCCGCGCCTTGTCCATCTGCCCAACCGGGGGAAGGTGACCGCCATTCCGCAGGTCGGTGGCCTACACCACCGCTACGAACGCCTTGCGGCCTTACGCCCGAGTGCCATGTGATCGGTCGAGCGGTCGCACACCGCACCGCCTCTCCCGCGATTGCCGATGCCCTTACTGTTGAGAGCGCAATCAGTTGCACCTTTCCTGCTCGCCGTCAGTGGGCTCCTTGCTCGTTGCTTTCGCAGTCCTCCATCCTGTCCGGCGTGCTCGTAAGCAATTTTCAGTGGGACAGGTGATCCAACCGGTTTGCTTAGGATGAAGCGAACTCCAGATAGTCAAAGCGAAAGCCGCTGCGGCCTTCGCCAGTCCCTGCCGATCGGCGCCGCCCGATCCATACATAAGTTGAACCATCGAGGCCGCGAGCATAGCGGTAGAGGCACCCTCGAAGCGGCTACCGTCCGCCAGCAATGCAAGCTGTTGCGGATGCCTACCATCGGGGCACAGTGCACTCAACTGGCCGAACAGGCGGTGCGCGACCGTCGCACTCATCTCGGCTATCTTGAAGCGCTACTGCCAGCCGAACTCGAGGAACGCGAACAGCGGCTGATCGAGCGACGCATTCGCGGGCGCGATGGTTTGCGGGTATCGAAGCCTCGAAGAGATAATGCTGGCGATCGTTTGACCAGCTCCTGCCAGCACGTGCATTCAGGAGGGCGCTGCATGACCCTCTACGATAGGGGGACCGCAAAGAGCATCCGCAATCGGGATGCTCACGTCTATATAGCGCATGTCCGCGATCAGCATTTTTCTCTATGGATAAAATATTTTTATTCGACTATGCGTGATATTCTATTGACTCCGCGCTAGCTATCCTTCGGAGCTTCCTGTCGTGGGAGACCATGGTTCCATTGCTGAAAATCCTCAGAGAGCCACTAAGCGTAATGCAGCGCGCCGGCCAGCACCTTTGTGCTGGCCTGGCGGTGCACGCGGCGGCCGCGCTCCATCTTTGCTCGAACTGTACTGGCGCGAGATAACCCAACGCCGAGTGCAACCTGCGGTGGTTGTATACCTCGTCGATGAAGCTAAGGTAAGGATATTTACCGGCGAACTCTTTAAGAAGCGTAGTTTAGCTGTTCAATCTTCGTGAGGGTCCCAGCAGGGCAGTCTTGAATGCGAATCGATTCGGGAGCTGAGTATGCAGATATTTCGAGTTGTTTTCGCTGCTCTGGCTTTCACAATCAGTGCATTCTTGTTGTGTGCTGCGCTGGATCGGCCAGCCGCCGCTGCTTCGAGAGCGCAGTCAATATTGCCTGCCTTCACTGACTCTACCGCTCGCGCGTTAACGGTCACGTTCCAACCGGTCGCCACCCGGAAAGTCACCCGATACACATTGCCTCCTGACCTCTACAAGAAGGCGCACAACCTTGGCCGAATTTATTTTCGTCTGAGGCTTATTGGCTTCGTCTACGGGTTAATCGTTTTGTGGCTGATTCTGCACTGGAAGCTGGGGCCGAGATATCGCGATTGGGCGGAAAAGTCTTCGTCGAAGCGCGTTTTACAAACTTTGGTGTTTTCGCCGCTGTTGCTATTGACGACTGCGGCGCTCACCCTGCCCCTGCAAGTCTATTCGGAGATGGTGGAAAAGAGGTTCGGCTTGTCGGTGCAGGGGTGGGGCTCGTGGAGTTGGGACTGGATAAAAGCAGAACTCATCTTGGTGGTGATCGGGACCTTTCTAATATGGCTTCTCTATGGCATGATTCGCCGGAGTCCGCGGCGGTGGTGGGCTTACTTCTGGTTGATCTCTCTACCGATCGGTGTTGTGCTATTTTTCATCAGGCCCTGGGTGATCGACCCCATGTTCCACAAGTTTGAGCCTTTGCAGCAGAAAGCTCCAGCGCTTACGGTCGGCTTGGAGCGGATGGTGCAGCGCGCGGGAGAAGACATTCCTCCGCAGCGGATGTTCTGGATGGGTGCGGGCGAAAAGACCACTGCCTTGAACGCGTACGTAGTATTGGTGCCTCGAAACGCATCGTGGTCTGGGATACGACGATAGCCAAAATGAACACCCCGCAGATTGTATTTGTAGCGGGGCACGAAATGGGGCACTACGTTCTGCAGCACATTCCCAAGGGCCTCGCGTTCTTTGCGTCGGTTTTGTTGCCGCTTTTCTATCTAGGCTATCGCTCGATAGGTTGGATGCTGGCGGACTGGGGCACGGGTTGGGGAATTCGTGGCTTGGATGATTGGGCGTCGTTGCCGGCGCTCCTTCTCTTGTTATCCATCTTTCTCTTTCTCGCCGGCCCAGTCGGCAATGCTTTCAGCAGGCACCTCGAACATCAGGCTGACCAATATGGACTTGAGGTGACGCACGGGCTCACCCCGGATTCAGGGCAGTTTGCGGCACAAGCCTTCCAAGTATTGGGCGAGGTAGATCTAGGAGATCCTGATCCGAATTCGTTGGACGTTTTCTTGTTCTATGACCATCCGAGCATGCCCGACCGGGTTCGCTTCGCTCTAACCTACGATCCTTGGTCAGAAGGCCGGCACGGTGAATTCGTCAAGTGACCGGCAGCATCGGATGCCTGCCCCCAGCTCTCCTTCAGGCTGCGCTTCTGCGCTTCCGCAACGCAGGGCAATGCAACACGACTCGGTTCCTCACTCGCTCGTTTCGAAGCCCCACTGCGATTTCGTGAAGCTCGCCAGCATTTTCGTTGAGCACAATAACAAATATTGTACCGCAGGCGACTAACCAGGATCTTAGGTGCCGTCAGTAATCCCCAGGCTCATTATAGCTTTGATGTGGTCGTCATCGCCCTGCCAACGTTCGCGATCATCGATCGCTACGACAGCATCTTTGATCTGCTGTTTAGCAGGCTGCAAACATAGATTTGCAGCAGCTGAGAATCCACAATTGTCAATAGACTTGGGCCAGACGTACCTTTTAATTAGTTGCACAGCGGTTTCCGACCGTTCTCTATAGCATCCCCGAGCGCGAGACTTGCCGGCGGACTTCGCTGGCCCGTGCGCGAAAAGCACGAACCGTAGGACTTACGGAGATTGACACATTGCAATTGAGGTGCCTCGAACCCGACAAGTCCGTCCGACTTGTTTTCGAGGTACTTCCGGATTGATAGGGCATTGCTTCTTTGCTTCTATATCATCGGCAGAGATCAGAGCGACGGCATGCCGAAATGCGGGAACAAATCCTCGGAGCTCCAGGAGACGCCCCTTGCGATATCCATCACCGCCGGGTAGTCCGGGTACCAATGCGGTGCGGCACTCGGCACGCTGCCCCATTGCATGGCGAAACCCCATTCGCCGTTGAATTGAAGAACGTTCCTTGAACTATCTAGGGAGCCCCCCTTTTGCGCGTGGAACTGACCGTTATTGAGAGTATCTACGGCGTCGAAGCCGTAACCAGCGCGCGGCCACCCAGCCGCGGTCATCTGGGCGCCGGCCGCGAGCATACCCGCGATAGTCGCGCGCTTAAGCGCCGGATTGTCCTTTTGCGAGATCAGAATCGCAACTAGCCGCGCGATATCGGTCGCGGCACCGGTCAGGCCGCCTCCCCCTTCCATGAGGCCGACCTGCTCGGAGCCGTACTCATCGGGTACGAGGAGCCTTGCGTCCGACATCAGGCTAGGAGACACGAGCAGGTCCGGATCCTGGTAGCGAGCCTCATCCGATTGTTGCTCGGCGATCAGGCTCTGCGCTCGTCGAATGCGGTGGATCGCGAGCGGGTCATATAGAAATTTCTTGAACGCATCTATCGGCAGACTCTCACTGCGCAGCTTCGCAACGATCCGGCTCAGCATATAGTAGCCGCAATTTTTGTAAACCTGGGGCGTAGCCCCTGGGGTGTTAACTTGCAGCGTGGCCACATAGGAATCCGTCATCGCTTCGGTGACTGGCAGGCTAGCGTTTTTGCCGGCTGCGATGAACGCGTCACGAACCGCGAGCCCGTTGCGGAAGGCATCAGGATTCAGTCCGCTCGTGTGCTCCAGCAGATGTTTAATCGTGATTTTCCCAAAGTTCGGATGGGATGGGGCACCGGCTCCTGGCGTTTTCAACTTCAGGATATCCTGCATCGCGTCGGAGAGTTTCAGCTTTCCGGCTTCGATCAGTTGAAAAACGGCAAGCGCAGTTGAAACCTTCGATACGCTAGCCAAACGAAAGCAAGTCGTGGGTTGAACGAGCGGCCAATCCGGCTCGGCCATGGTATAGCCGCGGGCATAAACTAGCTGCGTTCCATGAACTATTGTCAGCGATGCGTGCCGGCCGGGGGACTTCTGCATGGCCAGTTTGATAACTGAATCGATATCAGAGTTCGAGACAGGCCCTGTCGCCGTAAATTGCTTGGCGACGGTGTTCTCACTCTTGACGAAGATTGCGGCGAATCGCGCAGAACTCTTGTCCGGTCCCGCGGCCTGAACCACCGACGGCAAGAATCCCTTGCCAGTCCATGTGTTGAACTCGGTCTGATATTCCTCAGGCGTAATTCCGTGACGAGCGTACCATGAACCCTCAACTTCATTGTCGGCGAAAACTGAGAGATATTGCTGGTCGGTGTTGAGCGTCACGAATCCGAGGCGGCACCAGGCAGAAGTCTCTGCGTTAAAGCGCTGCTGATACATGCCGCTGTCGTCCGAGACACCATCACCGTTCCACATGATCCGATTCGGATCGGGAAGCCAGATTCCGGCGAAACCTGGACTGCCCTTATCGCCATATGCGGCAGCCCATCGCAGTACCAACCCTTGCTTTTTGGCTTGGGCGTTCATCCCCTGGATAGTGTTCGCATCCGATGAGCTGCCCGATTTGAGCCCGTAGCGAGCGATGGGCAGTGGATTTTGCGGCTCAAATACGGCCGCGAACAACGGATTCGACGCGGGCCCTGTCGCGGCGATGATCACAGGACCGTACCCCCTCGAACCCTGGTCATTGAAGGTTGCTTGGAACTCATCAGCAGTGAGCGCCGGCCAGTCGCGTTGGGCGATTACCTGCGGCCGTTTGATCATTACAGCTGCGTAATAAGGCGACGAGGTGGGCCCATATACGCTAAGCGATAGAAAGCGATAACCCGCCTGCGTGGCGTTGTCGCGCAGGCTGACGTGTTCGCTTAGAGTCTTGCCATGCCAGGCGATGATATCAGCCATGAACTCCCCCTACGGGTTTGTATGTCGAAAACAGTTAACCACAATTCGCGATTAACCGATTGTTAATGATCCCTTCCTTCCCATCAACACCAATGACCTACGCACATCGCGTACCGGGCTCGGATCCCTCGATTTGCCCATATTCATAGGCTGCCGAGTGCTAAACATCCACAACACTGGTGCTAAGTGACCGGCAGCCCGCCTCCCTTCACACTTAATTCTGGAAGACGATTCGCTTACCTTCAACAATAATCCCGTGAGATGCTTCTCCTCACCGCTTGAAGCACTGTTCGGCTGCGATGGCCAAACCTGTCCCCCAAGAGGCATTTGTCAGAGCGATTGAACAAGGTGGCCTGCTAGTGCATCGAGCGTTCAAGTTTCTCGGCATCTGTCACGCTGCAATCTTCAGTAGGGCAAGCTTAATGGCTTGGGATTCCTGCGCCAGAGGGATTGTTGTACGAAATGCCAGGTAACATTTTAGTTGATATCTACTGGCGATGGTCGAGTAGCGCAGCCATTCGGCTTTTGACCGGGTGGCCAGAGGCGGTCACCCGCCTCCGGCTCCCACGGAACGTAGCGTGCGGATTTCCCGCACTACGCTCTTCGGAAGTTGGTTCACAGCATAGCGATAGCTTGCAACTCCCTGTATGGGAGATAGAGCTTTGGTCGCAAC
>Ga0306920_100002709_pt1 | contig 22372 bp, 21 predicted proteins | sample flu12Cox44000170_FD_204666 | JGI IMG/M metagenome (GOLD analysis project Ga0306920, IMG submission 204666) | Lab enrichment of tropical soil microbial communities from Luquillo Experimental Forest, Puerto Rico - flux4day.12C.oxic.44.000.170 (v2)... | ecosystem: Environmental > Terrestrial >...
AGGTGGGGGTGAGACCTTACGAGGGGAGCGTCAAGCTCATTCATCAGCTCCGCGATCGACGATTCAAAATCGGCGTTGTCACCTCGAGTCAGAATTGCACGGCCGTCCTAAAGGCCGCCAAGTTAGAGGCTTTATTTGATGTCCAAGTCGACGGCAACGTGATCGAGGCGCAACAGCTGGCCGGGAAGCCCGCCCCTGATACCTTCTTGATGGGGGCAAAGCTCCTCGGAGTTGAGCCGGCACGAGCGGTTGTCATTGAAGATGCCATCTCTGGAATCCAGGCCGGCTCCGCTGGAAACTTCGGATTCGTGATCGGCGTCGCCCGAAAGGGGAATGCCGAGGAGCTAAAGCACCATGGCGCCCATCTGGTAGTGACCGATTTAGGCGAACTGGTTGACTGACCAATGCGTCGCGCTCTTTACCGGCGCTTATAACGACACCCGCAACGCGCACGTACCAGTTGCGTGCCGCGGGGCCTCGTGACACTTGTCAATAGCAACTGACAATCCGCTGCACTTCGATCACCGCGGCTCGTTCGAGAAGGACCTGCTCGGTTGGGCCGGTCTCGACTGTCCGAAGTCGGCAGGTCCAGCAATGATGTTATAAGCCGTTGTCCCTGCCCGACAGCGCATTGCGCGCACCTGACACGGAGACTGCCCCGATGCATGAGGCGCTGGAACCGACGCAAGATCCTGGCTGGATTCTCAGCCACGAGGGTTACAAGGTTTTGACGGAGAGCGCCGTCGAATCCCGCCTCGCGTTCGGCAACGGATTCTTGGGCATGCGTGCCGCTCGCTCAGTCAGTCGAGGCCCGACGTGGGTAGCCTGGCTAGGATATAGCAGATGGGCATCTTGGCCGCGCTGCTACGTCGCCGGCCTGTTCGACATGCCCAACACCGAGCCGCCAGTGCCCGCGCTGGTGCCTGTCGCCGACTGGTCCCGCGTGCGCATCCTGCTGGACGGAGAGCCGTTACTGGCGCGCGAGGGCGAAGTGCTCCTCGGTACCCGCAAACTCGACATGCGCCGTGGCCTGCTGTTGTCGGCCTGGACGCACCGTACCCCCACAGGCATCACCGCAACAGGGCGCGAGCTCCGCCTCCTGTCGCTGGCGGACCGCGCGGCAGGGCTGCAACTCCTGCGGCTCTCGCTGGACCGCGACGGTGTCGACGTGAGGCTGGAGGCCAGTTTCGCGATGGCCGGCCTTGGCATGGAGCCGGTGTGTCTAGAGCAGGACCTCGGCGCCTGGCGTACCGAGGGCACGCGCAAGGGTGTGGCGATGACGGGCGCTGCGACGCTGCGGCTCGGTGGCGATCCGCTCGCCCCCGACCGTCCGTTCTCGCTGCGCTGGGCATGGCGCTGGCGCTCCGTAGCCGGACAGGTGGCCGAATTCGACCGCCTCGTCGCGGTGGCACGGGCCGACACGCCGGAGGACGATCCCGCCCCATCCGCCGGCGCCGCGTTGGCGCGCAACTGTGCGGTGGGCTGGCGCGCCGTGCTGGCCGCGCACGAGACCGCCTGGAATGCGCGCTGGACCGCGAGCGACATATTCATCGAGGGCGACGATGAATCGCAGCAAGCGCTGCGCTTCGCCGTGTACCATCTGACCAGCGCCGCCAACCCCGAGGACGACCGCGTATCCATAGGCGCGCGCGCCCTCACCGGCGACGCCTATCTCGGCCACGTCTTCTGGGATACGGAGATCTACCTACTGCCCTTCTACACCGCAGTCTGGCCAGAGGCTGCGCGGGCGCTGTTGATGTACCGCTACCACACGTTACCCGCCGCGCGCGCGAAGGCAGCATATTTAGGCTTCAAGGGTGCACTTTATGCCTGGGAATCGGCGGACACGGGCATGGAGACTACGCCCGAACGCGTGGTCGTGTCGGACGGCACGGTCGTCGACATATTGACCGGCAAAATGGAGCATCACATTAGCGCCGACGTCGCCTATGCGGCGTGGCAGTACTGGCGCGCCACCGGTGACGACGATTTTTTCCTTAATGCAGGCGCGGAGATTTTGTTGGATACGGCCCGGTTCTGGGCGTCCCGGGCCGTGGCGGAGGCGGATGGTCGGCGGCATATCCGCCACGTGATCGGGCCGGATGAGTACCATGAGGACGTGGACGACAACGCATTCACCAACGTGATGGCGCGCTGGAATATCGCGCACGCACTCGAGGCAATAGACCTGCTGCGCCTCCGCTGGCCCGGCCAAGCCGCCACGCTCCAGGAGAAACTAGCGCTTGGCGACGACGAGCTTGCGGACTGGCGCGACGCGATTGCGCGCATTGTGATCGGCCTAGATAATGCGACAGGCATCTATGAGCAATTCGCAGGCTTCCACGCGCTGGAACCGCTCGACCTCACCGCCTACGCCGACCGCACTGTGCCCATCGACGTGGTGATCGGTCGCGAGCGGACGCAGCGCTCGCAAGTAGTGAAGCAGGCCGACGTGGTGGCGCTGATCGCGCTGCTGCCGGAGGAATTCCCCGGCGCGATGGCGGAAACAAATTTCCGCCACTACGAGCCGCGCTGCGCTCACGGCAGCTCCCTCAGCGCAGGGATGCACGCGTTGGTCGCGGCCCGTCTCGGCGATACAGAGATGGCACTGGGCTACCTGCGCGAGACCGCAGCCACAGACCTCGACCTCGACCCAAATAGCGCCGGCGGCGTTCGCATTGCCGGGCTGGGGGCCCTGTGGCAGGCGATCATGCTCGGCTTTGCCGGCCTCGACCTGATGGGTGACACGCTTGGAATCGATCCGAGGCTCCCGCCGCAGTGGCGCAGCCTGTCATTCCGCGTGTGCTGGAAAGGTCGGTCCGTGGCGATCCACATTGCTGGCAGGACCGTGCAAGCAACGTTGCTCAAGGGCGAGGCAATGGAGATGCGTATCGCAACTGCCACGCGGAAATTGACAGCGGGCGCGACCCTCCAGGTGGCGATGTAGGCTAGCCTCCGCCGCTTCCACCAAACCGAAGTTGTCGAAACGCGGCATCGGGTAAGCGAAGAACAACTCAAGCGCGTCAAAATGGGAACTGACAAGCTCGAGAAGCATCTGCTCGGCTGGTGGGCGTTGGACTATCCGGACTCACGGTGCAGATATGAGTGTCGTTGAGCAGCCGTCCGCGAAGAAGGCCGCTGCGCCGTCGCAGCGGAGCTTGGTCGCCTTGAGCTGGCTCAACTTTTTTCTGTCCGGTGTGCAGACCGCCTTTGGACCTATTGCTGCTGCGTATCTTGCGGCTCAGCAGTGGACTACCAAGGACATCGGGTTCGTCCTCAGCATTGGCGGTATCGCCAGTCTGGTTAGTCAGGTACCTGGTGGCGAGCTTCTGGATGCCGTACGAGCGAAACGATTGCTGGTCGCGGCTGGTGTGGTGACCGTCGCCTTGAGTACCTTGATATTTCGCCTTTGGCCCAACTTCCCGGTGGTCGCCCTCGCGGAAGTATTGCAAGGCATGACAGGCGGTGTCCTCGGGCCGGCAGTTGTTGCTATTACCCTCGGACTGGTAGGCCACGCCGCGTTAGCGGGACGGCTCGGACAGAACCAGCGTTTCGCCGCCGCTGGAGGTGTGACTGTTACTCTCGCGATGGCTCTCGTCGCTTTTTCCGAGTTGCCCTGGGCAATGCTCGTTCCTGTCGTACTCGCCATTCCGGTCCTCATCGCTTTGAGTCAGATTCGCGCCGAGGAGATTGATTTCGAGCGTGCCTCCGGTGGCGCCAAACACTTCCAGGGTGGCCAAACCCAGCGAGCCAAGCGCCAGGTGGCTCTTCTGAAGAACCACCGGTTGCTGATCTTTGCCGTCTGCTCGATTCTATTTCAACTCGCCAATGCATCCATGCTGCCGCTCGTGAGTGAAATGCTAGCCTATGAGGGCAAGCGTCAGGCAGCGCCACTTGTAGCGGCCTTGATCGTTGTTCCGCAGCTTCTCGTGGCACTGCTTGCGCCCGGAGTCGGACAGTGGGCCGAAAAATATGGTCGTAAGCCGCTCCTGCTCGTCGGGTTCGCTGCCCTACCAATCCGTGCGGTGCTGTTCGCTTTGACAAGCAATCCGCTTGTTTTGGTCGCAATTCAGCTACTCGACGGTATTACGGGGGCCGTGCTGGGCGTGATGACGGCGCTGGTCATCGCCGATGTAACGAAGGGTACTGGACGCTTTAATCTTGCGCAGGGCATGTTTGGCACGGCAACGGGTGTCGGTGCCTCCCTCAGTCCGACACTTTCGGGCTTGATCGTCCATCAACTTGGATACTTGGCGGGGTTTGCGAGCCTCGCGGGCGAGGGGCTCGTCGCACTGGTGGTTCTCGCGGTCTTTCTGCCAGAGACAAAGGAGAAGCTCCCCACCTAAGCGAGGTCCCTCCTTTGTATTGGCCGACTAGACGGCCGCATCTCGAAATATGATGACGCCGTGCACTTATCTCTTCCAAGCGTCGCTTGCGGGCAATGTTTCGGCGCCAAGCGGATATTCGACGTCAGTGCTTGTTACGTACCGCGAATGAGTAGTACTGGTTTGGTTGAAATCCGGACCAAGCCTTCGGCTACACTGCCAATCATCAGACGCTGAAACCCCCGCCGTCCCTCGGTTCCGACCACGATGAGATCTGCAGGCCACTGTTTTGATTCCTCCTCAATCGCTTCATAAATGCGTTCACCAAGCGGCCCGACTGTAATCAATTTTGTATCGACATTGACTCCGGCCTCACGCGCAGTAGTGGCGCGAGTTCTGAGTAGGTATTCTCCCGCCTCCTGCAATGTTTTTTGATATTCAGCGAGCGGAAATTGTGTCGCGAGCGTAGAAGTGATCTCGCTCGTCACGTAGGCTGGTGGTGAGCCATCAACTACATGAACGAGTCGAAGCGTCGCATTTTGATTTTTTGCCAGCCCTATGGCTTCTCGCAGCGCAAGGTCAGAGGTAACGCTCCCGTCAATCGCCACTAAAATGTGCTTATACATAGCCACCTTCCGGTAGAGCCTAGATTCTGCGGCACAAATTATAGCAGCTACAAACGCTCCCCCGGATCCATCGTTACAGATAAAATTCCCTTCCGACTTGTCTTAACAAACGTTCAACTTTATCAGCGCCGGCGCCTTACGACTGCGCTCCATTGGTTTGTAGCTGCGGCCATCTTTAGTAAGCAAGCCCTGGCTCTTCCCCGAAATAAATGTAGGCGAGCTGTTGTCCGTCGTGAGCGCCGCCACGAAGCGGGCTTCCAGTTCTTCGACCGTCCACGGCGGCGGGAAGCGGCGTTGATTATTTATGGTGCGACCGAGCGCACCGACTGTTGATACATATTCATCATCGCCGGTGCTCTTCTCGCCGTCATAAGCATCTCAGCAACAGTGAACCGCGTCCGAAAATGGCAAGTCCATCGCATAGATCGGCAGCGTCAGCCTGTCCGCTTTTGGTCAAGCGTCGCCGCAGGGGGATTGATCGCGTTATTGGGCTTGGCAACGCTCACTTGGGGAATATTGCAAGAACTGCACAAATGATTGAGGGCGGCGGGAAGCGGCGCGTGTTCATCCCAGCCCTTTTAACTAGCCCTGTGTTAGCGACCCCCAGCTTTATTCGGCTTCGCGCTTCACGGTAGGTGCCTAGCCGTGCCAATCGCAGACGTGCCCACGTGGGCGCGAGGGCTGTATCGCCCATTTGATTTAGCTCAATCTCACACCGTCGCGAAGCCGATAAGTTCTTCGCTGCCGGATACTTAGCTACCGGCGGTGGGAGGCCCTTTCGTGGTGAAGATCATTCTGATGATTGGCGCCGTCTTGATTTTGTGGTCATCAAATGCGACGGCGCAAGAAAGGTTGGCGGTAGGGCATTGCGTAGCCGACCTCAAGAAGCTGTGCCCGGGTATTCAACCGGGAAACAACCGCCTTCGGGCCTGCATGAGGGAGCACATCCGCGATGTCTCATTTCCATGCCTACTGACGCTTGCTAAGTTCGCTGAGGTTCGCCGGTCGCTCAACGAAGAGTGCAGTGCCCACCTTCGGCAACAGTGTGCGAACGTCGAGCGTGGAGGGGGACGGTTCGGGGCTTGCCTGAGGTCCGCTGTCGCCAGCCTGAGCGATACTTGTAAGGATGCTCTTGCGCGAGCGGTCCGTCGTGCTCGCTTACGGTCACCAGCGACGACGTCGGCTTCGGGTCATTAGCGATAAATCCACCTAATACCGGGTCCCGTCCAACCTCATGCTTCTGAACTTATTGAGCAAGGCTGCAACAGTCGCGATGCTGTGCTTTGTCGTTTCGAGCATGCTGGCAACGGGGGCAGGTCTCACTGTCCCTCGAATCATGGAGCCGCTGCGCAACGTCCGACTGGTGTTTCTCGCTTTGCTTGCTAATTTCGTGTTGATGCCTGCTGGTGCCCTTGCGCTCGCGAAAGTGCTGCGGCTTGACGAACCAATTGGTGTTGGACTTCTGCTGCTCGGTTGCGCGGCCGGCGCACCGTTTCTCCCAAAGGTCGCTGAGCTTGCCAAAGGTAACTTGGCGTTTGCTGTTGGTGTTATGGTGCTGCTGATGGTCGTTACTGTGGGTTACATGCCTATCGTTTTGCCATTAGTACTCCCCGGAGTCACCGTTAATCCATGGCAGATTGATCGCCCCCTAGTGCTGTTCATGTTTCTCCCGCTCGCCGCCGGGCTTGCCCTGAAATCATATTACGGACAGTTGGCCACACGGGCAAAGCCTCTATTGGATAAGATTTCGAACCTCAGCCTGATCCTGTTGGTGTTATTGATCACGGCTGCAAACATCGACAAGGTTCTACAAGTCTTCGGCACATTCGGGATATTCGCCGGACTGCTCTTTACTGTGCTTGGACTCGGAACTGGCTGGCTACTGGGTGGACCTGACGTTGACATCAAGCGGGTCATGGCGCTTGGCACCGGTCAACGCAACGCTGCTGCTGCACTTGTGGTCGCAAATCAAAGTTTCGAGGATCCAAAAGTGGAGGTTATGGTTATCGTTGTCACGCTCGTTGGACTGATCATTCTCATGCCGCTTTTGTGGCGTTGGGGACATTAACGGACATGACAACAAGACCGGGGCAGTGGCGCGCTCCGGCGGTGCTCGAATTGGAAGGCTTAGAGTGATGGAGCACAACGCTGAGCCGCTCGCGGGGCTCGCCCATGCGCGTTTCGGGTCGGGCCCCCGGAAATGGTGCAGCCACCGGCCTTCCACGGGCCTTTCCGGCCACGCTGCGGGGCGAGCCGTAGGTCTATCGGCAAATCTGCCTAAAACTCTTGTGTTTTCAATGTAGTTACCGGGAACCCCCAAAAGCGGACATCGGCTGAGCGCGTTGGGATGTCTGTTCTGTGCCAAAAGCGGACATAGGCTCGATTATTCGATCACCTCGTCGGCAGTGGCAAGCAAAGTCGCCGGGATAGGCACATCCATCGCCTTGGCGGTCTTACGGTTGGGCTAGACTGGGATAACGGCATGGGCGAGGCTCGCAGGGGCTTTCTACGCACTGAGCTTATTGAGATGCGGGTGTCATGACACGATTGCTGATGGTGCTGTGTACGTCGCTGCTAACAATGATCGGCTTTTCGTTGGCCCAAGCTGAGGAACCAATGGCCATCACACTGTCCTGCGACGGGACGACGAAAGCGTATCTTAAAAGTGAAGAGAGCATAAATCCCGTCACCAAAATGGGCGTGGTCGTAAACCTCGCCGAGCGCACAGTATCGTTTGATGGCCACGTCGCTCACATTGACCACGTCGACGCTGCCGTCATTTATTTTGGCGGCAGTAATGTGACAGATGCGACTGGCTACATCGATGGAAAAACCGGGGTCATGACGGCAACGAACATGGATGGCCATAAGTATTCTGAACTTTATGAACTTGTCTGCCCTGCCGCGACTGGCGCATTCTCAGGGCTGCACGACATCGCGGCGTCTGACAGCGGCAAAAAGGAAGCTTCGGGACACACCGCGCACTCACGCAACAAAAGAAACCACCACGCCCAAACAGGCGCGCACTAACGCAAGCGGCTTCGGTGGTGGTCCGAATCAACAGCAGAATTATCGGCGCTGAGTCTCGCCCACAGTTTTGATGTCCGCTTTGGGTCAAAAGCGGACATCAAGGTACAGTCGAATGAATGTCCGCTTTACCCCCAAAAGCGGACGTGGCCGAGCGCCGTCGCTATGTCCGCTTTGTGCCAAAAGCGGTCATAGGCAGCGCAGCAAAATGCCCCATTCGACCATCGCGTCGGCGCTCTACCGGCGTCGGGCCGCCCTGCTAGGCTTACGCTCTCGAAACTTTCCAGGAATTAATTGCAACCGCCAATAGCGGCTTTAGTTGATGAATACGCAAAGCGCTTTAAGCGAGACACAGCACCATCAGCGAGTCGGAAAGGAGGAAGATTTGCCCACGAGAGACCGCATTCTATTATGGGCAACGCTGACAATGCTGGTGTTGGCTATCTTAACAACGCCCCCATCGCTCACTTGGCCTTCATACTTCCTTCAGTTGGTTGCAGCGTGTCTGTTGCTGGTAGTGATATTGGTCCCAAGGTCTTAGGCATCATGGTCGGCCGTTGAAACCCGCCCCACGTGCTCTGCGTTAAGATCCACAAGGCGGATCCTGTACATCCAATCCATTTCGCTTCCGTTGCAGAGAGAGGAGAACGAAATGGCCGAACCAAAAGATTGGAAAAGCTGGTTGCCTAAACCAAACGCTTGGAAAAGCTGGACGCTCGAACCAAAAGGTGGGAGGAGCGGGATGAGCCACAAAAAAATACCTAACCAAGGCGTGATAAAGCGGGATTGGGTCGCTACTGGGCGCATCGATTTTGCGACTCACGTTAACGGCGACCCCGCAGACGCCGATCAACCGAGTGAATTCAAGTTGCTCGTGGAAGAACGCAGAATTGTCGAAAGCATCGCTGGAAATGAAAATCTGGAGATTCAGTGGAGGCTTGCCACGTTAAAGGAGGCCAAGGCGGTTGTAACTCAATATCACAAATACCTGTCGGAAAACTCGCTTATCAAAACCGTAGTCGAGAGCGATGTCAGTGTGGCTCCGGGCGATTTCACCCCCTTGGAACAGCAATAAGTTTCCACGCAAGGAGAGTCCGTTGCGACATCGTGGCCGGCGGCTTTGGCTGATTTTGTACTGGACGGAATTCAATCGCGATGTTCTCGTGCTCGACGTATCCCGTCTCCTTCAGACCCTCGTGAAACGCCTGAACAAGATCAGGGGCGTCGGGCGAGATCCACCCGACGACCGGCAGCATCGGCTGCTGCGCGTGCACAGCGAGCAGCAAAACGGCAACTGATCCGGCAACTGCTTTTATGAAATCGCGTCGTCGCATTGCCTCACCAAAAGGCACAGGACTCCGCCACATTACATCGATGTGATTACAGCAGGGATTTGCGACCGGCGGAATGGGGTTCAGAGGTCAGTTGTCCATGCGCGAGGTAACCTATAGGGGCGCATCGCGCCGATGTCGCCATAGTTGCGCGCACTGCGGAGCCGCTTAAAGAAATGTCCGCTTTGCCCCCAAAAGCGGACATCACTGACATGTTCGCTTTGTGCCAGAGGCGGACATCGTGCCATTTGGCATGCCTATCGCCGTAACCAGTGTTGCGCATGGCCGAAGCCCGGCATAAAACGCCCACGGTCGCTTTCGATAACACCACGGGACACTTTCTGCCTGTACCGCTAATTCAGTGCAAACCAGAACTTTGCAACAAACGTGGCGCTGCACCAGTTCGACATCAAACCCTCCGGGTTTGTCTCCGGATTAATGGCGCCGCCTGGCACCGCGTGGGGATCGCCAGTTAGGACAAAACAGTTTTCTTTGGAGAGGTTGGTGTCGTAGTAACGCAAATCGAAATTGAAATTCTTGCGAGTGAACGTTACGCCCGCCTGCCAATTAAGATAAGCGGGAAGCGCAAAGCCGCCTAACTCGGGAGATTGATGTCCGAACCACGAGTAACCAGTGCTGCCGGTAATCGACACTCCGATGTCCATTGGGAGCAGGCGGCTCGGGACGTCGTAACCCATCCCAGCGGCGGCATACCAGCTCCAAGCACCGGTGTTGGAGTTGTTCGGCGAGTAAGCAAATCCTGCGGCAACATGTATCGACTCACCGATCTTCTTATCGGCGCGAAAAGCGGCTTCCCAATAATCGATGCCGGGTGTCCCACCGACCAACGTTTGCCCGGGATAGGCGAAATAGGTTAGGCCCAGATCGAAATTGATATCAGCAATCGTTTTGCGGATACCGCCTGCGAGGTCGATTTCGGCAGCGGGCTGCGTCGGCAACTTGACGCTCATCATTGTCACGCCTGCGTAAAGTTGGCCGAATGTGAGTTCGATGGCGGCGCCGACCGCTGGCTTATGGTCGCTTTGGGTTGTCCCGCGGTAAATGTAGTCAGTTGCGAAGCCCGCACGAACTTCATATTCCAATTGATTTTCCGCTTGCTCCGGTCTGTTTTCGGACGACGGAGACAACCCGCGGCTTCCAAGATTTATCGTGCCGCCCACATTGCTGGCAGATTCTTGTGCGCGTACAGGACTGCCACAGATTATTGCAAGCGAAAGCGCGGCGGCCGCCAACGCGCCGACTGCACGCAAACCCTCGCATTCGGTCAATCGCATTTCGCTCCGACCCGATCTCCAACAACTCGGGCACAAATTATGGGATTGGCGCCAGCTAACCGAATGCTTGCGCTTCTTTAGCTGCATCGCAAGCAAGACATACAAGCATTCACTGAAATTTTGATGTCCGCTCTACCCCCGAAAGCGGACATTAATCCTTAGTCTGCGAATGTCCGCTTTGCGGTCGCCACTGCCGTTTCTTTCGACTTTTATTGTTTGGGCGGGGTCGATGGTCGCTGCCGTGTCACAACCCGCCTGAGGTTTAGTTTTCACCTACCGCGCGCGTCGTTTTGGTTTGCTCGTCTGGGGCTAACGGTGTCCGGATCGGCGGAAGGCCGTCAATTTTAGATGCAGTGTCGAGCCAGATCTGCGCGAGCTGCAGGTAGGACGCGCGAACTTCATCCGTTTGCGTATCGCGCGCCCATTTAAAACATTCGTCGGCCATCGCACGATACTCGGCCGCCGTTTTCATGGAACCGCCTCCAGGCCGTCACTATCGGTAGGACGGCGACGCCAAAGCACACAAAAGCCAGGGATCAGTAAAAAGCGTCCGTCTTTTCGATTTGAACAATTTCCGTAATTTCATCCGCACACCGCGGACATTCATAGGTGTGCTGGTCATGACCGGGTTTGTCGGGAAAGATGCGCACGAGCAACATGCGGCTGCCGCATGTAGGACAAGCCGGACGCCTAAAGCCTCCCGGCGGATCACCGGTGATCTTCGCCATACTCAGCCAAACAAACAAACAAAAGAATATGACTCCCGTAAGTTTCGATTGAAAAGAAAAATCACTGAACCTGCACTATCCGAACGTATCGGTCACCGATCTTTTTGTTTATCAGACTGCATCGCGAAACTTGATCCTGATCAAGGCTTTGGTCGGAGCCGCTGTGGTTTGGATGCTGATGCCACAATAGGAGGAAATACTATGCATAAATTGGCTCTAATTGGCGCAACCGTGATCGGCGCAGTGGTCCTTTCGGCCTCCCCAATTTCGGTCAAGTGGTCGGCGGAAAGGAATTTGTCCGTGTCTCAGGACAAGGCCGTCGCACGTGTTGGAAGGCCTGCCACGCCAGGAAGCGTCGCTGGTGTCGCACGGCGAGCCGACCGACGGGCGGTGCGACGCTGCGCGACGGGTGTGACCTGCTAGGACCGTCGCGTTGATAACTCGTCATGAACTGTTCGTTTAGAGTGCCGTCACTAAGGCGGCGGGTGCAGGAGGGCATTATGAAACTACTACGCACTACAGCTCTAACGGCGGCGCTGATAACCGCTGCCGTTCCAATACTCACGAGTTCGGCGGATGCTTGGCGCGGAGGCGGATGGCGCGGAGGCGGATGGCGCGGGGCCGGCATTGGTTGGCGCGGAGGCGGCTGGGGCTGGCGCGGTGCAGGAGTGGGCCTTGCAGCCGCAGCGGTAGCCGGTAGCGCGCTCGCCGCTTCGTCATACTACGGGTACGGTTACGGCTACCCCGCTTATGGCTATGGCACCGGTTACAGTTATCCGGCTTACGGCTATGGCTATGGTACCGGGTACAGCGGCTATGGCACCGGCTACAGCTACCCGTCGTACGGCTATGGCTATGGCACCGGTTACAGCTACCCGGCTTACGGCTACGGCTATGGCAGGGGCATTGTTCGCCGCGGTCTCTATGCTGCCGCTTGGCGTCGCGGTTGGTAAAGAGCCGGACTAAAGCATCGCGCCGTTTATCGGCCGAAGTGTGCCTTCTCTGACGCTGCAAGGTCGGCGCGGCCGAGCATTACGAGAGGACTGACCGGCTTCGGAGGCCGGTCCCCTTTATTTGGATGACCGCACGAGTTAGCGGGCTTGCTGTAGCACCGCAGCCTTCTGAAAGCGCGTCAGCCCACGTAGGTTGCCCGCTTCTGCTTCTCAAGATCACCGGCACACTTAGGCTCCGCCGGCAGCTGAAGCACCGTCGCTTGCTGTCCCCCAGCTAGCAACGTTAGCAGTACGATCTGCCCATCCGCAAACTCCAATGCGTCGTGATGGGCGGCAACTCTTTGCTTGTTGATTTGCCGAAAGATCGCCGTGGTGTGGTTCATTACTTTATTGCGCCAAGGCAAGAAACCGATCGTTTGACAGGTAACCTCGCTGGAAAAAGACAGCTCCGTTCCTGGTAACAGGCAGACCGCAACGTTCGCGTCTTCTGAGGCCGCGAAGCCACGCGTGCCCGTGCCAAAGCTCCGCGTCGTCAGCTTGTCGCCGACTTTCGCAGGGCGGGATTTGACGCTCTGAAGGCTGAAGTCGCACATCTCGGAACTCCATCATACCAAGCCCTCACTCAAGCAAAAGATTACGACAAAGAGGAACGATCTTAGATTGATCTCGATCAAATACACAATGCAGGCATTTGTTTGAGAAAGATCAGCGCACCGATCTAATTCCCCCAATGGCCCCGCGGATGCCTCATCCCCCGAACCCCTGGCCGGGGCCGCGCGCGTCCCGTCAATTGGTAACCCGGCGATCGGCGAACGGATTTATCGCGGCACTATGCGTCGCGGTTGATCGCGATGATAGATTTATGACTTTCCCACTCTTTGACCCAAATCAAGGAATGACTTCGTAGCGTTCTGCTATCGCGGCGCCTCTGGGGTGCTGCTTAGGAGGTCACGATGTTGAGGATAGTAACCGCCGGACTAACTGCACTCTTCGTTACAGCGTCCCCACTTGCCTACGCACAGACCGCCGCTAGTGCTGCAACTCCAAGCGCAGCGGACTGGAACAATTTGACGGACATGCGGATCGATGTCGTCAAGGCCGCGCTAAAACTGACGCCTGATCAGGAAAAATACTGGCCGGCCATAGAGGACGCTATTCGCGCCCGCGCCAAGAATCGGCAAGCCCGCTTCGCAGACATCGAAAAACGGGTAGGTGAACTGCGTGAGGGCAATCCGGTCGAAGTCTTGCGCAACCGTGATACGGTCGCTTTCTTGCAACGTCGCGCGGATGCATTGGCTCAACGATCAGCCGACCTCAAGAAACTCGCTGGTGCGTGGGAGCCGCTCTACAAAACTCTGAGCCCCGACCAGAAGCAGCGGATGGCGTTCCTTACGCTCTACGTGCTTCATGAGGTAAGGAATGCCGCGGAAGAGCGGACTGAAGAGGAAGAGGATTGAGGCTGGTCACTCTTCATCCCAGAAAGCAAACGTCCAGAACCTGCCGATTACTCCGCGGCGAAAAACGCGCTTTGGGTCAAAAACGGGCATCGAAGGAATGTCCGCTTTACACCCCGAAAGCAGAGATTGGTTGAACGTGCCTGGAAGGTAACGGCTCTAGACGTGGACCGCGTACGAAAGACGACGGGTTATGTGTTCGCCGACTAGCCGTGTACCGTCTTGTTGCTAAAATTCTGTAGCCATCGACCACATATCGCCGGTGGTTAGGGCCAGTGTCGCAGCGGGTGAACATCCTGCGCACCGGCCCACTTTGTCGATCTACTCGTTTGATACGTGGTCGGGGATCATCTTCGTGCCCGTGGCCCCGCAACCTTTGCATGTTGCATGTTTGCGGTGGCGTTTGTGCCGAACGCCGACGGTTGCGCTTATCATTCGATCACCGGCCAGCTGATTGCAGATGCCATGTCAGGAAGACGCCCATCGCGGGCATGCGCGATGAGCCAACCCATGATCTCCGCGCTTTCATCGATTGAACCGAGTCGTCCTGAGCGTCCGTTATGGCCGGTGGTCATATCCGTCTTGAACACGAGGTCATGACTATCGGTCTTGCTCGCCCGCAGCTTCGCGACCCACTTGGCAGGTTCGGCGTAGTTGACCTGGCTGTCGTAGAAGCCCGCGGTAACGAACATCGCCGGATAGCTCTTTCGCGCGACATTGTCGTAGGGCGAATAAGACAACATGTAATTGTATTCCGGCTCAATGGCCGGATTGCCCCATTCATTGTATTCGAGAGTCGTGAGTGGGGCCGAGGCGTCCGACATTGTGGTAACGATATCCACGAATGGCACTTCTGCGACGATCCCGGCATAGAGATCGGGACGCAGATTGGCGATCGCACCCATAAGTAGGCCGCCGGCGCTGCCGCCCTGCGCAAAAATGGCGCGCGAATCCGCATAGCCTTTGGCGATCAGCAACTCGGTCGCAGCGATGAAATCGGTGAACGTGTTGCGCTTGTTGAGCATGCGGCCTTCGACATACCAGCGCTCACCTTTTTCGTGTCCTCCGCGCACATGCGCAATAGCATAGAAGAAGCCCCGATCAATCAAACTGAGTGCAGACCGCGTGAAAGTTGCATGCTGGCTCACACCATAGGCGCCGTAGCCAACGATCAACGTTGGATTACCTCCGCGGCGGCGCACATCTTTGCGGTAAACGATCGTGATCGGAACACGCTCACCGTCCGGCGCAATCGCACTGAGCTGATCGAGCACATAGTGATGTCGATCAAACCAGCGGCTTGCCAGGTCCTGCTTGCGCAAGGTTAGCGCGCCGGTCGTCACGTCGAAGTCATAAACGCGCTCCGGTTCAGACAGATTGCTGAAATGGAAACGCAACACCGTTGCGGCCGGATCGAGATTGGCTTCGCTGTCGTCGAAGAAGCTTGAGGCGACGCCGATTGCGGCTGGACGCGGCACCGGAATTTCGCGCAGATCGGCGAGATTGAATACGCGGATTGCCGTTCCGGTTTCGTCTTCCACGTCCACGGCCACGAATGTCTCGAAAGCTTCGAAATGACTGAGATGGCGCCCCGGCTTCTCTGGAACGATTTCCCGCCAATGCAACGCTGTGGGTGTCGCCTGCGGTGCGCTCATCAGCCGGAAGTCAGGCGCATCAAGGTTAGTGCGGATGAAGAACTGGTCGCCGACGTGATCGATGTCATAGATTACGCCTCGCCGGCGCGGCTCAATGACCCTCGGCTCGGCAGTCGGCTGATCGATGGGCAGATAGCGAAACTCGCTGGTGCGCTCCTCGTTGATGTTGATTAGAGCGAGCTTGCGTGACTTCGACAGGCCGATTGAAACACTGAAGGTCGGATCGCTCTCCTCATAGATCAGCACGTCGCTGTTCGGGTTGGTGCCTAGACGATGAAGCCAGACCTGGTAGGAGCGCAGTGTCGTTGGCTCATTGCGTATATAGAAAAGCGCATTGCTGTCGGCGGCGAACACGAGATCGGGGCTCGCGTCGTCAATACCCTGATCGACGGTCTCACCAGTCGCGATCGATCGCACGAAGATGCGAAATTCGCGGCCACCAGTGAAATCGACCGTGAAAGCAACTCGGGCATTGTCGGGGCTCACGGTCCAAGAGCCGAGTTGATATTGCTGCGGATGAGCAGCCGCGAGCGCGCCGACATCGAGTACGATTTCCTCCTGCGCCCCAGGGGCATCCTTATAGCGCACGATGCATGGGTACTGCGCCCCTTCGGAGAAGCGGTGCTGATAAACATAGCCATTATAGGTTGCCGGGACGCTTGTATCCTGTTGCGCCTCGCGTGCCTTCAATTCTGCGGCAAGCTCATCCACCAGCGGCTTGATGCGTTCAAGTCGCGCCTTGGCATAGGCGTTCTCCGCATCGAGATAAGAAACGACGCGCGGGTCCTTGCGATCGCGCAGCCAGTCGTAATTGTCGATGCGCACGCCGCCGAACGCTTTGAATGTCTTCGGTACGACAGGCGCAATCGGGACGGCGCGTACCGCCGGTTCAATCGCGTTGGCCGAACTGAATCGCAATCGGCTTGCGAGAGGAATTGCTCCCGCAGCCGCGAGGCCAAGCGCGAAAAACCTTCGGGTGGAAAGCCCGCCCATCGAAACTTCGATACCCCAGGAGGCTCCAGCTAGGGGTCGAATGCGGCGTTTAGCTGGCGCTGTTTGGGCACAAGAATGGTGCCAACTTGCAAGGTTCGCCCTTGCTCATTCCCGGGCGTCGATCGGACCGTCGTCTGTCGGAAGTAACTGCCTGGTCCGCCGCCGATGTCCGCATCGGGTCAAAAGCGGACATTGAAGCGCCTCCACGCGATGTCCGTTTTACCCCCAAAAGGGGAGATGGATCAGCACGGCTGTGATGTCCGCTTTGTGCCAAAATCGGAAATCAAATAGACCGCCTCGCTCATTCCCCGGGTAAACGGCCTGCCGAACTCGCGGGTCGATTCGAAACACGAACAGCACCGATGGTGACGTGCGGAGGAGACGCCGATCCGGCCGGCGCGCTGTCCGGACGAATCAAGCCGGCGTTGATCATGGCGCGGCCGTCCCGGGTCGGATTGCTCATTTCCTTCACATTCTCGCTGACGAGCTCATCGGCGGCTTCCGGATGCCCGGTATTGATCTTACGCATATTGCTCACGAAGACTTTCGGATAAATCCAGGTTGAGGACGGTGCCCTAAGGCCCATGAAGTGTGCGATGTCGGCGACAAAAGCGTTGCAGTTGTAGAGTTCCACGCTCCAAGTCGTCGATTTTGCCTGCAGCTGGCGGATGAAAGCGACAGTTCTGTCGTACTGCTCCTTGCTGACCAGGACGCGGTAACGGGAGGTGATGTACCTGTCCTCGAGATCGCCATCGGTCCAGCCGGTATCCGAGGGGACAGGAACATAATGGCCCATGACCCACATCGACGGGTCATCGCCCTTCGGCGAAAGCCCAGCAACATTCTTCTTGCTCGGCGCCTCGCCGACACGGCCGAAGACTACAAAGGTGTGGCCGTAATCCCATGACTGGCGAGAACGAAACTCGAAGTAGTACTGGCCGGATCCGCTCGTGGCGGTCGCGCCGCTTGTAGTCGCCGGCCGTACGATCTGCGATTGTGAGTCAGTCTGCGCGCTAGCAACCGAGAGGCCAAGTCCCGTTAGGACGATCAATGCCAATGGGCTAAGCAGCCGCGTTGAAGAATACCTATTGATCAAATTCCGGCTCATTGCATTTATTCCGGTTCATTGCATTTGTGCGTCCCGTCGATGGAAAGGGACCGGCACAATGGCCGGTCCCTCCACTCGCTCTAGCCTTTCTCTAGCCTTTCGTAACAACTGGCGGCGGCGGCGGGGCTTTGCCCTTGCCGTACGGATAGCCAGTGTACTGCGCATAGCTAGAAGCGACGCTGAGGAGAATCAGCGCCGCTGCAGTCAGTAGTGTGAGTGCTTTCATGGCACCCTCCATTGTCATGACAACAAACGAATCAAACCGTGGGAATCACGCTGCCACTAGTGCTGGAAAGCCACACTGAGAATTTCAATTAAGGCACAACATGGTTAATTGGACATCAAACAAATGCACTGCCGCAGAGTGGCTCAACTGAGTCGGCGGCAACGAGCAGCGTGCTTGGCCACGATAGGTCATTCTCCGAAAACTCTCACTGGAAGCATGAAACTCCATCGCCGGTTACTTTTGCAGCACTGCTGCTCTCTCAGAATGCGATGAGCAGCATTTTTATGCTGTGGCTCCGAAGTCCTTTTACTTTTTGGACGCGGCCGCTGTCACAGTTGATTTGATTCAGCGCAATAAACTGTCTGCATATTTGGTCTATCCAAGTATCCAAGTCTGCGTGTCGGGGAAGGGATGTTGTGTATGACCCTTCCTGATTATGTCGCAATCGGCGTTCTGATCGTCTTGATCGTGTGGGCCATGGCGGATTGGGTTCCGCGAGGCAAGTTATGATCAGGACAGCCGAGTACAAAGACAACGCTAAGGAATGCCGCGAACTGGCCAAGCGAATGCTGCGGCCAGACGACAGGGACGCGTTAGAGCGAATAGCGCAAATTTGGGAAAGGCTAGAGATGGTATCCGAACACCACCCTGATCCCAAGCTGGGGGCGGACACCGAGCGCCTCGTGTAAAGCCATAGCATCAAGAAAAAGGCCGCTCATACAGCGGTTTCTTTGAAGCTTATTCGGTTCATTCTTTCGAAACCGCGTTAGGCCGCCGCAGCCTTGGCGCGCGCCTCTTCCCTAATCATCCCGGGCGTGAATAGCTCCGTCAGGAACGGCCCAAGAAACGAGGTAACAACCAATAGCACCAGTACCGAGTTGAATATCTCCTCGCCCAGCAATCGTTCTCCGGCGCCATTAAGGGTACTGTAACCGACCAGTGTGGCGGCGAGCGTGGCGGCAACCTGCGGCAGCGTTAGCGCCCACATCGTCAACGTTGCCTGATTCGTATAGCCAAAGCGGCGACCGGCGATCCACGCTGCGATTGCTTTTCCCAAGATTAGAGAAAGGATCATGCCCGCAACTAGCCAAAAATTGTTCAAGATAGTGTGCCCTACCGCCACGGGCACAATCAGGAAGCCAATGACAATGAAGAAGATCGGAATGAAAAAAGCCCTGCCGAAGAAATCCAGCTTTTCTTTCACAGGGTGGTCACCGACAGCGGCATTGACCGCCAATCCGGCCAAGAAGGCGCCGACGATGTCCGGCAGGTTGATCAGATCCGCAAGCTCGCCAGCCACCGCCATTATGCCAAGCATGGTAACAAAATAACCCGCCTGATTATCTTTGAGCTTGTTCAGGACCCAGGCGCCCGCCCGGCTTACTCCTACCAGGATCAGCGGCACGAAGATGGCCACCTCAACGATTTGCAGGGTAAGACCCGATGGCGAAAAACCTGTTGTGTAGGTTGAAACGCAGATCCCGAAGATGATCAGCGATACAGTGTCCGATACGAGGGTGGCCCCGATCGTGACGACGACCGGCTCCAGTGCGATGGCGCCAAGGCGCGTGACGATCGGCAAAGCGAGCAAAGTGTGCGATGCGAGCAGGGAGCCGATGACAATGGCCGGAATAATCCCGTAGCCGAACGCCAGACCAAACGCGGTGCCGAGCACCTGCGGCACAGCGGTCGTGATCAGACCGAAAATGACGCTGCGGGTCTGTGCCTTTCGAAAGAGATTGATATTGATTTCAAGGCCGGCACCAAACATCAGCAACAGCCTGCCAAGATCGCCAAAGAACTGCACGATTGGATGGTTCTGCGGGGCAACGTCAAGAACATACGGCCCTAGAAGAATTCCGAAGGCTACGAGGCCAACGAGTTCTGGAATTCGGACGCGGCGTGCAAGTGCCGGTGCGCACGCGATTATCGCCATGACAATGGCGAATTTTGCCAGATTCGGCAGGGCCACGGCGTGAGACCTGAAGGTATCAAGCCATTCCATCGCCAATTGCTCCGAGTAACTCGGCCATCTCGGCCTCAGCTAAAGCGCGGGAGAAGGAAGGCCCCCCTAATGAATCATAATCGTGGTCGCGCCCATGCCTTCGCGCTGCACCAGACTGAACAGGATCGCCGCATTGCCTGGATCGAGCCGCACACAGCCATGCGAAGCCGGGCGGCCTAGGTGGGAGATTTCGTAGCTGCCGTGAATGGCAAAACCGCCATAGAAGAAGATCGAATGCGGCATCGGCGAATTGTAATATTTTCGCGAGAACCAGTGTCGCGCCAGCATTTCCGGATGATAGGTGCCAGGGGGCGTGATGTAACCGCGGCGCGCCGTGGAGACTCGCCAATTGTACCGCGGCATTCCATCGACGACGACCGACATGCGCTGCACGGAACGGTCGATATTAACGACCACGGCAGCATGCACGCGGGTTGCAAGCGCAATAACAAAGATCAGCGCGGCCATAACGCAGTACAAACGACGCATGGGCATGCCTCGCAGCTCAGCACATATCAGTACGATGCCGGCGACACGTCTTGAAAATGTAAAGAAATGGTTAACGTCGCTGGAGAAGCGGTCGCGAGGCGGCCCGCCATGTACGCTTCAAGCGGACATCGCAACGGTTCAGCTGAATGTCCGCTTAACTCCCTGAATCGGACATTCAGGTGCCCCGGATCAGAACCGGCCGATTGGCACGCATCGACACCGGCTGCGTGAGTCAAACACCGCATGTGAACAGATCGAAGCCCGGCTTAATAATTAAACTGGCCGGAAAACGGCAGAATCGACGATGTCGTTGATGACGATCCTGATTTCAAGATGTTATCCAGCATTGCAATCTTTGATCTGCCGCAAGTTTTCCTGCTTAATTTGGTGAAAGGGATAGGCCTGCAAAGCTTGGAGAGTTACGCCGAAGGATGAACGCCATGGCAGCACTAAAAACAGACAGCGCGATTTCGGATGAAGCGCACGCGGGAGCCGCTCATCATGCAGACGGCAAGATGAAGCAAAAGGTTTACGAAAAGGAGCTGCACAAGCTGCAGGTGGAGCTTTGCCGGCTACAGGATTGGGTCAAAGAAACGGGTGCGCGGATCATCATCTTGTTCGAAGGGCGCGACGCAGCGGGCAAGGGCGGGACGATCAAGGCCATTACTGAGCGAGTGAGCCCACGGGTCTTTCGCGTGGTTGCACTGCCCGCGCCTTCGGATCGCCAAAAGACCGAGATGTTCATGCAGCGCTACGTCGAGCGTTTCCCAGCGGGCGGCGAGATCATCATCTTTGACCGAAGCTGGTATAACCGGGCCGGCGTCGAATACGTCATGGGCTTTTGCACCGAGGCAGAGCACCAGCACTTCCTCGACATATGTCCCCAGGTCGAGAAATACATTGTGGACGCCGGGATTCAGTTGATCAAATTCTGGCTGGAGGTTGGCAAGGACGAGCAGGAAAGGCGTTTCAAAGCACGTATCAACGATCCGCTACGGCAATGGAAATTGAGTCCAATGGATCTCGAGTCATTCCGGCGCTGGTATGCCTATTCCAGGGCGCGCGACATGATGCTCAAGACGACTGACACCAAGCACGCGCCTTGGCACGTGGTTCATTCGGATGACAAGAAACGGGCGCGCCTCAATTGCATTTCACACATCCTGGACCTCATTCCGTACAAGAAGATTCATCACAAGAAAGTCAAACTGCCCAAGCGGTCGAACAAAGGAAAATATGATGATCGGGCTTTGTTGAAGGGAATAAGCGCGGTGCCGGAGAAATACTAAATGCTTGGTTCGTCGGGGGCGTCGATAAGGTCGTTGGATTCGGGCACCAATTGATCAAGGCCCTGCTGCCGCCGCCCAAGGAAGGTATGGATTTCTCAGCAGCACAGCCGGGACCGCGAATCATGCATGGACCTGACGCGGAGCCGTTTCAGGCGCTTCGGACTAAAATGGAAACCGAGTGGACGCCGCAAATGATGCAGGTCCTCGGGATCGAGACGGCATCGCTCCCGATCATTTGGGATGCTGACTTTCTGTACGGGCCGCACACCGCCGCGGGCAAGGATACTTACGTACTCTGCGAAATAAACGTGAGCTCTGTATTCGCGATTCCGCATGAAGCGCCCGCCGCTATCGCACGCCTTGCGCTGAACCGATTGAGACGGTGATCGCAGCCATCATCGGCTGAATAACCATGATGTTCATCACACGGGTTCCGCATACGCACAGCGCGACAAAGACAAGGTTTCGGTCCCCATAACTGTCCCCCTAAACCGCAATTGATTTAATTCGATTCAGAAGAGACTGATTTGCTTGGGAAGTTTTGGTCGGAGTGGCAGGATTTGAACCTGCGACCCCCTCGTCCCGAACGAGGCGGCGTCCTGATCAACATGAACCTGCCAGCAAATACTAGATGAGGGAAGGCCGGAAAAACCCTTTGTGCGCCCAATGCACCCTTTGCGCCCTCATCTTCGTGCAAGCTATTGATTTAGCGGAGTTGTGTTACAACTCCCGGCCCCACCACTTATCCCAGGCCGCGGCCTTGCATTGGAGCGACATCACCTGCTGGCCACGCAAGAAGCAAGAGACGAGGTTGCGCTTTCGCCCCAAGGCGCGAATAACGCCTTGGGGCTTTCTCTTATTGGACGCG
>Ga0306920_100002710_pt1 | contig 22364 bp, 21 predicted proteins | sample flu12Cox44000170_FD_204666 | JGI IMG/M metagenome (GOLD analysis project Ga0306920, IMG submission 204666) | Lab enrichment of tropical soil microbial communities from Luquillo Experimental Forest, Puerto Rico - flux4day.12C.oxic.44.000.170 (v2)... | ecosystem: Environmental > Terrestrial >...
CCATCAGCAGCAGCGGATGGGGGGTCAGCAAGGCCAGCGCCAGCATGAGCCGGCGGCCATAGCCCTTCGACAATGCGGCGATGCGCTTGCGCAGGACCGGCGCGAGGCCGAGCGATCGGATCGTTTCCGCGACGAAGATTTCGGGACTGCCGTACACGGCCGCGAAGAATTTGATCACGCGCGCGGCGTATTGGTCCTCCCAGGGACGCAATCCGTCCGGCAGATAGAACATGAACTCGCGCCGCTGCGGCGGGGCAAGCGGCGTCCCGCGCCAAAGAATGCGGCCAGCGTCGGCCGCAAGGACGCCGGCGACCGCTTCCATGAGCGTGGTCTTGCCCGCGCCGTTGGGGCCGATCAGGCCGAGCACCTCGCCGGCGTTCACCGCCAAAGAAATGTCGGCGAGCGCGCGTTGCTCGCCATAGCGCTTGGAGAGGCCGGCAACCTCCATCGATGCGGGCGCGCGGTCGGCAGTGCGGTCAAGGAGGATGGCGCTCGACACCATCATGCCTGCACCTAGTTTCTGCGGACAAAGACGATGAGACGAACGACGTATTTCTTGCCGTCGGTTTGATCCGTGCTCAGCGTGATCGCGACTGGGCTCACGGCGTTGTGCAAAACAACGTAGCTGGGAGACGATCGCTCGGTGGCCTCGGCCCAGCCCGCCCCGAGACAAGCTTTGACTTGATCGAGGATTGCCGCCCGCGCCTTCTCGGCTTCTTCCGCCGTGCCCATCTCCGGAGAATCGCAGGTATAGGTGGCGGCGCCGTAGAGCGAGCAATCCTTCCAATCCGCCAATACCAGGCTCGTATGCAAAAAGCTGCCCTGGCGCGGCCGGCCGGCGATCGAGGCAAATCTCTCGTTCGTCATCGCCAGATCGACGACCCGGCTGAGGTCGAAGCAATAGGGGGGCGCTTGCGAGCGCGCGTCCTGCGCGAGCGCGATCGCTGGCAAGCTCGCCATTGCGACAGCCAGGATGGTAAGCCTTGTCATGGCCTTTCCCTGACCGTAGGCGGCTGCTCGAACGCCTCGCGGTGCCAATAAGTCCTCTCGCCGCAGCTCGATCTTGTCCCAAGCTTCCATGCCAACGCCTTGGCCGAGCATCGGCTGACTCCCGCTATTTTTTTTGGCAGGACTTCATGCAGATGTCGTATTCAGTCTTACATGTCTTTGCGGAATAATTTTTCGCGCAGGCTTGTTGTTGATCTCGACACTGCTTGCAAGTGCTCGATTCAGCTCGCGCTGTAGTGGTGATGCTGCAAACACCGAACACCACAACGATAATCGCAGCGATAGGTCGCATGACGATCTCCTCTCAATGTTGGGCAACCGCTCCCTGTGTAACTCGCTCAAAGCTCATTGACTTCTCTTCTTGCCGTCGGCTCCAAACTGCTTCAGATAGGCCCAGAGATCGCCGATCTCCTTCTCGTCCCTTACTGAAAGCAACATCGTTGTGCCTGAGACCTTGGCAGCCGGATTGCTGACGAATTCCCTAAAGGCCTGCTCGTTCCAAGTGATGCCGGAGTTTTTCATTCCCTGGCTATACGTTCCGTTCTCGACTGTTCCCGCTTTCCTGCCATCAAGCCCATTGAGCTCCGGACCCAGCTTGTTCTTCGCTGCCTCGCCGACGTCGTGGCAGGGCTGACATTTTCGGAAGAAGGCTTCCCCGGCCGTCAAATCCTGCGCTAACGTTTGACCCGCCGATGCGGCTAGGACCACGGCGCCGATCATCAAATCTCTAACCATCATCTGCTCTCCTTGTTCACGAAAAGCCGAGACATGTTCCTAGGTCGACCGCCGGTCGAATGTCCTCGCTTAAGCGCGCATATAGCGGATCAGCTATTTGACCATCACCCATGTCGGCTGCAGCAGTGGGAAAGCGATGAGGCCAACCACGGCCGTCACCGCAATGAGCAGCGGATTGTTCACTTTCCAGCGGAACAAAACCGCCAGCGACGCCACCGCGATGAGAGCGGTCAGCCAGTCGCCGATGGCGTTCGGATTGCCTCTGTGACGCGCCAGAAGCGGGGCGGCCACCAGCACGAGGATGAAGGACGGGAAAAAGATTCCAATCGTCGAGACGAACGATCCCCAGAAGCCGGCGACCAGGTAGCCAACGAAGGTCGCGGTGATCACTACGGGGCCAGGGCTGATCATCCCGATCGCAACCGCGACCAGAAACTGCCGCGGATCGAGCCAGCCGTATTCTCGCACGAGCCCCTGCTCAAGGAATGGCACGATCACGAGGCCACTGCCGAAGGTGAGCGAGCCGGCTTTGAGAAAGAAAAGTAGGAGCTTGCCGAGGGTCGAGCCGGATGCGACCGGTGCAAGCTGCGCCAATACCGGAACTGCGGTTATTTGCAGTGCGGCCGGCGGACGACGACGGAACAAATTCCCGTAATAAAGAACGCCAACGATGCCGGCGCCGATGAACAGCAATGCCACCTCGGCTTGCAAGGCGACGGTGACGACCAGGCAGACGACTGCGATCGCCCATTGCAGCCAGTCTTCCATGCCCAGCTTCGCCAGCCGGTAGCAGGAATGGAGGATCAGCGCGATCACGGCGGGGCTCACGCCGTAAAATACAGCGTTCACCGGCTGCAGATCGCCGAGATAGACGTAGAGGGCGCCAAGCGCCGCGACGATCACGAAATTCGGGAAGATAAAGGCCCAGCCTCCGGCCCACGCACCCCAGAATCCGGTACGCAGGTATGAGACATAGATGCCGACCTGAATGGCGAGCGGTCCCGGCAAGGATTGGCAGACCGCGATCGCTTCGCGCATCTGCCCGCTGGTCAGCCATTTTCGCTCGGCCACAAGCTCGCGCTCCATTTGACCGACCAACGCCACCGGTCCGCCGAACCCGAGCAAGCCGAGACGCAAAAAATAAACGACCACCTCTCGGATTCGGCCGTGCGCAGGTGTCGCCGCAATGGTCATCCCAGTCTCTTTCGCAGTCCTATTAATCCCAATACGTCTATTCATTTCGCTCGCGGCGGAGACATGTGAAGATCGACAGCCGATCGTCGATCCGCTCGCTCACGCCGTTCGTGGGGCGAGATCTGATCGCTTCCGGACGATGTTGGTCACGAAACATGCAAACCACCCCTCATTTCGGGACTAATTGCGCTCGCTCGCCGGCTCGAGGGTGCCCTGCAACGGCAACAGACGTTTGCGCCGCAGCTCGACCTGTTTTCCAGCGAGCCACACGTCGTAAGATGTCGGTATCGGCTCTTTCTCGAACTCGATGCAGAGCTGATCGTTTTCGACCAGCCATTTGCCGGTTCGCTTGCGCCCCATTGAAGTACTCATCACCGTTCCATCGCGCTGATAGAAGTCGCGCCAGTGCACGTTGTCCGTCAGTTCCATGCCGGCGAGTTTGGCGCGGATTTGCCCACCCTTAGGCTTTTGGAATTTCTCTTCGGCGGCGGCACTTGCTCCCAACGTTGCCACGGCAAGACATGCATGTCCTATGATGCACAGCCGTTCCTTCACTGGATTCTTCCTTGCATTCACCGAAGCAATTCCTTGGCCGGTTACCTAGCTGGGGTGGGTTTTTGAAGCACAACCGCCAAGGGCACACTCGAGGCCTGGTTTCTCAGCTCCACGTTTCTTCCGGACAGCCACACCTCGTAACAACCGCCACCCGGTTCTTTCCCGGTGTCGAGACAAAGCTGGTCCTTCTGGATCCGCCACTTGCCCGCGCTCTTGTGACCCATGGACGTGATCGTGAGCGTGCCGTTTCGCTCGAAGATCTCGCCCCAATGCGCTTCATCCGTCAGCTCCATCCCTGGGAATTTCGCTTGAATTTGCGCACCCGTGAGCTTTTGGAATTTCTGCTCAGCCGCCGCAGGTGGTTGGAATACAAACACGCCGAGCAACGCGGTCGTCGATGCTGCAAGTTGTTTTTTCGTCGTGCTGCTCATTGTGCTTATCGCGCCACTCATGATGACGCACGCAATGCCCCGAGATACCCACCGGTTGTCTGCTGCCCTTTCAGGGGTGAAGCGCCGGGCCGCAAAGTTGCGGCCCGGCCGTCAAGTCGCTCAGGTAGGCGACGCTCAGCTCTTCGCGCTCGCCGTCTTGTCGAGGGCGGCGCGCAGTCCCTTGGCGAGCTTCACGGCGTCGTCATTGGCCCAGAAGTGCATGAAGAACAGCCGCGGCTGCTCATTGAGCATGTGGCTATGAACCGCCGTGACCTCGATGCCGTTCGAGCGCAGCGCGTTGATCACGGGATTGACCTCGTCTGCGGTCAGCACGAAGTCGCCGGTGATGGCGGCCTTGCCGCCGCCGGTCGGCTGGAAGCCGATCGCCGTGGCCACGCCCGTGGGCCCGGCGGGAGCAAGCTGCGTTCCGCTCTCGCTGACCGGGTCGCGCCGCGGGACGCCGAACTGATAGACGCCGCCATTGGGCTGACCCTTCACGCCGATGATCTGATCGAGCTGGGCGGTGTCGAGATCGATGGCAGGCTGCGAGGCTGGGGCCGTCGGCGGCGTCAGCGGAGTTTTGCTCGCCGCCAACCCCGTGCGGATCGCCGTCGCGAGCTTCACCGGATCGCCGTGCCCGCCGATGTGCATGTAGAACGTCAGGGGGTTGGCGCGCAGCACGTGGTTGTGGACCGCGGTGATCTCGATGCCGTTCTCGATCAGCTTGGCCATCACCGGATTGATTTCGGTCTCGAGCAGCACGAGGTCGCCCATGACCATCGCCCCGCCGTGCGCCGGCTTGAAAGCCGTCCAGCCGCCGAGCGCCAAGGCCGGCTTGATGGTGACGCCGTCCAGCGTCACCGTGAGGTCGGTGCGGGGAAATCCGTAGCGGTGGACGTCGCCGGCTACGACGGCGGCGCTTCTTCCGATCGCTTCATCGACCTTCTTCCAGTCGATCTCCTGGGCGCCGGCGGCACTGCCAATCGTCGCCATGGCGCAAATCGCAAGCACGGAAACAGCACGCATGATGATCTCCTTCTGGGTTGAGCTCATTGCCTTGTATCGCCCGCCGTCCCTCGACCACTTGTCGTTTGAACGAATAGTCGCTCCACGTTGTTCCAGCGAATGACGTCCATGAACGTGTCGACGTAGCTCGCCGCCTTGGCGCCGAAGTCCATGTGATAGGAGTGCTCATACATATCGAGCGCGAGAATCGGCGTGCCGCCCGCCAATGAGTGGCAATGATCGGACGCCCATTGGTTGACGAGCTTGCGGTCGCGCGGTGACCACGACAACAGCACCCATCCGGAGCCGCCGCCAAGCGCTTTGCCCATCGCCACGAACTCCGATCGCCAGCGTTCGAACGATCCGAAATCGCGCGCTAGCGCGTCGTGCAGGTGCGGACCAGGCTCGCTTTGGTCGCCGAGGCCGTCGAAGAAGAGCTCGTGCAGGATCATCGAGTTCATCGCGACGAGCTGCTCGCGTTTGAGCCCGTTGATGAGAAAGCCGGCGGCCTTGGTGTAATCGAGCTCGGCGAGCTGTTCATCGATCAGGTTGAGGCGTTTCACCGCCCCACTGTAATTATTCTCGTAATGGCTGACGATCAGCCGCTCCGACATGCCTTTGATCTTGGTCGGGTCGCAGGACAGTGGCTTTATTCGGTACGTCATCAAACGATCCTCCGACCATGGCAGGGCTTTGATCCCGAACCTGTTCTCCCCCAGCTCGATGCTCGCCTTGCCGTCGACGCCGAACGCGCTTCCTGTGCAGACGCACCATTTCGCCGCAGCGACGCCCGCTAGCGGCGCTTGCGCTTGAAATATTCGTAGAGGTCGTTGAAGACCTCGCTGCCTCGCGCAATCCGTTCCGAGTCGTCCTTGGTCGCGACGCTGATGCCTTCGATCAGCGTCCGAATGCCCGCGATCTCGGTGCGGCCGAACTTGCTGTCCTTGAGATCGATGTCATGGATGATCTCCGCGATGGCGCGCAGCGCCGGGTCCTTCAACGCGCCGCGCTCCAGCAGCACCTCGAACGTGCATTTGTCGCCCTCGTGGGTGAACTCGGCCTCGAACATGTCGAAGCGCAGCTCGCCTTCGTTGGGGCGATACCCCTTGCCGGATACGAATTTGAAGTGCGCTTCGGGATCGATGAAACGCCGTATCAACCAGGCGCTGGCGATGCGATCGACATATACGCCTTGTCGCGTCACCCAGGTCCTGTTGCGCAGGGTCCCAAATGTGCTCGCCCCGGAATCGACCGTCGTTTTGTCCGTCACCGCCTCGCCCTCGTTCAATCGCGCCTCTAGATTTTTGATCAAGCCCTCCGCGGTTTCGCGGCCAATGGCGCCAAAGAAATCGACCGAAACCACGTACGTCGCGCGCGCGATCGAACAGCGCGCGCACCTCCTCGTCGGAAAGGCCGTCGATCAGGCGGGCTTCGCAGAGAAACGCTTCTCCGCCTCCCTCCTGGATCTCGCGCAGCAGCCACTCGAAGTCTTCTTGCGTCTCCTCGTTCATCGGCAGCGCGTGCACGGCGTTCTTGACCGCGACGGCGCCAAGGTCCTGCAGCCGGCGCCAGATCTTGACGCGGAGATATGCAGGCTTTGCCGGCAGTTGATGGATGAGCAGAAGCCAGCTGTGCGCCAGCGTCCTGGGTGCTCCGACATTCATGAGACAAATACTGTATCAAGGCAGAAATAAAGGCGCAACATATGTATCATCTCAATTTTTCGTGTAACGTGACGGCGGGAAGAGTGCGTCCGAAACGCAGAGGAGAGCCGCCAGATCGGCCGATTGCAATGCGGGCAATTTTCATCGCGGCCGCGTTTTCTTTGCTCAGTGGAGGCGAGTGCCATGGCAGACAGCACAGCGAGCTTCGAGGCCGACGCGATTGGCGCCGCACCGAAAGGCTGGACCGCGACCAAGACCGGCAAGGGTGATTCAAAATGGACGATCGAACAGGACAAGACGGCACCTTCGAATTCGAAGGTAGTCAAACAATCCGGTCGAGCCACTTACCCCCTGTTGTTGAAGGACGACACCGACATCAAAGACGGCTTCATGCAAATAAAGTTCAAGGCCGTTGCCGGCTCCGAGGATCGCGCGGGCGGAGTCGTCTGGCGGGCCAGAGATGCGAACAACTACTATGTGGTCCGTGCCAATGCGCTCGAGGACAATGTCGTGCTCTACAAGACCGTCAACGGCGTGCGCGGCGCACTTGACATCGTCGGCAGGAAGGGAGGCTACGGGGTCGCGATTTCGGTCCCGGCCAATGAGTGGCTCACCCTCCGCGTGGAGTTCAAAGGCAGTCGCTTTCGTGTCCTCTACAACGGCCAACAGTTGTTCGAAGTCGAAGACTCGACTTTCCCTGAGGGGGGAAAGGTCGGACTGTGGACAAAGGCCGATAGTGTGACGCTGTTCGACGAAGTCACCTACGGGGCAGCGAACTAGGTTCGGGGCTTCACGGCCTCCGGAGAAATTCTGGAGTCGTTCGGGAGCGAATTGCATGCACCAATCGAAAGCCCGGTTGGATCAATCCGGATTTCCCCTATGAACGCGTTCATAGCGATCGTGTTGGCAAGCCTGCTTTCGCGCCTCGGCTACCAAATGGCGCGAAGCCCAGTGCTACCCATTTTCGCCGCCGATCTCGGCGCCTTGCCCGAGCTCATCGGCGTCATTGTCGCCGCCTCGACTATCACCGGCGTCTTCTTCAAGCTACCGTCCGGCGCGCTCTCCGACGTGCTTGGGCGCAAGCGCATGATGGTGCTCGGGGCGCTTTTTTTCGCTGCGCCGCCGTTCGTCTATCCATTCGTCCATGATCCATGGTCGCTGCTGGCGCTACGTTTCGTGCATGGCTTCGCGACCGCGATCTTCTCTCCCGTCGCCTCGGCTTACGTTGCGGGTCTCAGCGAGACCGGGCGAGGCGCTCGGCTCGGTTGGTTCTCGTCGGCAAACGACGTCGGTGCAACCGCGGGGCCGCTCGCCGGCGGCTTCGTGCTTTATTTCACCGCCAGCTATTCGGTGACTTATCTTCTAGTCGGCGCGCTCGGCGTGCTCACGTTGCTTGTGGTATTGCTGCTACCCGATGCCGATCGGCCTGCGAGCGAGACTAAGACTCTCAGCGCACGAACGACGGAATTCCGGCAGGGTCTCGCCGAGGTGTTGAGGACGCCGCCGATCTTCGTCGCAGCCGGCATCGAGGCCGTCATGTACCTCGGCTATGGGGCGTTTCTCGGATTCCTGCCGATCTACGCCAAAACTGTAGGGCTTAACGATGCCGAGATCGCGATCGTCCTCGGCGCACAGTTGGTCCTGGCCATGGTCGCGAAGCCGATAACCGGACGCGTCTCTGATCGCGTCGGGCGAATTCCTGTCATCATCGTTGGTCTCCTGCTCTGCGCTGCGGCGCTGCCGTTGATTTTCCGCAGCGAGAGTCTGACCGTTTTCCTTCTCGCGGCGCCGCTGCTCGGCGTCGGCGTCGGCGCTGTTACGCCGGTGACGAATGCGCTCATCGCCGATCTCGCCTCAGCGCGGCGCCTCGGCGCCGCCATGGGTGTGTTCGGAACCATCTGGGACATCGGCGAGGCAGCCGGCCCGATGATCGCGGGGTTCCTGATCGGCGGATTGGGATACGCGGCGACCTTCGACGTGCTCGCCGTCGTGATTGCAGCGGTCACGGTCGGATTGATGGCGCTGGTGCGCGATCCAAAGGCAGCTGCGCGCGATCGCGAATCTGAGCGACCCGTGAAATGATCCGCGTCCATAGTCAGGAGGGCTAAGCAGGCCCAAGCCACGCAGCCTGGACGCGAAGCAGTCGCCTGGGCCGACCTGATGCCGCTCACGCCCAGTTGTCATGCTCGGCATCGTGTGCTCGGACTTGCTTTTTACAAGGCACTCGATTCGCCAACACTCGCGCGAGGGCTTGGGATATTGGTGGTCCTTTACGGCGCGTTTTCATTGTGGGCCTCGATGCGGCCGCCGCAAGATTGGCAAGTGCCTCCCAAATCCGTTGCCAGGCTTTCCGGCCTGATCGGCGGAGCGGTGGGCACGACGTTCGGTGCGCTGACGAGCCTGTCCTTCGCCATGTACTTTGATGCCATCACAGTATTTTTTCTGGCATCCTTTCATGCATATATCGTATTCGGTCTTGCACGTCTTTGCAGAATAGTTTTTTGTGCAGGCTTGTCGTTGCTCGCGACATTGCTTGCAACTGTTCGATTGTTCAGCTTGCACTGCGGTGATGCTGCAAAAGCTGAGCAGCACGATGAGAATAGTGGCGACGAATCGCAGGGCGATCCTCCTCTCAATGCAACCCAACGATCTGACGGCATAAGTGAACATTACCCAATTCTTTTCACGCGGCCATCAAATTTGGAGTTATCTGCGCGGTTCCAACGACCCGCATCCTTGGTAGCAAGATTGTAAACGCAGCCACCCTACCGACACAGGTTCGTAAATCGGGCTTACATGATGCGATTGCATTAGAGGAGCAAAAGTCCGACACTAACTATAACGGACGCCCAGCTCGTCGTCGTTCAACCTTACAGCATTAGCGCCGACGAGAACGTCGGCGAGGAAACGGCCTCCGCACGGGAGGATCGTCATGATGATATGCTCTACAAGTCGACGTCTTTTGCTGCTCGCTGGAACCGTCGGAACGCTTGCCGTCGCAGTGTGCCCCGCAGCCGCGCAGCAGACGCCGGCAGCGCCCGAAGCCCCTCCACCATGGGCGCAGGGCCGGCCTGAGACGGCAATTGGGGCCAAGCTCGCACCGATCGTACCGCCGCCACTTCCAACGGCGGTCGACAAGTTACCGACGGAAAAGTTGAAAGCGCCCAAGGGCTTTAAGATCGACGTCTATGCAAGCGGTCTCGCCAATGCGCGTACCTTACGCCAAGGCGACAAGGGCACCGTGTTTGTAAGCAGCCGCATCTTGGACAAGGTCTACGCCATCACTGACCAAGCTGGCAGGCGCGAGGTCAAGACGCTGTACTCGGGACTCTATCGGCCGAACGGCCTCGCTTTCGCCAACGGCACCCTCTACATCGCCGAGCTCGCGAAGATCTCGAAGGTTGAGAAGATCGAGGACAACCTCGATAACCCGCCCAAGCCGGTCGTCATCTACGACGATCTGCCCAAGGACGAGGCGCACGGCTGGAAATTCCTCACCATCGGTCCCGACAACAAGCTCTATTTCAACGTCGGTGCACCGTGCAATATCTGCATGCCGTCGCCCGCCCACGCGCAGCTCCGCCGTATCAATCTCGACGGCAGCGGCGCGGAAGTCGTAGCGCGCGGGGTTCGGCAAGTCGTCGGCATGGACTGGCACCCGGCGCTAGGGCAGCTCTACTTCACCGAAAACAGCCGGGATTGGCTCTCTGAGGATATACCCGAGGACAAGCTCAATCGGCTCACCCAACCGGGCAAGGACAATTTCGGATATCCGTATTGTCACCAGGGCAACATCCCCGACCAGGAGTTCGGCTGGGGACGCTCGTGCGATGAATTCACGAAACCAGTCACGCTATTGGGGCCGCATTCGGCCCCGCTCGGCATGCGATTCTATACCGGCAACATGTTCCCGTCGGAATACCGCAATGCCATCTTCGTCGCGCGCCACGGCTCGTGGAATCGATCCAAGAAGTTTGGCGGCGACATCGTCGTGGTGTCCCTCAACGAGAACGGTACGGTGAAATCGGTCGATCCGTTCATCACGGGTTTCATTGAAAACAACAATTATATTGGACGCCCGGCTGACCTCATGGTCCTCAAGGACGGCTCGATGCTGATCTCCGACGACTACAACGGCGCGGTCTATCGAGTGACTTACGACGGCGCGAGCGTGGCCAGATAGTTTCAGGTGGCGCGACGCTCGCTACCGCGACGCCGTGCAAGAGATCTTGGACCTCGTGAAGAGGTGGCGAAGATCCACGGCGTAAGCGGCGGGTCTCGCGGCTCGCGACGACGAGAAGTCGGAACAAACGACGCCCGAGGAAGTTGCCTGAGCGACCCTCAAGAGGTTCGCATGCGAAAGATTTTGGCATTGGCGGCAAGCCTGTGCTTTTTCGTCTCGGCAGCCGCTGCTCAAGCGCCATCGCAGTCCGCCGCCGCGAAATCCGATCTTCTCTCGATGGATCAAAAGATACAGATCGCGCAACTGATCACGAAGCAGGCGGCGCCGCTCACAAGCGCCCCCTTTTCGATTGCGGTTGATCGCATTGTCCCCGCGGAGATCGAACTTCATTCTCTGCCCGCCGAAGCGCAACGACTGGCACCGCAATTGCGCGGCTTCGGCTATATCGTCATCGAGGAGCAAATCGCTCTCGTGGACCAGCGCACGCGCAAGGTCGAACTCGTATTTCCGCGCTGGGGCGAATAGCAAGGCGCGCCCCTAGTTTGGGGTTTCCGAGTACGAGGAGCGAATCGCCATGCCCTGCAAGACAGACCTCGCCGCGGCCTCCACGATTGGTACGATAAGAACACGCTGCAAATGATTGGACTGAATCAGAAGGGCGGCGCAATCGTTCTGCGCGAAAAACTCTCTCGCAATAGGGTGCCGCACCGCTTGTGAACGTGCCGCCATGCCTAATCGGGATCGAAGCCGGCATGGCGTCGCACCATATAGCCCGTAAGTTACTTGCGGGTTTGCTCGCTGGTTTGCTCGCCATTTGACTGGGCGGCCTGTACGGCGCCGGCGTCGGGCAGCCGTCGGCTCGATACTGCTCGCCGACAGAGCCGCCAATCAAATCAGGCCGCGGGTCATCAGCCGCGGGTCAAGCGAATTCCATGGAAACATCGCGCCGTCGCTGCGCTGTACCAGCGTGCACTCGGCATTAGCAAAGACGTAAGTAAACGGCATGGCTTCTCCTCGATTAGATGTCCCACGGTGACCGCGGCGTCGATCGGATGCTGCCGTCGGCGTTGATGAAACTTTTCCACGACTGCTCGCGGTTGTAGTCGTAAGAAGCAGCCGGGGCTGACGGTGACACCGGCGCGCCGCGGCCGGTAAATTCATCCGACCCAGGGATATAGCGCGGCCTGCCAAGCACGACCGGCATCACGGGCTTGAATTCAGGCACGCGCGCCGCCCGCAACGCCACCGTGATCGCACCATAAAACGGCGGTGGCCACGTCGTCGTGCGCACCACCGTGCTTCGGATGTGATACCGTTTCCCGGTCGCCAGTACCGACAGTGCGCTCCAAGCTCGTCAGTTGGTTGCGCAACGTCGTGTTGTTGAGCAGCTTAACCCGCCGCGCCAGCAGCGACGGCAACGCCGCGAGATAGTTGTCGCTGGTAGAATCCTTAAACGGCCGAAAGGTAATGCCCTGCGTGGCCCATTCGCTGCTGTGAAAGCCACCGGCGTGGTTGTCGCCGTGCACCTCGGCGATACGATACGTTTTCAAAAGCTCGGCGTATTCGGCGATCACTTGTGCCGGCACGAACCGCGGCCTGCGCTCACGTACCGCGTCGAGCACCACAGTGCCGTCGGGCGCGATGTGCACAATGGCCAGCGCGTAGCTATCCTTGCCGGTGCCGCCCGCGCCGTCGGCCGAAGCGTAATATTTGATATCGGTGCCATCAAATCCGCTAATTTTTCACCTTGGCAAGGTCGATGCTCGCCAAGGACCGCGTCATCTCCGCGCTCCGCCTAATTTAGTGACTAGGATCATAAGAAGTATTCCATCTCTAGGGCAGCAACAAGACTACAAATCGGCGATTCAGTTATTGCCAGTGTTTTTGCTGATGTTGTGCATCTTGTTACCGTTGGAGCTATTCTGGGCCCCGAGCCATTTTCGGGTAGAAATTGATCGCAAGATCCATCATATTCAGGAGAACTCGGAAACCGTCACTGGTTCCCTGCGGAAGGTAATCAAACAGGAGATTGATACATGGGGCGAGGGGCCAACAACATGGTTCTCGATATTCTTGGAGGTATCTTTTTCGCCCCTGAAAGGGTCCCCTTCGACGCGTGAGATAACAGAATCGAACGCGAATGTGAGAGAATTGACGACTGCGTTTAACGAGCGCAACGTCCGGAATGTATCTGTCCTCGTTGATCGAACCGATCCAAATAACTTTTACATTCGTGACTATCCACCTATAGGCTACTCCGAGAGTTGGCCGCTTGCACTATTTTTTTCCGCGTTCGTTTCGCTTCTGAATCTTTTTCTTTTTGCCGTAACAATTCCGTTATGGCACTCTTACTTTGGCAGGAGCGCCGCATCCGGCATGCGCGTTTGAGGTCCTCGTCTGCGACATCCCGGTTGATGTGCCCTAATAGCACCCGGCGACCATACAGTTGTGCACGGCTTACGTGGCGCTCTTGACCCTTTACGAGAGCCGCCAGTTCATGAGAATTATGCCGTCTAAAAGAGACCTTCTTGCGATGGGTCGAGTCCGAGAAGCTGCCGAGCGGACGCGGCGTGTCTGCCGACGAGTTGCCAGAAGCGACTCCCGTGGTTCCACCAGAGAAAACGTTGAAGGAGCCAAGCAAGCGGCACCCACGGCCGAAGCATGCAGCGCGCAAACTGCAACGGCAGACCATTTATTTGTGCTTCCTCCAAAGAAACCGCCGATCCCCGATTCCACCGAGGCGGTGAGGCCGGAAGGCACCGGGGGGCAATCCGCGATAAAGTGAGCTCACGCTACCGCGGCGAACGACGCCAGATCGCACACCCCATGAAACCAATAAACCCCACTGACCCCTTCGGGATTTTTGGCAAAATATATTCGAGCACCACCTATTATAAGCTCGACCCCCCCGGGGCCTGTCCAACGTACCCACCCCCCGGCCAGGGGTGGGGGGATAAGAGAGCCCGCGCGGGGCCCTCCCGGTAGAAGAAAAATAAAAATGCTGCGTGAAAATTTCGCTGCGCTCAAAAACTTGCGCGCGTCGATCGCAAGCTTCAACACCATCCTGGCTTGCGCGGACAACCAGTGGCACCGCAGACATAGCGATACGCCAACCCTTCATTGATCAAAAGCTCGCCGACATCCCGACCAGGCCGACACGAGCATGACACTTGCTCGAGGCGGGAATTGACGGGTCCAAATTTTTGAACCCTACTTGATCGACTGCCGGCTGCTCGGTATCTAACCAATCTACGAGCAGTAGGTTTTAAAACAACGGGGATTACCTAATGAAACCCTATCTCAAGTTAGTTCCGCCAGACCCCGAAAACCGAGCAGTTACGCCGACTCGGCTGGCCAACAGCGAATATCGCAAGCGCGAACACCTCACCCCAAGCGAGGTCGAAAAGCTCATCGAAGCCGCAAAGACCAACCGCTACGGGCATCGGGATGCGACGATGCTGCTCGTGGCGTTCCGGCATGGGCTACGAGCTTCCGAGCTTTGCGGGCTGGAATGGTCGCAAGTCGACTTTACGGGCGCAGCCCTACATGTGCGTCGGGTCAAAAACGGCAAGCCAGCCACCCACCCCATCCGGGGCGACGAAATGCGCGCCCTGCGCAGGCTCCAGCGAGAAGCCTCTGGATCGGTATTCGTGTTTGTCAACGAACGGGGGACGCCGTTCGCACCGTCTGGATTCAACTGGTTGGTAAAACGTACCGGGCAGAAAGCGGGACTGCCATTTTCAGGTTCACGCCCACATGCTACGGCATTCCTGCGGCTTCAAGTTAGCTGGTGATGGGCACGATACAAGGGCGTTGCAGGATTTTTTGGGGCATCGGAACATCAGCAACACGGTTCGATATACGGAGCTGTCGCCGACCCGGTTCAAGGATTTTTGGCGAGATCGCGCGTAATTGCGCTCGCGCAGAGTGCCGCAGGGGGAGCACGTCGGGCGCGTTTCAGTTCCAATCCGGGGCCTCCTGACGGGCAGCGGCAGCGGGGCGCTGGCGGCCAGCGAACCTCCCAAGAGTTGCAGCAGCGTGCTATCCTCGCAGCCACACCACAGGAGACCCACCCCTATGCGTGGCAGCATCACCATCGGCGGCGCCACCGTCGACTTAGCATCCGACCAGGGCCACGCCTTCCTGGTCGATGCGGTGCGCGCGGCGGAGGGCCTTTTGAGTGACCGGGATCTAGTCGAGATCCACGGGGTCTCCCCACCCGAACTTCAAGCCTTGGCGAAGGACTCACAGTTTGCAAAGGCGCTGCGTCTCGAAAGAGACAGACGAGTACGCAATGGTACCGCCGCGCGCGAGTCAGCCGCGCAAATCTTCGTCCGCGCGCCAAAAATTATGGGCGAAATTCTCGACGACAAGCAAGCGTCGCCACGGCACCGGATCGAAGCAGCGCGTGAGATTCGCCAAGTCGCAACCCCAGAAAGCCAAGGCGTTGCAGCAGCCGAGGATAGATTCATCATCACGATCAATTTAGGAGATCATGTTGAGACTTACGACGAGGCCCGCGCGATCAACGTCGCACCAGACCAACCAAAAATAATTGAAAACGAGCGACCAAAATTAGAGCAACCAAAACGAGGAAGACCACCAAAGCTAACAATCGTCGACGAGGAATCCGAAAACGATGAATGACAAGAGTGTTTTCGCAGGGCTCATTACCGACAACTCGGAAAAAGAGCAGCCCTCCGAGCCCGTAACCGTGCCCAGAGGCCCGATGCTACGACCAGTGGTGCCGCCGTCCGATTACATGTCCCCCCAATCGAGAAACTGCTTGACTGGCTAGTAAACCGATGGCCCAAACCCACCGTCAAAACCGTAAATATTCTCCAGTATGGACCAAAGCCCCTCCGTAATCGCAAGAGCGCAAGAGCCACAGCCGAAATTCTAGCCGCGCGGGGATGGCTGACCCCCCTGAAAACGCGCTGCTCCAGAGAACACGAATGGCGAATTGAACGAGGACCCAAGTAGCCCAGATAGCAGCCCTCCAGGCATACTCCCAAAAACGGCTGTTTTGCGGGTGTTTTCGTCTCGACAAGCCAATAAATCGATGAATTTGTGGGCCTGCGAGCGGCCGAAGCTGCGGGCGTTCGCCTCAACAATTCAACGAATTTAAGAGTGTACGAGCCTGCGAACGGACGGGCGGCTGGATCTCCAAATCATTGCGCCTTCGGGACTTCGGGTCGGCGCGCCCACGAATGCCCGGTGCCCGGTGCTGGCGTTCGGACCAAACCACGCCATGATACAAAAAAAGGGGGGACTGGGGGACCAGGGGGAGCGATTGTAGCCGTCTAGCCCCTGACCCAAACAAACTTTAGAGGGGTAAGGGAAGTGGAAATGTTTTATTTATAGGGGGTATAAGCGCCGTGGAGCGTCCCCCTAGTCCCCCGGTCCCCCCGGCGTAGCCCGAGCATGAAGCGACTCACACAGCCGCGCGGTGAACCCGGTACACGTTGGCTCTATGAACTAGGCGAACCCGTAAAACCAGTTTTTCGGAGCCAACCATGCTGCAAGCGCCATTCCAACTGTGGCGGCGACAGCTTGGCTCTCGGCGGTATTTTTTGGAACAAAAACCCACGGATGATTTCGGGCGGGTATGTTCCATTGAGGCAGGTTGCGAGTTCCTTGGCGGTGAATTCGCCGTCATAAAGACCGGCGGCCCTGGTTGGGGCAGGTGATGTAAGCCCGCTCGCCGCCATCGAGCGGTTCATCGCAGCGTGGTTTCGCATGACGGTGTCGAGTTCGTCGAGCGTTTCGCCGAGGCTGGTGCCTTCTTCTTCGCTCATCTTCCGTTCCAGGAATAGCTCGCCAAAATCCATCACCACCGCCTTGTCGTCCTGCGGATTTACTTCTTTGTAGATAGCAGCGGCATGCTCGACCGCAGAGCCGACCAAGCGGTACCACATCGGGAACCGAGTTTTGGTTGGTGCATCGACCGGCAAATCCAGCATCGGGTTGCCGAGCAAGATCGTGTACAGCGCCCCGAGGATCCGTTCCCGATTGGTTTTCGTCCACAGTATTGGATTGTTGTGTACGAACGTCCGCGCCATTGGGTCGACCAGATCGGTGTCGACCCGCACATGCAGGGTGCGAGAGGCCAAAGCGCCGCGCGGAGCAATATTGATGCCTGTGAACAGGTGAATAGTGGCTGCCGCTGCGCTTATGTGCTCGCTGACGCCCAACTTGCGATCAGCGTAGTAATTCGCCGTACAGGAGCGTTCGAGGTGCGGACAGCTGATAAACGCGCCGTCGGGGATGTTGTCCCAAAGAACGTAGATCAGTCCGGCGTCGAAGTAGGCCAGCAAAGCCTTGCGGCGCTCTTCTTCGTTAAACGACCAAGCAAACGCCACAGCCTCAAGCCCGGTGACAGCAGCAATAATCATCTTTGCCAGTGTCGTCTTGCCGCTCTCGGCTGATGGTGCGTCTATAAATCCGACCGGCCGCTCACCCAGCAGTGACCGCTCGATCATCGTCAGCGCCAGGGAGATTGCGACGCATTTGTCGGTAAACGAGCAGCTGACATCGGCCAGCCAGTCGTTGAGCAGGAAATCGAGCGCCGTCGCCACCGGAGCATTGTCGCCAATACGGCCGCCCGGTAGGCATTGGGCGCAGCTTGTCGTCGATGATGAAGGCGATCCCCCTCAGCCTGTCGAGCCCTCGGGGGTTGATGATTTCGCCGTTGCCAAGCACCAGGGGCAAGGGCGAGATGGCTACCAGCTTGGGCAACGTGCTGTCGTGCCATTGCCTGTAGTGATTCACGAAGGCTGGCGGGCACTGCACGCTGTAGCCGTCTTTTGCGTCGATGAAGTCGATGTGCTTTTCCAGCAGGTTGGCAGCGTCGCAGTTATCCAGCTTGTGAATGTTCCATTGCGGAGCCGCTGCGTCGTCAGAGGCATCTGATGAGAATGCGTGCGTCCCTGGGACCACGGTGCAGCGAGCACAGTTAAGCTCGTCTTCAATATGTCGGCTTGGTGGAATGTCGCTGGTCGCAGCTTTCAGAATAGCGTCATAGGCTTCCATCTCTGGAATCCAGGGGGCATTTGAAGCCGGGGCATCGCGCTGCGGTCGTGGGTCGGTGCGGTTCATCCGCGCCATGGCCCGCACTGCCGCCTTTTGCTGTTTGTCGTGCTGTGCGCGCGCCTGTTTGAGCTTCTGCTGAACGGGACGCAGCCCGACCTTAGCCACCTTCGCGGCCTGTCTGACCAAAGCATCCGTCTCGACTTCATCGAGACTGCCGGTGAGCACATGGTTGATCATGGTTTCGACCACGTTGCTCGCGGCAGTCTCGTCCAAGATTTTCTTGATGGCCTCGGCGTCGAATTTCAGTTCAAAAGTTTGCCCGCCGTGAGCAAACGAGTTGACAAATATGCTGCCATTCGGCCGCCGCAGCACCTTGGCGGTTTGTAGGCCGTAGGATGGCCCCTCCCATGGATCGGCCAGCGGCTCGTCAACGTACTTGTCAGGGTCCGCGAGCACTGCGCCCACCGTCACGACTCCGATGGCCGGATCGGCGAACGTCAATTCGACGGCGGGCAGCAGCACACCGTCGGCATGCTTGATTGCAATCCGACGGGCGACCTGTTCGGTAACGCAACAGCTCGCCGCAATCTCCGTAGTCCGTTGCTTCAGCCACGCTGTGCGCACCCGCGCGCATTCGGCATTGAGCGCGAACGCTGCCTTGGTTTGTAGTTCTTTCAATCGGGATTGCTCGATGGTATTCAGCGGCGGGCATGCTGTTCGTGTATCCAGCCAGTTGCCGCTCACCACTTTCGGCATTCGCGCAGTTTTGTCTTGCGCCAGTCCCGGCCCCAGGAGCGGTGGCCCCTCAAAGCATAAATGTTCAGGCGTGGCGACCGCGCGGTCGATGATCGACCGCGCCAGCAGCGTCCCCGCTGCACTGATCGCGTACCAGCCCAGCCCCATCAACCAGCAGCGGTCGTTCAGGGTCTTCAGGAACCGTTCGGAGTCGGAAACGTCCTTTATCCCGAGATAAAGATGGATGCCGCCGCTATCGGCAAAGGTTTGCCCGGTATCGGTTCGGAATAGGCCCGCCGAAGTTGAGGCCCGCACGACGTAGCCGGTATTTTTCAATTCTGGAATGGTCATCCCCAAGGCAGCGACGAAGCCGCCGTTCTGTTCCAGTTTGTCCTGGACCTCTGCCGTGATCCCCTTGCGGTCGAAATCACATAGGCAGAAGCCGCGCCGACCCTCACCGAACGTCAGGTAATCGCGGCTGCGGCTAATGATGTCTGGGGCAGTCACGCCGTTAAGCGCCTTCTTGGTGACCACGGTCACCTGCACCGGCAAACCACCACGCATGGACCCCAGCGCCAGCGCCTGATTGGACGATATGGTGCCAATCAGGTGAGCAAGTGCTTGCGCGTCACTGATTGCAATGCGCATCGCCGTGCCAGCCACCATCTGGCCGCCCTCGGTCTTCATTAGGTTGCCGTCGGCATCGAGCGTAAATTGTTTGGTCAACGCACCACGGACATTGACGAACAGAGTCAGTTCCGGGGTGGCTGGATCGCCCTCCGCGCGGACTTCGTCAATCGACTGACCATCGCCTTCTTGGGCCACCGGCGGCGCGTCAGGAGTGGGGGCGGATTCCGCAGGAGGAGTTTCCGGCTGTGTGGGCAATCCCAGCTTGTCGCGCAGATCCGACAGCTTCCAATAATTCGCAGCACCGTTGCGGAAGAGTTTTACCAATTGCGGTGCAGCGGGATTTCCCAGGTGCAGCGTGCCGGGGAGCCGCACGCGCGACAAATCGATGGCGGGGTCGGTCCCGAGCTTGATGCTCAGGTGCTTTTGAAGGACAGGAAGCTGGTCGAGCGGAATGTCGGGGCAGATGTAGAAAATTCGCACGCGGCCGTTGTACTCTACGATCATATCGGCCTTTGCGCCGCATGCTTCGATGGTTGCCGATGCACGATCAATTTGCTCGTTATCGTTCGCTTCGGCAAAAAGCGCGCGGGGGTGTTGATTTTTTGTTGCCACGAAAACGCCGATGCGCTCGGCGGGTGTGTTGAGCACTTCGATTACCGGCCATATTTCCTCGAACGTGGCAACAACCGGGTTGGAGTATTTGCGATGGCCAGCGCCATCGTCGCTGAATAGAAAGATGTATTTTTTTGCATGAGGATAAAGGGTGGCGAGAAAATCCTTCGCCATGGATGCATCGTGTGAGGGAGTGAGTTGTGCGTTATCTGCTGCTTGAAAATTCGCTCCGGCCATGACATTTAATCCTGCGTTGGAAATGCAATTCCCGAACGTGCCTTTGCGCCCTTGCTCCTTCAGCCGAGTTGAGGGCGTTCTTTTTCAGGGGGCGCGCGGGCCGGGTGTCGCCAACGCCCGGTCGACTTTCTTTATGCGCCCCCCACCGCGATCGGCTCTGGCCGGTATTCAGCCAGTACGCGCAACGTGCCAGTGTCGACGTCGACTTCGATCCCGCGCACGGTCAACCCGGCCTCGATGGCGGCGCGCACCAAGCGTGCGGTTTCAGTCACTTTGAAACGCGAGGCGCCGCGCGTGCGCGTCTGTTTGGTTTTGAGTCTGGGCATGTGTCTTCCTCCGGGATGCGGGGGGACAATAGGTCGAATAGCACAAAATGTACTATTACTGTGGGGGATCCCGTTATGACTGTATCGCAACCAGTTCTTTACAGTCAATCCAAGACAAATATAGTTCACAAATGCACGTTTTACTGAATATTGGCTCGGGAGCCGAGCCTGCAACGAGCCACAGGTTTTGGCTTGCCGATGCTCCCGGCGCGCCCTGCGCGAGCCCGCTGGAAGCGCAATTGACGTTGAAACTCGCCCAGCACCCCAGCAGCCCCAAAATGAGCCAGAGCGGCCCCGCGCGACCGTTTCGTCGCGTCAAACAAATGGGTGTGAGCCGGCGGCTATTCTGTCGACGGCCTACTACGACAGCGAGCGGATTCCACGCTGCAGATCTCGCAGGGGTGAGCCACCCGCGCGGCCGTTCGCCAATGCATTAAAAGACAGCAGCTAGAAATTCCAGACCGTTCGCCAATATGCATTAAAGACAGCCCCCGGTGCCGTCTTCAAGCGTGGAAATAGTCATTGGTAGCCTCCTACCTCTGCAATTTCTGCACTGCTCACGGAACCGACGCCTCTTCCCTGAACAGATACGACCGGCCGCTGCGAATGCGCGTGAAGTCGATCAACATGAGGATCGTCAGCGCAAAAAAACCCAAGGGGACGAGGCAGTAGGCTGGTCCGACCAGAAGCGGCAGCGCGCTCAGCGTCGTCTCCTCGCGCAGCCCGCGCAGCGCCTGCTGGCCGGTCGCGACGAGGCTGATCATACAGAACAGCAGCGACACGAGATGCGCGGCATAATTGACCGACAGCTGCAGCGGGCGAGGCAGCCGGTCGACCAGGAACGTCACGCGGATGAACACGCCGCCGCGATAGGCATAGGAGAGCCCCAAAAAAATCGCGGCCACCATCAGGTACTTTTCGGTGATTTCGTAGGCGCCGGTGATCGGCCGATTGAAAAGATAGCGACTGAGCGCATCGGCGGATGTGAGAGCCATGATGGCGATGGTCGCGACCACGCTGGTGTAGACCAGCGCAAGCTCGCAGCGCCATAACACCTTGCCGATGGCGCGCAGGACCGTCACCAGTTTTGCTGAAACCGCACCAGCGCGCGTTCCCGTGAAACGGAATTAGCGCGGGCGGCACACTCAGTCTGCTCCCTCCCCCCTTGTGGGGGAGGGCTGGGGAGGGGGGTGGTGCGTGTCGCAGTATGGCGCGTCAGTCTCTCGACCCCCACCCCCAACCCCTCCCCACAAGGGGGAGGGGAGCATACTAAGTTTGCCGCGCGTACTGATTCCATTTGAACGGAGACGGCGCTAGTTCTTGAGCAGTTCGAGGGCGGTGTTGAGGATCTCGCGCGCGTTGGCGTGACCCTTGCCCTCCATCTTCTTCACCCACTCGTTCCAGATCGGCTCGCCCGCAAGCTTGGTCCAGCGCGCAAGCTCGTCGGGCGGAACGGTGTAGCGGTTGAGCTCGTAATTTCCGGCTTTGGCGCGCTCGATCACGCCTTGCTCCGCGGTGTCGAAGAAATTCCTGCCCCAGAACTTTGCTCCGGCCAGGCCGCTGACGCTCATGATCGCGCTGCGCACCTCTTGCGGCAGGCTCTGCCATTTTTGCTTGTTGGCGCAGAGCGAGAAATACGCCACGTAGAACGGCGCGATGGTGAAGTTCTTCGCCACCTCGTAGAGCCTGAATGCCTGCACCGCCTCCCACGGAGCGGCCGCGCCGTCGACCACGCCTTTATCGAGCGACTGATAGACGTCGGGCATCGGGATCAGCGTCGGCACCGCCCCGAGCACCTTGGCCATTTCGGTGGGCGGCCCGCCCAGGACGCGGAACTTCAATCCCTTGAATTCATCGAGCGTCTTCACCTGTCGCTTGGAGACCAGAAGGTTGGGCGAACTGGTGTAGAGCAGGAGCGGCTCGATCTCGCTGTATTCCTTCTGCACCGATGGAAATTTCTCGTACAGCTTCCAGAGCGCTTCGCTTCCCTTCTCGGCCGAGCTGATCGGCAGAAACG
>Ga0306920_100002711_pt1 | contig 22361 bp, 21 predicted proteins | sample flu12Cox44000170_FD_204666 | JGI IMG/M metagenome (GOLD analysis project Ga0306920, IMG submission 204666) | Lab enrichment of tropical soil microbial communities from Luquillo Experimental Forest, Puerto Rico - flux4day.12C.oxic.44.000.170 (v2)... | ecosystem: Environmental > Terrestrial >...
GGCGGATCCGGCCGCCGCCGTGGCGGAGCTCGACCGCGCCGTGACGCGGCTCGGCTTCCGGGGCGCCATGATCAACGGTCTCACGCGCGGCCGCTTCCTCGACGAGCCGGCGTTCTGGAGCATCTTCGAGTGTGCCGCCGCGCTCGACGTGCCGATCTATCTGCATCCGAGCCTGCCGCACGCCGCGGTGATGCAATCATATTTTGCAGGCTACCACGAGCTCGCACTCGCCGCCTGGGGCTTCGGCATCGAGACCGGGCTGCATTTCCTGCGGCTGGTGTTTGCGGGCGTGCTCGATGCGTTTCCAAAACTGAAATTCATCCTCGGCCATCTCGGGGAGGGGCTTCCTTTCATGCTGCACCGGATCAACGACCAGACGCAGCTCGCGGCAGCGCGGCGCGGCCTGAAGCGGACGCCGGCACAATATCTGAGCGAGAACCTCGTCGTCACCTGCAGCGGCAATTTCTCCGCGCCCGCCTTGCTCTGCACCGTGGCGGCGCTGGGCGTGGACAACGTCCTCTTCTCCGTGGACTGGCCCTACGAGTCGAACATCGGCGCGGTGGAGTTCCTCAAGAACCAGCCGCTTGCGCCGCACGAGATGCGGAAGATCGCGCACCTCAACGCCGAGCGCATCCTGCGGCTGTGACGCGCACAAGCTCTTTTTTCACGATCCGTGAAGGTAAATGCATCGGCAATTTATGGCTGCATTAACAGTAGAACGTATTTGCCCATTAACAATAGAAACGGTTGCCTAACACGATCGTTCAACCTGTAAGGATTGCGAAAATGATCGGCGCGAGACTGTCGGCCATTGAGGGGGCGTCGCGTGCCAAAAAAATCAATAACGTCGCTCTTGCTCGCCTGCATGCAGCTTGGTGCTGTGCTTGTGGCAATGCCGCTCGCTTCCGCGCCGGCGCATGCAGGCGAGTGGGCGTATGCGCCGTTCGATGTGCCGCCGGCGACCTATACCGGCGACGCGGGAGTTCGCTTCTGGTACGGCCACTCCTCCACCGCCAAGAATCTCTACGACAACACCGGCTCGCTGATGGTATCGCGGCTCACCTACGACGGCCTTTCCATCTATGCCGCCGAGGCCTATGCCCGCTTCGATCTCAACCGGCGCTGGTTCGCGAAGGGTTATGTCGGCGGCGGGACGCTGCGCAACGGCTCGCTGACGGATGAGGATTTCCCGCCGGCGGCGGTGCCATACTCGTCAACGTTCAGCGTGCAGCAGAATGGCTCTCCGATCTATGCCGACATCGACGTCGGCTTCAACGCCCTGTTCGGGCCGGACTTCCGCATCGGCCTGTTCAGCGGCCTTCATTACCTGAACGAGACCGTCAGCGCCTTCGGCTGCGCGCAGGCGGCGTTCAACCCGCTCATCTGCGGGCCGCTTCCCATTCCCGGGCAGATCAAGGCCATCACCCAGGACAACAACTGGTACGCCATGCGGCTCGGTATCGACGGCATGTTTGAATGCGGGCGCCTGAAGTTCTCCGGCGAGGCGGCGTGGCTGCCTTCGGTCTGGCTCTACGGCACCGATGCGCACTGGCTGCGCATCGGCAATTTCCTGGGCGGTTTCACCGGCGCCATTCCCGAGGACGGCAAGGGCTGGGGCTACCAGCTCGAAGGCTTCATCTCCTACCGCGTCACCGAGGCGCTCAGCGTCGGCCTCGGTGGCCGTTACTGGCACATGCAGACAAGCGGGCTCACCCATTTCGAGAACCACGTCGTCGGCGTTTGGGCCCTGCCGCAGCCCGTGGACTGGAGCATCAGCAATTACGGCATGTTCGTGCAGCTCAACCTCAAGTTCGGACCCTATCCCGTCATTGAGGTGCATTAGCCCTCTGCATAACATGCGCTGAGACCCCAGCGCCGCCCGCCCAATGCACCGGCTTCTTCGCGCCACCATCAACACCTGGCACGGCCTGTGCGACGTCGGCCGCAGCGAGCCTGCCTTTCGCCAGGAGCTGGCGGCGCTGATCGTGGCGGTGCCGCTTGCCTTTCTCGTTGCGCACGAATCCTGGAAGCGCTTCGCGCTGATCGGGGTGCTGCTGCTCGTGCTGGTGGTCGAGCTCCTCAATACCGCGGTTGAGAAGCTCGCCGACCGCGTGTCGCGCGAGACCGACGGCCAGATCCGCCGTGTCAAGGACATGGGCTCGGCGGCGGTAGGATTGACGCTGCTGATTGCGCTCGCTGCCTGGCTGCTGGCGCTGGCCGAGGCAATCCTCGGATGATCGAACCTAGTGTAGGGGCTCAGGCGAGCGATATATAAGGAGCCATGAGCCCCCGTCCTGCCGATCGTCTGGCAATTGCGGTTGCCCAGCTCAATCCGACCGTCGGAGATGTCGCCGGCAATGCGGACAAGGCGCGGCGCGCGCGCGCCGCGGCTGCACGCGACCGTGCCGATCTCGTTGCGCTGCCGGAGCTGTTTCTTTGCGGCTATCCGCCCGAGGACCTCGTGCTCAAGCCGGCGCTGCAGGCGGCCTGCCGCGCCAAGGTCGAGGAGCTCGCGCGCGAGACGGCGGACGGCGGCCCGGCGGTGCTCATCGGCACCCCGTGGGTCGAGGACGGCAAGCTCTACAACGCCTACTCCCTGCTTGCCGACGGCACCATTGCGGCGCTGCGCTTCAAGGTCGACCTGCCGAACTATGGCGTCTTCGACGAGAAGCGCGTGTTCGTGCCCGGCCCGATGCCGGGGCCGATCAATTTCCGCGGCGTGCGGCTCGGCGTCCCCATCTGCGAGGATATCTGGGGCCCGGAAGTGGTGGAATGCCTGGCCGAGACCGGCACGGAGCTGATGGTCGTGCCCAACGGCTCGCCCTACTCGCGCGACAAGGAGGAGGTCCGCCTCAACATTGCGGTCGCGCGCGTCACCGAAAGCGACCTGCCGATCGTCTATGTCAACCAGGTCGGTGGCCAGGACGAGCTCGTGTTTGACGGCGCCTCCTTCGGCCTGCATGCCGACCGCTCGCTCGCCTTTCAGCTGCCCGCATTCAGCGAGACGGTGAGGACGCTGCATTGGCAGCGCACCGGCAATGGTTGGCGTTGCGCGGACGGTCCGACCGAGCCCGTGGAGGTGGGCGATGAGGCCGATTATCGCGCCTGCATGCTGGGGCTGCGCGACTATGTCGACAAGAACGGCTTCAGGGGAGTTGTGCTCGGGCTCTCCGGCGGCATCGACTCCGGCCTGGTGGCAGCGCTCGCGGTCGATGCGCTCGGTGCCGCGCGCGTGCGCTGTGTGATGCTGCCCTATCGCTTCACCTCGCAGACCTCGCTCGACGATGCCGCCGGCGTGGCCAAAGCACTGGGAGTGGCCTACGACATCGTGCCGATCGAGGCGGCGGTAACGGGCCTCGAAGCGGCGCTGGCGCCGGTGTTCAAGGGAAAGCCCCGCGACGTCACCGAGGAGAACATCCAGGCGCGCGCCCGCGGCACCATGCTGATGGCGATCTCCAACAAGCTTGGCCTGATGGTGGTGACCACCGGCAACAAGTCGGAGATGTCGGTTGGCTACGCGACGCTCTACGGCGACATGAACGGAGGCTTCAACCCCATCAAGGACCTTTACAAGACCGAGGTCTATCGGCTGGCGCGGCTGCGCAACGAGTGGAAGCCCGAGGATGCGCTCGGGCCCGGCGGCGCGGTGATCCCCGTGCGCATTCTCACCCGCGCGCCGACGGCGGAATTGCGCGAGAACCAGACCGATCAGGATACGCTGCCGCCCTACGACGTGCTCGACCGCATCCTCGAGCGGCTGGTCGAGCGCGAGGAGCCGATTGCAAAGATGGTCGAGGAAGGCTTCGACCGCGATCTGGTGATGCGGATCGAGCGCATGCTCAACCTTGCCGAGTACAAGCGCCGGCAGGCGGCGCCCGGGGTCAAGGTGACGTTGAAGAATTTCGGCCGCGACCGCCGCTATCCCATCGTCAACCGCTTCCGCGATTCCGGGGCACCGCTGGCGCAGCCGGATGCCTCGCTGATGAAGGCGGCTGCGGCCAAAAGCGAGGCGTTTGATTTCTAGTTAGAACAACGCGCTGGTGGCGCCAGCATGAGCGCTGCAGGCAAGAGACAGAGACTGCCGCCACTCAAGGAGCGCCGCCTGGAGTGGGTGGCCTATTGCGCCAGCGGCGACTTTGCTTCCAGCGCCGCATCTTCGTGCATGGCGGCGGCCATCCACTCGCGGGCCATTTGCAGAAGCGATTTGCACAGCTCGGGATTGCTTTCCGCCATCCCTGCCAGACGCACGCACTCACGCGCGTAATCGATACAGTCTTGGTCGGTGACCTTCACAGCACACTGTCCCACAACCCGGACAAACTAAACGCAACACTGTGGCACTTGGGCCAAGGGTATGTCAGTCCGCTGCGCGACTCATCAGAAATGAAATCAACACGATTGCGTAACCAGGACAAAAGCCTGGTAGGACACTACTCCCCGCTCGGCGGTAACAGCCTGACCATTACCCACTTGGGAGTCGGGTCGGGTACTGGTCTAGCCAGTACTTGGGGCCGAAAAGAACATATTGCGAACTAGGAACAAATCGTGTACATAGCAATTTCGGCGGATGAAGACGGGCCGGTTTGTCGGCCCTTCGAATCCCGGTCATAAGGAGCCAAGCAATGGGTATTGCGCTGCGAATCGTTGAAGGATTCTCCATGGACAAATCGAAGGCTCTTGATGCCGCGCTCTCCCAGATCGAGCGCAATTTCGGCAAGGGCTCGATCATGCGGCTCGGCAAGAACCCGCGCTCGATGGACGTGGAGACCGTCTCCACCGGCTCGCTCGGGCTCGACATTGCGCTTGGCATCGGCGGGTTGCCGCGCGGGCGCGTGATCGAGATCTACGGGCCGGAATCCTCCGGCAAGACCACGCTGGCGCTGCACTGCCTTGCGGAAGCCCAGAAAAAGGGCGGCACCTGCGCCTTCATCGATGCCGAGCACGCGCTCGATCCGGTCTATGCCAGGAAGCTCGGCGTCAACGTCGACGATCTCCTGATCTCGCAGCCCGACGCCGGCGAGCAGGCACTTGAGATTGCCGACACGCTCGTGCGCTCCGGCGCCGTCGATGTTCTGGTCATCGATTCGGTGGCCGCGCTCGTGCCGCGCGCCGAGCTCGAAGGCGACATGGGCGACAGCCAGCCCGGGCTGCAGGCGCGGCTGATGAGCCAGGCGCTGCGCAAGCTCACCGCCTCCATCAACCGCTCCAACACCATGGTGATCTTCATCAATCAGATGCGCATGAAGATTGGCGTCATGTATGGCTCCCCGGAGACCACCACTGGTGGCCATGCGCTCAAGTTCTACGCCTCGGTGCGTCTCGATATCCGCCGCATCGGCGCCATCAAGGAGCGCGACGAGGTGATCGGCAACCAGACCCGCGTCAAAGTGGTCAAGAACAAGCTGGCGCCGCCGTTCAAGGTGGTCGAGTTCGACATCATGTACGGTGAAGGCGTCTCCAAGGTGGGCGAGCTTATCGACCTCGGCATCAGGGCAGGTGTGGTCGAGAAATCCGGCGCCTGGTTCTCCTATGACAGCCAGCGCATTGGCCAGGGGCGGGAGAACGCAAAGCTTTTTCTCAAGGCCAATCCCGACATGGCAGGCAAGATCGAGACCGCCATCCGGCAAAATGCAGGCCTCGTCAGCGACAGCATTCTCGCGGGCGCGCCCGTCGACGAGGACGACGACGACGATGCAGCGGAAGGATAAGCTTATCTTGGATTGTAGCCATTCGTAAGCTCAACCGACCTGGGTGCATTTTGCAAAACGAACCCATATTGTCGTTGTGATTCAATGCCGGCTGCCGGCGGGATGCAGGCGAGCGCGTTCTGTGGCGTCTGTCACGCGCTCTGCCTCGTCCTTTTCCCCAAGCCGCCGCCGCCCCTCGGCGATGACCCGCGGCAGCGCGGCCTCGTTCGCCGGCGCCATCACATGAACGCCGGCAACCCCGGGGATGGCGGCGAGCGCCTCGATCAGCTCCGCGCAGATGCGCTCGCCTTCCACGCCCGGATCGGCGGAGCGCTCGATCCGCTCGACGAGCGCATCGGGAATGATACTGCCGAAGAGATGCTGCTTCATCCAGCGCGCCGACTTGGCCGAGCGCAGCGGTGCAATCCCGATCAGCAGATGAAAGTTGCGCAGCGCCGCATGCTCGGAGAGCCGCGCCGTGTAACGACGAACGACATCCGTATCCATGCAGAACTGCGTCTGCGCGAATTGCGCGCCGGCTGAGATTTTCGTGGCGAGCTTCTCCGGACGCCAGCCCGGCGGCGGATCGACCGGTACATCGGCGGCGCCGATGAAGAAGCTTGCCGATCCGCTCACCGCGCGTCCCGTGGGCAGCACGCCCTTGTCGCGCAGGTCGCGCGCAATGGCCGTGAGCGCGGCTGAATCGATATCGAATACCGCCTTGGTCTCGGGTTGATCGCCGGCCTTGGGATCATCGCCGGTCAGGCACAGGATGTTGCGCACGCCGGCCGCGGCGGCGCCCATCAACTCGCCTTCGAGCGCAAGCCGGTTGCGGTCGCGGCAGGTGAGCTGGAGGATGGGCTCGAGCCCTTCGCGGGCAAGCAGAGCCGCCGCAATGGGTGCCGACATGTGCGCGCGGGCGCCGGCGCCATCGGTGACGTTGAGGGCATCGACGAGCCCGCGCAATGGCCGCGCCCTTGCGATCAGCTCATCCGCGCTGCACGAGATGGGCGGCGTGATTTCCGCGGTGATGACGAACCGCCCCGCCCGCAGCCGCTCTTCGAGCCGTGAGACAGCCGGTCGCTGCGTCGTGGTCATCGTGCGCTTGATCCTTGTGCTTAGCGGCGGCGCGGCCGCGCGGCGGGGCCAGGAGGAACGCCGCTATATATCCGATCGTTGTTGCAGCGATAAGTGTGCTCGCCCATATTGGAGGCACACTGGAATGCGGTCGGCATGAGCGGCGTCAACGAGATCAGAGCGAGCTTCCTCGACTATTTTGCGCGCAACGGGCACGCGAAAGTGCCGTCCTCGCCGCTGGTGCCGCGCAACGATCCCACGCTGATGTTCACCAATGCGGGGATGGTGCAGTTCAAGAACGTGTTCACCGGCCTCGAGCAGCGCCCCTCTGCGCGGGCGGTGACCGCGCAGAAATGCGTGCGCGCCGGCGGCAAGCACAACGACCTCGACAATGTCGGCTATACCGCGCGCCATCACACCTTCTTCGAAATGCTCGGCAACTTCTCTTTCGGCGACTATTTCAAGGACCGCGCCATTGAGCTTGCCTGGAACCTGGTCACCGCGGAGTTTGGCCTGCCGGCTGATCGGCTGCTGGTGACGGTGTTTATCGACGACGATGAGGCCTTCGATCTCTGGAAGAAGATTTCGGGCCTGCCCGAGCGCAAGATTCTGCGCATCGCCGGCTCCGACAATTTCTGGCAGATGGGCGAGCTCGGGCCCTGCGGCCCGTGCTCGGAAATCTTCTATGACCACGGGGCGCAAATCGCAGGCGGGCCGCCCGGCTCGCCCGACGCGGAGGGCGATCGCTTCATCGAGATCTGGAATCTCGTCTTCATGCAGTTCGAGCAGCTCGAAGGCGGCCGCCGCGTTCCCCTGCCGCGGCCCTCCATCGACACCGGCCTGGGGCTCGAGCGCATGGCCGCGGTGCTGCAAGGCACGCACGACAACTACAAGATCGATCTGTTCGGCGCGATCATCTCCCACATTGCCGACCTCACCGGTGTCGAGCCGGAAGGTCCGCGGGCGCCCTCGCATCGCGTGATCGCGGATCACCTGCGCGCCTCGTCTTTTCTCATCGCCGACGGCGTGCTGCCCTCGAACGAGGGCCGCGGCTATGTGCTGCGTCGGATCATGCGGCGCGCCATGCGGCACGCACAGCTTCTCGGCGCGCGCGAGCCGCTGATGTGGCGGCTGCTGCCGACCTTGGTGCGCGAGATGGGACAGGCCTATCCCGAGCTTGTGCGCGCCGAAGCGCTGATTGGCGAAACGCTGCGGCTCGAGGAGACCCGCTTCCGCCGCACGCTGGAGCGCGGGCTTGCCATGCTCGACGAGGAGAGCCGCGCGCTCAAGGCCGGCGACCGGCTCAATGGCGAGACCGCGTTCACGCTCTACGACACCTACGGCTTTCCGCTCGACCTGACCCAGGATGCGCTCAAGCCGCGCGGCATCGCTGTCGACACCGAAGGCTTTGCGGCCGCCATGGAGCGCCAGCGCGAGAAGGCGCGCGCCGCCTGGGCCGGGTCGGGGGAGGCGGCGACCGAGGCGGTGTGGTTCTCGGTGCGCGAGAAGGCCGGCGCCACCGAGTTCCTGGGCTACGAGACCGAGCGTGCGGAGGGCGTGGTGGCGGCGCTGGTGCGCGAGGGCAAGGAAGTGAAGGCGCTTGCGGCTGGCGAGAGCGGCGCGGTCGTCCTCAACCAGACGCCGTTCTATGCGGAATCGGGAGGCCAGGTCGGCGATAGCGGCAGCATGAGCGGCAGCGGCGCTCGCGCCCGCGTGACCGATACCCACAAGAAGGCGGGCGACGTCTTCGTTCACGACGTCGTGGTCGAGAAGGGCAAGATCGAAGTCGGGATGGCGGTTGCGCTCGAGGTCGATCATGCGCGCCGCAACGCCATCCGCCAGAACCATTCCGCCACCCACATCCTGCACGAGGCGCTGCGCCAAGTGCTCGGCGATCACGTGGCGCAGAAGGGGTCGCTCGTGGCACCCGACCGGCTGCGCTTCGACTTCTCCCATCCCAAGCCGATGACCGCCGCCGAGATGGAGCGGGTCGAGGACATCGCCAACGAGGTCGTGCTGCAGAACTCGCCGGTGACCACGCGCCTGATGGCGCTCGACGACGCGATCGCATCGGGGGCGCGCGCCCTGTTCGGCGAGAAATACGGCGACGAGGTGCGGGTGGTCGCGATGGGCGAGGCCGGCGGCAATGCCATGGGCTGGTCGGTCGAGCTTTGCGGCGGCACGCATGTCCGGCGCACCGGCGACATCGGACTGATCTCGACGCTCGGCGAGAGCGGTGTTGCCTCAGGCGTGCGCCGCATCGAGGCATTCACCGCGAAGGCAGCGCGCAAGCACGCCAATCACCTGGCCGAGCTCGCAAAGACCGCCGCTGCCGAGCTCAAGGCACCGCTCGAGGAGATGCCGCACCGCCTCGGACAGGTGCTCGAAGAGCGCCGGCGGCTCGAGCGCGAGCTCGCCGAGGCAAGAAAGAAGCTTGCGCTCGGCGGGGGCGCGCGCTCGGAGGTCGGCGATGGCATCCGCGTGATCGGCGACGTGCGGCTGATGGCGCGCGCCGTCGAGGGCATCGATCTCAAGGATCTGCGCAGCCTTGCCGACGAAGGCAAGAAGCGCGTCGGCTCCGGGATCGTCGCCATTGTCGGCGTGAGCGAGGACGGCAAGGCCGGCATCGTCGTCGGGGTCACCGACGACCTTACCACGCGCTTTTCTGCCGTCGATCTCGCGCGCAGGGGCGCTGTCGCGCTTGGCGGCAAGGGCGGCGGCGGACGTTCCGACATGGCGCAGGCGGGCGGGCCCGACGGCTCGCAGGCGCAGGCCGCGCTCGCGGCCATCGCCTCGGCGCTCGGCGGCTAGCCGACGACTCAGGCCATTGCCTGCTTGAGGTTCTCGTCCACCTTGTCGAGGTAGCCGGTGGTGGAGAGCCATTTCTGGTCGGCGCCCACCAGGAGCGCGAGGTCCTTGGTCATGAAGCCGGCCTCGACGGTGTCCACCGTCACCTTCTCCAACGTCTGCGCAAAGCGCGCAAGCTCGGCGTTGCCGTCGAGCTTGGCGCGGTGCGCGAGGCCTCGCGTCCAGGCGAAGATCGACGCCACCGAGTTGGTCGAGGTCGGCTCGCCTTTCTGATGCTGACGATAGTGCCGCGTCACCGTGCCGTGGGCCGCCTCGGCTTCCACGATCTTGCCGTCGGGGGTCATGAGCACGGACGTCATCAGTCCAAGCGAGCCGTAGCCCTGCGCCACCGTGTCGGACTGCACGTCGCCGTCATAGTTCTTGCAGGCCCACACATAGCCGCCCGACCATTTCAATGCCGCCGCCACCATGTCGTCGATCAGGCGGTGCTCATAAAATATTTTTTTCTTCTCGAACTCGGCCTTGAACTCCTTGTCGTAGATCTCCTGAAAGATGTCCTTGAAGCGGCCGTCGTACACCTTCACGATGGTGTTCTTGGTGGAGAGATAGACCGGATAGCCGCGGTGCAGACCGAAGTTGAGCGAGGCGCGGGCGAAATCGCGGATGGAATCGTCGAGGTTGTACATCGCCATGGTCACCCCGCTGCCGGGGAACTGGAACACCTCGCGCTCGATCCTGGTCCCGTCCGCGCCCACGAACGCAAGTGTCAGCTTGCCCTTGCCGGGGACCTTGAAATCGGTTGCGCGATATTGATCGCCATAGGCATGGCGGCCGATGATGATCGGCTTGGTCCAGCCCGGCACCAGGCGTGGCACGTTCGTGCAGATGATCGGCTCGCGGAAGATTACGCCGCCGAGGATGTTGCGAATGGTGCCGTTCGGCGAGCGGTACATCTCATGCAGGTTGAATTCCTTCACCCGCGCCTCGTCGGGCGTGATGGTGGCGCACTTGACGCCGACGCCGACCTTCTTGATCGCCTCGGCGGCGTCGACGGTGATCTGATCGCGCGTCTCGTCGCGCTTCTGGATGCCGAGGTCGTAATACAGTAGCTCAAGGTCGAGATAGGGATGGATCAGCTTCTGCTTGATGAGATGCCAGATGATACGCGTCATCTCGTCGCCGTCCATCTCGACGACCGGGTTCTTGACCTTGATCTTCGCCATTGCAGACGAGCCTTTGCGCGCAAACTTGAGGGGAGACGCAGCGGAATGTGCCGGGCACGGCCTTATGGCGGACCGGGAGTGATCGTGCAAGAGCGGGGCTCGGCGTGAGTGCGCTCGCAAGCTGGCAGCGCATCAGAGCCGCCTACGGGCGGCGGCGGCGCGCGCTGCGGCAGGCCGTGCTGGAGCCGGTGCTGGTCGGTTGGCCGGTGCTGCGCCAGGTGGTCACCAATGCGCTGGCCGCGCGCGGCCATCTTGTGTTGTGCGATCTCGGGGATGTGCGCTTCTTCGTTGATCCGCGCGATCGTGTGGTCGGCGCCTGGCTGATGTGGCATGGCGGCTGGCAGCGGCGCGAGATCGACACCGCGGTGGAAATCCTGCAAGCCGCAGGGCGGCTGAAGCGCGGTGCGGCATTCATCGATGTCGGAGCCCATATCGGCACGCACACCGTCTATGCGCTGCGCACGGGAGCGTTCGCGCGCGCGGTTGCGTTCGAGCCCGAGCCGCGCAACGCGCGGCTCCTCGCCATGAACGTCGAGGTCAACCACATGTCGGAACGGGTGACCATCGTGCGCAAGGCGGCCGGCGCGGTTGCCGGCACGCAGGTTCTGCACCTGCATCCGCGCAACACCGGCGCTCACGCGCTCGGCGGCGCGCCCTCCATCGACGGGACAGGCTCGCTTGCCGTGCCGGTCGTCCGCGTCGAGGACGAGCTGCGAACGCTGGGGCTCTCTCCGGACGAGGTTGGCCTCGTCTGGGTCGATGTCGAGGGCCACGAGCCGCAGGTGCTCGATGGCCTCGCTGGCCTCATGGCGCACGCGGTGCCGCTCGGCTTCGAGCTCACCCCAAGTCGCTACGGCCGGGAGACGCAGCAGCGGCTCTGCGAGCTTCTTGCGCGCCACTACACCACCCTCCACAGCCTTGGGCGCCGTGATGCGACCGCGCCCATCGCCACGCTTGCGTCGCGCGCCCACACCGACGATGTGCTGGTCTATTGATCGATGCCCGGCGCAGGCACCGACGGCACCAAGCACTGGGCGGAGCTCGCAGGGCCCATCATTGTTCTGGTCGAGCCGCAACTCGGCGAGAACATCGGCGCGGCTGCCCGCGCGATGGCAAATTTCGGGCTTGCGCGGCTGCGCCTCGTCGCCCCACGCGATGGCTGGCCCAACATGCATGCGCGCCGGTCCGCCGCCGGCGCCGACCGCGTGCTCGATGGTGCCGCGCTCTACGACACGCTGCCAGCGGCCATTGCCGACTGCACGCTGGTTCTGGCGACCACCGCGCGCGCACACGACCAGGCCAAGCCGGTGCTTGATCCGCAGGCAGCGGCGGCGTGGCTCTCGCCGCACGTTGCCGCCGGCGAGAACGTCGCCTTGCTGTTCGGGCGCGAGCGCCACGGCCTGGAGAACGACGAGATTGCGCGCGCCGATCGCATCGTCACCTTTCCCGTCAATCCGGCTTTTGCCTCCCTCAATCTGGCGCAGGCGGTCGCGCTCATGGCCTACGAATGGTTCAAGCTCGCCTCCGGCGGCGTCCTTCCATTCACCATGCCGCGCAAGTCGGAGCCCGCGGGCAAGCAGCAGATTGACGCGTTCTTCGCCAATCTCGAAAAGGAGCTCGATGCGATCGAATATTTCCGTCCGCTCGACAAGCGCGCGACCATGCTGGTCAATCTGCGCAACATCTTGGCGCGCATGCAGCCCACGCAGCAGGACATCCAGACGTTGCATGGAATCGTGATGGCGCTGAGCCAGGGGCGTAAAGGACCCGCTCGCGGCGGAGTTCTCGACGGAGAGCAGGCAAGCGCACTGCGCGCGCTGCTGGCGGAGTACGGCGAAGGGCGTGTGCCCGGCGAGCGCGGCCCGGTGCGCGGCCTCGCGCGGCTGCTGCGCCGCAACCCGACCGACGCCGAGCGCATGCTTTGGGAAGCCCTCACCAGGGATCGTCGCTTCGCCGGGCTGGGCTTCAAACGCCAAGTGCCGGTCGGCGCCTATATCACCGATTTCGTATCGTTTGGGCTGCGCGCGGTCATCGATCTCGCGCCCGAGTCCGAAAACGAGACGGCTCAACGCGCGCGCAACGAGCGCCGTCGCTGGTTGCGGGAGCGTGGCTATCGCGTGTTGGAGGTCGATCCGCACAGCGCTGAAACCGACGTGAGCGCTGTGCTCGATCGCCTGGCGCGGCAGATTGCCGGCCTCACCGACGAGCGCAACGGCTCGCAATGAGCAATGGGAGGGCTTCAATGACGGCCGATCACGCATTGCGCGTGGAGCCGCTGCTTCCAGTGGAGCTCGGTCATGGCAAGATCAAATTTGCGCAAGGGGTCAGAGCCGGGCGCTGGGTCTTCGCCACCGGCTTGATGGGGCAGGACTTTATCAACGGCATCGCGCCGGAGGTTCTGGCGCCGCATGCGCCGCATGCGGGATTGCCAAAGCGCGAGAAGGAGGCGGCGCGCATCTTTGCCAACCTGGATGCTGTTTTGCGCGCGGCGGGCACCGATCGCAACAATCTTGTCCGCACTGACCAGTACTACACGACAGTGAAGGCCGTGCCGCCGTATCAACAAGTGCGGCGCGAGTTCCTGCGCGGGCGAATTCCACCCTCGACCTCGATTACGCAGAGGCGCCTTCTGCTGCCGGATGCCGACATGAACGTGCAGGCGGTGGCGGTCGCGCCGCAAGCGGGGTTCGAGGTGACGCACCTCAAGCACGAACGCCTCAAAGGGCGGCCAACTTCGGGCTACTCGCCTGCGCTCACGGTGGGGGACTTCATCTTCATTCCCGGCATCACCAGCATGGCCAATCCTGACGACGTCCAGCGCAACGGCATCGCCGCGGCGGCCCTGATGCCGGAGGGGGCACAATGGGGTGGCCAGCCGATCAAGCTCGAGACCGAGTTCATCATCACGCAGCGGATCGTGCCCTCGCTGGAGCTTGCCGGAGCGAGGCTTGAAGACATCGTGCACGCGCAAATCTATCTCACCGATGCCGAGGATTATTCCGCTTTCAATGAGGTCTGGTCACGGTATTTCAGTAGATCGGCACCCACTGCGTCCATCATTCCCTGCATCGAGCACGGGCTTGCGCCCTATGACGGCAAGATCGAGATCAACGTGCTTGCGGCCAAGCCCGGCAGCAACGCACAGAAGCGCCATATCGATGCCGGCGTGGTCACCGCGTTTCATGCCCAGCCACAGGCGGTGAGGGCGGGCGACCTGTTGTTCGTCTCCGGCCTCATGGCAGTCGGCGACGAGGGGCTGGTGCCATCGGCGAGGCCGGATGCGCGCCAGCCGTGGTTCTCCTCGACCGCGCAGGCGCAGGCGGAGGTGATCATCGACAACGTGGCCCGGCTGTGCGAAGCCGCCGGCACGTCGCTCGGCAACGTGGTGCGCATCCAGCAATTTCACACCGATATCCGGGAGTTCTATCCAGTCTATAAGGTCTGGGAACGCCGGCTCGGCGGCCGTCCCTTGCCATTCTCGGCCGTGGAGGTGCCGTCACCCCTGCCGGTGCCAGGTGCGACACTGATGATCGAGGCGTGGGCTTATGCCCCCTGACCGTGCGTCACTCGTCCTTGGAGGGGTCCTCGGTGGTCCAGCTCCATGCCGGGTTTGTTTCAGTGACCGCACTGGCGTTTTTCATGGCCTCAGGCGTGATCGTCTGAAAAACGCGACCGCGTCGGTCTGTGACCCGCACCGTGGCGGTGATTCGCAGCCACTTGCCGCCAAAGTCGCAAATGTAGGGTGAGACCCGCTCGCCGCCCAGATTCACCCATTGGCCGGGAAAACGCATCCCGTCGCAACTGACCTCATCCCGCTTCTTGTGGCTTTGGGTCAGCGCTTGCACGACCTCCCGTTGCAATCGCGCCGACTTGGCAATCAGCGGCATCAGATCGCTGAGAGCCAGCGTGCCTCTCTGGCCAAGCTTGCCGGTGTCGAAAGCCACTGCCGCCGTAATCCCGAGCAGCCATGCAACGGCAGCGGGACCTGCCGTTCTCATCGTGCCAAGCTCATCAGCGCGTCAATGCCCTGAGTGCCGCCGCAGCGCCCGCCCGCAGGAACGCCATGTCGCTGCCGACGGCGAGGAAACGAACGCCACGCTTGGCAAGCGCCGCAGCACGCTCTGCGCTGTGGCAATAGGCGCCCATGATTTTGCCGGCTTTGCCTACCGCTGCAATGATGCGGTCGAGCTCGCGATCGACCTCACTCGCCATCGGATCGACGTTGGCGCCATTGCTGAGCGCGATGGAAAGATCGGCCGGGCCGAGGAACAGGGCATCGATGCCGGGGGTGGCGGCGATGGCGGCGACGTTGTCGAGCGCGGTGCGCGTCTCGATCATCGCGAAAGTCATACACAGCTCGTTGGCCTCACGCAGATAGACCTTCTGGTCCGCCATGCCCGCGAGCGTCGTCGCCCGGTGCGGTCCCCAGCTTCGCTCGCCCAGGGGTGGAAACTTGGCGAACGAGACATAGGCGCGCGCATCTGCGGGCGTGTTGATCATCGGTGCAATGGTGCCTTCGGCGCCAAAATCGAGCGCGCGGCTCACGGTCGCGAACTCACCGACCGGAACCCGCACCATCGGAGCGGCGCCGCCCTGTCGGACCTGTGCAATCGCAGCCACCATTGCGCCGACGTCCCACAAGCCGTGCTGCCCATCGAGGGTGACCGCCGCGAAGCCTTCGCGGCCGATCAGCTCGGCGACGATCGGATACGGCAAACCGCACCAGCCGCTATGCACGATTTCACCTGCGCGCAGCCGGCGGGCGAGCGAGAACGCGGACGTGGACATGATGAGCCTCGAAGTTTGCGGAGCTGAGGGAGCAAGCCGCGGAGAATCGGCAAGCGGAGGAGACTGATTATCCTCTCGCCTTGATCTCAGCCACCGCCTTTGCCATCAGCTCGTCCATGGTCCGGCGGATCTGATGGTCGGATTGCGCGATGCCCTTGGCATCGAAATCCTTTCGGATCTTTCGGAACACATCGTGGTCGCCGGGCTCCTCGAAGTCGGCCAGGATCACCTCCTTCGCATAGGCCTCTGCCTGCGCGCCCGAAAGGCCGAGCTTTTCCGCCGCCCACAGTCCCAGCATTCTGTTGCGCCGGGCCCCCGCCTTGAACTTGAGCTCCTCATCGTGAGCGAATTGCTTCTCGAAACCTTCCTCGCGCTTGTCAAACGTGGTCATGACTTGCCTCGGCTGATGGGGAGCGGCCGGCGCCAATTAGTGCGATGATCGAGCTGGTTCCATTTTGCGTCCTGCATAGCGGGTCATGATGGGCAAGGCAATTGCAGCGACGGACTGCTGATTCGGCAGGCATCTCGGCGTTCACAACACTGCGCGGCGCGATTGTGCTGCGAACCACGATCGGGTAGCTTGGCGGCATGGAACGCGCCGCATGATCACGCCACGGTCGCGCCGCCGCGTCCCCCGGCCACGGACGTTGCATGCAGTCACCGGAGCCACGGCAACACATGGACATCAACAAACCACGGTATACCCCGATGAGCCGCCGTCGCCGCATCTATGAAGGCAAGGCCAAGGTCCTGTATGAGGGACCCGAGCCCGGGACGCTGATCCAGCACTTCAAGGACGACGCGACTGCTTTCAACGCGAAGAAGCGCGAGGTCATCGAGGGCAAGGGCGTCCTCAACAATCGCATCTCCGAATACGTCTTCCAGCACCTCAACAACATCGGGGTGCCGACTCACTTCATCAAGCGGCTCAACATGCGCGAGCAGCTGATTCGGGAGGTCGAGATCATTCCGCTCGAGGTTGTGGTGCGCAATGTCGCCGCCGGCTCCCTGTCACAGCGTCTGGGTATCGAGGAAGGCACGCAGCTGCCGCGCTCGATCATCGAGTTCTATTACAAGAACGATCAGCTTGGCGATCCGCTGGTATCCGAGGAGCATATCACGGCCTTCGGCTGGGCCACTCCGCAGGAGATCGACGACGTCATGGCCCTTGCCATTCGCGTCAACGATTTCCTTTCCGGACTGTTTCTCGGCGTCGGCATCCGGCTCGTCGACTTCAAGATGGAGACCGGAAGGCTGTGGGAGAACGATCTCATGCGGATTGTCGTCGCGGACGAGATATCGCCCGATTCGTGCCGGCTGTGGGACATGAAATCGAGCGACAAGCTCGACAAGGACCGCTTCCGGCGCGATCTGGGTGGACTGCTGGAAGCCTATACCGAGGTCGCCAAGCGCCTTGGCATCATGAGCGAAGGCGAGCGGCCGCAGGGCACCGGTCCGGTGCTGGTCAAGGGCTGAGCTCAGCGGGCGGCCAAGCGGCAAAGGGCGCCCATGCGGGCGCCCTTTCGTTTGTCCGCCCGCACGTCCGAGCTGGCCGTGTTTCGGCTTGTATCGTACGGTCTGGGCCGCAATTGTTCGCCGGCAGCCCTTTTCCGGGCTGCCGATTCGCCCCATATCGCAAATGTCATGCGAAGATCGTCATGAAGGCGCGCATTATCGTCACGTTGAAATCCGGCATCCTCGATCCGCAGGGAAAGGCAATCGAAGGCGCGCTCAAATCGCTGGGGATCGCCGGCATTGCGAGCGTGCGCCAGGGCAAGGTGTTCGACATCGAGATGGAAGGCGAAGACCGCAAGCAGGTGCAGGCTGCGCTCAAGCAGGCCGCCGACAAGCTTCTCGCCAACAGTCTGATCGAGAACTATGATGTGAAGCTGCTGAATCAATGAAATGAGACTGCGAGCGACCAGCGTTGCCGTCTTGAGCGCGATTGCGCTCGCGCTGCTGCTTGCAGGCGATACGGGAAAGCCCGCTGGCCAGCAGGTCACTCCGGCAGTGCTCCGTCCGGACTGGACCGAGATCAAATGGCCGTTCCCGCTCGACCAGTGGGGGCTCGGGCGAGCATTCACATGTCTCGCTGCCGATTGCGGTGCGCAGATCGATTTGTATCTGCGCCCCAAGCTCGGCTTCTGCAATTGTGCGACCGGCGTTTCCGATGACGCCGAGCTCGATCGCGTGGGCGACCTCGAATTGCTCAGTGCTGCTTTCAAGTCGTTGAGTGACGGCCAGCCGGTCGCGGTCGGCTGGATGAGCGGACGCAGCCGGCCCTATGAGGTGGCGATGCGCTACGGTGCCCCGCGCACCGCACTCGCCATCGCCTTCAACGACAAATGCGACGTGGTCGTGGCGACCGTGGTTGCCGAGCGCAGCCGTATCGTCGAAACCCAGCGCATGGCCGTGGCCTTCCTCAACAGCGATTCCGTGCTGCGCTGGGTCGAGAAGGAGCTCGGGCTTTAGACAGATGCGCGCCGCCGTCCTGGTCTTTCCCGGCATCAATCGCGAGCGTGATATGGCGCGCGCACTAAAGCTGGTCTGCGGCCATGAGCCTGCAATGCTCTGGCATCTGGAGACGGCCCTGCCGGAAGGAACCGACCTTGTGGTCGTGCCGGGGGGCTTTTCCTACGGCGACTACCTGCGCTGCGGCGCCATTGCCGCGCGCGCTCCGATCATGGATGCGGTGCGCGCCCATGCCGCGGCGGGGGGTCTGGTGCTGGGGGTCTGCAACGGATTTCAGATCCTGTGCGAGGCGGGCCTGCTGCCCGGCGTGCTCATGCGCAATGCGGCCCTGAAATTCATCTGCCGCGACGTTCATTTGCGCGTCGAGCGCTCCGATTCGCCGTTCACGCGCGGCTACAATGCGGGCCAGGTGATTCGCGTTCCGACGGCGCACGGGGAAGGAAACTATGTCGCCGACCAGGACACCATTGATCGGCTCGAAGGCGAGGGCAGAGTGCTGTTCCGCTACACCGCGCCTGACGGCACGCTGGATCCCGCCTGGAACGTCAATGGCGCCACCAATGCGATTGCCGGCATCCTCAACGAGCGTGGCAATGTGCTTGGGTTGATGCCGCACCCTGAGAATCACGTCGAGGCCACGCTGGGCTCAACCGATGGACGCGGCCTGCTCGCGGGGCTTTCGGATCATTTCGCACGCGCCGCATGACGCAACAGGCTGTGCGACAAGGCGGCATTGGCATTTCGACCCATGGCTAAAGGGTCCAGAAAAACGCGCGAGGCGTTGCGCACGCACGCGCCTCCGGAGAAACTGAATCGGAAATCGGGGCAGAGAACGAAACTCAAACCCGGGGCAAGCCCGCGCGCGGATGCCACCGGGCCCGTGAGAAGGCCGATTGAGCCTCGGGTGAGCGCCGCTCTTGCGGCCGCCCATGGCCTAACAGCGCAGGAATACGCGCACATACGCAGCCTCATCGGCCGCACTCCCACCTTCACCGAGCTTGGCATCTTCTCCGCCATGTGGAACGAGCATTGCTCGTACAAGTCCTCAAAAATTCATTTGCGCACCCTTCCCACCGCGGCGCCGTGGGTGATCCAGGGGCCCGGGGAGAATGCAGGGGTCATCGACATCGGCTCCGGCCTCGCAGTGGTGTTCAAGATGGAGAGCCATAACCATCCAAGCTACATCGAGCCCTATCAGGGCGCCGCGACCGGCGTCGGCGGCATCCTGCGCGACGTGTTCACCATGGGGGCGCGCCCCATTGCCTGTCTGAATGCGCTTTCCTTCGGTGCGCCCTCCCATCCAAGGACGCGGCACCTCGTCTCGGGCGTGGTCGCCGGCATCGGCGGCTATGGCAACTCCTTTGGCGTGCCGACAGTCGGCGGCTCGGTGCGCTTCCATACCCGCTATGACGGAAACTGCCTGGTCAATGCCATGGCCGTGGGCCTCGCCGAGAGCGACAAGATCTTCTACGCCGCGGCATCCGGAATTGGCATGCCGATCGTCTACCTCGGCTCCAAGACCGGCCGCGACGGCATCCACGGCGCCAGCATGGCGTCGGCCGAGTTCGGCGAGGACACGGAGGAGAAGCGGCCCACCGTGCAAGTCGGCGATCCATTCTCGGAGAAGCTGCTGCTGGAAGCCTGCCTCGAGATCATGGCCAAGGGCTGCGTCGTTGCCATCCAGGACATGGGTGCCGCCGGGTTGACCTGCTCGGCCGTCGAGATGGGCGCCAAGGGCGGCCTCGGCGTGACCCTGGATCTCGACCGCGTCCCATGCCGGGAGCGCGGAATGAGCGCCTACGAGATGATGCTCTCCGAGAGCCAGGAGCGCATGCTCATGGTGCTCAAGCCCGAGAAGGAGAAAGAAGCGGAGGGCATTTTCCGCAAATGGGGTCTGGATTTTGCTGTGGTGGGCGAGACCACCGCGGGCATGCGTTTTGTTGTTCGCCATCGCGGTCGGATCAAGGCCGACCTGCCAATCAAGGAGCTCGGCGACCAGGCTCCGGTCTATGATCGCGCTCACGTCAGCGCGAGAATGCCTGCATCGGTGCAGATCGCCGACGTGATCCCCCCGATTCCGACGATGGAGGCGTTGCTGCGGCTTCTGGGCGAGCCGGACCTCTGCTCCAAGCGCTGGGTGTGGGAGCAGTACGATTATGTCATCCTTGGTAACACCGTCCAGCGGCCGGGAGGAGATGCGGCGGTCGTGCGCGTGAACGACGGCCCCAAAGCGCTTGCGCTGACCACCGACGTAACCCCGCGCTATTGCGAGGCGGACGCGTTCGAGGGCGGCAAGCAGGCGGTTGCCGAAGCCTGGCGCAATCTCACGGCGGTAGGCGCGCGTCCACTGGCGGTGACCGACAACCTCAATTTCGGCAATCCCGAGCGGCCGGAAATCATGGGTCAGCTTGTGGATGCCATTCGCGGCATCGCGCACGCTTGCCAGGCGCTCGAATTCCCGGTCGTGTCCGGCAATGTCTCGCTCTACAACGAGACCAGCGGCCGGGCCATTCTGCCCACGCCCACGATCGGCGCTGTGGGCCTCATCGACGATTACGCCAAGGCCGCCACGCTCGCCTTCAAGGCGCCCGATGAGGCCATCCTGCTCATTGGCGAGACTGCGGGCTGGCTCGGGCAATCGATCTACCTGCGCGAGATCTGCGAGCGTGAGGAAGGAGCGCCGCCCCCCGTGGATCTTGCGGCCGAGCGCCGCCATGGGGACCTGGTTCGTGCGCTGATTGTCGAAGGCATCGCCACCGCCGCGCACGATGTCTCCGACGGCGGCCTGCTCATTGCGCTTGCCGAGATGGCGATGGCCTCCGGAATTGGTGCAGAGCTCGACCGCGCCCCGCTTGCGGCCCACGCGTTCTGGTTCGGCGAGGACCAGGGACGCTATGTCGTAACGGTCAAGGCTGCCGTGGCTGAGAAAGTGCTGGCGCGTGCTCGCGCAAGCGGCGTTCCCGCGCGCCAGCTTGGCTTTACCGCCGCCGATTCACTGATCCTTCAAGACGAGCGAGCGATTCCCGTTGCACGCCTTCGCGAGCGGTTCGAAGGCTGGCTGCCGGCCTATATGGCGGGCGCGCATGGCTGAATGCAGGGCGGCAAACGGGCGCACATGACGGGCTCGAGACGCGACGATGAGCGTAGCCGGGGAGACCTCTCTCCCAATGATGGCTCCGGGCAAGCCGCACTTGCTTTTGGAGGTTGGCGGCGGCATGATTCCGGCCCTAACCATTGATTCACAGGCAATATCGTCGATTGCCAAGATCGGCGACTCCCGATCGATGCCGCGGGCAATCGGCGGAGGGCTATTTCAATGGCGATGCATGCGAGCGATATCGAGCGGCTGATCAAGGTGCGGATTCCCGACGCTGAGGTCACCATTCGCGATTTGGCCGGCGACGGCGACCATTACGCGGCCACCGTGCTGTCCGAATCCTTTCGCGGGAAATCGCGGGTGCAGCAGCACCAGATCGTCTATGACGCGCTCAAGGCGGAAATGGGCGGCAAGCTGCACGCGCTTGCCTTGCAGACCGGTACCCCCGAGCGCTGACAGCGATCGCCAATGCGCTGACACGACCGGCTCTGCGCCAGCCAATCGAGGTCTCCCGGTTGCGCAGATCGGCGAAAAAGTGAAGCGATGCTCCGCGCTTGCCCCTTGGGCTCGCGGTCGCGACGCGCTACATATGGTCAAGGAGCTTAATGTTGCGGGGCGCTGCGCACTCCGCCGGCACTGAAGAGGGAATCTGATGGCGATCGAGCAGTTCATCGAGAACGAGGTCAAAAGCAACGATGTGGTGCTGTTCATGAAGGGCACCCCGCAATTTCCGATGTGCGGCTTTTCGGGGCAGGTGGTGCAAATTCTTGATCACCTCGGAGTGGGATATAAAGGCTTGAACGTGCTGGAATCCGACGATCTGCGCCAGGGCATCAAGTCCTTTTCGAACTGGCCGACCATCCCGCAGCTTTACGTGAAGGGCGAGTTCGTCGGCGGCTGCGACATCATCCGGGAGATGTTCCAGGCCGGTGAGCTGCAGGACCTGCTCAAGGCCAAGGGGGTGGCAACGAAGGAAGGCGCTTCCGCCTAATATTGCGAAAGTCCTTCATCTAACAATGGGTTAGGAAAATAGCCGCGGCCATACCCACAAACTCACCTACAAACCGAGGGCGCGCAGCGCCGGGTTACTACCATTTCCATGTGAGGCCAGCGGCCATCGTGTTAAGCATGAGTAAGATGCCTGTGGATGATGCAGGCCGGGGGCGGCTAAGTCACCGCAACAATGCGACTAATCGCGCGGGCCGCCTG
>Ga0306920_100002713_pt1 | contig 22355 bp, 17 predicted proteins | sample flu12Cox44000170_FD_204666 | JGI IMG/M metagenome (GOLD analysis project Ga0306920, IMG submission 204666) | Lab enrichment of tropical soil microbial communities from Luquillo Experimental Forest, Puerto Rico - flux4day.12C.oxic.44.000.170 (v2)... | ecosystem: Environmental > Terrestrial >...
CCCGATTCGACCCTGCTGATCTGGGAGCGCTTGGGGCTCGGCGTCGCTCGGCCCGGCGTGCAGCGCATCGTGCTCGCCAACTGTCGCCGGGACCGACTTCAGCGCTCGGAGCAGCTCGCCGAGCTGGTCGGCCGGCGGCTCACCGCGGACCACGTCGTCCTCTCGGGCCAGGGGACCGATCTGGTGGCGTTCCAGGCCGCCCGCCACGGCGTGGACCCTTCACGGCTCAGCAACCTGGGCGGTCTGGGAGCCGAAGCGGTCTACGAGCACGTCCTCGATCGTGTGGGCTCCCAGGGGGTGATCGTGGGAGTGGGCAACATCGTGGGGCTGGGTGAGGAGATCGTGCACCACTTCAGCGATCGAGCGGTGTCCCATGGTTGAAGAGGCGATCGGGCTCGGGCTCGTGATCAGTCTCATGTTCTCCGAGACCCTGGGGTTGGCCGCGGGCGGCATGGTCGTGCCGGGCTACCTTGCGCTCCTCATCCACGAGCCGCTGCGCATCATCGGAACCGTGCTGGTTTCGCTCGTGACCTTCGGAACCCTCAAGATCCTCTCGCGCTACGTCCTGATCTACGGCCGCCGCCGGATCGTCGTCACGGTGCTGCTGGGCTTCACCTTTGGCGCGCTGTCGCGCCTGCTCGCCTTACGGCCCGCGGGCGTTGCCCTCGACCTGAGCACCATCGGCTACGTGCTCCCCGGGCTGATCGCCAACTGGATGGAGCGCCAGGGCGTTCTGCCGACGCTGTTCGTCATGACTTCGACCGCCGTGCTGGTTCGACTGATGCTCATGCTGCTCTCCGGCGGGAGTCTCATTCGATGAGCCTGTCCCGCGCCTCCACCCCGACACTCGCGGGTCTCGCCGCGCTCTCGATCACGCTCTACGCATTCACCGAACGCTCGGTTCACCCGGTTCATGCCGAGGCCTATCGAATGAAGCTCGAAGCCGTGAGCCTGATGCAGCGCGCGGAGCAGACCCTCCGCGACGCGAAGCGGGAGCGGGGGATCGTCGTGGATCGTCGCAACGATCCGGACGGCACGGGCGTCATCGGGCCGCAGTTCACCCTCACCACGACCGACCGGGGTGCCCAGGCAGCCAAGGCCCTCGCGGCGCATCCCAACTTCGCCGCGGCGGTGACCCAGATGATGCTTCAGGCTGGCGTGCGGGCCCACGACGTCGTAGCGGTCGGAATGACCGGCTCATTGCCGGGCCTGAACCTCGCCGTCCTCGCCGCGTGTCGCGCGATCGGCGCGGAGCCGGTGATCATCACGTCGCTCGGCTCCTCGATGTTCGGCGCGACCGATCCCGACTTCACGTGGCTGGACATGGAGTCGGTGCTGGTGCAGCGCGGCCTGTGGCCCTATCGCTCCGCCGCCGCCTCGCTGGGCGGAGGGGGCGACGTGGGGCGTGGGCTCTCGCCGGCGGGCCGCCAGTTCCTGAACGACGCGATCCGGCGGAATGGCGTGCGCCTCCTCGACCCGTCCAGCGTGCTCGAGGCTGTCCGGCAGCGCGTCGCACTCTACGACTCGGTCGCCCGCGAGCACGGCGGTTCCATCCGCCTGTACGTGAACGTGGGCGGTGGCGTGGCGAGCCTGGGTGGCGCGCAGAACGGGCGTCTCATCCCGGCCGGGCTCACGCACCGGATCGCGGCACGCAACTACCCGAACCGCGGCGTGATCAACGTGCTGGGCGAGCGCCGCATGCCGATCATCCATCTCCTCCAGGTCCAGAAGCTGGCGCGCGAGTTCGGCATCATCGATGCCGGCAGCAGCGCCGTGAAGCCCGGCGCGGGACTGTTGTTTATCCATTATCGCTACAACTTGTGGCTGGTCGCGCTGTGTGTGGCGATCCTGCTCGCGACCAACCTGGTGTTCCTGAGGCACGACATCCGCCAGCAGCTGGCGGGCCACCCCCACCCGGAGAGGATGGAGGCGACATGAAGCCATGGGGTCTGGCGTTGCTGGGCAGTGCCGCGTTGGTTGGCGCCGCGCAGGGCGCAAAGTGGACGGCGATCGAGAAGCTGCCACGGGCGGTTCCCGTCGAGGTGATCGTGCGGGACCAGCCGCGTGTCTACTTTCGGGTGACCGCGGAGTCACCCGTCGTCGTGCCGCTCGAGGGTCCGATCCGGCTGCGCGTGATCTCGCGCGTCGAGCTGCCGGCCGGCTCGCACGAGGTCGCGACGTATCGACTCAACGCGACCGAAGGGTCCACCACCTTCGGCACGCTCGACACCGAGAGCGCGGCGGCAACGGTGGTCAGGCTGGCGGCCGGCGAGAGCGCGGTGGGCAAGAGCCGGCACATGATGCTCGACGTCCCCGCCGGAAGCCATCAGATCACGCTCGGCCTGAGCCATGCGGGCTCGGTGCTCGTGAGGCTCGAGCAGGCATCACCGGGCGGGGGGTCCCCGATGGTGACCCTGACGCCGGTGGTCGCGGCTCGCAGCGTCACGGTCGCGGAGGGTGAGAAGCTCCTGCCCTACTACAGCGTGCTTCCGGGCCAGCCGGTGACGCTGCGCCTCGTGGGACCCACGACCCTCCAGCTCCTCAGCCGACTCGACTTCGACGCCACGATGCGGGGATCGCAGAGCTATCGGCTGCGGGTCACGGAGCACGGCGCCGTGATTCACGAGATCGCCTTCAAGACCACCAAAGCCACCACCGCTTCGTACACGAATCTGGCCGATCATGTGCCATCGAAGTTCGATCAGTCGACCCTGGCCTTCGGCGACGGCCTGCATGAGATCCAGATCGCGATTCTGGAACCGGCGCGCGGATCGGTGGAGATCCATGCCCGCATCGCCGAAGTGTCGGTCGGAAACGAGGAATGATGGGCTGGGGGTGCGCCTGACGCCCCGGCCCGGCGGCGTCGGCCACTGACGATAGCGAGCCGTCGGACGCAGGACGGCCCCGCGCGGGGGACCGCAAGCGCAGCGGGCTTCCTCGTATGCTGTAGAGTGCCCGCTCATGGCCGTCGCACACTGGAGAGCATGGCGTGCGGTCGCGCTCGCGCTGGTCCCGGTGGTGGTGGCGGGAGTGCTCTTTCTCTCCCGGGCCGGACGCCCGCTCGAGCAGGGAGGGGACGCGTACTCGGACGGCGACGTCGTCGTCGCGGGCCGGAACTTCCACGACTTCGGCTTCGCGCCCCTCCACTTCCTGCCGGTGCTGGTCCCGGAGCCGACCCGGCCGCCGGCGCGCGACGAGTACTACACCCATTACCCGCCGGTGCCCTATCTGCTCAACGGGCTCTTCCGGCAATGGGGACTCGTCGACCTGCGTGGCTGGCGATTGATCTCGGCCGCGGTCAGCCTGGCCGGACTCCTGCTCTGGTTCCTGGCCCTGCGCGCGCTCTTCGACGAAACCGTCGCCGTGATCGGCGTCGCCACCTATGCCCTCAACTTCTCGTTCATCTGGCTGGGCGACTCGCTGCACGACTACGGCTACGCGGACTTCCCGCGCCTGGCGGCCTTCTGCCTCGGGGTCCGCGTGGCCCGCCCCCGGCATCGGCGACTCGAAACCGCCGGCCTCGCCATGGTGCTGTTCGCGCAGTCGCTGGTGGGGTTCGACTACATTCCCTTCTCACAGGCCCTTCTGCTGGGGCTGGGAGCCACCGGGCTGCGAGGCGAACGACTGCGCCTTCTGGTTCTGTTCGCGCTCATGCCGGCGCTGGGCGTGGGATTGCACCTGCTGCAGAACGCCTGGACGCTGGGACTCCCGGCCAGCGTCGCCGACCTCGCCGGCGCGGCCGCGGAGCGCTCGCTGGCGCGGCACTTCACGGTCGCGGCACTCGCGCGCCACGTGCTGTGGGACGCCGGGCACTACATGGGCATCGGGCTCGGCACCATGGCCGGCTTCGGCGCCTTCGGGGCGGTCGCCTGGGCAAAGCTTGCTCCGCCTTCGGCGCGCGGGCTCGCGGCTCGTGTGCTCATCACCTTCGCGGTGGCGTCGGGCCTCTGGTACGTCCTGATGTCCCAGCACGCCACGGAGCATCCCTACGAGAATCGACAGCTCCTGCCGCTCGCCTCGCTGGCCCTGGCCCTCGGGCTGCGAGGCCTGTACGGCCTCGTCGCCCTGTACTCCGGGCGGTGGGCCCTCGCCGGCACGGCGCTGGTGGCGATGGGACTGGTGGCCGACGGCGGGATTGCCTACTGGAACGACGCCAATCAGCGCGGCCGAGTCTCCGAGTCGTTCGCGGTGGCCTACTCGCAGGGCACGGCACTGCCCCGCGGGGTCGCGGTCGTGACCAACATCCCCGCGCCGTCGCCACCCGCCCTCGCCGCGCTGGTGGACCGGCGGGTCCGGCTGGCGCGCAGCATCCCCGAGCTCGAGGCGGGCGCCCACAGCGGGGAGGCGGTGGTCTACCTCTACAGCGCGTCCTGCCCGGTCGGCGACGACCTCGTGGATCTGCTGCGGCGCGGCAAGACGATCAAGATGGATCAGACCGGGGCGACCGTGGAGCTGACGATCCCGTGAGATCGCGTGGCCGGAACGCCGGCGCCTTTGGTACTCTCCCCGGTTGGCTCGGCCTGTGCCGACCGGGGTTCCCTCACCTCAGGAGACCGTCATGAAACACAAGCTCGCCGCCTCGCTGGCCGCCTCGATGCTCGTGCTGTCCGCCGTGGCCGCTTTCGCCCAGCCGCCGGTCGCTCGGAAGGCGCCGGTCACCGACACCTACTTCGATACCAGGCTCTCGGACGACTACCGCTGGCTCGAGGATCTGAGCTCGAGGGAGACCACCGACTGGATCAAGGCGCAGGCGGACTACGCCAAGAGCGTCATCGATCGCATCTCCGGTCGGGATGCCCTGCTCAACGACTACGTTCGCCTCGACGCGATGCGCCCCGCGGTCATCAGCGAGGTGAGCCGCAAGAACGGCCGGTACTTCTACAAGAAGACGCTGCCCACCGAGAACGTGGGGCGCATCTACTACCGGGACGGGATCCAGGGCAAGGAGGTGCTCCTGTTCGATCCCACCAAGGGCGCGCAGGGCAAGAGTGTCTCGGTCGCCTTCCACGCGGCGAGCGAGGATGGAAAGCAGATGGCGCTGGGGGTCGCGGAGCAGGGATCGGAGTCCGCCACCATCCGCATCCTCGACGTCGACAAGGGCACGTTCGCGCCCGAGACCATCTCGCCCTGCTGGCAGGGGATCGGCGGCTGGACCAAGGACGGCTCGGGGTTCACCTACAACCTCATGAACTCGAGCGACGTCCACGACAAGAAGCGCGAGCTCAACACTTCCAGCTTCTTCCACAAGGTGGGCACCGATCCGAAGACTGACCTGACCGCGCTATCGGCGGCGAAATATCCGGCGCTCGGCATGAAGCCCGAGGACATTCCCTTCGTCGGCTTCAGCGACGACTTCAAGTGGATCTTCGGAGTGCCCGGGACGGTGCGCAACGAGGAGACTGTGTTCTTTGCCCCCGCCAGCGAGCTCACCGCCGCGACGATCCACTGGAAGTCCCTGCTCACGCCGGCGGACGAGGTCACGGACGCCGTCGTCCATGGCGACGACGTCTACCTGCTGTCGCACAAGAACGCGCCCCGCTACCAGATCCTCATGACCAGTCTGGTGAAGCCGGACGTGGCGCACGCGAAGGTGGTGGTCTCCCAGGGCGAGAACACGATCGATCGCATCGATCGGACCAGGGACTACCTGATCTACACCACCTCCGACGGCATCAACCGGCAGGTGCACGAGTACGCGTACGCGACCGGCCAGTCGGAGCAGGTGCCGCTGCCCCGCACCGGCTCCGTGTTCGCGTTTGGCTTCGACGCCACCTCGAACGACGGCGAGGTGGTGATCACCTCGTGGACCAAGCCGACCGAGCGCTACGAGTTCCAGCCGGTCTCGAAGCAGGTGACCTTGAGCCCGCTGAACGTCGAGACCCACTTCACCGGGCTCGAGGACCTCACCGTCGACGAGGTGCAGGCGACCGCGAAGGACGGCACGAAGATTCCGCTCTCGATCGTGTACAACAAGAAGCTGGTGAAGATGGACGGCACCGCCAACTGCCTGCTGACCGGCTACGGCGCCTACGGCATCTCGATCGGGCCGACGTTCAGTATCCTCAACCTGGGTCTCATCAACCGCGGCGTCGTGGTCGCGACCGCGCACGTGCGGGGCGGGGGCGAGAAGGGCTACGACTGGTACCACGCCGGCTACAAGACCACCAAGCCCAACACCTGGAACGACTTCATCGCGTGCGGGGAGTACCTGGTCCAGAACCACTACACCAGCTCCGCGAAGATGTTCGGCATGGGGACGAGCGCGGGGGGGATCCTCATCAGCCGCGCGATCACCGAGCGGCCCGACCTGTTCGGCGCGGCGATCGCCAACGTGCCGTGCGCGAACGCCGTCCGCATGGAGGCCTCGCCCAACGGGCCGGTCAACACGCCGGAGTTCGGCACCGTGAAGGACGCGACCGAGTTCAAGGCGCTGCTCGAGATGGACGGTTTCCAGCACATCAAGCAGGGCGCCAAGTACCCGGCGGTGATCTGCGTCGGCGGCTTCAACGATCCGCGCGTGATCGTGTGGCAACCGGCCAAGTTCGCGGCCGCGCTCCAGAACGCCAGCGGCTCCGGGAAGCCGGTCCTGCTGCAGGTCAACTACGACAACGGCCATTTCACCGAGGACAAGAAGGTCACGTTCCGGAACTTCGCCAACATGTACTCGTTCTGCCTGTGGCAGACCGGACATCCGGAGTTCCAGGTGAAGGGCGGCGGGGCGGCCGCGGCCACGCCGTAGCGCTGCACCGGTCGCTCGAGCCAGGGCGCCCGCCGCGCGGCGGGCGACCTGGTTTCGTCCCCGGCCGCGGGCCGCGCCGAGCCCGGGGTGAGGTGGCGGCCCGGCGTCAGCGCCCGACCGCGCCCCTCGGACGGCGCCGGCCCGCGGCGAACAGCAGCACCCCGGCCAGGTTGAGGACGACGGCGACCGCGATCAGCTTCACGGCGAAGGCCAGGCGGTTCTCGACCTGAACGATCGGGACGATCGTGAGCGCGATGTAGAGCAGCGACACCAGCGCGCCCGAGGCCGATGCCACGCGCAGCCACAGGGGAGCCCGCAGGCCGATGCGCCGGGCCGCGAACAGCGGGATCGCGAACAGCACCACGTAGGCCGAGGCGTAGAAGATCCCGGCGGCGTTGTCGAGCAGCTGGAAGGCCTCCTGCATCCCGACGCCGAGGATGCCGAGCAGCCCGAACGCGAGCGCGCTCACGCCCACCACGAGGATCGAGTTGAACGGCGTCCGGTACCGCGAGTGCAGGCGCGTGAACCAGGCCGGCAGCAGATCATCCCACCCCGCCACCATCGGCAGGCGGGCGTTGGCGGTGAGGTAGATGCTCATCAGCGCCACCAGCCGCCCGATCAGGGCGAAGATGACCAGCGACACGACGATCCCCGTCACCGCGCCGAACTGGCCGAAGCCGCGGCTCAGCACCTGGGCGATCGGGCCGATCAGGTCCACCTGGTCGGGCCGGAAGTAGGCCAGCACCGAAGCGGTGCCGAGGATGAACATCACGGCGATGATCGGGGCGGCGATGACCACCGAGCGGCCGATGTTGCGCGCCGGAGTCCGGCACTCGCCGGCGAGGATCGCGATGTACTCGAATCCGGTGAGCGCGCCGAGCGCGAGCTTGCTGAAGATGTTCAGGTTCTTCGCGAACAGATCCGGATCCCGGGGCGAGAACGACGGCACCGCGAAGGCGAACGGCCGGTACGCCGGGATGCGGCCGGTGAGCGCGGCGACGAACGGCAGGCCGATGAGCGCCAGGAAGGTGAGCAGCAGCAGCACGCCTCCGGCGTTGTGGACCCACTTGCCCACGCCGAGCCCGCGCGTCGATGCCGCGACCAGGACGCCGACCAGCGCGCAGCTGAACACCGTGACGAACGCCTTGCTGGTCGCCATCCAGTGTGCGCCGGGGCCCAGCGCGTAGGAGAGATTCGTGGCCACGGTGAGGCCGATGCCCGACATGACGAAGATGGCGAAGACCCACAGGTCCCACGCCACCATGAAGCCGACGAAGTCGTTGAACCCGAGCTTGGCCCACTGATAGAGCCCGCCCTCGAGCGGCATCAGGCGATTGAGGTGAATGACGACGGCGGCGAGCGGCAGGTAGAAGGTGAGGATGGCGAGGAGCCAGAAGAACAGCTGATTCGCCCCCAGCTTCGCCGCGGTGCCGACCCAGACGGTCCCGACCACGAAGACGATCTGGGTGAGGACCAGGTCGGTGAGCCCGAGCTCCTTCGTGAAGACGGCGCTCCGCTCCTCGACGCGTTCGATCTCGGACCGCTCGACGGGGCCGGTGGAGGAGGGGTCGCTCATAGCCGGGACGATACAGGAACGCCCGGGGCCCTTGCGCCGCCCCGGGCGTCCGGTCGTGGGTCTACCTCGCGATCACGATCGTCCGGCCGAGGGTCCGCTCGGGGTCCGCAGCCTGGCGAAGTAGACGCCAGCGACCAGCGTCTGCCCCCCCCTCGCCCCGGTGTTCTCCGCGCCGAGCAGGACGCCGTTCTGGTACTCTTCGGGGTACTCGGCGGTGTTCCACACGTTGCCGAAGTCGTCCTGGGCCCAGAACGACAGCTCCGATTCCTTCAGCTCGCCCTCGTTGACGTCGCGGTCCCACACGACCACGCAGGGGACGCCGCCGATCTTCTTGCGGAGGTTGGTGACGGTGAATTCGACCGTCGGGGTTCCCATGCAAGTCGTGAATCGGCGGGCCTGATCCCGCTTCCGCGCGCCTCCGACTCGATTGCGCACGGTCGAACCATCCGGACTGGTTGATATTAAACTGTCATCGATATTACAGCGCCATGTCAAGATGAAGTGCGAATTGCAACGTTCACAGGGAGCCTGGTTCAGCATTGCCGCACGTGCATGACCACTCTGAGCGCCCGCCGGCGTCACCCGCGCGGCCCGGCGCGGCGCCGCACGGAAGGGGTGACGGCGGGCAGGCCCATCCCGATGGTGGGCTGGACCGGCACGCGGGACACAGTGCGACGATGTTCCGCGACCGGTTCTGGCGCTCGCTGCTCCTGACGATCCCGACCCTGGTGTGGAGCGAAGAGCTCCAGCGCGGGCTCCACTACCGGGCTCCGCAGTTCCGAGGGGCGCAGGTCGTGCCGGCGCTGTTCGGCACCGTGGTCTTCCTGTACGGCGGCTCGGTATTTCTGCAGGGCGCCGGGAGGGAGCTGCGGCGCGGGCTCCCCGGCATGATGACCTTGATCTCCCTCGCCATTACGGTGTCGTTTCTCTTCAGCCTGGCCGTGACGTTCGGCCTGCCGGGCATGGCGCTGTGGTCGGAGCTGGCCACGCTGGTGACCGTCATGTTGCTCGGACACTGGATCGAGATGCGCTCGATCGCCCAGGCCAGCGGCGCGATCGGTGAGCTCGCCAGGCTCCTGCCCGCGACCGCCGAACGGGTCGCGGGTGGAGGCACGGAGCCGGTGCCGATCGCCGCGCTTCGCCCTGGCGATCTGGTGCTGGTACGCCCCGGCGCGGGCATACCGGCCGATGGCGTGGTGCGCGAGGGGAGGAGCGCGGTCAACGAATCGATGCTCACCGGGGAGTCGCTCCCGGTCGACAAGCCCCCCGGCGCCCGGGTGATCGCGGGGACGGTCAACGGCGGCGGCGCCCTGCGCGTCGAGGTCACCGGGACCGGGGACCAGACCGCGCTCGCCGGCATCATGCGCCTGGTCTCCGCAGCGCAGAGCTCGCGCTCCGGGGCCCAGGCGCTGGCCGACCGCGCGGCGCTGGCCCTGACCCTGATCGCGATCGGCGCGAGCATCTTGACGCTCGTGGCCTGGCTGGCGGCCGGCGCCCCGCCGGCCTTCATCATCGAACGGGTGGTGACGGTGCTGGTCATCGCCTGCCCGCATGCGCTGGGGCTCGCGATCCCCCTGGTGGTGGCGATCTCGACCACCCTTGGCGCCCGGAACGGGCTGCTGGTCAGGGACCGGCGCGGGCTCGAGGAGGCGCGCAACCTCGACGCCGTGGTCTTCGACAAGACCGGAACCCTCACGCTCGGCCAGTTCCGGGTCGTGGACATCGCCGCAACAGCCGGGCTCGAGCAGGCCGAGGCCCTGCGGCTCGCGGCGGGCGTCGAGCAGGAGGGCGAGCACATGATCGCCCAGGGCGTCGTTCACAGCGCGCGGGAGCGCGGTCTCCAGATTCCGCCCGCCCGCGAGACCCAGGCGATCGCGGGCCGCGGGATCCGCGCCGTGGTCGAGGGTCGCGAGCTTTACGTGGGCGGGCCCGCTATGCTCCAACAGCTCGAGATCGTGCTGCAGCCGGAGCTAGAGGCCGCGGTCGACCGGGCGGCGGCGCGCGGGCAGGCGACCGTCGCGCTGGTCGACGGCGCGCGGGCCGTAGCGGTCTTCGCGGTGGCCGACCAGATCCGGCCGGAGTCGCGCGAGGCGGTCGAGCGGCTCCATCGGGACCACATCGCGACGATCATGCTCACCGGCGACGCCCGGCCGGTGGCCGAAGCGGTGGCCAGGGAGCTCGCCATCGACACGGTCGTGGCGGAGGTGCTGCCGGAGCGGAAGGTGGAGGAGATTCGTGCCCTCAAGAGCCAGGGCAAGCGCGTGGCGATGGTGGGTGACGGGGTCAACGACGCCCCGGCATTGCTCACCGCCGATGTGGGGGTCGCGATCGGCGCCGGAACCGAGGTGGCGGTGGAGGCCGGCGATGTGGTGCTGGTGCGCAGCGACCCGCGCGACGTCGCCCGCATCGTCACCCTCAGCAAGGCGACCTACCGGAAGATGATCCAGAATCTGTGGTGGGCCACCGGATACAACGTCATCGCCATCCCGCTCGCCGCCGGCGTCCTCGCGCCCCGGGGCGTTCTCCTTCAGCCGGCGGCCGGCGCGATCCTGATGTCGGCGAGCACCGTGATCGTCGCGCTCAACGCCCAGCTGCTCCGGCGCCAGCGGCTCTAGGAAGTCCCGCTCGTGAGACCCCCGCTCCTTCAGAGACCGGTTGTCTCGCCCCCCGGGCGCCGAACCGCGCCGGGGCTGGTGGGCGCGGCGCTCGCGGCAGCGATCGCGTCCACCGGCATCGCTCCGGCACGCGGGCAGACGGCGTCCACGCCTGCGGAGATCCTGCAGCTTCGGATCGCCCAGATTCGCGACGGTGTGCCGGTGGAGATCGGTGGCGAGATCATCGCGTCGACCATGGTCCTGCCCGACTTCTACGAGCGTCGCGGGTTTCAGCCGGTGTGGAGCGACCCGCGGGCGCGCGAGGAGCTGATCGCCGCGTTGAAGGCCAGCGCGGATGACGGGCTCGATCCGCTGGACTACCACGTCGCCGCGATCGAGGAGCGGATGCACGCTCCGCCGACTTCCGAGTCCGAGGCCGACCTCGACCTGCTGGCGACCGATGGCGTGGTCCGGCTCGCCTATCACCTGCGATTCGGCAAGGTGGACCTCACCACCCTGGAGCCCGACTGGCAATTCCACCCCGAAGAGGAGACCGAGCTCCACGACCCTCCAGCCGCGGCGCTCGAGCGCGCGGTCGAGAAGCACGGCGTCGGTCCCGGGCTCGACGCGCTGCGACCGTCCCACTGGATGTACGGCGCCCTCCGGCGCGCGCTCAAGGAATATCGCGCCATCGAATCCGCGGGCGGCTGGAAGAGCCTCGCGGATGGGCCGGCCCTCAAGCCCGGCATGGCCGACCCGCGACTGAGTGCCCTGGAGCGGCGCCTGGCGGCCGAGGGTAACCTGGCCTCCGCGCCCCGCGAGGGTCCCGCGACCTACGACTCGGTGCTGGTCGCCGGGGTGCGGCGCTTCCAGGACTGGCACGGCATGAACCCGGACGGCGTGCTGGGAAAGGCGACGGTGCGCGCTCTCAACGTGCCAGTGGCGACGCGGATCTCGCAGCTTCGCATCGCCCTCGAGCGCAGCCGCCTGCTGCTCCACGGCCTGCCCGAGCGCTTCGTCGTGGTCAACATCCCGGGGTTCCGTGCCCTCTACATCGACGGCGGCCGCCCGCGGCTGATCTCCAGGGTCCAGGTCGGCAAGCCATTCACGCAGACCCCCATCTTCCGTGCCGACATGACCTATGCAGTGCTCAACCCGTCGTGGACCATCCCGCCCGGGATCATGAAGCGCGACGTCATCCCGGGAATGAAACGCGACCCGGCCTACCTGGAGCGCATGGGCTTCGTGAAGGTGGGGAACCAGATCGTCCAGCCGCCGGGACCCAACAACGCGCTGGGCCAGATCAAGCTCATGTTCCCGAACACCCACCATGTCTACCTGCACGACACGCCGCACCGCGAGCTGTTCGCCGCCGACGCCCGCACCTTCAGCAGCGGCTGCATCCGGGTCGAGAAGATCGTCGACCTCACCCTGCTCGCGCTCGCGGACTCGGTGAAATGGTCGCGGGAAAAGCTGGACGCTGCGATCGCGACCGGGAAGACGCGCAACATCACGCTCGCCCGCCGTCTCCCGGTGCTGCTCACGTACTGGACGGCGGTCGTGGATGACCGCGACGGCCGGCCACGCTTCTACAACGACACCTACGACCGCGATCCCGCGTTCCTCGCGGCGCTCGACCGGCCGTTCCGGGGCGCCCATCACGATCCCGGCCCGAGACCGTGACCGCCCCGTGAACGGCCCTCCACTCCCTCGCTGCCGCATCGATTCGGTCGCTCGGCTCGTGGTCGCGGCCGCGCTCTCGACTTCAGTCTGCCACGCCACCGGCCCGCCGAGTCCCGCCGCCGCCCCGGCGGCCGCCCCGGCGGCCGAAACGCTGCGTTGCGATCACTTTCTCGAGCGAAAGCGATTCGGCGCGCTGGCGATGGCGCTCGTCGTTCACGTCTCCGTGCCCGTGGACACGGCGTCCATCTACGCGATCGAGGCCCAGCTCTACCAGGACCGCACGCGCGAGCCGGTGTCCTACGCGAACGATCGCGGGTACGACATGTCGGGGCCGGAGGGCCGCCGCGGGCGCCCGGTCGAGGCGCGCGCGGCCCGGGATGGATGGTTGCCGGTCACGCTCTGGTTTCCCGGCTCCGAGATCCGGCATCGGGCCCGCTCGGGCGAGGCGTGGGTCGAGGTCGAGGTGAGCCGCGAGCCCGCTCAGGCGCCGGGCGCGCCGCGGGCGCCACCGCCACGACGCTACCGGTGCTGGATCGACGACGTAAATCCGATCTCGTTCGTGGGCCAGCTCCCGGGACAGGGGATTCCCCCCGCGCTTCCCGAACCGGCGCCGAGATAGCCCGCCTACCGATCCCGGGCGCGTCGGCCGCGGCCGGCTTTCGACCGCCATGGTCAGCCGGGAGACTCCGCCACGATGAAGTGACGCCCTGCGCGTGCTAGTCTGCGCAGCCGTGCCGACAACGCACTGCCGCAGAACCGGCCTTCGGGGCCGCGCGAGGGCGGTCGCGAGCGTGCTCCTGGCGCTGGCTATCGCCGCCGGCCCGGCGCAGGCATTCGCCGCCGGGGAGCCGCCGCGTCCGATGGTGCTCGCGCCCGACGCGGTCTGGGACGGGCTGGCCGACGCCCCTCGATCCGGCTGGGTCGTGGTGGTGCGCGGGGAGCGCATCGAGGCCGTGGGCCCGGCGAAGCAGACCAGCGTCCCGGCGGATGCCGAACGGGTTCCGCTTCCGGGGGCAACGCTGATCCCGGGCCTCATCGAAGGGCATTCGCACCTCTTCCTCCATCCCTACAACGAGACGCTCTGGGACGATCAGGTCCTCAAGGAGCCGTTCGGCTACCGGATGATCGAGGCGGTGGCGCACGCCCGCGCCACCCTCGAGGCCGGCATCACGACCACACGGGATCTCGGCACCGAGGGTGCCCTCGACGGGGACGTGCAGCTCGAGCGCGCGATCAACCGTGGGATCGTCCCGGGGCCGCGGATTCTCGCGGTGACGCGGGCGATCGTGGCGACCGGCGCCTATGGTCCGCGCCGATCCGACTACGCCATCGACCCTCCGCAGGGGGCCGAAGAGGCCAGCGGCTCCGAGGAGATCGTCCGCGTGGTTCGCAGTCAGATCGGCCACGGCGCCGACTGGATCAAGGTGTACGCGGACTACCGCTGGGGCCCTCACGGCGAGGCACGGCCGACCTTCACCCTCGAGGAGCTGCGCACGCTGGTCGAGACCGCCCACGGGAGCGGCCGGCTGGTCGCGGCGCACGCCACCACCGCGGAGGGCATGCGGCGCGCGACCCTCGCGGGGGTCGAGACCGTCGAGCACGGTAACGAGGGGACCGCCGAGGTCTTCCGGCTGATGCGGCAGCGCGGGGTGGCGCTGTGCCCGACGATCGCCGCCTCGGAGGCCTACGCGACCTATTTCGACGGTTGGGAGAAGGGCAAGAAGCCGCCCACCCGGGAGCTGGAGGCCAAGCGGGCGAGCTTCCGCGCCGCGCTCGCGGCCGGCGTCACCATTTGCTTCGGCGGGGACGTGGGCGTCTTCGCGCACGGGGACAATGTCCGCGAGCTCGAGGACATGGTGGAATACGGCATGACCCCGCTCGCCGCCCTGCGCTCGGCCACCAGCGGAAACGCCCGGGTCTTCCATCTCGACGACCGGTTGGGCAGGATCGCGCCCGGATACCTCGCCGACCTCGCGGCGTTCGACGGCGACCCGACGCGGGACATTCACAGCCTCCGCCGGGTCCGATTCGTGATGAAGGACGGCGCTCGCGTGCGGTGATGGGCGGATGTCGATCGTCGCGGCCGGGGGATGAGGCGGTCCGGATTCGGCGCGCGCCCGGGCACGGCCGCTGAATCGCTGGAGGGACACACGATGCTCCTCGAGAAGAAAGTGGCCATTGTCACCGGAGCGGGAAGCGGCATCGGCCAGGCGATCGCGGTCAAGTTCGCGGCTGAAGGCGCCCGCGTGGTCGTTTCCGACATCAGCGACAAGGGCGGGCTGGCGACCGTCGAGCGCATCACGGCGTCGGGCGGGCAGGCGACCTTCTTCAGGGCCGACACCTCGCGCCCGAAGGAGGGCGAGGCCCTGGTCCAAGAGGCGGTTCGCCGCTACGGGGCGCTCCACGTAGCGGTCAACAACGCCGGCATCGGGGGACCGATCGCGCCGCTGGGCGACTACCCGATCGAGGGCTGGGACCAGGTGATCTCGGTGAACCTGTCCGGGGTCTTCTACGGGATGCGCTACCAGCTCGGCGCCATCAAGGCGGCGGGCGGAGGCGCGATCGTCAACATCTCCTCGATCCTCGGCCAGGTGGGCTACCGCGGGTCGGCGGCCTACGTAGCCGCCAAGCACGGCCTGGTCGGGCTGACCCGGAACGCCGCGCTCGAGTACGCCCCGCACAAGGTCCGGGTCAACGTCGTTGGCCCCGGCTTCATCATGACGCCGCTCATCGACAAGCTGCCGGCAGACACACTGAAGATGCTGGAAGGGCAGCACCCGCTGGGCAGGCTCGGGACTTCGGCCGAGGTGGCGGAGCTGGTGCTGTGGCTGAGCTCGGACAAGGCGTCCTTCGTGACCGGATCGTACTATGCGGTCGACGGAGGCTATCTCGCGCAATAGCAGCCTCCACCCGAGACCGGGAGCCCGGCCCCGGCCAACCCACCGGGGCACCGGCGGGCCGGCACGGTGGGAGAGGAGGGCCGACAGACCTTGCATCCGGGATGTATGAACCATATAATTTCCCGGCAATGTACTTAGTCCCGGTGTGGGCTGTGAGGCCGGCAACCGGGAGTGACCCGGGTGGAAGTTCCTCGCGCCGCCATCCGGGCTACGGGCTGCGAGGCAACGGTTTGGAGCAACGACTGCCAGCAACCCGGCCGCGGGTCGGCCTGTCGCTCGTTGGAGACGTCAGGGCTCCCGCCCGATTCGACGAGGCCTACTCGATCACGCCCATTTCGAGGCCGGCACCGCCGGCGAAGGGCGCCGCCGGGCCGCCCCGATGCGCCTTCACCATCGACGTCGAGGACTGGTACCAGTCGACGGTCGACTTCGACGCACCGATCAGCGACCGCGTGCTGCGGAACGTCGAGCGCGCCTGCGCCGTGCTCGACGCGCACCGTCTCAAAGGCACGTTCTTCGTCCAGGGCCGGGTCGCGGAGACCTTCCCCCGCCTGCTGCGCGAGCTGCTGGCGGCGGGGCACGAGATCCAGTCGCACGGTTACAGCCACCGGCCGCTGTTTTCGATGGACCGGAAGGCGTTGCGCACCGAGCTCGAGTACGCTCGCAAGACCGTGGAGGACGCCTGCGGCGTCCGCGTCACGGCCTTCCGAGCCCCGGACTTCTCGATCGTGCGCCGGAACCTGTGGGCGCTCGAGGTCCTGGCCGAGACCGGGTTCGAGATCGACTCCTCGATCTTCCCGATCAGCATGGGCCGCTACGGGATCTCGGGCTGGGAGATCGGGCCTCATCGGGTGGCGCTGCCCGGGGGGGCCGCAATCCTCGAGGTCCCGGTGGCGATTGCGACGCTCGGCGGGATGCGAATCCCGGTGGCGGGCGGGGGGTATTTCCGGCTGGTGCCGCAGCCGATCCTCGATTGGGCGCTGCGCTCGGTGCTGGCCGCGGGGCGGCCCGTGATCCTCTACTGCCACCCCTACGAGTTCAGCCCCGAGGAGATGGACGAGTTCCGGGGCAAGGTCGGTCTCTCCGTCCGCGTCACCCAGGGGATTGGCCGCTCGTCTTTCATCCGGCGCGTCCACGGCCTGCTCGCGAACCTTCCTTTCGGCCGGTTCGCCGAGGTCATGAGCGGGTGGCGGAGCTGATGAAAGCCGTCTTCCTGACCACCGACGATCCGCTCTACCTGCCCGCGTTCTACGAGCGCGTGCTGAGGGAGCGCGCCTCGGACATCGGGGCGGTGTACGTCGCGCCCCCGCTCTACAAGCGCCAGTCCGCCACCGGGGCCGCCTGGCGCTACGCGCGGACCTTCGGCTGGGTCGCGGCTGCGCACCTCACCGCGCGCGTCATCATGGCCCGCGTGCGGGGACAGTCGATCAAGCAGGTGTGCCGCCGGCACAATGTGCCCTGCCTGCCGGTCGCGGACGTCAACGCCCCCGAGTTCCTCGCCGAGCTCGAGCGGCTCGAGCCGGATCTGCTGATCTCGGTGAGCTGTCCCCAGATCTTCAAGGCGCCGCTCATCGCGCTGCCGCCCCTCGGAATCCTAAACATCCACGGGGCGATCCTGCCCCAGTACCGCGGGGTGCTCCCGAGCTTCTGGATGCTCGCAAACGGCGAGAAGACGGCCGGCGTCTCGATTTACTACGTCGACCAGCGAATTGACGCGGGCGAGCTGTGCGGCCAGCGCATCTACGACATCCCACCCGAGGACAGCCTCGACGACTTCCTGCGGAAGTCGAAGGCGATCGCGGCCGGTCTCCTGCTCGAGGTGCTGAACCGGATCGAGAGCGGGCAGGTTACGCGCCGGGCGCTGAATCTGGCCGAGGGCTCATACTATTCGTGGCCGGATGCGCCCGCGGTCCGGCGCTTCAGGGCCGTGGGACGCCGACTGTGGTAGCAGGCGGGTCATCCCGCCACGATCTTGCTGGCGGCGGGGCTGCTACCTAGGGGCTCGAGCCTCCCCGGCGCCGTCTTCGCGGTCCCGCAGGTTCCCAAGCCGCCGTACCTTTCCCGCTTCCTGGACCCCACCTTCGGCTCGCCCACCAGGCCGTGGGCTCCGACAACTCGTTATTGGCAATCGAGAAAGCACTTCGGTGGCTCGCCGAGTGCGGTGATTCTGGACGGCACGACCTAAATGCCAAAGCTGGGCCCACGTCCGACCTGCGACCAATATGATTACCGCTGGCTGTGATGGCCAGGCCCCTTACCCGCCGTACCCTAACGTCCGAGATCTCGCCCACGGGGAAGCACGTCGTCGTCAAGTTCGGAAGCGGCAACGATTCCACTCGCGACGCCCACCGCCTACGACGTCGACCCAGCCACCCTGGCGCTGTAGCTCCACCACAGGGCCGACCCATCGCTCTGTTGCGGCTCCTTCAGACACCGGCCGAGTGGCTGGATCCTTCCCCTCGAGTACGCCGGCGTGGCCCTCGGTCCGTTCGACAACAAGGAGGACGTGATCGGTGGAGGGCGCTCCTGCCCTGGAGTCACTATCGGCCATGGGGTCGAAGTGTGGCTGCGGGACGAGCGCCGTAACTCCCCTGAAAGGTGGCACTAACGAGTCGACCGTCTTCCATGTCTCGAGCCGCATCTCGCGGTCAGGCTCGCGAGGCCCATCCCGTCCCATCCCGGGACGAAAGGAGGGTGATTTTCGCCAGCATTTGGGGCCAGGACTGCGGAATGCGATGCGGACCGCCGTCCGATATTAAGGACTGTGTGGCGGAGGACAGCGCCTGGTCGGCAGCTCAGCCGAACCCGGAGACGATTGCGACGGGAATTCAACATGTTGCGCCGAGTCCGGCGCGGACCCTCCGCGTTGGTGGATTTCTCTCTGCCGGGCTCGGCCCCGGCCCGGCTCGTGCTTATCGATCTTACAGGCAGGACGGTCGAGCAGGTCGATGTCGGCGTTTCGTGCAAACGGCACGAATCGATTCTCCTGGCGCCGTCCCGGCTTCTATTGGGTTCGATTGACCCAGGCTGGGCTTTCGCGCGGCGCGGGTGGTCATCATCCGCCAGGCGACGTTCGCCGACCGTAAGGGAATCCGAACCCCGGAGGATCGCCAGTTTCTCGTTTCCAATTTGTTGCAGGCATTGCTCGGGTCCGTTATATTGAATTACGTCAATTGCTAATCCTCAGAGATGAGGGTCCCGCGTGCTATCAAGGCCCAACACCGCGGGGCGGGGCCAAGGGATCGGACATCAGCCCAGGGGCGGGGCCGAATCGGAAGAGCAACTTGGACTGGCCGTCTCAGGTCCGGGGTGCCGCGAAATCGTCGTCGCGAGCATCGAACCGGATCCCATACGCATCGCCGATTGTCGCGGGCATACTCGCGCTGATCGCGACACCGGTGATCGCGTCACCGCTTTCTCTGGGCCTCGAAGCGGGCAGCACCTACTACGAGCATCGCGCCGAGCCCACCGCGCCGCTTCAGTTCCAGGGTCATTCGCTCGAGCCCATTCTCAGGTACAACCGCTGGACCGACCGCACGCGTGTGTGGTTCGAGGCGCGGCGCCGATTCGATCTCTACTCCGGTGCGCCGGTCGTCACCGGACCCGGCAACACCCTGCAAACCGCCGACCACCTCAACCTGTTGCTCGGCCAGACCTGGTCGGAGCGCGGCCAGATCGATGCGAGTGGCTCATATGTGCGCTCGAAGGACGCGCTCGACATCGATCAGCCGATTCCATACATGCAGTCGCAGGTGACGGAATGGGGAGGGAGTGTCGGGGCGAGTCTCCGGCGTTTCGAAGCTTCCTATAGTGGACGCGGCTGGCACTATCAGGATCCTCTGCTCCAGGACGCATCCTCACACGGCTGGGCGCTCCGAGTGCTTCCCATCCAGCGTGCCACCAGCGACCTGTTCATCAACTGGCGCGGGCGCGACCTGGTGTCGGGCGCCGTGACGACGGTGGAGTCCGATGTCGCGGCGGCGGGCATTCGGCGGAGCCTCGGAGCCTGGCTCTCGGCCGAGGCGGAGGGCGGCGTGTCCGGGGTGAGCTACGCCGGCGCCAGCCGCCAGACCGGCGCCGAGGCGGGCATGCAGCTCAAGACGGCGGCGGGCGGTCCATATGATGTGTCGATGCGCTGGCAGGTCGAGCAGGTGTTTCCACCCACCCTCATCGGCCGGGTGAGCCGCGGAGTGGGCGTTGGTCGGATCTGGCTCGACGGCGAGTCCATGGTCGACGTCGAGGGCGGCTACTACCGCGACCCGACGTACACCCACCGGCTGGGCCTCGGGGCTCAGGACACGCTGGCTCGCGCCACCGTGATCGGATTCGAGGCCAGCTACGTCGACCTGCGCCCGCTGACCGGCACCGCCGCCCCGGCGCAGCTGGTCCGGACCTCGGGATGGCTAGCAAGGCGTCTGCGTCCCTGGCTGACGGCGCGCCTCGGATGCGCATATTTCGAGCAAACCGGGGGTGGCACGGTGGGAGTGCCCTCCTTCAGCACACTTCGGCTGAACGCTGCGGTCAGCACGCTGACCCAGTGAGCGGCCGAACCGGACAACCGGTGATGGATCGACCGGCAACGACGAGTGAGGTGGTGTCGATGCGTATACGGATCCCAGTCGCGTGGCTGCTGGCGGCGGGCATGATGGCCGCCATGGTGGCGGGCCCGCGACCGGCGGCGTGCGAAACCGTCGAGCCCGGCGACGTGCTTCAGATCGAGGTGTACGCCGGTGGCGAGAAGCAGAACGACTTCAGCGCGACGGTGTCGACCGACCGCGCGATCACGTGTCCGCTCATCGGCTCCATCTCGATCGGTTCGGGAGACACCGCCGACATCGCGGCGAAGCTGCGCGACGCCCTGGCGCGCGACTATTTCGTCAATCCCCAGGTGCTGGTGACCGTGAAGCAGCACGGCGCCAAAATCTACGTGCTTGGTGAAGTGAGGCACCCTGGCGTGTACCTGCTGAGCGATGGACCCACCCTGCTGGGCGCCTGCGCACTGGCGGGCGGGTTCACCGATTTCGCAGACCCCCACCACGCGAGGATCGCACGCGCCGAGGACGGCAAGGTCAGGTTCATCAGTGTGGATCTATTGAAGGCAAAGGCCGGCAAGGCCGAAGACGTGCGACTGCGGGGCGGAGATCGGCTGGAGATCCCGCACCGTCTCTTCTGAAAGGGGAGGGGGTAGAGAATCGATGCGTGGCTTGAACAGGTTTGAAGCCGTGGATGTCCAGGCTCTGATGGGCGTCCTCAAGCGGGGCAGGCGGACGATCGCGGTGTGGGCCGGATTGTTCGCGGCGCTCGGAGTAACGCTCAACGTGGTGCTGCCGCCGGTCTACCGCGCGACGGTGCGCCTCGAGATCCGGAAGCCTCCGGATCGCTCACCGCTGACCGGGCAGACGATGCCGAGCGCCAGCTACCAGTCCGAGAACCTCACGATGTACACCGCCGCGGAGCGCATCAAGGACCGTCGCCTGCTGGGTGAGATCGCCACCGAGTTCGAGCCCCTGGGATGGATCCAGAGCCTCCCGAATCCGGTGTCCGAGCCCCAGAGTCTGTCGGCGAGACTGGTGGGGGCAGCGACGGCGGCCGTGAAGCCCAAGGGCCCGGCGCTGCCGATCGTCGGCAGCACGCTCCAGTCCCAGGTCGACTGGCTGCAGACCATCGTCTCGGTCGACCCGGTGAACGACACGCGTCTGGTGGACATTCGCGTCGAGCACCACGATCCGCAGGCGGCCACCACCATCGCCGATCGGCTCGCCCAGCGCTTCGTCGACGATCAGACCCGGCGCATGGCCGACGCGGACACCAGTGGTCTGGTGGACCTCAAGAGCCAGATCGAGGAGCTGCGGCAGAAGTTCGAAAGCGCCGAGACCTCCGATGGCCCGGCGGTGCTGCAGGCGCGGACGCGCACCCTGAGTGACGCGGCCGTCGAGCTCAACGCCGAGTACCTCAAGATCCACTCCGATCGCGTCGAGCTCGGGGCCCGCCTGGACAAGATCGCGGCGGCCGACCCGGCGTCGACCGACGTCCGCGGCGTGACCGCCGCCGACGACGGGGCGCTCAGTGCGGTGCAGCACGACCTCGAGACCTGCCGGCAGCAGCTGGCCGCGGCCCGCCAGGTCTATAAGGAGAAGCATCCCCGGATCGTCGCGCTGGAGTCGCAGCTGGCGGCGCTCCAGGACGCCTTCCGCGCCGAGCAGAAGCGGACGCTCTCTCACCTGCGGTTCGAGTACTCGATCCTCCAGTCGCGTGAGGCCGATGCCCTGGCGTCGCGCGATCGCAACGAGCGCCAGCTGCGGGCGGCCGAGCAGGAGTCCGAGCACGCGGCGGCGTCCAACACCGAGCTGAGCGCACAGAAAGACCTCTACGGGATGCTGGTGACCCGGCTCGAGCAGACGCGCGTCGAAGAGCTGATGCGCAGCCACAGCATCGAGATCGTGAATGCCGCCACCCTGGCCCCGCATCCGGTACGGCCTCGGAAGGCACTGAACCTCGCGGTCTGCCTGCTCACCGGGCTGCTGGTCGGCTCGGGCCAGGTGCTGATGCGAGGCTCCAACGGTCGCACCGTCCGGACCCCGACGGACGTCGAAGCTCTTCTCGATCTGCCACTCTTGGGTGTGGTTCCGAAGCGCGACTGATCGACGGTTGTTCGACGAAAGGACGCAATCGATGGTGATCGATTCACAATACGAGCAGTCACTCGCGACCCGGGTTCGCGAGTTCACGGCCAAGGGTCTGCGGCGGCTCTTCGTGACGAGCGCCGGGCCTTCCGAGGGGAAGTCATCGATCGTGGCCGGTCTGGGACGGGCGCTGATTGGCTCGGGAACCGACAGCGTGCTGCTGGTCGAGGCGAACCCGAT
>Ga0306920_100002714_pt1 | contig 22355 bp, 23 predicted proteins | sample flu12Cox44000170_FD_204666 | JGI IMG/M metagenome (GOLD analysis project Ga0306920, IMG submission 204666) | Lab enrichment of tropical soil microbial communities from Luquillo Experimental Forest, Puerto Rico - flux4day.12C.oxic.44.000.170 (v2)... | ecosystem: Environmental > Terrestrial >...
CTCGATGAGTCGAGCTTTCGTAGCGGCGGCGCTGTTGGGCTTGCCGCTTGCGGTCATCGCATTGCGCCCTCGGCCGCCGATCACGCCGGCTCCTGAAGGCACGATCGACATTGTCGAGGCGACCTACGGGCGCAATTGCGGAGCCGAGCCCGGCAATGTGACGCACCGGCTCGCGCAGGCCTGTTCGGCTCGCGAATCGTGCGGCTATGATGTGGATTTTCTACGCACGAGCAGCCCGCCCGATGGCTGCGCAAAGGATTTCCGCCTGCAATGGCGCTGCTCTCGCGCCGGTCAGGTGCATGTCCAGGAGGTGGCGCCTGGAACCCGGAAGGGCGAGGGGTCTGTCGCGATGGATTGCCGCGAAAGGGCGTCGGCAGATCTTCGCTGATCATGCCTGATAGAACAAAGCGTCATTTCCGCAACCTACCCTGGCCTCTCTCCGTCGGTAAGCTCGACGCCAGCGCTCTCAGAAAGACACCCCCCGCCCAATGCCGCGCCGCCCGCGCTGATCGACATGACGCAGGCCGAGCTTGCAGGCTTGGCGGTCGTGCTGACCTCGCTGATCGCGGATTATGAGACGGGCGCGAAAGTGCCGCGACAGGCCGACCTGGATGCGATCCGGGCGGCGCTCGAGCGCGCGGGCGTCGAGTTCATCGACGGGGATCGGCCGGGCGTCTGGCTGGGCAAGCGAGGCAAGTGAGATGCCGACCGAGCTGCCGCACAAGCCGTCGGATGGACCGTCGCTGTGGACGATGATTTCACTGCTCGCGCAGATTCGCGTCTATCGGTTCAGGCGATGGCTGGCGCGAATTTGGCACCGGCCAAGGCGGAAATGACCGGGAGAGAGCACTAAAAGGCCGCGCTTCAGTTTGGAACGTGGAAAACTATTCTGGCACAGGGCGGGCCCCGCCAGGCGGGGGTATTGCCCAGCGGAGCCCTAACGACGACCGATTGAGGGACAACCGATCGCCGCTGGGCCGTCAGGCACAATTTCTGTGCCGACCCGCTCGCAGGCTTGTGCGGCCTCGACGCCGGTTCTGGCTGACGAGGCGCTGACGTGGATTTTCGAGACTTTTGAGGCTGCGTCTAAGTTGTTGATTTTATTGGAGGCCTCGGAGGGAATCGAACCCCCGTACAAGGATTTGCAGTCCTCTGCGTAGCCACTCCGCCACGAGGCCGTCCGCCGCAACCCGGCGCATCTCGATAAAGGCTGCGAGCCGATTGGGCAACAGAATGTTACAAGCCCAAATCACGCTTCCACATGGTCGTGCTTGCACATTCGGGCGGCACGATCCGCTACTGCGCCAGCACCAGGGCCCAATATTCGTGATAGCCCGCGCCCGGCGTGCCGATCCGGGCGACGCCGATGCGATGGATGCCGGCGAGCAGCAAATTCTCGTTATGGCCGGACGAGGCCTTCCAGCCGGCGATGGCCTCCTCGATGGACGTCCGCCCGGCCGAGAGATTCTCGGCTGCGACGCCGCGAATGCCGAAGGAGGCCATGCGGCCGGTGAAATCGCCATGCGAGAGGCTGCCGACGGCGGCGACCGCGCGCGCCTGAACCTCGGCGGCCTCGGCGAGCCGCGAATCGAAGGTCACGCTGCCCTGGCCATGAGCATTGCGGTAGCGCGAGATCAGCTCGGCGGCATGCCGGGCATCATCCTGTGTCGAAGCCAGCACCAGATTCGTAGCGACCGGCCCGCCACCGGTGAGCCCGGCGCAGCCCGAGACGCTGCCGGTGATCGCGGCGACGAGCAGAGCTGCCGCGATCGGGCCGCGGCCGGTCGCCCCACCCTCTCCTTCCCTTGGCGCAGGCCTCATTGCCGCTCGCGCCTCAGCCGCTCCCATTCCTCGAGCCGCGCCTTGATGCGCGCCTCGATGCCACGATCGGTCGGCTGGTAGAAGCTCTGGCGGTCCATTCTTTCCGGGAAATAATCCTGGCCCGAGAAGGCGTCGGGAGCGTCATGGTCATAAGCATAGCCCTTGCCGTAACCCTCCTGCTTCATGAGCCTGGTCGGGGCGTTGAGGATGTGCTTCGGCGGCGGCGCCGAGCCATTGGCTTTGGCGGCCTGCATCGCGGCCGCAAAAGCCATATAGGCTGCGTTCGATTTCGGCGCGCAGGCAAGGTAGATGACCGCATTGGCAAGGGCGAGCTCGCCTTCGGGCGAGCCTTGCTGCTCATAGGCGTCGCTCGCCGCACGCGCATGCACCAGGGCGTTCGGATCGGCGAGGCCGATATCCTCGACCGCCATGCGCACGATGCGGCGCGCGAGATAGCGCGGATCCTCGCCGCCATCGAGCATGCGGCAGAACCAATAGAGCGCGGCATCCGGATCCGAGCCGCGCACCGATTTGTGCAGCGCGCTGATCAGGTTGTAATGGCCGTCCCGGTCCTTGTCGTAGACAGGCGCGCGGCGCTGCAGCACGTCCTGGATGGTGTCGGCGTCGAAGATCTCGCCAGGCTTCGCCGCCCGCCACGCTTCCTCGGCGAGGGTCAGCGCGGCGCGCCCATCGCCATCGGCCATGCGGATGAGCGAGGCGCGTGCCGCGGCATCGAGCGGCAACGCCTTGCCCTCATGCGCCTCGGCGCGGGCGAGGAGATGCTCGATCGCGTCCGTGTCGAGCGCCTTGAAAACGAGCACCCTGGCGCGCGAGAGCAGCGCGGCGTTGAGGGCGAAGGACGGGTTCTCAGTGGTCGCGCCGACGAGGGTGATCGTGCCGTCTTCCATCACGGGCAGGAAGGAATCTTGTTGGGCGCGATTGAACCGATGAATCTCGTCGACGAAGAGCAAGGTGCCCTTGCCTTGCGTGACGCGAGCACGCGCCGCGTCGAAGGCCTTCTTCAGATCGGCGACCCCTGAGAAGATCGCGGAGATCTGCTGGAATTCGAGCTTGGTCTCGCCGGCCAGGAGGCGCGCGACTGTGGTCTTGCCCGTGCCGGGAGGTCCCCAGAAGATCAGCGAGCCGAGCGAGCCCGCCGCGATCAGCCGGGTCAGCACACCGTCCTTGCCTGTGAGATGCTCCTGGCCCGCGATCTCGGCGAGCGATATCGGACGCAGCCGATCGGCGAGCGGGCGTGCGCCGCTCTTGTCGAGGCCTGCGGCGGCAAAGAGGTCGGTCACGCGATCAAAAGCTCCATACGCCCATTGCGCCGTTGTGCTCTGTTGGAAGCTAGGGCGAGGCCTTCTGCCTCAGATAGATATTCGGCACGGCGATCTCCATGAAGCGCTCCGGGCTCGCGAGAGGCCGGAAGCCGTAGCGTGCGTAGAGCCCGCCGGCATCGCTGGTCGCCAGCATGAAGCGGCGCAAGCCCTGCAGCTCGGGATGGGCGATGATAGCCTCCATCATCGCCTTGGAGACGCCGCGCTTGCGAAAGAGCGGTTCGACGAACACGTCGGCGAGATAGGCGAAGGTCGCCCGGTCGGTGACGACTCTCGCAAATCCCGCCTGCTCGCCCTCGGCAGTCAACGCGCCGAAGCACAGTGAATGGCGCAGCGAGCGCTCGAAGATCTCGCGCGGCAGGCCCTTGCACCAATAGGCGTCGCGCTCGAGCCAGGCATGGATGCGATCGAGATCGAAGCGCGACGGGTCGGTCGAGACCACGATTCCACGATCAACCGAAGCTGCATCCTGCGCCGCCATCTTCCCGATCCCCAGCTTGCCCGCGCGCTCGCGATTCCTACCCTTGGAACACCGACGACAGAAGCTGGCCGCCACGATTGATGACGATCTTCCACAGCCTCGCCTTCTCGCCGAGCGCGCGTTGGGCGTCCTTCGAGTTCGTGATCTTGGCGCCGTTCACCTCGACGAGGATGTCGCCCTTCTGAAAGCCAATCTGGCTCGCATTCGAATTGTCCTCGACATCCGCGATCACCACGCCGAGGGATGTGATGTCGAGCGACAATTCCTCGCCTACGGCCGGCGACAGGTTCTCGATCGTGGCGCCGGCCAAAGGATTGGCGCCGTCGATCTTGGCGAGGTCGCGCGCCGGCGTCTCGGGTGCTACCCGCAGCTTGATCTGCAAGGTCTGGTTGCTCGTCCCGCGCCGCAAGGCGACCGAGACGGACTGGCCGAGAGCATGGGTGCCGAAACGGAAGCCGAAGGCGTCTGGATCATCGATCGCCTGCCCGTCGACCGACAGGATGATGTCGCCGCGCTTGATGCCGGCCTCGGCCGCGGGGCTGCCCTCGGTCACGCTGACGACGAGCGCTCCGCTCGGGCGCGTCAGGCCGAGATTCTCGGCGATATCGGTGGTGACGACCTGCAGCTTGGCGCCAAGCCAGGGCCGACGCACGGATTTGTTACCGGCCTTCGCCGCGTCGACCACGATTTTCACCATGCTGACGGGGATCGCGAAGCCGATGCCGACCGAGCCGCCCGATCGCGAATAGATCGCGGTGTTGATGCCCTCGAGGCGTCCGTCGAGATCGACGAGCGCGCCTCCCGAGTTGCCCGGATTGATGGACGCGTCGGTCTGAATGAAGAACTGATAGTCGGAGGAATCGACCTGGGTCCGCGCCAGCGCCGAGACGATGCCCTGCGTGACCGTCTGGCCGACGCCAAAGGGATTGCCGAGGGCGAGCACGAGATCGCCCACTTGCAGCGCGTCCGAATCGCCGAATTCGAGCACCGGAAAGCGCTCGGACACTCCCTTCAACCGCAGCACTGCGAGATCCGAGCGCGGATCACGCAGCAGGATCTCGGCCTCGAGCTCGCGCTTATCGGCGAGCGCGACCTTCACCTCCGTCATGCCTTCGATGACGTGGTGATTGGTGACGACGAGGCCCGACGGGTCGACGATGACGCCGGAGCCGAGCGATTTCTGGACGCGCTCGCGGCCAAGGCCGTTCATGTCGCGGCCGAAGAATTGCTGGAAGAATGGGTCATCGAAGAGCGGGTTGCGCTCGATCTTCTGGGTCCGCGACGCATAGACGTTGACGACGGCCGGAGCCACCTTCTGCACGATCGGCGCATAGGAATATTGCACGGCCGGCCGCGAGGGCGGCACCACGCGCTGCTGAGCGCTCGCCGGCGAGATCGACAAGGCGAGGCCCTGCAATGCGCCAAGCGCGGCGATCACAATGAGGGTTGGGCGCGCCATTCGGTCCTCCGGTCGCGATGTCGAGAGTTCGGCGTTTACACCAGCGAGGCCGGTGACGCATCCCCCGGTCATGGGTGCAGAGGCGCCGGAAATGCAGCGCAAGCGGGGCGGCTTTTTGGAGAAGGGCGGCATCTCCCGAGGAAAACGGCTCGCGGCCATGATCGGGGAGAATGCCGGCTGCCGAGGATGGCGCTGCAAGGGTCCTCGGTCAGAACATCACGAAAACGCGTCAAGCCATTGATATTATGAATATTTAATCCGAGTCCCGTCAGGTCAGAGCCGACTGGACCGAACGCCGGTCAGTTGGCCTGCGCAACCTGGATCGAGGCTGCGGGCGTGGCGACCGAAACATGCGGGCCGGTATGGACGGGCTTCGCGAAGACGCCAGTGGCAAAGCCTGCGACCAAGAGTGCGACGGCGAGGCCGGCGACGATCTTTTCCGAGCGTGACATCGTGGTATCCATAGCCTTGCTCCAGGAAGCGGGCATCTGCATGGCCCGACATCCCTTGGTCGCCGCGAAACTCGGAAAGGTTCATCCTCCACCGCGAAGGCACTCTAACGCGCTCAAGCTTGCTCCTGGATTAACGGCGCTGCCGGCAGATGTTCAGAAAGCCCTCATGCTCAACAAAACGCTAAGCATGGGCCTGCTTCGCCACCGTTCCCGTTAACCCTGAGGCAATCGGCTCTCTCTACTGTCCCGCTGATCGCGTTGGCCGCAACGATCGGCGGACGCGCAGCGATTTGGGGCGCGATCGCATGCAACAGGAGATCGCGATGAGCATGGCTCGGCCATCGGACGCAGAGGCCACGCGCGCCAGCGCGGCGGCGCTGCGAATCGCTGGATTGCGCAAATCCTTCGGACGCGCCGCGGTCGATGATCTCGACCTCGTCGTCGATCCGGGCGAGCTCTACGCGCTGCTCGGCCCGAACGGTGCAGGCAAGACCACAACCTTGCGGCTCGTCGCGGGGCTCCTGCAAGCCGACGCCGGCACCATCGAGATCTTCGGGATCGACGCCATCCGCTGCCCGGTGGAGGCAAAGCGCATCACGGCCTGGCTCCCGGACGAGCCGATGCTCTACGACAAGCTCGATCCGCTGGAATATCTCGAATTCATCGCAGGCCTCTGGGGCATGCCAGCGGCCGAGGCGGAGCGGCAGGCACGCGAGCTCCTCGAGGTGCTCGATCTGTGGCCGCATCGCCATGAACGCTGCGAGGGCTTCTCTCGCGGCATGAAGCAGAAGGTCGCGCTCGCCGGCGCTCTGATCCATTCGCCGAAGCTCCTCATGCTCGATGAGCCCCTGACGGGCCTCGACGCAGCGATCGCGAGGCAGGTGAAGGACCTGCTCAGCGAAAGGGTCAAGGCGGGCGCGGCGATCGTGCTCACCACTCATATCCTCGAGGTCGCCGAGCGGCTCGCAGACCGCATCGGCATCATCCATCAGGGCAAGCTGATCGCCGAAGGCACGCTGGGCGAGCTTCGCCGTCGCGCCGGCAGCGCGAGCTCGACCCTCGAGGACGTGTTCCTGCAATTGACGCGGCCCTTCGAGGTCGCCGCATGAGCCTCGCGCCCGGCTCCTTCGCCTGGCTCCTCGCCCATGATCTGCGGCTGAGCTGGCGACGCTTTCGCGCCGTGTTCCGCAAGCTGAGCCTCCTCTCCACCTTCTGCATCATCCTAACGGCCGAGATCGTCTTCCACCTGATGGCCATCCCGGCCGCGAGCTGGTTTGGGGAGCTCGAGGCGGCCTCGGACCCTTCCGCCTATCATGCGGCGCTGATCGGCGGCCTACTCATCGTATTGTCCTGGATGACGGCGCAGGCGCTGACCGGATCGACCCGCGCGCTGCATGCGCGTGGTGAGCTCGACATCGTGCTTGCCTCGCCGGTCTCGGCGCGCAACGTCGTCACGGCACGTGCCGTGACTATCGCCTCCGAGGCGGTCAGCTCGGTCGCGATCCTCGTCACGCCCGTCATCAACATGAACATCGTCGCCGGACGCGCGCATTGGCTCAGCGCCTATCCGATGCTCGTCGCCTGCGGGCTCATCGCCACCACGATCGGGCTCTCCGGGGCCATCGGCCTCTTCGCCTTCATGGGGCCGCGCCGCGCCCGGCTCGTCTCGCAGATCGCGGCAGCGGTGATCGGTGGCGGCTTCGTGCTCGCGGTCCAGATCGCCAATCTGCTGCCCCAATCGGTGCGCGACGGGGTTGCGGCGACCTTGAGCCCCGTGGAGCAAGGTGACGTCGCCGAATATGGCTCCCTCGTCTCCACGCCGCTGCAAGCCGCCGACGGCGATATCGGAGCGATCCTCGCCCTCATGGCTGTCGGCCTTGGCGTTTTCGGGCTCGTGAGCAGCCTGCTCGGGGAACGTTTCGCGCGGACGGCCGTCGCCTCGGCCGGCATGTCCACGGCTGTTGTGGCGCGATCATCGAGGAGCGCACGCGGCTTCCAAGCCGGCGCCGGGAGAGCGCTGCGCCGCAAGGAGCTTTTGCTCGTCATGCGCGACCCGTGGCTCATCTCGCAGATCTTCTTGCAGATCGTCTATGTGCTGCCGATCGCCGTCATCCTGCTGCATGGGCGCGGCACGGCAGGATCGCTCACGCTCTCGGTCGGCCCGGCGATCGTGGTGGTCGCCTCGCAGCTCTCCGGTGCCTTCGCCTGGCTCGTCGTCTCGGGTGAGGACGCTCCGGATCTCCTGGCGTCGGCGCCATTGACGCGAGGGCGCATCGAGCGCGGCAAGATCGAGGCGATCGCGCTGCCGCTTGGCTCCGTCCTCGCCGTGCCGCTGATCTGGATCGCGACGATCGCGCCGCGCGCGGCGCTCGTGATCTTCATCTTCACTCTGAGCGCAGCGACCGCCTCGGCCTGTCTCAATCTCTGGCATCCGGTTCCCGGCAAGCGCGGCGAGATGATGCGCCGCCACCAGCAATCGAAGCTCGTCGGCATGGTGGAGCACCTGTTGTCGCTGCTCTTTGCGGTCGCTTGCGTGCTTGCCCTTCTCGGGACCTGGCTTGCGGCCTTGCCGATCGGCTTCGCGCTCACGATCCTCTGGCTGAACCGTGGGCCACGCCACAAGGGCGCTTCAGCGTTGCCCCCACTCGTCTCACTCAGTGCCGCGCGAGTCGCTTCTCGAAGCTGACGAAGTCATCGCCGGCGTCGTAGACGATGTTGGCGATGCGCCAGCTTCGTGCATCCTCGATGACCTCGACGACGACACGGCGTGACACGCCCTTGACCTTGAGATCGACAAGCACCACCGGAGCGTCGGCCGCGCCGAGCACCACCGAGGCGCCGAGGAAGGCCACGTCGGATCCTGGTACCACCCCCCAACCGAAGAAAGCGTTCAAACTTGGCCCTTCCGGCGGGTCGGGGCTCGGCTGCTCGCGCGCCAGGCGGCAGAGCTCGGCGGTCTGCGGCGTGAACAGATTGAGGAATTCGGCATCGCCGAGGCTCCGGCCATGCGCAATCCGCGAAGCCTCGGCCACATAGACATCGCGCAGCCACTCCAGGACGGATTGCGGCGCGAGCGCTCGTGCCACCGGAGCAAGGCACAAGAAGACGAAGAGCGAGAGGGCGCGCGCGAGCCCACGCGTCACGAGGCCCTCGGACGCTGGTGAGAGGCTGCTTCGCTCGTGTTCGATGCTCGTCTCCTCCGATGCGACGCGTCGTCAGCTGACTGGCAAAGGCAGAGCCCGCTGCGCCGACCGACGCTGCCACAGCTCGCCATACCAGCGCTCGACGTGAGGGCGACGCTCGCGATCGAGCGGCAGGTTGAGCCAGCGATGGATGGCCGGCCCGAGCGAGATATCGCCGATCGTCAAGCTGTCACCGGCAACGAATTGATGTCTGGCGAGAGCGCCCTCGAGAATTGCGACGCATGCTTCGCTGCGCTTGCGCGACGGCTCGACGGCGGCAGCGTCACGCTTCTCGGGCGGCAGGCGCACGAGATTCATGAAGGCCCCGCCCATCGCCGGCTGAAGCGTCGTCGTCTGCCAGTCCATCCAGCGATCCGCATCGGCGCGTCGCTGCGGGTCGCTTGGCAGCATCGATCCGGTCGCATGCTTGCCCGCGAGATAGCGCACGATGGCGTTCGACTCCCAGAGCAGGAATCCATCATCGTCGATCAGCGGGACGAGGCCGTTCGGGTTCTTGGCGAGGTACTCTGGCGTGTCCACGATGCCGTAGGCGAGGCCTGCCTCGATGCGCTCATGCGGCAAGGCGAGCTCCTCGACGCAAAACATCACCTTCTGGACATTGACCGAGGTCAGGCGTCCCCAGATCTTGAGCGTCACCGTCATCTCCCTCTCGCGCGCATCATCTCGCTTCCCTCGCATCTAAGCGAGCGTGTTCGGATGCCATCGTCAAGATCCCGTCAGGACCCCAGTCTCGTCAGGATTGTCTTGCGTCCTCGTCGCGCAGGCCATGCGCGATCTCGGCGCTCCGGAATCCCGCGAGGTCGAACGCTCCCAAAGCGGCGAAGTCCGTCGGCAGATGCTGAGCGAATGCTGTCGATCCGATGACCACCCGCCCCAGGCGCGCGGCGAGCTTCTCGAGGCGTGCCGCCATGTTCACGGCAGGGCCGATGCAGGTGAAGTCGAGGCGCCCTCCCCCGCCGATATTGCCGTAGAGCGCTTCGCCCACATGCAAGGCGAGGCCGAAACGCAAAGGCGTGTGGCTTCGTGCATCCTCGAGGCCGTTCAGTGCCTCGATCCTGGACTTTGCTTCTCTCGCGGCCCGCAAGGCGCGGGCGCAGACCTGGCCGGTCTCGGCGTCGCTCCCGATCCGAAAGATCGCGAGCAGGCCGTCGCCCATGAATTTGAGCACTTCTCCGCCTTCGGCTTCGATCGCCGGTACCAGACAATCATAGAAGCGATTGAGAAGCGCAATGAGTGCCTGCGGCTGCGTGCTGTCGGCGAGCGCCGTGAAACCGCGCATGTCGGATAGCCAGATCGCGGCGCGGATGGACTCGGTGTCGCCGCGCCGGATCTGCCCCGCGAGAATGCGTTCGCCAGCATCGTGCCCGACATAGGCGTCGAGAAGATTGACCGCGGTGCGACGCAGTGCCCTCACCTCCGCGACCCGCGCCAGGGGCGGGATGATCGCCTCGAGCGCTGCGACCTGGTCGTCGCTGAAGCCGCATTCCTGCCGGGTCGTGAAAGAGGCCGCGTGGATCTCCCCGTTGGTGAAACGCAGGGGCATCGCGAGATAATCGGTCACGCCTTCCTGGCGCAGCTCGTCGAGGACCCCGTAATCCATGGGGCAGGCCGGATCGGCGAGCCGGCGGCGGATCGCTTCTCCCGTGTCGCGGATCCTGACGATGGAGCTCGCCCGAAACTCCTCGTCGCGGGCGCGCTCAAAGGCCGCCTCGGCGATGGTGGTCACGCTGCCGGGGCGCCACAGGAAGCGGCGAGCGAGAATCTGCGGATGCAGCGTGTACACGAACACCGCCACGCGCCACAGCGGCAGCCCGCAATCGCAAAGCCGCTCGCAGAGCTCCGTCAGCACGTCCTCGGCCCGAACGGCCGAGCGCGCGCCATCGACAAGCCAGGCAACGACCGCGTCCGTGTTGCGGGTCGGGCTGCGGAGCTTCTTCATTGCAAGTCGCACCGCGCTTGCTGGGAAGAACCGGCGCCCGGCCAGTCACGCGGGCGTCTCGCCGGCTTCACGGCTCGGGGGACGCGCGCGGTCTTCGTCACGCTCGACACTGCGATGGCGGCTCGTTTGTGCATGCAAGCGACAATCGTTCTCGGGGCCCTGCGAGGCGCCGATGCCGGATCATGGCACCAATCGAGGCGCAGGTCAGCGCCTTACCGCCAACCCGCGAGCGTCCTCGGCTACTCCACCGCATGCCGGCCAGTTTCACGATCACGTTATGTCGTCGTCGCAACAGGTGGTCCCACGTAATTGGCGCGTGGCCGGATGATCCTGCCCGTCTGGCCCTGCTCCAGCGCATGCGCGATCCAGCCGACGCTGCGCGCGAGCGCGAAGAGGATGAGCGGCGCCTCGGCCGGCAGATCGAAGGCTGCGCTCATCGCCGCGAGTGCGAAATCGATGTTCGGCTCTTCACCGACCATCGCGCGCGCAGCCTCGGCGAGCTCGGCGAAGATGCGCGGCGGCTCGAAATGGGTAAGCAGCACCACGGCTCGCGCGTCGCCTTCCGGATAGAGCGGGTGGCCGAAGGCCGGGATGCGATTGCCGTGATCGAGCCAGATCCGCAGCGCCTCCTCGGCGCCGGTGCGGGTCGCGAGCATCACGAGGGCGCGCATGCCCGCCGCCGCGCCGCCATGCAACGGCCCGGTAAGCGCGGTGAGGCCAGCCAGCACGCTCGCCGACAGCGACGCGCCGGTCGAGGCCGTGACCCGCGCCGCGAATGTCGAGGGGTTGAGCTCGTGATCGGCGAGCAGCACCAAAGCGCGGCGGACGAGATCGGCGATCTTGGGGCGGCCCCAGACCGCAGCGACCCGCTGATGCAGGAAGATCTCAGTCGCGATGTCGCGCGGCCCGAGCATGGCGGTGGCGAGACCGCCGACAACGCTCGCCGCCTCGACTTGCAGGATCTGCCGCGAGCGAGCCCGTGCCGGTGGGTCGCTTCCCGCCCGGTCGGCAAGAGCGAGGAAGCCCGCCCGCAACGGCGCTGGCTGCACCTGCGGCTGGCGCGGCGAACCGCGCGCCAGGCTCGATCGGTCGAAGCGCACCGAGCCTGCCTCCCAGAGGAGCTCGGCAATTTCCTCGAGTGTGTGGTTCGATGCGAGAGCAACCGCATCCCTGCCCCGATAGGATAAGCGCCCGTCGACCACCGTGGAGAGGGCGGAATCGAGGATGGGATCTCCCCATCTGATCGTCTCCGCCGCGACCGTCTCGACCTTGCGGCGTCCGGAGCTGCGCGCCGCAAGGCGGCGCACATCCTCGCGGCTATAGAGGCTGCGGCGCGTGTCCTCGGGATCGGGCTTCGCCCGCACGCGGCCGCGGCTCACATTGGCATAGAGCGTCTGCGGCTTTGTGCCGAGCAACGCCAGCGCCTCTTGCCTCGTCAGCCAGACCACGGTTCCTCACATTGATCGATATGATCAAGATTGACGTCAATCATAATAGTTCCGATCTCGATCAAGTGCAAAGGAGGCTCCCATGAAGAGTGGTTTGGACGACGTCGTCGCCGCGGAAACCGTCTTGTCCGATGTCGACGGCAAGGCGGGTCGCTTGATCATCCGGGGCGCATCCCTGGACGATCTGGTGCGGCACAATCACTTCGAGGATGTGCTCGCCCTTCTGCTCGCCGGATTCATCGAGAGCTTGCCCGAGCCCGCCCGGATCGGTGCGGCGCTCGGTGCCGCGCGAGCCGAGATCTATCCGCATCTCGACGCAGCGGACCCTGTGCTCCTGCAGGCCCATCCGATCGAGGCCATGCGAGCCCTGATCGCGCGCATCGGGGATGGCGAGGATGTCACGACGGCGCTGCGTCTCGTCGCGGCGCCCGCGGTGCTGCTCCCCGGGCTCTTGCGCCTGCGGCAAGGCCTCGATCCCCTTGCGCCCGACGCTTCGCTCGGCCACGCCGCCGATATCCTGCGCATGACGCAAGGGTGGCTACCGAGCTTCGAGCAGACCGCCGCACTCGACACTTATCTCATGACCGTTTCCGATCACGGGCTCAACGCCTCGACCTTCGCGGCGAGGGTTGTCGCCTCGACGCATGCGGGCCTCGTCTCGGCGGTCCTCGCGGCGCTCAGCGCTCTCAAGGGGCCGCTGCATGGGGGAGCGCCGGGTCCGGTCCTCGACATGCTCGACGGCATCGGGCGGCCGGAACGCGCCGAGCTCTGGCTGGAGGCTGCCCTCGCGAGGGCCGAAAGGCTGATGGGATTTGGCCATCGCATCTACCGGGTCCGCGATCCGCGCGCCGACGCCTTGAAGGCGGTCATCCAGAACCTGGTCCAGACAGGCCAGGTCGATAATGGGCGCTTTGCGCTCGCCGAAGCCGTGGAGAGTGCGGCCCTGTCTCTACTGAAGCGCCAGAGGCCCGATCGCGCGCTCGAGACCAATGTCGAATTCTATACGGCGCTGCTGCTCGAGGCCCTTGGCTTCCCGCGGGACGCCTTCACCTGCGTCTTCGCGATCGGGCGCGTCAGCGGCTGGATCGCGCATGCGCGCGAGCAGATGTTGGGGGGGCGCCTGATGCGGCCGCAATCGCTCTATGTAGGCCCGCAGCCGCAGCGGGCTGCCTGAGCCGAAGCTGAGCGGGCAGGTGGAGGCCGAAAGGCGAGCGCCCGCCCCTGCCCGTTGTCCGCTGGCGCTGGACTATGGGCCCAAAGCCGGTAAGCTCGCCTGCGAACCTGCCTTCAATAGAGTCGAGTGCCTATTCGGAGTGACGCAGAGCTAGACGCCGCCTGACGGATTGAGCGTGGCTGAACCAGGAGAACTGGCTGGCTATGAGCAAACGGGCTTTTCGAATCGTCCTTCTCAAGCCGTCCCATTACGATGAGGACGGCTACGTCATCCAATGGTGGCGCTCGACCATCCCGTCGAACAGCCTCGCCAGCGTGCATGGCCTCCTCAGCATCTGCGCCAAAGAGCAGGCCCTCGGCCCCGATGTCGATATCGAGATCGACGCCTATGACGAGTGCAACACGCTCGTCGATGTGAAGGGCACGATCGGCAAGATCCGCAGCGCCGGCGGCGGCTTCGTGGCGCTCGTCGGCGTGCAATCGAATCAGTTCCCGCGCGCGCTCGATCTCGGTCGCCAGTTCCGTGCGGCCGGCGTGCCCGTGGCGATCGGCGGCTTTCACGTCAGCGGCTGCCTATCGATGCTGCCGAAGCTGTCTCCCGACCTCCAGGAGGCGCTCGATCTCGGCATCATCCTCTACGCCGGCGAAGGCGAAGGTCGCATGGCCGACTTCTTGCGCGACATAGATGCCGGCAAAGCGAAGCCCATCTACAACTACCTCGCCGACATGCCCGACATGGAGGCGGCGGCCCTGCCAATCCTGCCACGGCGTGTCGTCACCCGTGTCGCTGGCCACTACGCCTCGTTCGATGCCGGCCGCGGCTGCCCGTTCCAATGCTCCTTTTGCACCATCATCAATGTGCAGGGACGCAAATCGCGCTATCGCACGCCGGACGATGTCGAGGCGATCGTGCGCGCCAATGCTGCGCAGGGCATCACCCGCTTCTTCGTCACCGACGACAATTTCGCCCGCAACCGCAATTGGGAGCCGATCCTCGACCGGCTCATCGATTTACGCGAGAGGCAGGGATTCAAGATCCGGCTGCTGCTGCAAGTCGATACGCTCTGCCACCGCATCCCGCATTTCATCGAGAAGGCGGCGCGCGCCGGATGCAACGCCGTCTTCATCGGGCTCGAGAACATCAATCCGGAATCGCTCGCTGGCACCAAGAAACGCCAGAACAAGATCTGGGAATATCGCGACATGCTGCAGGCCTGGCGGCGCGAGAAGGTCATGACCTGGGCCGGCTACATCCTCGGCTTTCCGACCGACACACCCGAAACCATCGCTCGCGATATCGAGATCATCAAACGGGAATTGCCGATCGACATCCTCGAATTCTTCTGCCTCACCCCCCTGCCCGGCTCCGAGGACCACAAGAACCTCTATGTCAAGGGGGTCCCCATGGATCCCGACATGAACCGCTATGACCTCGAGCATGTCTGCACCGAGCACCCGCTGATGTCGCAGGAGAGCTGGAAGCAGGTCTATCGCGATGCCTGGACGCGCTACTACACCGACGCCCATGTCGAGACCGTGCTGCGCCGCGCGGCTGCGAGCGGGTTGAACCCGCGCAAGATCGTCGATGCGCTCACCGTCTTCTCGGGGGCGACGCGCATCGAGGGGGTCCACCCGCTGCAATTCGGCTATGTGCGGCGCAAGATGCGGACCCAGCGCCGTCACGGCATGAGGATCCGGAACCCCCTGGTCTTCTACCCTTGGCGCGCCGTGGATTTCATGACCGTGCTGCTGCGCTGGCTCAGTCTCGCGCGGCGCTACCGCGTCATCATGCGGCGCGTGCTCGCCGATCCACAGGCGCATACCTATACGGATATGGCGCTCAGCGTCACCAAGGAGGGCGATGAGGACGGCGCCGATTTCGTCAAGGTCTTCGCGGACAAGATCCCCGTCAACACTTATGGCGCCCCGCCACGACAGCCGGCCGCGGCTACGTCCTAGGGCCTTACTTCACTGGAGCCTTTGGCGCGTTACGCCGATTTGGCGAAGAGCTCGCGCCCAATCAGCATGCGCCGGATCTCGCTCGTGCCGGCGCCGATCTCGTAGAGCTTGGCGTCGCGCAACAGGCGACCGGTCGGATAGTCGTTGATATAGCCGTTGCCGCCAAGGAGCTGGATGGCGTCGAGCGCAATCGCGGTCGCCTTCTCGGCCGCGAACAGGATCGCGCCTGCCGCATCCTCGCGCGTCGTCTCGCCGCGATCGCAGGCCTTGGCGACCGCGTAGACATAGGCGCGCGCCGCATTCATCGTCACATACATATCGGCGAGCTTGCCCTGCACGAGCTGGAATTCGCCGATCGGCTGGCCGAATTGCTTACGCTCATGCACATAGGGCATGACCACGTCGAGGGCCGATTGCATGATGCCGAGCGGGCCGGCGGCGAGCACAGCGCGCTCATAATCGAGGCCCGACATCAGCACATTGACGCCGCGCCCGACCTCGCCGAGCATATTCTCCTCCGGCACCTCGCAATCCTGGAAGACGAGCTCGCCCGTATCCGAGCCGCGCATGCCGAGCTTGTCGAGCTTCTGGGCCGTGCTGAAGCCCTTCATGCCCTTCTCGATCAGAAAGGCGGTGATGCCACGCGGGCCGGCCGCGGGATCGGTTTTGGCATAGACGATCAGGGTTTCGGCGATCGGGCCGTTGGTGATCCAGAATTTCGAGCCGTTGAGAACGTAGCGGTCGCCCTTCTTTTCAGCGCGCGTCTTCATCGAGACGACGTCGGAGCCGGCGCCCGGCTCCGACATAGCGAGCGCACCGACATGCTCGCCCGTGACAAGCTTCGGCAGATATTTGCGCTTCTGGGCGTCGTTGCCGTTACGGCGGAGCTGGTTGACGCACAGATTGGAATGAGCCCCGTAGCTCAACCCGACCGAAGCCGAAGCGCGCGAGATCTCTTCCATCGCCACGCAATGCTCGAGATAGCCGAGGCCGGAGCCGCCATACTCCTCCTCGACCGTGATGCCGTGCAGGCCGAGCGCGCCGAGCTTCGGCCAGAGATCGCGCGGGAACTGGTTCGTGCGGTCGATCTCGTCGGCGCGCGGCGCGATCTCCGCCTGGGCGAAGGAGGACACCGTCTCGCGCAGCATGTCGGCGGTCTCGCCGAGCGCGAAATTCAAGAAGGGCTTGGTGTTCGAGAGCATGGCTGGCCTCGCGGATCAGGCGGTGGAGCTCACTCGATACCCCAAGCGCAGAGCTTGCGCCATGCGTCAGGCCTTGCTGGGGGCGCTCAGTTTCTCACCCATTTTTCCGCGAGCACGGTGAGGTCGCCGCCGAGCCTCGGTGACTGGAAGACCGCCCCATCCGGCACACGCCCGGCAAACCGGTCCGGGAAGCGCCGAGCATAGAACGCGATCCACGCGAGGTCCCGGCCGCTCGGCAGGAACTGGCTCTTGCCGGTCTGATCCGCGAACCAGCTCGGATCGCGCAAGCCGTCGAGGACGCGGTCGGCGAGACGGTGAATGGCCCCGTCTCCATGGGCATACCAATCCTCGCCCGACTGCCTGGCCGCGAGCTCGGCCGTCATCACCAGCGAGCCCAGCGCAAAATCCTGATCGAAAAGGGCCCGCTCCGCGCCCCCCATCTCGACCGTGAGCACCCCGTCGGCGTCGATCGCTGCGAGCGACGCGTCAAAAGCCGTCTGCGCGAAGCGACCATGTTCACGATTGCCGGTCGCGGCGGCTGTCGCCATGGTCGCGAGGCCAGCAAGCGCCACGATCCGGCTGACCGGCTTGGCTTGGTCCCCGAGTCCGGCCTCGACCCCGCTCGCAAGCTTGTCGAGCCAAGGCTCGATCGCAGCACGATCCGCGGGGGACGCGGAGGCCCTGGTCTTGAGATACGCGAAGGCGATGCCGCTCAAGATCCCGGCCCGCTCGCGCTCGGCCTGCGAATTGGAGATCGCGCCGAGCATGGCCCCGCCATCTGCCCATTGCCTCAGATTGCCGATGGCACAGGCCGCGGCCGGCTCCGTGTTGTCGGCGAGGTAATGATCGGCGCTGGCGCTGACGAGGCGCACGAAAGTGCGCATCGGCTCCATCGCGGCGTCGTTGCGTGCCTTAAGGGCAGGATCGCTCCCCATGCCGTTCGGACCGGTGTGGTAGTCGATCGCGTTGATGTCACGTACCGGCGGCGGTGCCGCGCTGCAGGCCTGCGCCGAATGCGTCAGCCAGAACGTCGGCATAGCGATAGCGAGGAACGCAACAGCTATCTGGCCGCGCCAGCGGCCGAACACGCCCGTTCTCACCGCGCAGGCCTCCGGCCTCACAACGGTTGGTTTCCCTCGATCCCGTCCACCATCGCCGCGCAAACTGCCACTATACGCATGACGATACAAGCGAATTGGAGGAGTGCGCCCGCCATAGGCCGGCCTCGTTAAAGAGCAAGTGTTGCATGCGGCTCATGCGAGACCCAGCATCAGCTCGATCGACTGCACGGCCGCGCCCGAGGCGCCCTTACCGAGATTGTCGAGCTTGGCGATGAGCACCACCTGATCGTGTTTGCGGCTTCCGGCGACCCGCAGCTCCATCTGGTTGGTGCCGTTCAGGCTCTCAGGCTCCAGCCTGTCGAAGCTGTTCGGCTCGGTGCCCGCGACCACGCGAACAGAGGGGCCGTCGCCATAATGGGCCCGCAAGGCCGCCTCGAGCGCTTCGGCCGTGGGCTTGCCCGGGAGCTGTGCGAGGTGCAGCGGGACGCAGACCAGCATGCCCTGGCGGAAATTGCCGACCGAAGGAATGAAGATCGGCCGCACCGCAAGGCCGCTATGCATCTGCAATTCCGGCACGTGCTTATGTTCAAAGCCGAGGCCATAGAGCTCGAATGAGGGGGCGGAGCCGTTCTCAAAGGCTTCGATCATCGATTTCCCGCCGCCCGAATAGCCACTGACCGCGTTGACCGTGATAAGCTGGTCCTTTGCGATGAGGCCGGCATCGACGAGCGGACGGATGAGTGCGATCGCCCCCGTCGGATAGCAGCCGGGGTTCGAGACCTTGCTCGCAGCGCGGATGGCATCGGCCTGGCCCTTGGCCATCTCAGGGAAACCGAATACCCAGCCAGGCGCGGTGCGATGCGCGGTCGAGGCGTCGATGATGCGCGGCTTCTTCCCGTCCATCGCATCGATCAGCGCGACCGTCTCGCGGGCGGCGGCATCGGGAAGGCACAAGATCACGAGATCGGCGTCGGAGAGGATCTCGCGCTTCGCCACGACATCCTTGCGCTTCTCGGGCGCGATCGTCATGAGCTCGACATCGCTACGGGTCTCGACGCGCTCGCGGATCTGCAAGCCCGTGGTGCCGGACTCCCCATCGATGAAGATCCTGGCCGGAGAGGTTCTGGCGGGCTTTGGCGCCTGCCCAACCTCCTCGTGAAGTGGCGTGTCGAGCATGAGGATCGTCCTTAGGTCTGCAGCGAGGCTGATCTGCGCAAGGCTTAGGCTTCTATCTGGCTTGGGCTTCTATCTGCATTAGGGCTGCATCGCCTCGAGCCGCGTTGGCGCGCAATTTAGCCTCGAGAGCAAGTCACCATAATGAAAAAGGCGGGCCTGAGCCCGCCTTTTTCTGCATTTCCGATCGGCTGACCGAGCGGGCGCGGTCAGCGCTTGGAGAACTGGAAGCGACGGCGGGCCTTGGCGCGGCCGTATTTCTTGCGCTCCACGACGCGCGAGTCGCGGGTCAGGAAGCCGATGCGCTTCAGCACGCCGCGCAGCTCCGGCTCGTAATAGGTCAGCGCCTTGGCGAGGCCGTGACGCACCGCGCCCGCCTGGCCCGAGAGGCCGCCACCGACGCAAGTGATCGTGACGTCGTACTGCGTCGAGCGCTCGGCGACGACGAGCGGCTGGCGCAGGATCATTCGCAGCACCGGCCTTGCGAAATACTCGTCGGCTGGCTTGCCGTTGACGGTGATCTGGCCGGGGCCCGGCTTGATCCAGACGCGCGCGATGGCGTTCTTGCGCTTGCCGGTCGCATAGGCGCGCCCATGCTTGTCGAGCTTCTGCACATGGACGGGGGCCTCCGGCGCGACCGTCTGAACGGCGCCGCCGAGCTCACCCAAAGACTGAAGAACTTCGGCCATCCTCAGGCGCTCCTTGCATTCTTGCGGTTCAACGCCGCGACATCGAGGCTCACCGGCTGCTGCGCCTGATGGGGATGCTCCGCCCCCTTATAGACGCGCAGATTGCCGAGCTGGCGGCGCGCCAACGGGCCGCGCGGCAACATCCGCTCGACGGCCTTCTCGACGACGCGCTCAGGGAAGCGCCCGTCGAGGATCGCCTTGGCCGAGCGCTCCTTGATGCCGCCCGGGAAGCCGGTGTGATGGTGATAGACCTTCTGGTCGCGCTTGCTCCCGGTCAGCACCACCTTGTCGGCGTTGATGATGACGACGTTGTCGCCGCAATCGATATGCGGCGTGTAGCTCGCCTTGTGCTTGCCGCGCAGGCGCATGGCCACGAGCGAAGCCAGACGCCCGACGACGAGCCCGCTGGCGTCGATCAAGATCCATTTCTTATCTACCTCGGCAGGCTTGACCGAGGCAGTCGCGTGAGTGAGCTCTGCCATGTTGCTTCTCAAAAACATAAGGCGCCGCCTGAGGAACTCCGGCGCGCCTTCGATTGAGTGTCCCCCTAAAGCGCGCTCGTCGCGATGTCAAACGAATATTTGCATCATCACGGCGCGATCATGTCGAGATATGCGTTTGGAATCTGTTATCTAGGTATTGTGGTATTCAGATACCTGTCTAAATCAGAGCGTCTGAGACCTTCCCTCAGCTCGCCTCTAACGGGGCGGGATCGAATAGGTGCCGGTGACATGGGCGACGGGCGCGACCTCGCCATCCGACAGAATCGTCACCTCGCCGACGGCAAACCGCTTGCCGAGCTTGAGCAGGCGGCATTCGCCGATCAGGTCGCGCGGCTGAGGCTTGCGCAGGAAGTTGATGTTGAGATTAGTGGTGACCGCGAGTGCGACAGGCCCGATCGCGCCGATCACTGCCACGTAGAGGCTGACATCGGCGAGCGTCATCATGGTCGGGCCCGAGATGGTGCCGCCTGGCCTGATCTGGCTCTCGTGATAGACGCCGCGCAGCCGAGCGCCGAGCGGGCGCAACTCCTCGACGATGTAGCGGCCGCCGGACTGAAGCTGCGGGAATTCCCGGTCGAGGAACTCCCGCATCTGGCTGAGCGTCATCATCCCTTGCGTCTCCAGCGCGAAAGCGCGGTCTGTTTAAGGGAAAATGGCGAGACGAAATCAAGTGACCGGAGCCCGGATGGCGGACATGCCCGCCATAAGCTATTTCACATGGGTGGCGTTGCGTGGATGGCGCCGCCTCAACACGAGGACCGATCATGGACGGTCAGGTAGGACGAGAGCCTCGAGACGACGCAGCGGCTCGTCCGCTCAGATGCGCGAGGAATCGTGCAACCGCCATCCTCACCCTCGATCGACCGGCGTCTCGCAACAGCCTCTCCGAGGCCATGATGAGCGCGGTTCAGGACGAGCTCGACCGCATCGCAGGCGACCGCGCCGTTCGCGTCGTCATCCTCGCGGCCGAGGGCCCCGCGTTCTGTGCCGGCCATGATCTCAAGGAATTGGCGGCCCGTCGCACCGATCCTGACGGGGGGCGAGCCTATTATCAGGAGATCTTCGCGCGTTGCTCGAAGCTGATGAGCACCATCGTACGCCTTCCCCAGCCCGTCATTGCGGCGGTCGACGGGGTGGCGACGGCGGCCGGTTGCCAGCTCGTGGCGAGCTGCGATCTCGCGGTCGCTTCGGCGAGAGCGCGTTTCGCGACGCCGGGCGTCAATATCGGCCTCTTCTGCTCGACGCCGATGGTTGCGCTGTCGCGCAATCTAGGCCGCAAGCAGGCAATGGAGATGCTGCTCACCGGCGAGATGGTCGATGCATCGCAAGCCCTGCATCTTGGTCTCGTGAACAGGCTCGCGGCTTCCGGCCAGTCGGCCTGCGCGGCGGCGGTCGAGCTCGCCGACCGCATCGCTGCGAAATCGCCGCTCACGGTCAAGATCGGCAAGGAAGCTTTCTACCAGCAGATCGAGATGCCCCTCGACGAGGCCTATGCCTATGCCTCACGCGTCATGGTCGAGAATATGCTGGCGCGCGATGCCGCCGAAGGGATCGGCGCCTTTATCGAGAAGCGCGAGCCGCTTTGGACCGGCGAGTGAAGGGGCGGCTGAAAGCTGGCTAGCGAACGTAATCGGGCCCGGACCGGAAGCTGCCGCTCGTCTTGAGCCCGCCGACGCTCGTATGGGTGGCGAAATCGCCATATTCGGTCGGGGTATGCGTGTCGACATAAACAGCGGCGCCGCTCGCTGTGGCCACGGAAGGCTTGCTGGGGACGACGCCGACCACCGGACCGCCGAGGGTCGGCGCCGGCGCGCCGATGCCGGGCGACGGCAGGATGAGTCGGTTCTGCTTGAATGAGCCGACGCCGACGCTGAAGCCGACGCTGCCGCCGATCCGGATGCAGGTATCGGTATCGCCGAAGGCGCCATAGCCCGGACCGTAAAGAGCGGCACAGCGGGCGTTGCGCTTCGCGGCGAGCGCCTCCATGGCGGGCGACTTGCCGGGGGTTGGGAACATCGAATTCTGCGGAGCCGCATCGCCCGCGAAAGCAGGGAGCGACGTCGGCAGCGACAAGGTGGCGAGACCGGCGGCGAGAAGCGTAAGGACCTTGGTCACAGCGGCTGTTCCTGTCGGTGGCGGCGCGATCGTTGATTTGCGAAAATGTCCGGAAGGAAGGCGGCGGAAATGCGACGCCTCGTTTTGTCTCAGCCTTGCGCTAGGGTCAATCCCGACCCCTCGATCCCTGTGAGCTTGCCTGCGCGAGGCGCTCGGCATGCGACATGGCGTCTCTCCGGGCGAAAATCAGGCGGGGATCTCTTGCCGAAGCGGCCCGATCGTCTCATGTGTCGGCGATGAGCACGATCGTAAGCCAAGCCCCCCGCGACACCTGGACCGCCATCAAGCACGGCTTTCTCGGGCGATGCCCCCATTGCGGCCGAGGGCGCCTCTTCGG
>Ga0306920_100002715_pt1 | contig 22354 bp, 22 predicted proteins | sample flu12Cox44000170_FD_204666 | JGI IMG/M metagenome (GOLD analysis project Ga0306920, IMG submission 204666) | Lab enrichment of tropical soil microbial communities from Luquillo Experimental Forest, Puerto Rico - flux4day.12C.oxic.44.000.170 (v2)... | ecosystem: Environmental > Terrestrial >...
AAGGCCGGATCGGGTAAGCCGTGATCACATCCACGTTGGCAAGCTTGCAAGCAACCGCAATGGCCTCGGCGCCGGTAATCAGGGCTTCCTGTTCGTAAGTCTTCTTTTTCTCCTCAAGGGGCAGTGCTGTCGTTGTCATTTGAATCTCCTGATTTTCAATCTGCGCCCGCTCAACCACGCTTGGCTGCTTCCAGAGCCGCGGGAATCTGTTCTTGGTACTGGCCGCGATAACGGAAGCCTTGTGACCTTTGTTCAAAAGGCTCAGCCGTCACAATCGTCTTCTCCAACCACATCAGGTAAGCGTCTTGATCCTTCTTGAAGTTCAGCCACTGGCTGTCGTTACCGTGGAAGTGAGATTCGTTGACCATGGTGATGCAGTCCTCGACCGGGCACACCGCTTCGCAGATCCCACAACCGCAGCAACTGTCGAGATTGGCGTCGTACGTCCCATCCGGAGTCACATCAAAAGAGCCGTCCGGGCAGTTTAGCCAGCACAGCGTGCACTTCGTGCAGGTCTTGAAGTTAACGACTGGACGGAAAGACCGGGTCGAATACTTTTTGAAGAGCTCGTTCCGAACCGGACGGAACCCGCCATGCTCTTTGGTGATGGGATCTTCGAACGTTCCGCCCTGTGGCTGACCCTTGATCGAAACACCGAGTCGCATCTCATGCCACTTCGGCAAGGTGTAGTGTTCCAGCGGGTCCGAGCTGCCTTGGTCCGGCTTCACTTCAGCCGCGCCGAAGCGTTCGAACGCGTTGTGTGCAGACGTAACTTTCAACGCACTTTCGAGTTTCTTGCTGATAAACTGCTCAACCGCCTTTAGGCCGACCAGTTCGGGCAAAGCCTTCGCGATCGCGCCAAGCACACGCACATCCGTGTGGTCATCCTTGTAAACCCACATTCCCGAAAAACTGGTGACGCCTTTCAGCACGCCCAGCTTGTAGGACTCGTTGCGCCTGTGAATGACCTTGAGGAGTGTAGGCACGTCCAGCTGAGAAACGACGATGAGCGTACCACCTGGCTTCAACGCTGCATGCACCGGCCGCAGGCCATACCACGCCCACGACTCCGTCCCCTTGCATAGCGTGTCATCGAGGACCACGGTCACGTCAACGGCCTTTGGCTCGTACTGCGCCATCCCGGCCTCCAGCGTCTCCTCGTCGCTGGCGACAATAGCGAAGCCCTTCGCTGGTATTCCATTGCGCTCCGGACTGTCCCCATAACGGCCGAAGGAAATGCCCAGCTTGCCCTCATTGTGAGCAGCCAGAACAATGCCGCGCGTTATGTTTTTTGCTAGGGCCTTTTGAAAGACCCCGCGGTAGATGATTTCAACCGCAAATAAATGGCCCATATGGCAACCTCCACTCTTCTAGAGCATTTGCGAGATGATTTTCTCGATTTCCGATAAGTGCCGGCGCATGGCAGCCTCAGCCGCTGCGGTATCGCCCTGCTTTAGTGCTGCAAGGATGCGGTAGTGGCCGGCAAGAGACCTCACCTGCCGATCTCCTACCTGCAAGGAGCGCTCCCGCATTTCGCGCAAGGAATCCATCAAAACATGCGTCAGTTTCAGCATGACGCTGTTGTCGGCGGCCAGCGCGATCGTGTAGTGAAAGGCGGTGTCTTCTTCGGTCGCGGGTTCCTCCAGGCGGACCTTCTCCTCCTGGCGGTGCAAAATCGCCTCCATCTCCGCGATGTGCTTCGCAGTCGCATGGAGCGCGGCCCGTCGCGCTAACGCCGGTTCGATGATCATGCGAACGTCGAGCAGTTCGTTAATGACTTTGTGCTTCTGCAAAAGGACATTCGTCACCGGACTGACTACCGCGTCGATCGACGGATCGCGAACCACAGTGCCCACGCCTTGCCGCGGCTCCAGGAGGCCTAGCGCCTCCAGGCTGCGAATCGCGTCACGGACGGAACTGCGGCTGACGCCAAACTTGCGCACCAACTCGCGCTCGGGAGGAAGCATGTCTCCGGGCTTGAGCTCGGAAAGAATGAGAGTTTGGAGTTGTTCGGCGACCCTGGTAAAAACGCGGTTCCGGGGAATCGTCTCGACGCTGGGTCTAGATGGCACGCTGGCGGTCATGGGCTTTGGTCTGATGACTGACCTCAGACCGCCCCATTTCCGCGCAGCGCAGAAAATTGCGCAGTGACTCTTATCATCCTTCCGTGTGACGCAAGCACCGATTCCCTGTGACGCTCATTGGACTCCAGCCGACCGGCACTCACCGGATAAGTCGCTCGACTTCCAGCCGAAAATCCGAAAGAGCTGTTCCGACTTCAGCTTGGCGCAATCGGTGCAGGCGTCGGAGGAAGGCGATGTGAACTGGCATCCTTGATGCTGAAGCGAATAACCGCCGGGCGTTGTGGAACAATTCAAGGTGAACAGGCAGCCGATTCCGCGCGCGAGTTCGACGCAAACGTCCGAGTCTTTTCGGGTGACGAGGCTCACGTGTTGCACCGGCAAGTCACAAAGGCCTTTCACGGCAACACGAGAATCCTTTCTCGTTCGCTCCGCTTTTCTGATAAACAGTGGGTTTGCATCTTAGCCACGCCATCCTCCTGTTTTTCGCTGCCGCCATCGCCGGGACGCTAAACGCTGTGGCAGGCGGTGGCAGCTTTGTTTCGTTTCCAGCCCTGCTTTTTACGCAGGTACCGGCTGTGCCGGCGAACGCAACCAACACGGTTGCGCTATGGCCGGGCTTGGCGGCCAGCACCGTCGCCTACCTGAAGCGCTTGAGCGCGCCGAAGCGCTTGATGGTTCCCCTGGTGCTGACCAGCGTGGCAGGTGGTTGGGCGGGAGCGCTACTGCTACTGCGAACTCCTCAGCAGACTTTCCTGCATCTCGTGCCCTGGCTGCTGCTCGGAGGCACGTTGCTATTTGCCTTCGGCAACAAGATTCGCGCCATCGCAGGCCGCGCGGCGATTGTCGACAATCTACAGCACTTATCCTGGCAGGTGATTACCGTGACGTCGATTCTGGAATTGCTGCTTGCCGTGTACGGCGGATATTTCGGAGCCGGCATAGGTTTCGTAACGCTCGGAATGCTGGCGGCGCTCGGTATGCGCGACATCCTCGCCATGGGCGCGATTCGAACCCTTCTCGCGGCAGCGATTAATGCAGCGGCCGTCGTCACGTTCATCTGGGCGGGCGCCGTTTTGTGGCCCCAGTTCGTCGTGATGGTGAGCGGCGCCCTTGGCGGAGGATGGTTCGGTGCGCACTACGCGCAGAAGGCCGACCCACAGAAGATGCGTTACCTCGTGATCGGCGTGGGGCTGGCCATGAGCGCCTACTTCTTCGTCACCACTCGTTAAGCAAAAAGCCCAGGAGCCTATAAGTTATAGTGTATTGACTTACCGCTGGTTCCCTGCCAAAAAAGAGCACCTTTTTTCCTGCGACGCCTGAGAGGCCACAATAAATGACGCTGCAGTCGGCAGACACTCTCCTCGACGTATTGCAATTCGCCACCGGTCACGCAGCCATTGGCGTTCCCGAGTTGAGCATGGTCATCACCTACGAGTCTCTCCGCCAACAGGTCTTCGCTATGGCGGATGCCTTGGCTTCGACCGGCATTCGCCGGGGCGATCGCGTAGCCATCGCACTACCGAACGGCTTGCCTGCGATTGTGAGCTTCCTCGCGGCCACCATCGCGGGAACCGCCGCCCCGCTGAATCCTGCGTATCCGTACGAGGAGTTCATGTTTTTTCTCGGCGATACCGATGCCCGAGTCCTGCTTTGCCCAACTGTCGGAGCTGAATTCGCCCGCAGCGCGGCTGCCGACCGCAAGATCCCGGTGTTTTCCGTCGAAATGAGCGAAAAGGGCGTCGTTCGGCTGGTGGATGCTCCCACCGGAGCAACTGCCCCGGAGCCCACACCTGACGACATCGCGTTGGTCCTGCACACAAGCGGGAGCACCGGCCGCCCGAAAAGGGTACCCCTGCGGCACTTCCACCTCGCGGTTTCGGCTGCCAATATAGCCAATACCTATGCGCTTTCCGAGTCCGATGTTTCGCTCTGCATCATGCCGTTATTTCACGTTCATGGTCTGATCGGTTCGACGATGGCCACATTACTGAGCGGCGGCACGGTGATTGTTCCCACAAAATTCAACGCACTCTCCTTCTGGCGCACAGTGCGCGAAAACCGCGTGACCTGGTATTCGGGCGTGCCCACCATGCATCAACTCCTTCTGTCGCGCGCGCACCACAAGCCGTCGGAGGCAGACACCTTGCGCTTCATCCGTTCCTGCAGCGCGCCTTTGTCATCGGACCTCATACACAAAATCGAGGGTCTGTTCGGCGTGCCGTTTGTCGAAGCTTATGGAATGACGGAAGCGGCACACCAGATGACCTCCAATCCCTTGCCGCCGCGCCATCGCAAAGCAGGTTCGGTCGGCGTGGGCACGGGCATTCGGATCAGTGTGATAGACAGAGAGGGCAATCACCTGCCAACTAACCAGCGAGGCGAAATCGTCATTCAGGGAGCGAGTGTGTTTCGCGGATACGAAAACAATCCCGAGGCTAACGCGCGCATGTTGGTGAATGGATGGTTTCGCACCGGCGACGAAGGATTTCTCGACCAAGACTGTTATCTCCATCTGAGCGGCCGCATCAAAGACATCATCATTCGCGGCGGCGAGAACATCGCACCTCATGAGGTCGACGAAGTTTTGCTGAGGCATCCCGCGGTTGCTGCGGCCGTCACGTTTGGCTGCACGCATCCGACACTCGGCGAAGAAGTGGCGGCAGCGGTCGTGCTGCACGAACCGCACAGTGTCAGCGAGCCAGCGCTTTTGAAACATTGCCGCGAGTTCCTGGCGGAATATAAGTGTCCGAAGAAGCTCTACATTGTTGCCAGCATCCCTACGACGGCAACCGGAAAGATTCGCCGCCGCGTTGTGGCCGCAGCCCTGTTGGATAATCAGACATGAAATTCCTGGTCGCCGGTGCCGGAGCCATCGGTGCCTACATCGGCGCGAAAATGGTGCGCACCGGACTTGATGTCACCCTCTTCGCCCGCGGCCCACACCTGCATGCGATGCAAGAACAAGGTATACGGGTGAAAAGCCCTGACGGAGATTTTCACGTCCATCCGAGAGTGGTTGGTTCTCTCGACGAGTCAGGGCCGGCTGATGTCGTCTTCCTGGGAGTGAAAGCGCACAGCCTCCCGCAGCTTGCTCCCCAATTGAAGCCCGTCCTCAGGCCGGATACCACCGTGGTCAGCACTCAGAACGGAATTCCGTGGTGGTATTTCCAAGGTATCGGCGGCGAGGCCGAAGGGATTCATCTGGAGTCCGTCGATCCAGCCGGCACAATCTCCGCGGCAATCGACGCACGCCGCGTTGTGGGTTCGATCGTCTACTTCTCGACGGAGATTCCAGCGCCAGGAGTGATCCAGCACACCGACGGCAATCGAATTTCAATTGGCGAGCCGGATGGCACTCGTTCCGATCGCTGCCGTCAGATTGCCGAAGCGCTTATCGGTTCGGGCTTGCGCTGCCCGGTCACAACGCACATCCGTCAGGAGATTTGGGTAAAGCTTCTCGGCAACGCCTCCTTCAATCCGATCAGCGCACTAACGCGCGCGACTCTTGGTGAAATGGTGAGAGACCCGGGCATTGCAGCCCTGATTCGCAACATTATGCAAGAGGTCGAAGCCGTCGCGCGGAAAATGGGAATGGAGATGCCGGTTTCCATCGACCAAAGAATGGCCGGTGCCGAAAAGGTTGGCGCGCACAAAACCTCCATGCTGCAGGATCTCGAGGCCGGGCGCCCCCTGGAGTTGGAAGCGCTGGTCGGCGCGGTTGTGGAGCTCGGAGAGCGCCTAAATCTCCCTATGCAATCCACGCGAACGGTGTATAGTTGCGTGAAGCTGCTGGCCCAGCGCAGCGCCCCGCCTTCGCCCGCCCGGAAGTAGCCGCCCTGGACTCTACCGCCTGCCGGGAAGCCGCGGTCCTTATCACTGGCCAGAACAGTACGGTTCGGGGCTTGACAAGGAGAGCGCGGGGTATATACTCCTCGCTGGTCCACTTACCAGACCAGTTGGAGTGCGCATGCCTGTCACCCTCAAAACCGACTTCGAAACCGTGCGGCGCGACAAAGTCTACGAGGGTGTCGCCAAGCAAATCGAGCGCCTGATCCTCAAAAAACTTCAGCCTGGCGATAAACTGCCCTCAGAGCGCGAACTCGCAGAAACACTTGGTGTCAGCAGAAGCTCCATCCGCGACGCGATTCGCAGCCTCGAATTGATGGGCATGGTCGAACCGCGGCAAGGGGCCGGCACGATCGTCCGCGAAATTTCTTCAGAGTCGTTGGTGAATCCACTCGCCAATGCCATCAAGCGCAAAGAAGACCTGATCGGCGAACTGCTCGATTTCCGCAAGATGCTCGAACCGCAGTTGGCTGCCCGCGCTGCGACGCGCGCTTCCCCCGACGAAATCGCCGAGATGGAAGATATCCTCGACCGGCAGGACAGGAAATTGCGTGCCGGAGAAAGCGCAATCGCCGAAGACTCCGAGTTTCACTACGCAATCGCCCTGGCTTCCGGCAACAGCATCGTGCTCAAAGTGCTTGACACTCTCATGGACCTGCTCCGCGACTCGCGGGAACGCAGCTTGCAGCAAGAGGGCCGCCCGCAAAAATCGCTTGCCGGCCACAGACGGATCTTGACGGCGATCAAACGCCGCGACATCGATGGAGCAAAAGCGGCCATGCGCCGGCACATTGAAAATGTCGAACAAATCGTGCTTAGGATCACGCATCACATGGAGCGCGACAGTTAGTCTGGGTACACGAGTAAGAAAATCAACCTGAGGGCGAGCGGATTGACTGACCTGGAAAAAGACAAGACCGCTGGGGCTAACCCGCCTCGACCGACCGGCCCTGCCGAGGAGCGGAAGGCTACCCTTCTCGACGTACCCGCCACGAAGCCCGCCGACTCATCTACTTCAGGAAAGACTCTAGCGCTGCGCGTTACCGAAGCGCGCGTTGAAGACGTCGGTCATGCCATCGCCCGCTTGGCCCCGGTGGACCTGCAACGTATCGGTGCACGAGCGGGCGAAGTTCTCAAGATCACCGGCGGTACGCTTGCCGTGGGGCGCGCTGAGCTTTCCGACGACGCGCACGAAGGCCTGATCCAGATCGATGGCACCTGTCGCAGCAACTGCAGCGCGGGTCTGCAGGAACAGGTAAGCGTGACCCCGGTTGAGACCCAGCCGGCCATCGCGGTTCGCCTCACACCGATGTGGGTGGGGGCTGCGCCCGCGACCATCGCACCTGACCGCATGCTCGAGGATCTCGTGGGCGTTCCCGTCATCATGGGTTGCGTTGTTCGCGTGCCGACCTTTGCCAAAGCGGTGAACTTCCAGGTTGTGCGCACGATTCCCTCGGGCCCGGTCGTCATCGGCAAGCGCACCGACATTCGCATCGTCGAAGGCGAGCAGACGCCGAAGAACTCCCCGGCTGTCTCTTACGAGGACATCGGCGGGTTGGAGCGCGAAGTCGCGCGTGTGCGCGAGATCGTCGAACTGCCGCTGAAGTACTCGCATGTTTTCGAACGGTTGGGCATCCTCGCGCCGAAGGGCGTCTTGTTGTATGGCCCGCCTGGCACCGGCAAGACGCTGCTCGCCCGCGCTGTGGCCGCCGAAAGCCGCGTGCACTTCATTCACCTCAACGGGCCGGAGATCATGCGGAAGTTCTACGGCGAGAGCGAGGCCAAGCTCCGCGAAGTATTCGACGAAGCCGCGCGGCACGCGCCGGCGATTCTCTTCATTGACGAGATTGATGCCGTGGCTCCGAAGCGCGCGGAAGTCGTCGGCGAGGTAGAGAAGCGCGTCGTTGCCCAGCTACTAAGCCTGATGGATGGCTTTGTTGCACGCGGCCACGTGATCGTAATCGGTGCTACCAATATTCCAGAGATGCTTGATCCGGCCCTGCGCCGGCCGGGCCGCTTCGACCGCGAAATCGAGATTGGCGTTCCGAACACCCAAGCGCGCCTGCAAATTCTTCGAATCCATACCCGCGCCATGCCTCTCGCTTCCGACGTTGAGTTGCAGGAGATAGCCGAACTTTCTCACGGTTTCGTCGGCGCTGACCTGGAAGCCCTCGGACAGGAAGTGGGAATGATTGCCCTACGCCGTTTCCTGTCCAGTGTTCCGCTCGGCTCCGACGGCGTTGCTTCGGCCGAGCTTGGAGCTCTTCAGGTTACGCGCGACGATTTTCTCGCTGGTCTAAGAGATGTCGAGCCCAGCGCAACCCGCGAGTTTTTCATCGAGAAGAGCGAGTCGACCTTTGCGACTCTCGGCGGCCTCCAGGAAGTGAAGCGTATGCTCGACGCCGTGGTCGAGCATTCTCACATACACGCTGAGATTTATGAACAGGTGGGCCTGACGCCACCGCGCGGCATTCTTCTCGTTGGGCCCGCGGGTACCGGAAAAACCGCAATGGTCCGTGCGCTTTCTGGGGAAAAGCAGATCCCCCTCATCGCTATCGATGGCCCGCAGCTGTATTCGAAATGGCTGGGCGATTCCGAGCGCGCTTTGCGCGAAGTCTTCAAGAAAGCGCGGCGCGCCGCACCTTGTATCCTGTTTTTCGATACGATCGATGCGCTCGCCCCTAGATTCGCCGGAGACCAGTTCGCCAGCGATGTCTATCAACGAATTCTCAGCCAGCTTCTCCGCGAAATCGACAACTTGCGCGATGTCAAAGGTGTGATCCTGCTCGCTGCAACCGACCGCCCCGAACGCATCGAACCCGCTCTGTTGCGAAGCGGTCGCTTCGACTATGTACTCCCGTTCGCTAAACCCGAGGCTGCCGACCGAGTGGCCATCATGCGGCTTTGCTGCCGCCGCGTGCCGCTGGCGTCCGACGTTGATTTTCAAGAATTGGCGGGGCAAATGGAAGGGCTCACAGGCGCGGATATCGAAAGCCTCTGCAAGAAGGCGACCCTCTCGGCGATTGTCGAATTTCAGCACGGCGCGCGCACCGCGCCTCTCAAAGTCACGCGAGGCGATTTCCTGGCGGTTCTTGCTTCGGACCGTGGCAGCCCCAAGCACCTGAAAACACCCAACGAGTTAGGCAATAACGCCGGGAATTTGCGTGTCAATGGGTTTACCAATACCAAGTGAAGAGGGTTGATATGGGCTACAAAGAACTTACCGTTTGGACGCGCGGCATCATCATGGATAAAGAGGGTCGCGACATCGTCAATTCCATCTCCGCCTCCGCCAGGCTTGAGGGCAAGTACGCTCAGGCGATGGAAAACTATGTCGACAATCCGGATCGGACCAACGCGCCTACGCGCAAATATTGCCGCGTAAGCGATACCATCCTTGAAAACGAACTCACCTACGAAAACGAGCATCCCAACATCGTGGTGCTCGTGGAAGGCACGATGGTCAAAGGCTGGGACTACATGCGGGGAATGCCTCCTGGCGGAACACTCGTCATCAATACGCACTACACGCCGGACTACATGATTCGTTTCGTGCCGGGTGCTGAGCGGCTGGCGCAACTCGTCTGTGTCGATGCGGCCAAGCTCGCTGATCACAAATGGCTCTATTACCGCCTCGGCCAACTAGGTCTTGACCGCCTTTCGACGGAAGGCGCCGCCGAACGCAGCAAAGCAATCGCGCCTGATATCGCCGCTCCCCTGATCGCTGCGGTGGTCAAGAGCACCGGCATCGTCAAGCGCGAGACGATCGAGCCCATGATCGCAAACAAGAAAGCTTTTGAAATGGCACTGAACGAGTTGCACATCCTGCCACTGAAACCGGTGGCGGCGTAGGAAAGGGGCCCTATGTCAACCAAAGGCACACGAATCCCAGACTGGCTTGCCGTACCGTTTGCTGGCATTACACCAGCGCCGACTCAGGAAAAGGGACAGGACCTGTTCCCCACCGGTAACTGGCGTTCCATCCGGCCGGTGTACCGCGACAAGTTGCCCCCTTGCAACAACGCCTGCGGAACCAACGAAAAGATCCAAGGCTATCTCGACCTCGTAAAGCGCGGCAAATATCTCGACGCCTATGCGCTGATCAAGGAAGATATGCCGTTCCCGTCGGTGACTGGCCGCGTCTGCTACCATCCGTGCGAGCAAGCTTGCAATCGCGGGCAATACGACGAGGCGATCTCAATTCGCGCGGTCGAGCGCTTCCTTGGCGATCTTGGCCAGGCTCTGCCGCGCGATGTGGTCAAGCCCGGAAAGCCCAACGGCAAAAAAGTCGCTGTGGTTGGGTCCGGTCCCGCAGGACACAGCGCCGCGTACCAACTTGCGCGACTCGGCTACAAAGTGACGATCTTCGAGAAGTCGCCAAAAGCTGGCGGCTTGAATCGTGGCGGCATTCCCGACTGGGTACTCCCGCAGGACGTGCTTGACCGCGAGATCGAGCGCCTTGTCGAACTCGGAATCACAATCAAGACCAACACCGAGGTTGGAAAAGACATCAGCTGGGAGGATCTGAAAAAGAATTACGACGCCTGCGTGCTGGCTGTGGGCCTCACCGAGGCGAACAGTGTGCGGGCGGAGGGCGAGAACAAGGAAGGCGTTCTCTACGGACTTCCCTTCCTGCGCGACATTGGCATGGGCACCTCCCAGGTAAAGCTGGGTCCTCGCGTTGCCGTGATCGGCGGTGGAAACACGGCCATCGACTGCGCCCGCGAAGCGCTGCGTCAGGGCGCCGTTGAAGTCACCATGATTACCGTGGAGGGCAACCCGCAAGAGATGCCGTGTGTTCCGGAGGATCTACACGACATGCTCGAAGAAGGCGTCGAGCTTATGCACGGGCGTGCGATGACCGCCGTGGTCGGCAACGGCAAAGTCGAAGCTTTGCAACTCTTCCCGGCGAAGTTCTCAGGGGCGATCAACGCTTCGCCCATCACCATAAATAGAGACGTCCCGGCCGAGCGCTTCGCGGTCGACAACGTCGTCATTGCGATCGGTCAGCACGCGTCTCTCTCCTGGCTGCCCGCCGAGTTCAAGTCCGAGCGCGGCTCGATCAAGGTCGACCGCTTCGGGCGTCTTGGCGACACGAACTTCTTTGCCGCTGGCGACATCGTGCAGTTGGGTTCGGGCCAGCCGCTCATGGTCGTGAATGCGGTCGGCGACGGCAAGCGCGTGGCTTTCAATCTGGACAAGGTGATGCGCGGAGAGCCGCTGCAGCCGCGGAAAATCGCCGTCGACGTCCTTATGGATTTGAACCGTATGAACATGACGTACTTCCCCCACTTCCCTCGCGTCAAGCAGACGCTGCTGCCGCCGGTAAGCCGCCGCAAAACGCAGGAAGAAGTGATTCAGGGATTCAGCGAAGAGCAGGCGGTCGAGGAGGCTTGCCGCTGTTTCAGTTGCGGTACCTGCAACGCTTGCGACAACTGCTATTTGGTCTGTCCGGAGCCGTGCATCGCGCGTCCGGCGCGCTCGAACGGGCTCTACAAAATCCTGGTTGACTATTGCAAGGGCTGCCGCGTGTGCATCGAGGAGTGCCCGACGGGTTGTCTTGAAGGCGTACCCGAACTCGACTTCGATACGGGCGTCGTGCGCATGGACACCGCCTTCGCGATTACGCCCGGCCTGCACGGACGGCAGGCTCAGGAACTCATCAATCTGGCCAACAGACCAGCAAAACAGATCTAGGATGGAGCGAAACTATGGCAACGGTTACCGAAACTAAAAAGAAGACGGTCCGGATTAACGGTTGCGTCGCAGCCGCCCAGGCCGCCAAGTACGCAGACGTGGATGTGATCACCGCCTACCCCATCCGTCCCTACACAGCAACGATGATGGCACTGGCGCAGATGGTCGCGAACGGTGAGCTTGACGCCGAGTACATCGTAGCCGACAGCGAGCACTCGCAGTTGAGCATTGCGCACGGCGCTTCGTCGAGCGGCGCGCGCGTGTTCACCGGCAGTTCGGGCGTTGGAGTGCAGTTTGCCTACGAGTTGTATTCCCACATCTCCGGCAGCCGCATGCCGGTGCAGATGATGATCGCCGACCGCACACTGGACCCCCCGGGTGATTTCGGCTCTGAGCACACCGATGCGCTCTCTACGCGCGACATGGGGTGGCTCATGGGGTGGTCCTGCGACGCGCAGGAAGCCTTCGACAACCATCTGATGGCTTTTCGAATTGGTGAAGACCCGCGCGTGCTCTTACCGCAAATGGTCTGCCAAGATGGATTCTTCGTTTCTCACATCACGACAGACGTAGAACTGCCTGATCCCGCCCAGGTGAAGGAATTCCTGCCGCCCTACAAGCATCCATACCCGCTCGATCCCCGGCATCCCGTGTCGCACGGTCCGCAAATCATGCCGGAACAGGGCCCGCCGCTCCAGCTCGAGCGTGCGCGCGCGATGGAAGGTTCCATGCTCGTCATCGAAGAGATTCACGAGGAATTCGCGAAGATTTTCGGACGCCGCTACGACCCTTGGCTCGAAGAATACATGACCGATGGAGCCGACGTCGTGTTTTTCCTGCAAGGTGGTCATGCCGTTACGGCTCGGTTTGCGATTCAGCACATGCGCGAGCAGGGCGTGAAGGTCGGAATGGTTCGCCTGCGCACGATCAGGCCGTATCCCACCGATCGCGTGAACGAGGTTCTCAGCAAATTCAAGGTAGTTGGCGTAATTGAAACCAACATGGGACTTGGCAGCGTCAGCAGTGGCGGCTCGCTCTATGCGGAAGTCTGCGCGGCCGTCTATGAGAGCCCGAAGCGTCCGCTCGTCATTTCGTTCATGGCGGGCATGGGCGGCGAGGCGATCGTGCTCAAGGAATTCTATTGGATGGCCCAGAAGATGGCCGATGCACAGAAGCGCGGGAAAATCGAAAAGCGCACGCATTGGGTCGGGTTCGAGGAGTAGTAAAATATCGGTTACGTCTAAACGAGGATTTCTATGAAAAAGATTTCCACGAGGAGGAACGGAAATGCCAACGATTGAAGTCGAAAGGCAGCTGCTGCCCATTCTGGACAGCCCGAACCAGGGAGCGCGTTTTTACAATCCGGAGTTGCCTGCGTCCGAGCCGTTTGTGCCCGGCCACCGCACCTGCGCCGGTTGCGGTCCCTCCATCCAATACCGGATGACCAGCAAGGCTTCCGGCGACAACACCATCCTGGTCGGCCCGACGGGGTGCATGTACGTCGCCAACAGCTCGTATCTGTGTACGCCGTATAACATTCCCTGGGCGCACACGCAGATCGGCAGCTCGGGTAGCTTCACTGCCGGTGTGGCAGCTGCCTATGAAGCCATGATCCGTAAAGGCAAGTGGAAAGGCGCCTTCCCCAATATCATCTGCGAGGCTGGCGACGGCAGCGCCTCCGACATCGGCCTCGCTTCGATCTCGGGTGCGCTGTACCGCAATCATGATTGCCTGATTATTTGCTATGACAACGAGCAATATGCCAACACCGGCATTCAGGCGTCATCCCGCACCCCCTATGGCGGCATGACCACTTTCTCCCCTCCGGGCCCAAAGATTCCCGAGGCAAAGAAGCTGTTTCCTAAAGACCTCGCGCGCATGATGGCGGCTGGCCATCCACACTGTTATGTGGCGACCTCGAGCGTGGGTTATCCGATCGACTTGATGAACAAAGTACGTAAGGGACTGAACCACAAGGGCGCATCCTTCCTCATGATTTACACACCCTGCCAGAAGGGCTTCGTCTACGAGACGCCGCGCTCGATTGACCTCGGCCGGCTGGTCGTTGAGTGTGGCCTGTACCCCGTCTGGGAATGGAACCCCGAAAAGCGCGAATACGACTACAGTTTCCGCCCGCAGAGCATGCGGCCCGTTTCCGAATACTTGAAGTTGCAGGGACGTTTCGGCCACCTGCATGCCGAGCACATCGCTCACTTGCAGCAGTTTGCCAACCAGCAGTGGCAGATGATGGGCGTGCAGTTGCCTGAAGCCTTGATCAAAGCTGCAGATCCCAAAAACCAGGTCAACATGGCCGCTGCGGCAGAAGCGGAGGCGGTAGCGCATACCCTATGAGCGACAATACACCAAATACAAGGGATGCAATGTCCGCTAACGTCCCGCCTGCCGCTGCATCCGGGCAGGAAAGCTACATCGTCGCCGAGGGCAAGAAGCGCGGTGCGACCCGCGACGTGCGCCCCGAGGCGGCTTTCAATCGCTACTTCACCGTCCTGCGCGTGCACGCCGGTGACGCCATCCTCACGGATAACTGGCACACCACGGAAGTGTTCGAACACCTGCGCAGCAATTTCGAAGGCATTACCTTCGCTATGCGCACTCTCGAAGCCTGGGGCGCGATGATCGAGAACGACCAACGCGCCTACTACACTGCAGGAGGCCGCGTCTGGGTGCTCGATCTCGAGCCCTGTGAAGGCAAAAAACCGCGTTTGCCCGGAACGGGTGCCAGCAAGGGGTAGCAAACGGTTGAGCCGGATTCTGCTTATCGACGATACACCGGAAATCGCCGAGCTTCTGACTTTTGCGCTGCGTGACCGCGGCCATGAGGTCTTTGCGGAGGGGTTCACCGATACGGTCAACGACTTGATTCGGGACCTCCGCGCCGACGCTCTAGTCCTCGACTGCTCGACATTTGATATGAGCGAGTCTCTGTTCGATATAGTGCGCAACAACCCCGACCACGCAGAACTTCCTGTTGTCATCATCAGCGATACGCCCGAAAAAGCGGACGCGAGCCTGGGGTCCCGCAACGCCCAAAAAGTATTGCTGATCCCTAAACCGTTCAGCGGATCGCAGGTCGCGAGAGCTCTCGGCGACCTGCTTGGATGAATCTTGCCTATGTGGAGCATGGACCAGTGGCAGTATGTTGAACGTGAGGTCGTCACCGACCCTAAAGGCACGCAGTGGACTGTGGCGCTGATGGATGTCCTCGGACAGGAAGGCGATCCGGACATCCCGAACAAACTGCTCGAACTTCAGTATTCCTCGGGTCGTTATTTCACGCTCATTTATTCGGCTGGCGGAGCGCTTCAGCGGGAGCGCGGTTACGCCACACTGGCGGAGGCTGAGAGCGCTTACGACGACCTGCGCATCGCCGTCATTGACGGGAGCATCGACCCATCACAACCGGTGTTTCGTCAGGATCTGGAAGATTAACGCCACCTTCTAACGCCCGGGATTCAAATCCCTCATCACGACGTTTAGCACCTGGGCCGTCACCCGCGCATCTCGCTCGGAGACTGCCGGCTCAGCACCGCTCTCGCTAACCTCCCGGTACTTCCGCGCAACGGTTGGCAGGCGCGCGCAACCACCGCGAATGAGTCCCGCCTTCTCTGCAACGGTGAGCCGGGTTTCGAAGGGCCAATCGGCAATCTTGCCTGCCGGCGCGCCCACAGCCGCCAATTCACCCGCGACTTTATGCTCGAGCGCGTCCGTCACGATGGCTTCCAAGATCCCGCAAGAAGTACGCATGGCCAGTCCGTAGTTCCCTTCCTCAAACATCCGGCGGCTGTCGGCGTAAGCCTGCTCGGCAATCGGTTGCAGTTCTGCATTGTGCACAAAGTCAAACCGGCGAGGCGCGGTCTCCGCCGGGGCGGAAATCACCGGCTCTCGGTCCTTTTGCGAGAGTGAGGCAACCGCTTGTTCAAGAACCGCGAGCATTCGACCGATGATTTCCTCGGGTGGCACAGCTTCGACGGCTTGGCCTGTTGGTGAGCGCATCAAGAACGCTTCGCTAAACTTCCGGGCGAGCCAGTGAGCCTTGCTGCCGCCCGATAATTGATTGACCGTCACCCCGCACGCTTCCTGCCACGCGCGAGTCGTGGCGATCAGCGCTGCACTCGAAGGATCCCTCGCCAACGCTTCGCGTAGTTGTCGTCCGCGGCCCATCAGGTCATCAAGACGCGTAAGGTAAACGTCGATCTGTACTTGCAGACTTTCGTTCATCCGATTAAGTCTCGCGCAAACAACCGACAAGCCGGTCGATCCTTCGCAAATCGCAGGTTCTTGCCACGCGGATGCGGCGGCAACGTCCTAGCCGCGCCTGCCTTCTTATCAAAACTTAAGTGAGACGAGCCTCAAAGCAGCGAAGATTCGGGCCTTGACAGTTCCAATGGAGGATGCTAAATTCCGACCCGCCGCAAAGTGGTTCGCTCATCGGACCAGTTTACCATGGTTCCCTGAGTTGAGCCCTCCGCGAGCTTGCAGGCGGCCTGCTGCTGACCGGGTAGGATGCAGCTTGGCGCCGGCGTTTGCATCTGCGGCAACCGGTTCGGGGATTATTCGCAAAAACCAGGAGAAGGTTTAGGCGCTTTCCAGTGCTGGTATTCGATTGCTTCAGGAGCGGAAATCGATTTGGGAAGCGGATGATCTTCGATTTGGTGGGTGCTGCAAAAACGCGGAATTGGTGTAGGCCATCGACTTAGCCGCCGATGGTAGGACACTGGATCGGCGCCGAGCGCTCCTCAGGGGGAGTCGCAAGGTGACTTAGGGACTGGTTTTGTAGTTCCGCGAAAATACAAGTGGTCGCTATGGAGGTTGTCTATGGCTGAGTCCGCTGCCACCCTCATTCATCCTTCACGCATTGTCAATCGCTGGGCCCAGTTGGTTGCAGGCATTTTTGCGATGATGGCTGTCGCCAATTTGCAGTACGCCTGGACTCTGTTCACTAAACCCATTCAATCGCACCTGCACGTTACCCTCGTTGCCGTGCAGTGGACCTTCGCCCTTTTCATCGGCCTGGAAACCTGGCTCGTACCGTTTGAAGGTTACCTGGTCGATCGCATCGGACCACGGATCATGCTGGGCTTCGGCGCCATCTTTGTCGCGCTTGGCTGGGTCATGTCGGGCCGCGCGGAGACATTAGGAAGCCTGTATTTCTGGTACGGAGTGGGCGGCATCGGTGCCGGCATTGTTTACGGAGGAACCATCGGCAACGCCTTGAAATGGTTCCCCGACCACCGCGGACTCTGTGTCGGTCTAACCGCTGGCGCGTACGGCATCGGGACCGCTCTCACTGTCGCGCCAATCGATAAAATGATCCGGCAATCCGGTTACCAGCACACTTTGATCGTTTGGGGAATCATCCAGGGATTTGTCGTGCTGGCCGCTGCGCTTTTCCTTGCCAAGCCACCCGTTGGTTGGATGCCACCGGGCTGGAAGGAGAAAGAAGCAGCCGTCAAAGCTCGCGTAAACACCTCGTCAGTCGACATGACCCCGTGGCAGATGCTGCGGCAACCCTCCTTTTATCTCGTCTACGTAATGATGACGATGTTGGCTTTTGGAGGCATTGTCGTGACGGCGCAGTTAAGCCCGATGGCAGTCTCCTACCACGTCGATAAAATTATTGTCGCCTGGGGCCTCACCGCGCTCGTTCTGGCCATCGAGATAGATCGGATCCTGAACGGACTGACACGCCCCTTTTGGGGGTGGGTATCGGACCATATCGGCCGTGAAAACGCCATTTTCATTTCATTCATGCTGGAAGCGGCGGCGGTCTATGGGCTGCTCAAGTTAATCAGCCATCCCATCTGGTTCATCGCCCTTTCCGGCTTGTGTTTCTTCGCTTGGGGCAACATTTATTCGCTGTTCCCCTCGATCACCGCCGATTTATACGGTAAGAAGTGGGCCACCACCAACTACGGAATTGTTTACACTGCGAAGGGCTTGGCGACCCTCTTTGCTGCTCCTGGCGCCGCCTGGTTGTTCGAAAAAACGGGATCGTGGACCAAAGTCTTCTGGGCCATGATTATCTGCGACGTCATCGCCGCTTTTATGGCCTTGCTGTGGCTAAAGCCTCTTGCCGCTCGAACGGTAAAGGCCGCCGCAACCTCTGCTCCGGTGGTCAATGTGTCGGAGCCGATCAAGGCATCTTAGGACGATAAATCCGCACAGGTTGAGACTTTTGGGGTGGGACTTTGGGCTTGTTTTGCACAAGATTCCGCGCGAAAGAGCCCAGAGTCCCAGCGAGCAACGGGGTATGCGGGTTAACCGACGCGGGCGGGTGTGCTATTTCGCAACTGCTCGGAGAGTTTCCGGTGGTGCGCTCTTCCCTCGTGCAGTACCTTTACGCTGAAGTCGCCAACAAGGAAGTAGTCCGTCCACTCGCCCGTGTTCCGTACGCGCTCGAAACGGATCGGGTGAAAACCCCCGCCGGCTGAGACGCACTTGATCAGGGCTGCATGCTCACGTCGAAGGGTGTAGAGCGCATCCAACAGTTCATTGCGGTCGCAATCAAAGCACTGCTGCTTTGCCTCGTTCCAAAGCTCTGAAATGTTTGTATACCGGCCCAGATCACCATCAGGCCCCGAAAGAGCGAACCCGAGGATGAAGCATTGCAGTTCGTCATTGCGGGTCATAGCAAGCCTCCTGGATGGCGATCTTCCCTGCCCGCGTCCGCGCAGTCGGTGACCAGCATCACCAAGTCCAGCTACAGCAATGATCCCGCAACAACCAGTACAAGGACCAGAATCACGAGCGTAGCGGAGTTCACATTGCGCGCCAGGAGACTTATGGAGAAAACCGAAGGTTTTAGAAAGGAAGACAAGATACTTTATGGCGGGTGAGCCTGTAAGCCCGATTCTCCGCTCCGTGTTGCACACGATGTAAATTACCGATTTCCTTTGCGCGAAAAATGTCAAGGCAGTCAATTTTGGCAGGGTCGCTAGATTTCATTTCACATTTTTGCGGGGCAAAACACGAATCTGGGGCTATCCGTGCTAACAATGAAAAGCAATCGACAGGGCATCGCATTCACGATCGAGGCGCCGGCGGGCGGGTATCAGCTTGCCCGTCGACTGAGTCAGATCGTCGTTCATTTGTCGAAACTCTTCAATATTCGGTGACGCAGTTTACCAAGTTCTCGATTCAAAAAATGGCCGCGGCCGAAGAATGGCAAGACCGGGGCGCGCCGCTTTTCGACCTTGCCGCGAGCGTCCACTAGTCGCGCGTCGTCGCCGAACAATTGCAATGCACATTCCAACTTGTCTAACGCTTTTTCACGCCTTCCCGCTAATGCGTACACCTCTGCCAGATTTAAGTGGAACTGGATTTCCTTAGGATTTAGTTGCACGGCTGTTTCGCAAAGGTCCGAGGCTTGGTCCCATTTCCTTTGCGCGCGCGCGATCGTCAATCCGAGGAACGAGATGAAATAAGGATTGTGCTTGTCACGTTCAAAGGCACGCTTGAATCTCACGAGAGCTTTTTGCGGATACTCATTCTTGAGTAGCTTGATTCCTTCTCGGAAGTCGACCATAGGATCGACCTCTTGAGTCGCTACAGATCCGGCGTTCATGGGGGTCCTTTGGACGTGACTTTACATCTAATTTACAAGGGTTTTTCGCGTGAAGTCCACAAGTTCCGCGGCCCGTGTTGAGCAAAATATAACCGGTTGCAGGGGCTCGGCGCCGGTGCACGTGCTCTTCGACACACGCAAGCTTGACCTTCGTGGTTCCGCGATGTGGCTGGGCTGCGCCCAATCTACAGCGTCGCGCTCCTTGAACCTGAGCTTGTTAAGTGGGGACGGTCCCCATGATGACTTGGAGCCCACCGGCCCACAAAACGGATTAAATCGCCTGTCGGGAACGTCCCCGCGTCAGCCGTCGAGGTGATGCGCCATTCAGCTTTTGCAGTTTTCGCGTTCCCCCCTTTAGCGCGTACCAGCGCGCTTCGCACGCGCAGGCCGGAGTTCCCTCAACCTTTCATGTGACTGTTCCTTCATGTAATAGAGGGAGCGATCCGCCCGAGAAAGAAGTGTCTCGATGGTCTCCCCATCCTCGGGGAATACAGCAATGCCGACACTCACCGAAATTGCCGGTACTTCCTCGTCTTTTGCGACCCGATCGCGGATTCTCGTTGCAATCTGCTCGGCACTTTTGGCCGTCGTTTCGGGCAGAACCACAGCAAACTCATCGCCACCGTACCGCGCCGGTGTGTCTACCCCACGGCAATGGGTCCGCAGAACCTCGCCCAACCTGCACAGCGCGCGGCTACCCACGACATGACCGTAGTTGTCGTTGATTCTCTTGAGGCCGTCCAAATCAAACAACAAGATCGCAAATGATCGGCCGGTTCGTCCGTACCTCTTGATTTCTAAGTCCACCGCACTAAGCAGCCGCCGATAGTTGGCAAGCCCCGTCAGCGGATCGGTAACCGCCAACTGGCGCACATGCTCCTCTGCCCGCTTGTGCTCGGTGGTTTCTGCAGCCAGGGCCAGACTTGTTGTAGCCACGATACCCATAAACGCCTGCAACAACAGTAACGAGGTGTTTTGTGACTGCCTCGAAAAAGGACCAAAGCCGTGCAGAGTGCCCCAGGTCGCAATCACTGCCAAGAAGAAAGTGGCCGTTGCCGCCTTCCGGCGGCCAAATCGGAACGCTGCCCAGATGAGGAAAGGAATGCAGAGGTATTCGAGGGGATAATTTTTCACAACGGAATGGAAACGATCACCAAAAACAAAATATGCAGTAAAGAACAGCCCCAAAAACAAGAAACCTAGCTCAATGAGCTGATTGCGGGACCACTTCAAGCCGGGCTTCTCTCGCCACAAGAGCACTAAAGGAGTTACAACTATCGTGCCGACGCCATCCCCTAACCACCATGTGCACCAAATGGTCCAGTACATCGACCAGCTTGCGAATCCCCCCAATGACAAAGTAGTGACGCCAACGGTAGCGCTGACTGCCGTGCTGACCATTGCCGCAAGGAAGGCAAATCTGAAAATATCCTGCGCCCTTTCAAAGAAGCGCCCACTTGCGGCGAAGCGGTTTACCAGATAACAGCCCAACACTCCCTCAAGGGTGTTGCCAATGCTGATGCCGATCGAAGTCAGCGCAGAGCCAGCCGTCGTCAGGTTGGCCAGGAATGCACCAAGGAAGATCGCTGGCCAGACGTCATAGCCAAAGATTAGGAGCGCGGTAAGGCTAATCCCGCTAGGAATCCATACTGCGGTGGCACTCGGGTTTACAAAGGCAAACTTGAGCCCAAGCTTCGCTGCGACAAAGTACGTGAGTGCAACGATCAAAACTGTTGCAAATTTGCCACGTTTCTCGCCCATGGCTTTAGTTGGCTCTTAGCTGCGGCACCTTTATTGTAGGCTTTCAACTTCATTTTGCGGCTAATTCTGCCTACTAGGTTGCCCGGGAAGTAACCTGGGGACACCTCGTTCCATTGAAGCCGACCCAACATTTCAAGCGGCGTGCTTTCTGGCTCGAAGGAAGGCCTCTTTGTAGTCCGCTTGCACGCGGACCACAAAGAAGAGCATTGTGCGAGGAGCAATAGAGAGACACGATACAACTGACCTACACCGAGCGGGATTTCTTCCAGTTCAATGGAGGAAGTTCAGAGTTCGCAACGCCCTGCAAGTATGCTTTCGCGTATCTTTCCGCCCGATCTTTTCCCTGGTCGATGTCATCAACCGATTCGGATGGTGCGATCCAAGTTTTGGTGTTTACGTTGTACACAGAGGCCTGCACTCCACTTGGAGTCTGCTCGGAAAAAAGCCGCAGATGTTCCTGGCCCACAATCACATCGGCCCAGACCCCTTGTTCTAACATTGCAACTCCAAAGGAAGTGAGATAAGCGAAACGAGTTTATCTCGAATCAGCTGACCGCTCGACCGTTTCTTGAACCGGTCGCCTACAGGTAGTTACGGGTGCGAACATCCTTTTCGCCGCGGGGCGGCTGCGTGCAAGACTTACCGCCAACTTCGGTACCACCGTGAAAATTCGCTTAAGGGGACTTGCGAGCGAACCTCGGATTCCGAGAAACAACAGACGCAGATGTTTTTCGGCAACCGCGGCTGCAGGACACGGTCAAGCAATCGAACGCTCGCGCACCGATACCCCTTTCGCAGGGGGCAATGTCCGCACGCGGGGCGAGTCTTTACAACATCGCAAAGTTGCTCGGAAATACTGCGGCAACGGTCGAGGGCCACTTCGCGCCGTTTGTGAAGGACCTGCGGGACCGCAGCTCCGAATCATGGAATGCAGTGAAGGTTTGGAGAAAACCCATTGCACAAATTCTGCACAGTAGCGCGAGCCAGACGAAAAAATCCAGTAATGCCAAAAGACTTAGCGGCGGATGAGCCTGTAAGCCGGATTCTGTGGGGCACCAGCTCTTGCAAGCCTGCGCCACGACGATCATTCCTCTAGTCCAGGCCTCGCGGCATGGATCGAGCGACCTACCCGAGGGTTCATTCTACGGTGGGCTTTCGCCGCACTGAAGGGAGTGCGTTTTCAAGCGCACTCAGCGAGCCGGGCCAGCTCTCCCCTCCTATTTGGTCTTGCACCGCACGGGGTTTGCCTTGCCTCCGTCATTGCTGCCGGAGCGGTGGGCTCTTACCCCACCTTTTCACCCTTACCTGCGCTGCGTTCCATTCGAAGATGTCCCGAAGGTTTTCCTCCGGGCTATCACCGGGATCCGCCCCGCCGGCGGTA
>Ga0306920_100002716_pt1 | contig 22348 bp, 22 predicted proteins | sample flu12Cox44000170_FD_204666 | JGI IMG/M metagenome (GOLD analysis project Ga0306920, IMG submission 204666) | Lab enrichment of tropical soil microbial communities from Luquillo Experimental Forest, Puerto Rico - flux4day.12C.oxic.44.000.170 (v2)... | ecosystem: Environmental > Terrestrial >...
CGCGGCGCGGGTCCGCGGCCGCGATGATCGGCCGGCCGACGACGAGATAGCTGGCGCCCGCCGCAAGGGCCTCGCTCGCGGTCATCGTCCGTGCCTGGTCATCGATGACTCCGGGGGCCCCTGCCCCCCGGACAGTCGCAGAACCACCCCGGATCCCGGGTGTGACAATCGTGAACGACGGGCCGCAGCGGCTCCGGATGAGCGCAATCTCCTGCGCCGATGCGACGACGCCGTCAAGTCCCGCCGTCTGCGCCAGTGCGGCCAGCCGATCGACCTGCGCGGGCAACGACCCAGTCATGCCGATGTCCGCCATGGAGTCCTGAGACAGGCTTGTGAGCATCGTGACCGCGATGACGAGCGGCGCGCGGCGCGACAGACGCGAAGCTTCCGCGGCGGCGGCGTCCCGTGCGGCACGCATCATCTCGAGGCCGCCGGCCGCGTGCACGTTGATCATCCAGACGCCAAGCCGTGCGGCAGCGGCAACCGCTCCGGCGACGGTGTTCGGGATGTCGTGGTACTTCAGGTCGAGGAATACGCGATCGCCGCGCGAGACCAGGTCGGAGACAAACGCGGGCCCGTGGCTGGTGAAGAGCCGGTTGCCGATCTTGAATCCGCCGGCGACACCTCGAAGACGATCGGCCAGCACGAGCGCGTCCGCGGCCGTGTCGACGTCGAGAGCGACGAGCAGCTGTTCCATGCGGGCTGTCACGCCTCCGTGACCGTGGCGCCGGTGTCGACAGTGCCTACAAGATCCGAGATCCTCGAAATCCGATGGCGCTCCATGTAGTCCTTGATGCCGTCGAGCAGCTTCGACCAGATCAACGGGTCGACGAAGTTGGCCGTGCCGACCTGCACGGCTGATGCTCCGGCGATCATGAATTCGAGCGCGTCACGCGCCTCGGCGATGCCGCCCATTCCGATGATCGGGATCCTGACGGCCTGATGGCACTCATAGACCATGCGCACGGCGATCGGCCGAATCGCGGGTCCGCTCAGTCCGCCGACGACGTTGGAAATCTTCGGCCGGCGCGTTTCGACATCGAGCACCATCGCCAGGAACGTGTTGACGAGCGACACGGCGTCGGCGCCCGCGTCTTCGGCCGCGTGTGCGAATGACGCGACGTCGGTGACGTTGGGCGTGAGTTTCGGGATGAGCGGCAGTCTCGTAACCCTCCGAACCGCGTTGACCACATCGAACGTGCCGGTCAGGCTGCAGCCGAACTGGATGCCGCCTTCCTTGATGTTCGGGCACGAGATGTTCAGCTCGATGGCGTCAACGCCTTCCGCGTCGGAGAGGATCCGCGAAACCTCGACGTACTCCTCGAGCGTCGTCCCGCAGACGTTGACGACGACCGTCGCGCGCCGGGCTCTCAGTTCCGGCAGTTTTTCATCCACGAACCGCCGGACGCCGATCCCCTGCAGGCCGATGGCGTTCAGCATGCCGCCCGGGGTCTCGACGATGCGCGGCGCGGGATGGCCCTCACGTTCGGCAAGGAACAGGCCTTTGACCGCTACGCCGCCGAGGGAGGCGAGGTCGACGAGATCGGCGTATTCGACGCCGTAGCCGAAGCAGCCGCTCGCCGCGATGAGCGGATTCTTCAGCGTCAGGCTGCCGATGGTGACGGACAGATCCACGGTCGAAAACTCCCGAATGTACTGCAGGCCTTCGGGCCTGCCTAGTCCCAGCGAATCCTGTCTGCAGCGAGTACGGGACCGGCCAGGCACGACCTCACATGATGAAACGCGCCGTCATCATCGCGCATGGGCACGACGCAGCTGTAACAGCCGCCGAGACCGCAGCCCATGATGCGCTCGACCGACACCTGGCACGGACGCCTGAACCGGGCCGCGGTCTTCGCGGTGGCCGCCAGCATGCCCTCCGGACCGCAGGCGTAGATCATGATCGGGGCGCCGTCGGCTGCGCGCGCCGACAATCGCCGCTCGAGCGGAGCGACGACGCGTCCGCGCTCACCCGTGCTGCCGTCTTCGGTCGTGAGCACCAGCTCGACGCGGAGGGCCCGGAAAAAATCCAGATAGAACAACTCGTCGGCCCGACGCGCCCCGTAGAACAACGTGCAGGCGATGCCGCGGGCGCGGAGCGAGCCGGCGAGCACAGCAAAGGGGGCCAGCCCGACACCGCCGGCTACCATCCACGCGTCAGTCGGCGGATCGACGACCGTGAATGGCCTGCCGAGCGGACCGAGGCACGCCGCAACCTGTCCCGGCCGCGCCGTATAGAGCAGGGACGTCGACGGGCCGATGCGTTTGTTGAGCAGCGTGATGCCTGCCGGGGCCCCGTCGTCGTCGAGCAGCACTTCGAAGACCGAAAACGGCCGGCGAAGCAGCGGGTCGTGACCCGATCCGAGTTTCACCATCACGAACTGGCCCGGCGCGGCTGTGGCGGCGATGGCAGGCGCCGCGAGTGCGAGGACGTTGTAGTCGGCCGATAACCTGCGGTTGGCGGTCACGTCGGCGGCGACATCGAACGGCATCACACGGAGTATATCGGGAAATATCGATAGACTTCACTCGTGCGGGTGAAGGTTGCTGTCTCGGTCGCGCTCGTGGCTCTCATGGCTGCGGCACTTCGTGTCGCGCTGTGGCAGCCTCAGAGCGTGGTGGGCCAGGCGCCGGCCGACGGTCTTGTCCGCGTGCCCGGAGTCGTGCACGTCCACACGACGTTGTCGGATGGCGCGGGGAGTCCGGACGACGTCGTTCGCGCTGCGCGCGCGACCGGCACGAAGTTCGTCGTGATCACCGATCACAACAACGTCGATTCCAAATCGTTTGAGGGCTACCACGACGGCGTTCTCGTCATCGTCGGATCCGAGCTCTCGACGACGAGCGGGCACGTGCTGGGACTGGGCCTCGAAGATCCAAGCTATCGATTCTCCGGTGACCCGCGGGACGCACTCGACGACATTCGCGACCTCGGTGGATTCGCGGCGGCCGCACATCCGACGAGCCCTCGGGCTGATCTGAAGTTCACAGGGTGGGACCTGCCGGGTCCATGGGGTGTCGAGCTCGTGAACGGCGACAGCGAGTGGCGGTCGGCCGGATGGCGCATGCTGATGACGCCCGCGCTCTACGTTCTCAACCAACGCTATGCCCTCCTGCAGCTGCTCAATTCACCCGAACCGATGCTGGCCCGGTGGGATCGGCTTCTCGCCGATCGCGACGTCGCAGGCCTGGCGGGGACGGACGCTCACGGTGGGTTCCTGTCCTACGCCTCGGTCTTCGGCCTGATTCGGAATTACGCGGTCCTGCCCGCACCGCTGACGGGACAATTCGACGAGGACCGCCGCACTGTCCTCGACGCGCTGCGACACGGGCGTGTGTACATCGGGGTTGACGCGCTCGCGAACGCCGGAGACTTTTCCTTTGTCGCCGAGGCGCCAGGCCGACGCGCGACGATGGGCGATACCGTGCCGGCGTCGAAGGTGCGCCTCAAGACGAGCGGCCGCATGCCCGTCGCAGCACGTCTGCAGCTCGTCCGCGACGGGACGTTCATCGTGGACACTCAGGGTCCACTCGACTACGAGGTGCAGGGGGCTGGCGTGTACAGGATTGAAGTTCACGTCGGCGGCGCGCGGATCCCGTGGATTCTCAGCAACCCGATTTACGTGTTCGATGCGTCTGCGCAGGCGAAGCGGGAGGAGCGAGCCGCCTGGCCAGCGCGGCCAGAGGCGCCGGCAGCCGCGATGGTCCTCGACGACTTCGAGGGCCGGACCGCTTTCCAGCCGGGATCCGACTCGGGATCGACCGTCGGTGAGCCGGTGCTGGATCCTCACGGCGGATCGGACGGACGTGGTGCCGCACGCCTCGAGTTTCGTCTCGGCGAACCGGCCGCGGATCATCCCGGTGTGTTCGCGGCGCTTGCGGACTGGACGCCTCGGGATTTGCGCGGGCATTCGGGACTCGTCTTCTCGGTGCGTGCCGACGGCGTGTACCGAATGTGGGTGCAAGTCCGCAGCGAGAACAAGGCCGCCGAAGACGGGATGGACTGGGGGCTTCAATCGGTGCGCACGTCGAATGACTGGCAGCGAATCACGGTGCCATTCGCGCATCTTCGCTCAGCGACTCCCGGCACCAGCCTGCGCCTCGACCTCCAAAAGGTCCGCGCGATCGTGTTCGTCGTCGACCGCGGGTCGGTCAAGCCCGGGACGCATGGTACGATTTGGCTGGACGATCTCGGTGTCTACTGAGCGCTCGAGCGACGTGCTCCGTACTGCACTGTTCCGCCTCGGGCTCATCGGCGTGGCGCGACGCGGCCGCGATGTGTGGCGGACCTTGAAGGCTGTCCCTGCGAATCGCCCGTATCTGACGGACGGCGCTCCTGACGGCCTGCCCATTCCGCCGGCGTCGTTGCGGATTCTCGTTGCTGCGACACCGGATATCGCGTGGTTCTTGGACAGCGGGCGTCGCGGCGCAGACAGTATTCGCGCCCTCCTCGAGCGGAACGGGATCGCTGTCGACGATGCCGCCCCGATGCTCGACTTCGGCTGCGGGTGCGGCCGTGTCCTGCGGTACTTCGCCGCTCTGGGCGGCGGCGTTCATGGAACCGACTTCAACCCGAAGCTCGTCATGTGGTGTCGCCGGAATCTTCGCTTCGGGCACTTCGATACGAACGCACTCGCGCCGCCGCTGCCGTTCGCGGATGGCCGGTTCGGGCTTGTCTATGCGCTCTCAGTATTCACGCATCTTCCCGAAGCGCTTCAGTCCGCGTGGATGGGCGAGATGCGGCGTGTGCTCCGGGCAGGCGGTCATCTCATCTTCACAACGCACGGCTCCAGGTACGCTGCGGGACTGACACCCGCCGCCCAGGCTCGCTTCGCGTCGGGCCAGATCGTGGTGCAGCGCGACGATCGGGCCGGCAGCAACGTCTGCGGCGCGTATCATCCTGAATCCTACGTGCGCGACCAGCTCGCGCGTGGCTTCACCGTCGTCGACTTCATTCGCGAAGGAGCGAGCGGAAACCCCTGGCAGGATCTCTGGCTGTTGCGAAAGGTCTAACGTCGTTTAAGGAATGAAGGTGAATTTCGCCTGGCCGATGATGGCGCTCGTCCAGCCGTACACAGATGTGTGGTTGGGCAGCACGCTGGCACTGATCCGGACGTAGTAGTCGCGGTTGGGGTCCAGCTTGGACGTGCTGCAGAGCGTGAAGCGGTCCAGCGATGTCAGCCACCGCCGGACAACCTCTTCATCTTCAGTGACCACGGATCCCTCGACGCGGCCATCAACCGTTCGCACGAGCGAATGCCGACGAGTGAGGTTGTCGTACCGATCGCTGGTGCTGACGACGACCGTGGCGATCACACGATCGAGCCACAGCCGCGCCACGGTCCTCAGCTCGACTTGATAACTGAAGGTCGTCCGCAGACCGCTCTTGATCGCGTCCTTGATGTCGTTGTTGTACCCATCGACGACCTCGAACGAGACGAGTACCTGATCGCCGTGGGGGATGGGCCGCACCCGCAGCGTCTCGGACGCGTCCACGACCCCTGCTGCAAGTACCGCCATGCACAAAGCGCCGAACAGTCTCGTCGCGCGAAAGGATCTCATAGTCGAATCGCTATCGACATGTTGGCTCGCCAGAACGAAACGCGTTCGCCTCCGAAGCTGACGCCCTTCTGAATCGTCGACTCAATGCTTCGAAAGTATCGCACGTCCCAGCTCAATCCGACCCGGTGTGTCACAAACCCTGTCACACCACCGCCAAGATCCATCGCTTGAAACTGTTCAGATACTTGGAACACGTTCCCGGTCGTGTCGAACGCGACATGCATGAGTCCCGCGCCACCGACGAGGTAGGGCCGCAGCGTGTACTGTGTGAGATGTGCAGGCATCGCCACGACGACGTTGCCCATGAGCGTGTACACGCCGCTGTCCACGACCTGGACAGCAAGCGTGTTCGTCGATTGGAAGAATGACGGTGTATGACCGAAGTCAACCTCGACGCCGAATATCTCGCCGAGCACCAGAGCGCTCACGCCGTAGGCCAGATGCGGGTGATTCGGGTTCGGCGCCAGCGTATTCGGACCGACGAACAGAAAGGTTGAGTCGCCCGCGTATGTGGCGCCGATAAAGGGCTTCAACTGAAATTCCGCGGCGGCCGCCTCTTGCGCCCCGAGCACCACGAGTCCAAGCGTGAGGGCGGCAACCGCGATCGGCCGAGCTCTGTTCATCTCAAGACGAGACCGAGGAATACCCGAGCGAAAGGCGAGACCGTCACGTCGCCGGCGACGAGCGCAGCAGGCTTGGCCAGGCCGTCACTGTTGGCGAGAAGGATGAGCGTGATGCCGCGAGCAGGCAGTGTCAGGATGAGCGATGACGACGCGTTCGTGTCGGATCCAAATTGCCAGACGACCAGCTCGCCTCTGTACGACTGAACGAACCATCCCATCCCGTGCGGCAGCAATCCGGTACCGTTGCTGCCGATCGGCGGCGTCCATGCCGCGACCAGACTGTCGCCGCGAAGCAGGATCCCCTGTCTCAGCGCCAGATCGAACTTGGCGAAGTCGCGAACGGTCGAGATGAGTCCTGTCCCCGGGCTGAGCGTCGTCACGGCGTAGTGTGAGGCGCTGGTGCCTCCTTGCGGGCTCACCGCGTACGGGATCGCAAGCCGGGCGAGGATACGTCGGTAGAGATCGGCTTCAGCGGGGACCGCGAGATCTTCCGGGAGCGTGGAAGTGGCCGCGTCAAGACCGGGCACCGAATCGGCCATGCCTAGACGCCCTAGAAGAAGGTATTTGAACGCTTGCCGCAGGCTCTGGTTGAAACACACTGAAATCAGCGGTCTCAGCAGCTCGAGCCGCATGGTGTTATAGGAAAAGGTGACGTTCCCCGGTGGCCCGGAGGTGTGTGTCAGAACCTGTCTGACGGTGGCGAAGGGCTCAGGCGATGCGGCGTACTGGCCGAGCGGCGTGTCCAGTCCGATGCGGCCCTCCTCCGAGCATCGCAGCATCAACGTTGCGGTCATCAGTTGAGTCAAGCCGTCGACCTGGAACGGCGTGTCCGCTCTTGTCGACATCCGGCGCCCGATGTCCTGAAGTCCGAAGCCTTGATTCCAGATGATGTCGGTGTCGCCGACGAGAGCGGCCGCCATTCCGGGAATGCCAACCTGCACACGCAGCGCCTCGAAATAGGCGCTGAACAGGCTGAGCAGCTGGTCGCGCGTCGGCGGCAGCGCTGACACGGTCGAGCCCGAAAATAGGGCCAGCGACACCAGTAGAGCTATCGCGCGCACGGGATGTTTATAGCACGACCGGCGATGCTCAGCAGGTTTTTGCGTGGACACCTATCGGACGGTCGTGTAGCGTGAGGTTCCAGCAACGCCGCGGGCAAGTCAAGTCGGCCGAGGCATTCAGTAAGCTGTGCGGTACCTGCGACTGTTGAGCAACTCGATGGCGGCGGCGCTGCTGGGCGCCGGATATGTGTTCGCCGTCGTGCTGCAGCTGAACCCGACGCTTTCGCTCGACCCGCTTGCGCTCGCACCAATCGCACTGACGGTTACCCTCTTCTACGCGGCGAACCTGACCGCACTGTTCTCCGCATGTCTCGTGCTCCGCGAGATCTTCGCTCGCGACCCGTTCTCTCCTTCGTGGCTTAGCGTCACAGCGCTCTCGCGGCTTGGTGCGGCAGCCGCCGCAGGCGGCGCGCTGCTGATGTGGCTGAACCTGCAGGCCTTCGAGCTCGTGCTCCCCTCCAGCACGGTCGATGTGATGTTCAAGGGCATGCTGATCGTTGCCGCGGCCGCCGCCCTCTTTAGTGTGATCGGCACGCTGCACGCGCAATCTGGCAGCCGTTTCAGACGCTCGTGGGCACTGCTGCTGGCGGTCGTTGCAGTGGGCTCGATCGCAGTGCCAATCGCGATCCGCGGACGTGGCGTACCTGATGCTCCCGGAACACGCCCCGTGGATGCGACCGGAGATGTCGTCGACATCCTCCCAGGCGAGCGATCGTCGCACGTCACGATCCTCGCGATCGATGCCGCTTCACTCGAACTGATCACGAACGCGACGGCCGATGGGCGTCTGCCGAATTTCGGCCGTCTGCTCGATGCGGGTGCGGTCATGCACCTGGCGACGATCCACCCGACGTCCGCTGAAGCGGTGTGGGCGGCCGCAGCGACAGGAAAGCTGCCGCAGAAAAACGGCGTCCATTCGCTGGGGACGTACCGGCCCGCGCGCCTGGGACGCTCCGATGCCGGCGCCGCGCGCCGCAGCGAGACCCTGCAGCTGCTACCCGAGTATTGCTACGCAAACGCGCTTCTACGCTTCGGCCTGCTCGCGGAAGAACCGTATACCTCCGCGGCGTTCCGCGCGCGGCCTTTCTGGAGCATCCTGAGCGCGTTGAATATTCCGGTTGCCGTTGCGGGCTGGCCGCTCACCCAGCCGGCGCCGGCCGTCCTCGGGTATCTCGTGAGCGACGAGTACCCGCGCCACGTCGTCGGCACGGGCGTCGCGACTGAAGACCCACCGTCCGTGTCTCCGCCTGGCGCGCTCGCCGAACTCGCCGATGTCATCCACGCGCTGCCGCCGGAGGATACCGAAGCGATCCCGGCGGCTCGCGGCGGCGTGAGCGAGATGCCGGGTCGCATCGATCGCATGGTCGACCAGATCGTTCAGACCCTCGAGACCACGAGACCGACGCAGGTCGCGGCTGTCCGGTATCAAAGTCTGGATCCCATCGGTCATTACTACCTCCGGTATGCGACGCCCTCGGCCTTCGGCGACGTGACCGACGACGAGCGCCGCCGCCTCGGCCCGGTGCTCGAGGCGCATTACGCACTCATTGACGGGGCGATTGGACGCGCGATGGACACGCTGGGCTCCGAGGATCTGCTGCTGGTCGTCTCGGGTTACGGGATGGAGCCGCTTGGCCTGGGGAAACGACTGCTCGAGCGCGTGCTCGGCGATTCCGAGCTGAGCGGCACCCATGAGAATGGGCCGGACGGATTCCTCATCGCGTACGGGGCGTCGGTGGCGCGAAATCGCAATCTGCCGCGCGGTTCAGTCGTCGATCTCGTGCCGACGATGCTGTACTTTATGGGGTTGCCGATCGGGCGTGATATGGACGGGTTCGCGCGAACGGACATCTTTCCGCCGGCATTTTCCGAGGCGCACCCGCTGACGTACATTCCCACGTACGATCGGTGAATTGCAGAATGGCAGGATTGCAGGATTGCAGAAAGTAATGCAAGCGTCGTGCGTGCAATCGTTGCGGCAATCGCGGTGAGCGTCTCGGCGTTGCCGGTCGCCTCGTCGCCTGCCAATCAGTTCCTCAATGCGAATGGAATCAGGTTGCAGTACGTCGACTGGGGCGGCACGGGCGACGTGGTGCTTTTTCTCCCTGGGCTCGGCGACGACGTCCATCGCTTCGACGGGTTTGCGCCGCGATTCATCGATCGGTTTCATGTCGTCGGTTTCAGCCGTCGCGGACAGGGGGCGTCCGACAAGCCTGCCGGCGGGTACGACACCGACACGCTCGCCGAAGACATCCGCGGATTTCTTGACGCGTTGCACATCCCTCGTGTGGATCTGATCGGGCATTCGATCGCCGGCATGGAAATGACCCGCTTCGCGGCGAAGTATCCGCAGCGGCTTCGTCATCTCGTCTACCTCGACGGCGCGTACGATATGGCCACCGCGTACGATGTGGCACTCCAGGCGAAGCTGATTCAGCCGCCGAAGCCATCCGAGACGCCGATCGCAAGAATCCAGGCTGAGGCGAACAAAACGCACCTGGACTTTCGAGGCATTCGCGTGCCAGCACTGGCCTACTTCGTGATCTTGTCCGGCGATTCGCGCTGGCGCGAGCCTTTCGAGCTGGGCTACAAATCCGAGCAAATCAGGATTTTCAAGCGTGACGTGAAGCGTGGACGTGTCGTTGAGTTTCACGACACGGATCATTTCTTTTTCGCGGACCCGAAAAAAGCGGATACAGTCGTCGCAGATATTCGATCGTTTCTGTCGCGGCCGTAGAGGCATTCTGCAATGCTGCAATCCTGCATTACGGCAATTCTCGGCGCGGTGCTGCTGTTCGCCACCCCATGGACTCCACCGCGTACACCCTGGGGCGATCCCGACCTGCAGGGCACGTATGCCAACAACAACGAATACGCGACGCCGCTCGAGCGGCCGGCCGAATTCGACGGCAGACGCGCGAGCGATCTGACGTCGGCTGAAATCGCGGAGCTCCGCCGGCTGGCCACGCAGCGGATGATCGCGGCGCTGCCGGGCGGAGACGTCCGGGGTCCTGACGAGTGGTGGCTGCAGAACCTCGATCTCACCAAGCGCAGCCGCCCGTGGTCCGTCGTCGATCCACCCGATGGCAGGATCCCGCCGCTCACGCCCGCGGGCGCCCAGCGTGCTTCGGGTCGCGTACGCAGCAGCTTCGTGGGCGGACCGTTCGACGGCCCCGAAGATCTCAACAACCTCGAGCGGTGCATCACGAAGGGGGTCCCGGGCGTGATGATCCCGTCGATGTACAGCAACAACTACGAAATCCTGCAGGCGCCCGGTCTGGTCGCGATCCGGTACGAACTGCTGCACGAAATGCGTCTCATTCCGCTCGACGGCCGCCCGCACATCAGCGAGAAGATCCGCCAGCATCTCGGCGACTCCCGGGGCCATTTCGAGGGGACGACCCTCGTCGTGGAGACGACGAATCTGAAGCAGGCCTCCGCGTATCGAAACGCCGACGTCTCGACCTTGCGTGTCGTCGAACGGTTCACCGCGCGATCACCGGACGTGCTGGAATGGAGCGCGACGCTCGAGGATCCGCACACGTGGACGCGGCCGTGGACGCTCGCGATGGATCTGTCGCGCGAGCGCGGCGGCCTGCTGTTCTACGAGTGTCACGAGTACAACTACGGCCTGCAGAATATCCTGCGCGGCGCGCGGGCCGAGGATTCGCGATGATCGAGCGTCTCGGACCAGCCGTCCCGCTTCTACAGGTCTTCGACATGCAGACGTCGCTGACGTTCTACTGCGACGTCATCGGCTTCGAAGTCGTCGACAAGACCGATCACGATTGGTGGGCGATGATCAGGCTTGGCGACGCCACGCTGATGCTAAACACCGCGTATGAGGACGGCGAGCGCCCGGCCTCCGCCGATCCGAATCGTGTCCGGGGGCACAACGACGTCTCGCTTTACTTCGAGTTCCAGGATCTGCGCCGCCTTCACGCGCACCTTCGCAGCAAGGGGTGCGTGGCGACTCCGCCGGCGAAGACGAGCTACGGGCTGATGCAGATGAGCGTGAAGGATCCGGACGGCTACGAGCTCTGTTTCACGGCGCCGCTGGAGGTCGCGTGAACATCGCGATGACATCGTCAGCCTGCGTCGTGCTGCTGCAGACGCTGGTGCTGGCGCAGGCCGAGATTCGGCCGGCGATCGAGTTCCAGTCGCTCCGCGGAACCTGGACGCTGGACGAGACGGCTGGCCGCGGGCGCATCGCCGGACTGGTCGCGCCCCGTACGCTGAAGATCGCCACGACCGCCACGGAAATATCGGTCGTCAGGGATTCGCTGGATCCGGAGACCTACCGCCTCGACGGCGCCGACACGGCGCTCGGAGACACCCACCGCATCGCGATGCCCGTTGCCGACGCGCTCGCGCTGACGACCAGGCGGACGCGCAACCGCGGCGGCTACGCGTTTACGAACGTCATCACGGACGCATTCTCCGTTCGCGGCGACGTGCTGACGATCGAGCGCCGGCTGAGCGTGGTCGTGCAGGCGCTCGCATCACCGGACAGTCGAACGCCAGGCAATTACGGTCCGGGACATCTCGTCGAGTTCGAAGACCCGAACAACGAGCGCCAGACGATCGTGTATCGGCGCAGTCGTTAGATTCCGCCGTCCGGCAATTTGTTATACTGATTTCGCTCTTTAACGCGGCCCGGTGAGGCCGCGAAGAGGTGAACATGCCCGTTGTCCTCGATGCGGACCGGATGGTCCGCAGCCTTGCGCGAATCGCGCACGAAATCCTCGAACGCAACAGCGGTCCCGGGAACAATGTCGACGTTGCCGAGCTGGCGTTAGTCGGCATCCGTACGCGCGGCGTGCCGCTGGCGCGGCGAATTGCAAAGTCGATTCACGAGATCGCGCACCACGAGACGCCCACCGGCGCGCTCGACATCACGCTGTACCGAGACGACCTCAGCAGCCACACGCTCGGGCCGCAGCCGCTGGTCCGAAAGACGGAAATCCCGTTCTCCATCGACGGCAAGCTGATCCTGCTCGTGGACGATGTGCTGTATACGGGACGGACGATTCGAGCGGCGCTCGACGCGCTCATCGACTTCGGACGGCCGAAGGCCATTCAGCTCGTCGTGCTCGTGGACAGGGGACACCGCGAGTTGCCGATCAAGGCCGATTACGTCGGCAAGAACATTCCAACGGCTTCGACCCAGAACGTGCAGGTGCACCTGATGGAAATCGACGGGCGGGACGAAGTGGAGGTCCTGCCATGAAGAAAGATCTGCTCGGCATCGCTGATCTCACGGCCGACGACATCTACCGCGTCCTCGAAACTGCGGACGCGATGCGCGAGGTCGGCCAGCGTCCGATCAAGAAAGTGCCGACGCTGCGCGGCAAGACGGTCGTGAATCTCTTCTATGAGCCGAGCACCCGGACCCGGACGTCGTTTGAAATCGCGGAAAAGCGGCTGAGCGCCGATACGCTCAACGTCGCCGTGGCGGCCTCGAGCGTGCTCAAAGGCGAAACGCTCGTCGACACGGCCATGAACATCGAAGCGATGTCGCCCGACATGATCGTGCTGCGGCACGCCTCGTCCGGCGCATGTCATCTGCTGTCGCGGATCTGCAGGTCGCGCATCATCAACGCGGGCGACGGCATGCACGAGCACCCGACGCAGGCGCTGCTCGACGCGTTCACGATTCGGGAGCACAAGAGAGAGATTGCGGGACTGAAGATCGCCATCATCGGCGATCTGCTGCACAGTCGCGTCCTGCGCAGCAACGCGCTGCTCCTGACCAAGCTCGGTGCGAACCTGTGGGTCTGCGGTCCGCCGACGCTCGTGCCGCCCGGCATCGAGTGCCTCGGCGTCCGCGTGACGACATCGGTCGACGAGGCTGTCCGCGAGGCGGACGTCATCATGATGCTGCGCATCCAGCAGGAACGGATGCAGGGCGCGTTCTTCCCGTCGCTGCGCGAATACTTCAACGTGTTCGGGATGACAACAGAACGGGTCAAGTTGGCGAAGCCCGACGTGATCATCATGCATCCGGGACCGATGAACCGCGGCGTCGAGATCGCGTCCGACGTCGCCGACGGTCCGTACTCGGTCATTCTCGAGCAGGTCGCCAACGGCGTCGCCGTGCGGATGGCTGTGCTGTATCTACTGGCAGGTGGGGTTGAAGATGAAGCAGCTGCTTAAGGGCGGACGCCTGGTGGACCCAGCGAGTGGCCGCAACGGTGTGTTCGACATCCTGATTGACGGCGATCGCATCTCGCGCGTCGGCCGCGATCTGACGGTCGACGTGGGCGTGACCGTCGTCGAGGTGCCGAGCGGCCTGATCGTGTGTCCCGGGCTGATCGACATGCACGTACATCTCCGGGAGCCCGGACAGGAGCACAAGGAAACGGTCGCGACCGGGACGGCCGCCGCCGTCGCCGGCGGTTTCACGGCGGTCGGGTGCATGCCGAACACGAACCCGGTGAACGACAACGCCGGGGTTACCGAATACATGCTCAAGAAGGCCGCGGAAGCGAACCTCGCACGTGTGTACCCGATTGGGGCTGTGTCGCGCGGCCAGAAGGGCGAACAGCTCGCCGACATCGCGGAGCTGAAAGCGGCCGGCTGTGTCGCGATCACCGACGACGGCAAGCACGTGTCGACGGCGCTGCTCATGCGGCGCGCGCTCGAGTATACGAGCATGTTCAACATGCCGGTGATCGAGCACTGCGAGGACCCGTCGCTCAAGGGCGACGGCGTCGCCCACGAAGGCTACCAGGCCTCGTCGCTGGGCCTGCGGGGCATTCCGTCCGAGGCCGAGTCCATCATGGCGCTGCGCGACATCTCGCTCTCGTCGCTGACTGGCGGCGCCGTCCACATTGCCCACATGAGCGCGCGGCAGACCCTCGACGCGGTCCGCTTCGGCAAGAGTCGCGGCGCGCGCGTGACGTGCGAAGTGACGCCGCATCATTTCGTCCTGACCGACGAGATGCTCGCGGCGCCGGTGGCCTACGACACCAACACGAAGATGAATCCGCCGCTTCGGGAAGCGGCCGACCGCGACGCGCTGCTGCAGGGCCTGGCCGACGGCAGCATTGACGTCATCGCGACGGACCACGCGCCTCATGCAGCCGACGAGAAGCGGGTTGAGTTCGACCACGCGCCGTTCGGCATCACGGGACTCGAGACGGCCGTCTCGCTCTGCTTCGATCGCCTCATCCACCGCGGCATCGTGACGCTGCCGCGGCTCGTCGAGTTGCTGTCGGTCAACCCCGCCAGGATTCTGAACATACCCGGCGGTTCGCTGGCCGAGGGCGCGCCGGCCGACATCACGATCCTCGCGCCGGATCTGGCGGTGACCGTCGACGTGGCTCGGATGAAATCCAAATCGAAGAACACGCCGTTTGGCGGGTGGGAGCTGCGCGGCGGGGTGGCGGCGACCATTGTGGGCGGACGAGTCGTCCACACGAATCGTGACACGGGACTGGATTTGGCTCATTGGTGATTTGCTGACTTGGTGATTGGAGATGTGGTGATTTGGCAGCCAAATCAACCAATCCAATCACCAGATCACCAAGTCACCAATTGACCCAATCAAGGAGCCTATTTGGACAGACGAGCGGAGAGTCGTGAGCGAGCGCTGAAGGATCTCCAGCAACTGGAAGTGCTCATGCTCGACGGGCATTTCGATTACGGCAACGGCTACCACGGTCGCGTGTACTTGAACCCGCACCAGCTGTTCCGCCATCCGTCCACCATCTGGCGGTTCGCGCAGGATCTGATCGACATCCTGCCGACCGACATCGTCCAGGCGACCGAAATCGTGGCCGGGCCGGCGACGGGCGGCGCGCTGCTGGCTCATACGATCGCCGGACTCTTGGACAGCCGCCGCAGCCTCACGCACCCGCCGTGCAGCTTCGCCCCAATCCACTACGACCCCTCGACGTCGCTCGGGGCGGGTCCTTCGACTTCGCTCAGGGCAAGCGCCGGGGAGTTCACGCTGCGGCCGTTCTACGCGCGCGAGCTGAAGGGCAAGCGCGTGCTCCTGGCTGACGATGTGCGGAATACGGGGCAGACGCTGGCGCGCTGCGCCGCGCTCGTGCGCGAGGCGGGTGGGTCGCTCCTCGCGACGATTCAAATCTACGATCGACTCGAGGCGGCCGACATCGCCGGCGTTCCGAACTTCGCGCTCGCCGAATACAAAGCGCTCGAGAACTTCAAGGCAGCCGACTGTCCGCTCTGCGCCGGCAAGGTTCCGATCACCCACTTCTGATCCCGAGACCACGGAGCCCGCTGAGTCTCTGTGTCCTCCATTCCTCCGTGGTGAAAAGCGTCGGTTAAGATGTCGACCCATGCGTCGTGCGCTCGTGCTTGGCGTGCTGCTGTTCCTGCCCGTGACCCTGTCCGCGCAGTGGTTTCGCATTCGCACTGCCGGCGTTCCCCGGCTGCCGTCGGGAGCGCCGAATCTGAAAGCGCCCGCGCCGCGGACCGCTGACGGCCATCCCGATCTGTCGGGCATCTGGATTGCCGACAACCCGCTGCCGGACCCGCCGCTCCTGCGCGACGGCAACGACTGCCTCGAAAATGAGAAGTTGCTGCCGCACCTGGTCGGGAAGTAGTCATCAGTCGTCAGTCATGCGGTTGATGCTTATCAGCAACTCCACGCAGCATGGCACCGGATATCTCGATCATTGCGCTGACGCGATCGGTTTGTTCCTGGGACACGCCGTGAAGCGCGTGACGTTCGTGCCATATGCGCTCTTCGATCGCGACGCGTATGCTGCGAGCGCGAAGGCGCGATTCGAGGCGATGGGGTATGGCGTCGATTCCGTCCACGACGCCGCCGGCGGACCGCTTCGCGCGGTCGACGACGCCGAAGCGCTGTTCATCGGCGGCGGCAACACGTTCCGGCTGCTGGATGCGCTGTGGCGGCAGGGACTCGTCGAGCCCATCCGTCGTCGCGTCAGGGACGAGGGGCTGCTTTACATCGGCACGAGTGCTGGCACGAACGTCGCGTGTCCGTCCATTCGGACGACGAACGACATGCCCATCGTCGAGCCGCCGACGTTCCGAGCGCTCGGTCTGGTCCCGTTCAACATCAACCCGCACTACCAGGATCCGGAACCGGGCTCGACGCACATGGGGGAGACGCGCGAGCAGAGGATTGCCGAGTTTCACGAAGAGAACCCGCAGCCGGTGATTGGATTGAGGGAAGGCACGTGGCTTCTTGCTGAAGGTAAGACGGTCGTCCTCCAGGGCGCGAACGGCGCGCGGCTGTTCCGTCGTGGCGAACACCCACTCGAGCTGCCGATCGGATCCAGAGTGGAGTTGCTCGGATAACTATCGAGCCAGCGAGGGGGTTGAGAACGGATATGCTACCCACGTACACAGCCTCGTCCTTCCAGTCGTCAGTAGCCGTTGTCGGAGGCGCAGATGAAACAAACCGACGTCGCTCGGCGTACATTCATGGGGACCGTCGCCCTGCTGTTCGGCTACGCCGGTCTCAGCCCGCTGCAGCTTTCAGCGCGTGGTCGCGCGGACCAGCCTTCGGATGCCGCGAAGGCGGTGTTACCAGATCCCAAGAAGGCGGCGGACTACGACAAGCTCGTCAAGCTTGCGAACAACGAAAACGCGTACGGTCCGCCTGAAGCGGTGATGAGGGCCATGAACGACGCGTGGAAGTACGGCAATCGCTACGCCGCTCCCGACGGCGGTCTCGTCGACGCCATCGCCGAACATCACAAGGTCAAGCCGGAGAACGTGCTCCTCGGTTGCGGCTCGAGTGAAATCCTCAAGGTCGTCGACGACGCGTTCCTGCCCGATCACAAGCTCGTGGTTGGCGTCGAGCCGACGTACAACACGGTGTACCAGTACGCCACGAACAGCAAAGCGAAAGCCATCGCCACGACGCTGACGAAGACCTATGACGCGAATATCAAAGAGATCATTCGCGTGACGAAGGCGAACGCCCGTGATGTCGGCATGGTCTACCTCTGCAATCCGAACAACCCGACCGGCAGAATCGTTCCGAAGGACGAGATCAAGTTGCTGCTCGACAGCATTCCCGGCGACATCCCGGTCTTCATCGACGAGGCCTATCACCATTACGTCGACGATCCGAACTACGAGCCGTCCACCAAGTACGTGATCGAAGGCCGCAAGGTGATTGTCGCGCGCACGTTCTCCAAGATCGCGGCGCTGGCAGGCATGCGGCTGGGTTATGCCGTGGCTCCCAAAGAGTTGATCGATCAGCTGAAACCGTTCGTGATGACCTACAACACGAACCACCTCGCGAAACACGGCGCGGTCGTCGCGCTGAAGGACACCGCAAACGAAGTCAAGGTCAAACAGCTGAACAAGCAAGTCCGCGACAGTGTCACCGCGGAGATCAGGGCCATGGGTTATGAAGTCATCCCCTCGCAGGCGAATTTCTTCATGATTAACATCAAGAAGGACGTCACCCCGGTCGCCGACGAGTTCCTGAAACGAGGGGTCGTTGTCGGCCGGAAGTTCCCGCCCATGAACGAATTCATGCGCGTGTCGGTCGGGACCCAGCCGGAAATGGATGTGTTCATGAAGGCCTTCAAGGAAGTGTTCCCGGTCGTCCGGCAGTCCAAGGTCGGCTGACGAGCACGCCGAAGACTCGCGATCTCTGCGATCTCCGTGTCGATCGTCGTCTGAGTGTCCTCCGTTCCTCCGGGGTGGACAGTTTGTGTAAGATGGCGCGCATGAAACACCATCTCCGCGCCCTCATTCTTCCTGTCAGCGGTGTCCTGCTGGCGGGAGCGGTCCTCTTCGCCGCCGATTACACACTGACCGTGAATCGCGATCGGCTCATCAACGCGCAGAACGAGCCGCAGAACTGGCTGCTGATGAACGGTGACTACGGCTCGACGCGGTACTCGAAGCTCACGCAGATCAACCGCGACAACGTGAAGAACCTGCGCATGGTCTGGACGCTCGCGCTTGGCGGGATGCAGGACGTGGGGCAGAACGGACCGGAAAACGAGGTCAACCCGCTCATCGACAACGGCTATATGTACACGACCGACGGTTGGGGCACCGTGTACAAGATCGACGCACGGAATCCCAACTACGCGAAGTTCGAGTGGGTGTGCGATCCAGGCGTCAAGCATGAGGGCAACGCGCCGCGCACGCGCGGCATCGCCCTCTGGGAAGACAAGATTGTCGCAAACCTGCCGGACGGGCGCGTCATCGCGATCAACCGCGAGAACGGTGAGATCGTCTGGGACAAGAAGATCGCCGGCAAGAACGAGTTCGGCGGTCAGGAGAAATTCCTGACGGCCCCGCTCGTCGCCGATGGCAAGGTCATCGTCCAGAACGGCGCCGGTGATGCGGGCACGCGCGGCTGGGTCGCCGCCCTCGACATCAAGGACGGCAAGGAGCTGTGGCGCTTCTACACGGTCCCCAAGCCGGGCGAACCGGGCAGCGAGAGCTGGAAGGACGACCACAACGCCTGGAAAACGGGCGGCGGCGGTATCTGGCAGACGGGCTCGTTCGATCCCGCGACACATCTCTACATCGTCGGCACTGGCAACCCGTATCCGATCTACGACCCGCAGTTCCGGCCGGGCGACAACCTGTACACCAACTCCGTCATCGCGCTGAACGTGGACACAGGCAAGCTCGCGTGGTACTTCCAGTACACGCCCAACGACTCCTGGGACTTCGATGAGATCGGCATCCACATGCTCTACGACGCGAAGATCAACGGCCAGATGCGGAAGGTCGTCAGCCACTTCGCGCGCAATGGCTTCTTCTACTCGCTCGATCGGACGAACGGCCAGTTCATCAAAGCGGAGAAGTACGTCAACGATCTGAACTGGACGAAGGGCATCGATCAGAAGACGGGGAAGCCTGTCGAATACAGCAAGAACCTCGACGTGCAGTTCTACAACGAGGAGGCGCGGGCGCTGCGCGGCGACGGCATGAAGCGGACCTGTCCCACGTGGCACGGCGGCGTCGCGCATCAGCCGCTCGCGTATAACCCGGTCAAGGGCATCGCGTACGGTGTCGGCACGGAAGGCTGCTTCTCGCAGAACGGCGCCGCGGTCGGCGTGCTGTCGAAGGACGGTGGTGTCGACAACAAGACGAGCCAGCCGCGTAAGTACACGAGCGATCTCTATTACGGTGCACTGACCGCGTTCGATGCGATCAACCACAAGGTGATCGCGAAGGCCATCACCGACATCGAAATCCGCTCCGGGGCCACCGACACGGGCGGCGGCATCGTGTTCACAGCGCTTCAGGACGGCTGGGTCGTGGCCTACAACGACGAGACGCTCGAGGAGCTGTGGCGATTCAACGTCGGCACGCCGCTCAAAGGGGCGCCGGTTGTCTACTCCATCGGACCGAAGGAATATCTTGCGGTGCAGGCGGGCGGACGCCATCTGCATCCCGTCAACTGGGATCATCTGCAAAACTCGAGCTACCTCTTCGTTTTCGCGTTGAACTAAGACACGATGAAAATGAAATAACGTGCTTGGGGCGATCAGATAGGGTGCTTGGTGCGATCGAACAGGGTGCTCGATGGGATCACAGACAGTGCTTGATGTGATCGCAAAAGTGCGGAGTACGTTGGGGACCGTGGCCGTCCAGCACTCTAGAGCAGTGGCCGCCGAGCACGTTATCTGATTGCAATCGAGCACTCTAAGATCCGTGACCAGCCAGCACGTTGCATGAAGACTGCCTTCGGACTCTTCCTCGCCATATTTTGGCTCTCGGCTGGCGCGGCGGCGCAATGGAAGAACATGCCCCCGGCGCCGAGCCTGTCTGCACCCGCGCCCCGGACGCCGGACGGCAAGCCGGATCTGTCAGGCGTCTGGCAGGCAGACGGTCAGACGTATTTCTTCGACCTCGCGGCAGGACTGAAAGACGGAGCCGTCGTGATGTTGCCGTGGGCGCGCACGCTTCAACAGCAGCGCGAGGCCAACGAGCACGGCGACGATCCGCTCGCGCGCTGTCTGCCGCACGGGGTCCCGCGCATCAACACCAACGGTCTGTTTCCGTTCAAGATCGTGCAGACGCCAAAGCTCGTCGTGATTCTCTACGAGCAGCTGACTCTGTTTCGTCAGGTGTTCATGGACGGGCGACAGCTGTCGGGCGATCCCAATCCGGCGTGGCTCGGTTACTCAACCGGCCATTGGGACGGCGACACGCTCGTCGTCGACACGCGCGGATTCAACGACAAGACGTGGCTCGACACGCGATTGGGGCGGCCAGCGAGCGACGCGCTGCACGTCGTCGAGCGCTTTCGCCGACCGACGTACGGCGAGCTCGAGATCGCCGCGACGATCGACGATCCGAAAACCTATGCAAAGCCGTGGACGACGACGGCGCAGCACAACACGCTGCAGACCGACACGGACCTTCTGGAGTTCATCTGCAACGAGAACGAAAAGGATCGGCCGCATATGCCGCAGCATTAACTCGGCGCGATCAAGTAGGTTACTTGGCGCGATCAGATAGGGTGCTCTGCGGGATCACATATAGTGCTCGATGCGAACACATAGGGTGCTCGATGGGATCGCATAGAGTGCTCGATGGGATCGGGCACGGTGCGCCTGGGCGTTGCCGATCGCGGGCTGCAGTACTCTAGAGCCGTCGCCGCCCAGCACCTTGGAGCCGTGAGCGTCCAGCACGTCTGTGGTCGCATCGGGCACCCTTGGCAAATCAACCACCAAGCACCTTGCTTACTCGATGTCAGTCTTCCGTCAGCGACGTCTGCTGTGCGCAGACGGAAGTGGCGGCGACCGCGACGAAGATGACGATCGTCAGTCCTTGATTTCTTTGCACACGTCGACGTCAGATCCCCAGTACTCGACGCACTTGGCGTGCGTCATCGGACCCTGGCCGATGACCTTCACCTGAAGGAAGTCGAGGATCCGCTCCATCTCGCGGATCTGGAGCGTGGCCGGCGGATCGGGTATCTCGAGATTCTTCGCTTCAAGATCCGCTTTCTTCATGTTGTAGCAGCGGCCGTCGCTGTACGCGAGACGATCGAACGCCGGCATGCCCTTGCCGGGGCGGCCGCATTTGATCGCCGTCAGCAGCAGTTCACGGCTCAGCCTCGTCGTCCGAAGATTTGCGCCATCAGGCATCTGCGTGTCCATTTTCCGGCCGTCGGCAGCCCAGCCGTGGCACGACTGGCAGTCGCCCTTGGTGCGATACAGCCGCATGCCTTCCGCAACATCCTCCGGATCGGGGGTGGTCTGTGCGCTGGCGACGATGAAGCCGGTGACGACGAACACGACTGAGATCAGGGCGAGGGGAACGCGCATGGACGGAGTATATGACGAAGTTAGAACTGAGAAGTTAGAGCTGAGAAGTACACCTTGATCGTTCTGTGGTTCTCAGTTCTCACTTCTTACTTCTCACTTCTCAGTGCTTAGTTGCTAGTTGGCACCAACCTCAGGTGTCCGATCGCCCCCTTTTCGATGGCTGGCCGGTCCGTGATCATTCTCCGGTACCGGCCCGCTGCCCAGAGCTTGAGCGCGTCGTCATAGTGCGGCGACAGCAGGTGTCCGGACTGCCCGACGGCATCCAGGAACCGGCTGTCGTTGGTCGTCGAGAGGTCGACGACTTGGCGGTAGCCCGGCAAGGCGTGTTGCTCGAACGGCTTCGGCGCGTACACCATGCCGACGTCGATGGTGCTCCAGTCGCCCCCGTGAGGAATGGTCCGGCGGAGGAGACCGCCGAGGACCGGCACGGTGTCGAGCGTCGAGTGCGCGAAGATGCCCTTGTGAATGGCGCCCCATGTCCACGTATCAATGTTTCCACCCAGCTGCGTCGTGAGCCGCGCGATTCCCGCGTGGAGCGCCGTCGACGCGGCATCGTCGCAGGTTTCCCGGGCGGGTGTCCGGACGTCGTCGCACCAGATATTGTTCTTGTCGGCGAGGGTGTGGAAGAGGAAACGGGATCGGTACGACGCGCGATCGAGACCCTGATAGTCGGCGGTGAACTCGGGTCCGAGCTCGTCGCCGACGATGGCCGGCAGCAGCTCGTAGTACCAGGCCTGAAAAATCGCAGGGGCCGCCTGCTTCTCGGTCGCGTCTAGATTCCACTGCCGCAGTATCGAAACGGCCCGTGCGTCCGTGGCGTCCATCGGATGTACGCGTTCGAGCAGCA